>Ga0070765_100002732_pt1 | contig 11152 bp, 6 predicted proteins | sample HubBroMetageWFT5_FD_71516 | JGI IMG/M metagenome (GOLD analysis project Ga0070765, IMG submission 71516) | Warmed and freeze-thawed soil microbial communities from the Hubbard Brook experimental Forest, New Hampshire - Hubbard Brook CCASE Soil... | ecosystem: Environmental > Terrestrial > Soil... | reverse complement strand
CGTGGGTGCTCATGGCGACCAGATCGCATTTTTTCTTTTCGACCCACTTGATGATCTGGTCCGCCGGTTCTCCGTAGGCTAATTCGGCTTCAGTCGCGATTCCAGCGGATTGAAATTCCTGGCGGACTTTTTCGAGATAAGTCGTGTCTTCGTTGATCTCGGCGCTGACGGCGTCGGGTCCGTAGGTGCGGGCGGCCCATCCGTCGGCGACGTGCAGCAGGACCAGGCGGCTTCCGGCGAGCCTTGCCAGCTGTTTAATGTGTTCGATGATGGCGCGGTCGGAGGCTGTGCCGTCGAGCGTCACGAGGATGGTTTCGTACATACGGTATTCTCTCTCGGCATTTGGCGGACAGGAGTGTCCGCCCCACACATTTCATCCGCCGAAGACTACGTGCAAGGCCGCCTTCAGCGAGTCGGGCAGGCTGTAGACGTCCATGGCGGTGATCAGAATAGCACTGGCCCAGCCGGTCATCAGCAGGAACGGGCCGTTCTTCCAGCGTCCCATGCGCTTGCCGGAACTGGTGAACTGCAGCAGTGGAAACATGGCGAAGGGCAACTGCAGCGCGAGCACCACCTGGCTCAGCGTGAGCAGATCGGTCACGCTACTGTCGCCGCGCAGGCCGATGATGAAGACCGCAGGCAGAATGGCCAGCGTGCGCGTGATAAGGCGGCGGACCCACGGCATGATGCGCCAGTGCATGAACCCTTCCATCACAACCTGGCCGGCGAGTGTGCCAGTAATCGTGCTGCTTTGTCCGCTGGCCAGCAGAGCTACTGCGAACAGTGTGCTCGCTGCGGCCGTGCCCAGCAGCGGAGCCAACGTGAGGTAGGCAACGCGAATCCAATCGCTGTTGGCGGAGAAATAAAATACGTGGCCGCCCGGCACCGTCACGCTCTGCTTGCCGAAAAATACGGTTGCCGCCAGCACCAGGATGGCAGCGTTGACGAAGAACGCGATGGTGAGCGCGGCGATGGAGTCGATGGTGTTGAAGCGAACCGCGCTGCGGATCGACGGCTCGTCCTTTTGCAGCTTGCGGCTTTGGACCAGGGCCGAATGCAGGTAGAGGTTATGCGGCATGACCGTCGCCCCGATGATGCCGATAGCAACGTAAGCCATGCCTGCCTGCCGAAGGCTTGGCGTCAGCAGGGCGCGTCCCATTTCCAGAAACGCGGGATGGGTTTGAGGGAGCACAAAAATCTCAATGAAGTAGCAGACCGCAATGGTCGCGATCAGCAACAGAACAACCGCTTCGATGGTGCGCATGCCGAATCTTTGCAGAGCCAGCAGCAGCAGCACGTCAACGCCGGTGATGATGACCGCCCACAAGAGCGGGATGTGGAACATCAGGTTGAGAGCGACGGCGCTGCCCAGCACCTCGGCCAGGTCGCACGCGCCGATAGCGACTTCACTCATCAGCCAGTTCGGCCAGCGAGTCCACCGCGGATACCAGTCGCGGCAGCACTGCGCGAGATCCTTGCCGGTGACTACGCCCAGCCGCGCAGAAATCACCTGCATGAAAATCGCCATCAGGCTGGCGAGGCCGACCACCCACAACAGGCCGTATTTGAATTGCGCTCCGGCCTGGAGATCGGTCCCCCAGTTGCCCGGGTCCATGTAGCCGACGCTGACCAGAATCGCGGGGCCAACGAAGGCGCGCCACTGGTTCCAGAAGCCGGCGCGGTGGTGCGGAACCTCGACGGTGCCGTGAATGCCTTCGAGAGAAACGTGGCTACTCGAGTCAGGGGTAGGGATCAGTGCGTGCTCGTCGGTCGTTTTCATCCGCGGCGCTCCGGACAGCGGGGACGGGCAACGGCGAGTTCGACGGGAAGGAAAACCATTGTTAAGCAGTATACACTAGAATGGATTAACTACAGTTAACGTTAGTGTTAGTACCTCGGCGGCCAAACGGCTTGCTGAACAGCCCGCTTTTCACCTGCATTTTGAAAGGGCGCGGCTTTAAGCCCACGGACGAACTCCACTTCGATGCCGGTTTTGAAAGGGCGTGGCTTTAAGCCGCGCCGTGAGTCTATCCGAATCAATCCGGCTTCAGCCGCTGACGTATTACTCGCTACACCGGACGCTAGGCGCTGGGTGCGGGAAGTTGCGAGACCCAGATCCGCTCGGCCGCCGGCCGGCCCAGCACCACGGTGCCGGCCGCGCTGCGAATCGACAGCGTCTTGTCGTAGTTGCGATCGATCAGCTTCAGGCTGGCTCCGGGGCGAATGCCGCGGGCCTCGAGAAACTCCAGCAACTGGCGGTCGCGTTCATAGATGCCGCTGACTTTATAGTTGTCTCCGGGTTGGGCGTCGGCGAGCAGCACCAGGCCGCGATGGCGGCGGCTGGCGGGACTTTCCTGCTCACTAAGATTGCCGTGCGGGCAAGCGCCTCCGCGGCCCAGTTTGGCCAACAGCTTGGCTTCGAAGTCGGGAGACACGGCATGCTCGAGCCGCTCGGCTTCGTCGTGAACCTTCCACCACTCCATGCCGAAAAGTTCGGATAGCATGCGCTCGATCAGGTGATGGCGAAGAGTAAGCTTGCGGGCAATCTTGCGGCCGGCGGCGGTCAGGCGAATCTGTCCGTCCGATTGAACGCGGACGAGGCCGTCTTTTCTTAGCCGGCGCAGCGCCATGGTGACCGCGGGGGGCGACACACGCAGCCAGTCCGCCAGTCGCGCTGCAATCACTTCCTCGCCTTCGCTCTCGGCCCCGAGAATCGCTTTCAGGTAGTCTTCTTTGGAGACGGTGATCATGCCTAAGGAGAATTATACGCGGGAGGGTTAAGCATGGTTAACGGAGGATTGTGCGTTCTTGATTCTTGATTACCGAAAAACTCCACAACGCCAGAAATCCCACACCGCGATTCCCTTCAATAGTCGTCAATTAAAAATCGGGCTTCCGGTTTGACAGGTCTCCATCGGTCCCATACCCTGATTTTTCTGCTTATGAAAGTGCTGGTTCTAGGCGGTGGCGGGCGGGAGCATGCTCTGGTGTGGAAGCTGCGGCAGTCGTCGCGGATTTCGCAGTTGTATTGCGCTCCGGGGAACGGCGGTATCGGCGGTGAGGCGGAGTGTCTGGCTGCCGATGTAAAGAGCCTGGAGTCCATGACGGCGCTGGCGGCGCGGTTGCAACCGGATCTGACGGTGGTGGGCCCGGAATTGCCGCTGACGTTAGGCGTGGTCGAGGAGTTCACGCGGCGCGGGTGGCCGGTGTTTGGTCCGACCAGCGCAGCGGCGCAACTGGAGGCGAGCAAGAGTTTCGCCAAGGAATTTCTGCAGCGCCATCACATTCCTACGGCGGCGTATGCGATTTGCGATTCCGTGGACGAGGTGCGGGCGGCGCTCGCTCACTTTCACACGCCCGTAGTGGTGAAGGCCGACGGCCTCGCCGCGGGCAAAGGAGTGGTGATCGCGAAGAGCAAAGAGGAAGCCGCCAGCGTCGCCCTGGAAATGCTGAGCGGCAGGATGGTCGGGGACGCGGGTGGCCGCGTGGTGCTGGAAGAATTTCTGAAGGGCGATGAACTATCATTTCTCGTTTTCAGCGACGGTGAGCGAGTGGCTCCGCTGGTGGCGGCGCAGGATCATAAGCGCATCGGCGATGGCGATACGGGTCCGAACACCGGCGGCATGGGCGCCTATTCGACCGCCGACATTGTCGACGAGCAAATGCGCGACTGGCTCGTGCATCACATCGCTCAGCCCGTGGTTGCGGGGATGAAGGCCGAAGGTACCGAGTTCAAAGGCGTGCTGTATTGCGGTCTGATGATGACGGCGCGCGGACCCATGGTGCTGGAATTTAATTGCAGGTTCGGTGATCCGGAGACGCAGCCGATTCTGATGCGCCTTGAAAGTGGTCTGGTCGAGGCGATCGAGGCCTCGATTGAAGGCCGCGTGAGCGACGGCGATTTCAAGTGGTCGCGCGACGCGTCGGTCTGCGTGGTGATGTCGTCGGGAGGATATCCCGGGACGTTTGAAGTGGGGAAAAGAATTGATGGCCTCGACGAGGCGGGCAAGGTAGAAGGCGTGAAAGTATTTCACGCAGGTACCTCGAAGCGCGACGGAATTTACTACACTGCCGGCGGGCGCGTGCTGGGCGTGACGGCGCGTGCGGCTGACTTAGAAACGGCCGTGGCGCGAGCGTATGCGGCGTGCGCGAAGATTTCGTTCGCGGGCGCGCATTACCGGAAGGATATTGCGGCGCGAGCGCTGAAGAGGTAAACGGAGCTTCGCTCCGCCGGACAGCCGAGGGCGGCTGTCTCCACATAAGATTTTCCTAAAGGAGAGAGATGAGCAAGGTACAGGTTTCCATCGTGATGGGCAGCGATTCAGACTTGGAAATAATGCGCGAGGCCGGCAAGGCGCTCGACGACTTCGGCATCGCGTATGAAATGGACGTCACGTCGGCGCATCGCTCGCCGGATCGCACGGCCGACTTCGCGCGCAAGGCCGCGGGGCGCGGGATTCGCGTGATCATCGCCGGCGCTGGCGGAGCGGCGCATCTGGCGGGCGTGATCGCGGCGCACACGACCCTGCCGGTGATTGGCGTGCCGATTCCTTCGACTTCGCTGCAGGGGATGGATTCTCTGCTGGCGACGGTGCAGATGCCGGCCGGGATTCCCGTGGCGACGGTTGCGATAGGAAAACCGGGAGCCACGAACGCCGGGATTCTAGCCGCGCAAATGATTGGCCTGTCCGACGAGTCGGTCGCGAAAAAGCTCGACGCTCATAAAGAGAAGCTTGCCCAGAGTGTGGAGGAGAAATCAAAGAAGCTGAGGGGGATTTAGGGCATGTCCGGGATATCACCACCACGATCATCGTAGAGACGTAGCTTGCTACGCCTCTGCCGGCGGCGTTGAGAAAAACATGGGTTCGAGATAGAGGTGACGAGAGACGTTGCAAGCAACGTCTCTATGGCTGAGTTCTTTACAACTTCAAACCTTTCAAATACTCGCGAAACGGCCCGCCCAAATCGTCGCGCTTCAGCGCGAATTCCACCGTAGCTTTCAGGAATCCGAGCTTGTCGCCGGTATCGTAGCGGCGGCCCTCGTAAACATAGGCGTACATTTTTTCCTGCTTCAGCAGCATCCGCATGCCGTCGGTGAGTTGCAGTTCGCCCCCGGCGCCGCTCTGAGTCTTCGACAGGCAATCGAAAACCGCCGGCGTGAGAATGTAGCGGCCGATAATTGCCAGGTTCGACGGAGCCTCTTCGGGCTTTGGCTTCTCGACCATATTTCTGATTTCGTGCAGGCGTCCGTTGAAACCCGCGACCGGCTGCGCGTCAAAGACTCCGTAGGACGAAATCATCCTGCCTTCGACAACCTGTGCGGCGATCACTGAACATTGTTTTTCGCTGAAGACATCGACCATCTGCTTAAGGGCGGGCACGGGATTGTCGATCACGTCGTCGGCCAGCAGCACGGCGAAAGGCTCATTGCCCACGAGTTCGCGCGCCATGAGCACGGCGTGGCCCAGGCCCAGCGCCTCTTTCTGGCGGATGTAGGCCACGTGAATCATGTCCGAAATGTTGCGGACGATTTTGAGCAGGTCGGTCTTGCGGCGATCCTCAAGCATGCGCTCGAGTTCGTAACTGACGTCGAAGTGATCTTCGATGGCTTGCTTGCCGCGCCCTGTGATGATGATGATCTGATCGCATCCCGAAGCCATGGCCTCTTCGACGCCGTATTGAATAATCGGCTTGTCGACCAGCGGCAGCATTTCTTTAGGCTGAGCTTTGGTGGCGGGCAGAAAACGCGTGCCCAGGCCTGCGGCAGGAAATACGGCTTTACGAACTTTCATTGGCATGAGGTTGTGGTTAGTCGCTGGCAATTCTTCTTTAGTTGCCGAACAATTGTACCTGCTGGCGTTTCAGAGTGGCGACTCGCATGTCCCGCTGGGCGCGAGGCAGACTCAATCGTCGAAATAGCACTGTGGGCGAAGGCTCCGGTTGCAGCGGCTGAGATGTGAGTCGTATGCTCCTGACTATGCGAAATCTTCTTGCGCTCCTTGCTTGCGCGGCGCTGTTGGCGATCGCCGCCGCATCACAATCCATGCCACAGCCGGAGCATCATCACCATGATGCGGCGGAATCAGCGGAAGGGCTCGGTCAGGTCTCTTTCCCGACGTCGTGCACGGCGCATTCGCAGGAAGGCATCCAGCGCGGCGTGGCGCTATTACACTCCTTCGGTTATAGCCAGGCGCAGATGCAATTTGAGGCGACCGCGAAAGACGATCCTGGCTGCGCGATGGCGCACTGGGGCATTGCGATGTCCCAGTTTCACGAGCTCTGGGGACCACCGGATCAGGACGGACTGAAAGTAGGACGCGAGCAGATGTCGAAAGCACGCGCCGCGGCAACGGCTTCGCCAGCCACGACTCCGATTGAGCGCGCCTACATCGAGGCCCTCAGCGCATTTTTCGAACCGGCGAACGAAGAGTTTCAGCAACGTGCGGATGCGTATCAGGCCAAGATGAATGCGTTGCACACGCATTTTCCGGACGATGTCGAAGGGGCGGCGTTCGACGCGCTCTCGATGCTGGCGTCGGTCGCGCCGGATGACACTTCTCTGACCCACGAGCGGGCCGCGCTGGCGATTCTGGTGCCGTTATTTGCAGCGCATCCGGATCATCCCGGCCTGGCGCACTACATCATCCACACCTGCGACACACCGGCGCTTGCCGCGGATGGACTGAGTGCGGCGCGCGAGTACGCGAAGATTGCGCCCTCCTCACCGCATGCAACGCATATGCCGGGACACATTTTCGCGCGGCTGGGCATGTGGCAGGAAGATATCGATTCCAACCTCGCGTCGGTCGCGGCGTCGGAAAAAGCTGAAGCCGCAGGTCAGCCCGGCAGCGCTCACCAGATGCACGCGAAAGAATTTCTGATCTACGCCTACCTGCAAACCGGGCAGGACGAAAAAGCTCACGCGCTGAGCGCCAACATGCGCAGTGTCGGCGAGCACATGATGGCGATGCCGGGTATGGACGACATGAAGGAAGCGGGGAACTATTTCGATAACGAAGTGACGGCCATCTATGCCATCGAAATGCGTCAGTGGAAAGACTTGGCAAACCTGCAACCCGCGCCGGGCTCGAAGTATTACTCTCCGCTGTTCAGCTATTGGGGGCAAGGCATCGCCGCGGGGCATCTGGGAAACGCGAAGCTGGCGGCTGCCGCGCTGAAGCGTTTTGATAAAGCGCTGCGACCCATCGAGAAAGAGCGGAACTCCTACAGCGCGAAAACCGTGATGCGGCAGGAGTTGGTGGCGTGGAAAGAATTTGCCGGCAAGCATCCCGACGCGGCGGTCGAGGCAATGCGCAAAGCCGCCGACCAGCAAGACAAGTTGGGACAGAACGAGGTCGACATTCCGGCGCGGGAGATGCTGGGCGATTTGTTTGTGATGGAACAGAAGCCGGAGAAAGCACTCGCCGAATACCGGATCGCGTTGAAACTCAGCCCCAACCGGCTGAATGGCCTGCTGGGCGCGGGTGAAGCGGCAGAGCAGGCGAAGCAGCCGCAAGTGGCCGGTGCGTACTACCGGACGGCGGCGCAGCAGACGGACAATGGAGCGCACAGCCAGCGTCCGGACTTGGCGCGCGCAGTGGAGTTTGTGGCGCAGCGTTAAAAGATGAAGGGCGAGCGAGTTTCGAATCGTTCTTCAAGCCGGCAATGAAGATGGAGCGCCGGCGGAGAGTTGTTCCAGCGTATCGCGCAACGCGCGCAGCACATCGTCGGCTGCCGTCGCTTTCAGCGCAAACTTCAACATGCCGTCCGGAGTGAACTGCGCGCCGCGCTGGGCGGAAACAAATTTTGCCAGCTGCTCGGGATCGACGGCGGCGTTCCGCCGGAACTTGAACGTCACCGAATCGCGCTTGCGTTCGATCGCGTTGACGCCCACGCGAATGCAGAGCAGTTTCAATGACGCGTAATCGAGCAGGTTGCGGACGGCCGCGGGCGGTGGTCCATAACGATCCTGCAGCTCGGCGCTTACGTCGCCAAGCTGCGACTCGGTTTCTACGCGGGCTACGCGCTTGTACATCTGCAGGCGCTGATTTTCTTCCGGAATGTAATCGGCGTTGATGCGGATGTTCAGGCCGAGGTTGAGTTGCGTTTCGGCTTCATCGGGCGCAGCCTCGCCCTTCATTTCGCGGACGGCGCGCTCGAGCATCTGCGTGTAGAGCTCGAAGCCGATGGCTTCGATGTGGCCGCTCTGCTCGCCGCCCAGAAGATTTCCGGCTCCGCGCAGTTCGAGATCGAGCGCTGCGATTTTGAAGCCCGCGCCGAGGTCGGAGAATTCTTTCAGCGCCGCGAGTCTGCGCCGCGCGATCGGCGTGAGTTCGACTTCTTTCGGAATCAGCAGATACGCGTACGCGCGGCGGTTGGAGCGCCCCACGCGGCCGCGCAACTGGTAAAGCTCGGACAATCCCAGGCGATCAGCGCGGTTGATCAGGATCGTGTTGCAGAGCGGGATGTCGAGTCCATTCTCGATGATCGTCGTCGAAACCAGAATGTCGGCTTCATGATGCATGAATCCGAGCATCACTTTTTCGAGTTCGGTTTCTCCCATCTGCCCGTGGCCGACAAGAATTTTCGCTTTCGGCGCCAGCTCCTGCAGCTTGGCCGCGATCTCCCAGATGCTGTCGACGCGGTTGTGGACGAAATAAACCTGGCCGCCGCGCTCGAGTTCCTGCTCAAGAGCTGATTGAATTAACTTGTCGTCCCAACTCGCGACGACGGTCTGAATCGCCATGCGATCTTTCGGTGGAGTCTCGATCACGCTCATGTCGCGTAGGCCGACCAGCGACATATGCAGAGTGCGCGGAATCGGCGTGGCCGACATGGTGAGCACGTCGACCTGCTTGCGCATCTGCTTGATGCGTTCTTTGTGGCGCACGCCGAAGCGCTGTTCTTCATCGACAATCAGCAGGCCAAGGTCAGCGAACTTCAAGTCTTTCGACAGAATGCGGTGCGTGCCGATCAGAATGTCGATTTTTCCCGCTTCAGTTTTCTGCAGAATTTCTTTCTGCTGTTTCGGATTCCGGAAGCGGCTGATCATCTCAATGGTGACCGGGAACGGACCGAAGCGCTGCTTGAAGGTTTCGTAATGCTGAAACGCGAGCACCGTTGTTGGTGCGAGCACGGCGACCTGCTTGTTGTCGCTCACCGCCTTGAAAGCCGCGCGCATCGCGACTTCCGTCTTGCCATAGCCCACGTCACCGCAAAGCAGCCGATCCATCGGCAAAGTGGATTCCATATCGCGCATCACGTCTGAGATCGCCTGCGCCTGGTCTTCGGTCTCATTGAACTCGAACGCGTCCTCAAACTCGCGCACGAATTCGCTGCCCGCCGGAAACGCGTGTCCCTCAGCCATTTTGCGTTGAGCGTAGAGTTTGAGCAGTTCGTCGGCCATATCTTTCATGGCCTTGCGCACGCGCGCTTTCGTCTTGGCCCACGCCTGCGTGCCCAGATGGCTCAACGTCGGCTTGGCCCCTTCCGAAGACCGATATTTCTGAATCAGGTCGAGACGCGTGAGCGGAACATAGAGGCGCGCGCCCTCGGCGTATTCCAGCAGCATGAATTCGGCATTGCCGTCGCCTTGGTTGATTTCCTTCAGTCCCTGGTACTGCCCGATGCCGTGCTCGACGTGGACCACATAGTCGCCGACCTGAAGGTCGCGGAAGTCGGAGAGAAACGCGGAGACCTTCGATTTCTGCCGCTGCGGACGCGAAGCCACGGTGTCGGACTCGTCAAACAAATCGCGCGCACCAACGATGGCAAGCTTGGCCTCCGGAAACAGAACGCCGTCAGGGACGTATGCTTTGGCCAGCGTGGTAGTGAGAATATCACCGGTGAAATAGCTGGTCTCATCGGCGTAGCTTTCACCGCCGCGAGTGCGGCTTCCAAGGCGAAAAGATACGTTGTACTCGGTGAAAATGTCGGCCAGGCGCTCGACCTCGCCGGTGTTCGGGACGGCAAAGAGCACCTGCTTTCCTTCGCCGGTGAACTTCTGCACTTGCTCCAGCATCGCCGGAATCGCGCCATGGAAACGCGGCGCGGGCTGACTCAGGAATGTGACTGCGGAATCTTCGTTCTCCGAAGTTGTGATGCCGAGGTGCTCGACGTTCACTCCCGTCAGTGTTGCGATTTTCTGCCACCAACCCTCGGGCGCGAGATACAAATCCTCGGGGCGCACCAGATTCCCTACACCGCTGCGCTCATGCGCTTCCTCGACGCGCGTCCAGAAGCGGTCGAACTCCTGGCGGAGTTGATCGGGTTCGTCGAGCAGCACGGCGGCGTGTGGTAATAACTCGAAAACGGTGTGGTCGGCCCCGGCGACGGGAGCGTAGAACTCCCAGCCTGGAAAAGTTGTGACTCCACCGGAACGAACAGCGGCTTCCACGATTTCTTCCGTGCCCGAGATGCGCTTGCCCGAAAGCCTGGTATGAATCGCCCCCAGCAGTTGATCGCTGACGGGAGTCTCGGTCAGCGGCAGGAGCAGCGCTTCGTCAATCGGATTGGAAGAACGCTGCGAAGCCGGATCAAATCGCCGGATCGATTCGACCTCATCGCCGAAAAATTCGACGCGCACCGGCCTCTCGGCCTCAGGCGAATAGACATCGAGGATTCCGCCGCGCAGCGCGTACTGGCCGGGCATCTCAACGACGTCAGCTGCCTCGTAGCCGACGGTGTTCAGGTGGCCCAGCAGGTTGTCGAGATCGAACGATTCGCCGCGCCGGACGGTACGGGCTAGATCGGCGTAATACTCGGCCGAGCGCAAGCGGATGGTCGTCGCCGCAACCGGCGAAACGACAATCGCAGCCTTGCCCGTTGCAATTTTCCACAGCGCCGTAGCGCGCTCCTCCTGCAGTTCAGGGTGAGGCGACAGATTCTGGAACGGAAGCACGTCGCGGGCGGGTAGGGCTACCACGTCTTCGGGGTCACAGGCGCTGGTGAGTTCGGCGAAGCCGCGCAGCAGCGGAACGAAGTCTTCGACCGCGCGGTTGTCGCTGACCACCAGGATTATGGGCCGGCTGGCGGAGCGGTGAAACAGCACGAGCAGCAAGGCTTTTGCCGTGGGTGTGAGTCCGGAAACACTGATCCGCCCCGTGCCCTCCTTGAGGTGGGAGGCTACACGCGCGAAGGCGGGAAGTTTTTC
>Ga0070765_100002731_pt1 | contig 11155 bp, 8 predicted proteins | sample HubBroMetageWFT5_FD_71516 | JGI IMG/M metagenome (GOLD analysis project Ga0070765, IMG submission 71516) | Warmed and freeze-thawed soil microbial communities from the Hubbard Brook experimental Forest, New Hampshire - Hubbard Brook CCASE Soil... | ecosystem: Environmental > Terrestrial > Soil... | reverse complement strand
ACATTCGCTCGAGCGCGATGCGCCAGTCCAGCTTGGAACGGCTGGCCACTGCGTCGGCGGGAACATAGACGCGAAAGCCGCCGGCGATCAGGTCGAGCACGGTTTGGAGGACGCAAACGTGAGTTTCCATCCCGGCGACTACGATCTGGTCACGATCATCGGCCAACTCATTCGCGTCTCCCCATTGGAGCGCGGGAACGCAGCTGAAGCACACTTTGCCGGGCATTGGCCCAATCCGCTCGGCCAGTTCGGGCTTTGTGCGGCCCAGTCCCTGAGGGTATTGTTCGGTGCCGAAAGCGGGAACCGACACGATCTTGGCACCGTCAAGCAAACGACGGCAATTGTGGACGAGTCGATCGGCAACCGGAATCAAAGGCAGCAGTTTCTCCTGCACGTCGACAATGAGTAATCGGCTGTTTTCGGAGGAAAGGATCTCGGGGCTCCGCAGGTGCTCAAAGTGTTCGGTTTTCTGGACGGCATTGGTCATCGCTCATTCCGATTTTTGACTTTTGACACTGCGTCGGTGCTGTGGCGGCGGGGAAAGCGAGTTGTCAGCCAAATTATCGCTGTCGAATCGCCGGTTCGCCAGATCGGCCGCCACGGTTTGAAACAATGGGCAATACGCGCCGCCAGTGGCGGAATGGCCGTGCTTCGACTATCTTATGCTGGGCGGTTATCGAGCCCGCGACTCTATGGATCATCGTTGCCAATCTGCCACTTTCGACCGCCAAGAGCCAACGCGACACTGTTCGAGAATCGGCGGCCAAACGCCGACGGGATGAGTTCGTGATGATCGACGACAGCACTCCTCAGCACGCAAACGCCATTCGCGAACCTGAGGTCGGCCAACGAATGGACATGCAGACGACGGCCGAGCCGATCGAGCGTCCTGCCGGATCTGCGACAGAGTCTGCAGCCGACGACGGCGCGATGAACCAGGAGACGCCGCTGGGCGCGTTCCGCCGTGCGCGGCTCAATCCGACGGTTGACGCAATTCAAGCCAAATCGATTCCGTCGCTGCGTTCAGACGCCCCAAGTGCCGACGCGTCATCCAGCACCGCGACCTCTGAGCCGCCGTCACGCGCGACGGTCGAAAGTGGCGGCAGCTCTGAAATGACTCAAGGTGCGTCTCAAGAAACGCCGCAGACTGCCAAATTCGAAAGCGACTCGAACGAGGCTCCGCCCGAACGACGTTCGGCCCAGCTGATTGAGGTTCCGCCCCCGGTCAAAGATCTCGACGCTCAGATGGAGGCGGAAATCGAAGCGGCAATGGCGAGCGGCGAGCTCGAGCCCGCCGCGACCGCAATACAGGCGTCAGTCGAGGAATCCGCCAACCAGGAGGAAAAACCGCCGGAGGAACTTCTGGAACCGGGCCAACACCTGACTGGTAAGATCCAATCGATTCACGCGGACAGCGTTTTTTTTGAGTTGGGATACCGCTCGCCCGGCGTTATTCCGCTGCGCCAATTCGTCTCCGGCAAGAAGCCCGAGGTTGGCCAGCGACTTGAAGTGCTCGTTGACCGAATCTCCGTCGAAGAGGGACTCATTTATCTCAATCTTCCCAAAGGAGTCCGGCGAATCGCCGGTAATTGGGAATCGTTGGCCAAAGGTCAGATCGTTGATTGCATCGTAAATCGCACGAACAAGGGAGGTCTGGAAGTCACGGTCAGCGGCTTGCGGGCCTTCCTCCCCTCGAGCCAGGTTGAGCTTGGCTTTGTTTCAGATTTGAATCCCTTCGTCGGTCAGAAGCTTCGCGTCGAAGTCGTCGAGGTCAACCCACGGAAGAGGAATCTCGTCGTAAGCCGCCGCGCGTTCCTGCAGATCGAGCGACAAGAGGCTGAGGAGAAGTTCTGGCAGACGGTCGAAGTGGGGCAGACTTACACGGGCCGCGTCAAGACGATCAAGGACTACGGCGCATTTATTGACTTGGGGGGCACAGACGGGTTTTTGCATATCGGCGAAATGAGCTGGCAACGCCTCAAGCATCCGTCTGAGGCCGTCAAGGAGGGGCAAACCGTCGATGTGAAAGTGCTGTCGCTGGATCGCGAGAAGAAAAAAATCGGCCTGGGAATGAAACAGTTGGCGCAAAATCCGTGGACGACCGCGGCCGAACGGTTTCCAGGGAACTCGACCATTAGCGGCAAAGTGACCCGCATCGCCGACTTTGGCGCCTTCGTCGAATTGGAACCTGGCCTGGAAGGGCTGATTCACGTCAGCGAGCTCGATCACAAGCGGGTGCGGCACCCTTCGGACGTTCTCAAAGTGCACCAGGTCGTGACGGCACAAGTTTTGGAAGTCGATGTCGAGCGGAAGCGCGTGGGCCTGTCGCTCAAGGCACTCATCGCGCGACCGGAAGAAAAGAGGGTCGAAGAGGCTCAAACGCCAGCCGAACCGCCGCCTCAACGAAGGCGCAAAGGGCCTCTCAAAGGTGGAACCGGAAGCGGAGCGCCCACGGGACTTTTTGGCAACCCCACCGACTACACCTGATGCTTGTCGGACGCCGTTGCTTAGAGCAGTGTATCGAGAAGCATTCGCAGTTTGCGGAGTTCTAACGGCCGATCAGCCACATTCTCGGGTGTCGGCAGGATCTCGATTGACAGGGCACGATTGTAAGAACGTCGCTTGAGCTGATTAATCAGCCGCGTGTAATCGAGCTCGCCCAGTCCGACTTGCACTTGGAGGCTCTGGGCCGTCGAATCGCGCAAATGCGTATGATAGACATACGGAAATACCTGGTCATACGATCGACCCGCGTTCGTCCCAAGCATGTAATAGCTGGGATCGAGTGTGATCCCCAGTCCGCGGACTGCCTGACACAATTCGACGGCCGTGTGCGGATCCTCGGTGAGATACCCGCTTTCGGTCTTGATCGACAGGCGAATGCCGTCCTCACTAGTCAGCCTGACAAATTCACGGAGGCGGTCGACTTCAGTATTGAAGGGTGTGCCGAGCGGCGATGCCGGAAGAGTGATCTGCGTTATTCGCAGCATTTTGGCCGCCTTCGCCAATCCGGCAAGCGTGGAGGCCGGCACGTCGTGCTGTACACTGAATCCGACCGGCGTCAAACGGGTCGTCTCACGGTAGCGCGCGTAGAACTGCTCGGGACTGGAAGCAACGTCCGACGGGCGCAAGTGCAGGCTCTTCTCATCGAGCCAAATCTCGACTTTGTCGAATTCAAGCTCGACGAATTGTTGGCACGCCTCGTCGAATGGACGGTCAGCAAAGCAATGAGTCGATGCAGAGACGAACACCCCGGCACTCCCTTGTGGGGACTCGATTGTGGGGACTGTGCGAAAGCCGCTCCGTTGCTGCGTATTGTCCCGGATGAGAAAGCAATCCGAGTCGTTTCTTAACCCGCCGCAGCAGGTCTTGCTAGTAATAACTCATTGTCAATTAGGGAGTTATTACTCGTCGAGAGGGCCGCATGCCACCAACTCTCGGCTGAGGTAATTTATCGCGATTGCACGGATTCTGCAAGCTCGATGGAGTTTGACGGTGCGGCAGAAAGTAGCCTAGTTGACGATTTTTCACGTCGTGACGGCGCTTTGGCCGATAACAAACGTGGGCGCCCGGTCGCGAGACCTTATTCGGCACCCGCCTTGGCAAGAGCAAGCGGAATTTTGGGGAACGCGAAGCCATGAATGGAAAACTGGTCTGCGGACTTGCGATCTGTCTCGTCAGCCCGCTTTTCGCCGGCTGTGCGGCTGCTCCGGGCGTTGTTCGCGCTCAATCGCCACCGGCCGCCTGCGCTCCGGGCGGTTGCGACGATGCCTGTGCCCCCGGTTGCCTGCCGCATCACGAATTCTTCTACCATTACGTCGGACCCGAAAAGGGCTGCTGTTTGGAGGGGAGCTGTCTGGCTGGCTGTTGCCTGCTCAAGAACGGTTGCTGTTGCATGGAACCGTGCTGTGCCGCTCTGCCGGACTGCCTCACCAATCGCGGACCGCTGGTCTATCCGCAAAATCCAAGTCCCGGAGCCTTGGTGCAATACCCCTACTACATGTGCAAGGGCCCGGACGACTTCTTCTATCCGCCGATTGGTCCGCGTCCGTAACGACGAATGAAGATCACCGAACGATCATCTTCATAAACCGGTGTCCAATCTTTACGGGCGCGAAGGGCGTCGACCAGGTCGCCGTGCTGATCGGAATCGAGCACGGCGGCGGTAACGCCGTAACGATTCAAAATCGCCTCCCATCCGCTGCGAAGAGCGATGACGCGAAGGTAATCCCGCCAGACGTCGCTGGGGATCAGGTGGGCGTGCGAGGCGACGAACACGCGTAAACCCTTAGGGCCCGCCCAGAGCAGGTAATCGCCCCACTCATACGTATTGAAGATCTGCCCTTCCGGTGGGTGCGCGTTCAGATGGCGGGTCGCGCCCAAGGGCGTGTTTGCCGAAAGACTCTGGCGTGGGTCGGCCTGGGTTCCATTCCAGAGGGCAAGCCCGAGAGGTGAGCAAACGGCAACGCCGCATGCCGTGACAACACTTCCCAGAGTCCAAGCGACGCTGGCCCGCCTCTTTTTCGCCCCTATTTTTCGCATTGACCAGCGGCGACCAAATCGCTTCCAAATGGCGGCCGCATGGACCGCCAGAAAATACGAAGCCACCGGAGCCCACCAAACGATCATTCGAGAACATTGCAAGGTGGCGGCTCCTAAACCGACTAAGAGCAGCACTTCGCCAAGCAATATCCGCCGTGGCGTCAAACGATAAGCCACGGTCAAGGCGAGAGCGACGACGGCAGCGGCCTGACCTTGCCGCATTTGAAGCGAGAGCGGTCTCCACTCGACAAGTGCTGCGAAATTCGGATTCCGCGCTGTTTGCCAAATGTCACGAAAAATCGTCCACCCCCACGGATTCAGCAGAACGGCGAGTGATGCGACCGGAATGAGTGTCAAAAGTGTTCGAAATCTTCTGTCTCGCCACAGGGTCCGCCGTGTCGCTGTGCGTCGCAAAAGACCCCCGCCACGACCAGCTGCGACCGTGGCCAGCAATGCCAATCCCACGACAAAGGAACCGTGCAGATTCGCCCAGACTGCAAACAGCAGGGGCACAACAATCCAGCACTCCTTGCCGAGTTCTTTGCGCGTAATCACAGCCAACAGTATTGTGAAGCACACCAGGCCTGCGAGCTGCGGCCTCACGATCAAAAACTGCTGCCATTCCAACCAGGTGCAGGCGAAAACGGCCAGCAGCGCTGGCCCGATGAATTGCGTACGCTGCGCGGTGGCAAATGCGAGCACAGCGAGACAGGTTGTGATGCTCGCGGCATACAAAAACTGAATGGCCGCGATCCCTTCCCATCGAAATGCCGCATAACCCAGTACCTCGCTTAGCCACGCCAAATCGATGAATTTCATCCCCCGAGAGAGGGGCATGAACGGTTCTGTTTTTGGCAGAGCACGATTCGACACGATCAGGCGGCCATATGCCAGATGTCCCCATAAATCGGTGTGCCAAAGGGGACGGTGGCTCAAATAGAGAAACAAGAGTGCCAGGACTAAGACTAAGACAAAAGTCGGCCCGGAGATCCGGAATCGATTGGGGAACCGCTGCTGTCGTTGGGTGCGCAGCGGCGATCTCCCGTTTTCCGTATCGCCACGCGATTCAGTTGCGGTCATTACCATCGATCAGAGCCGTGTCGGCCACAAAACGCGATGCGGTCGGTCCGGCCGCGGCGTCGCGCTGCGGCCCACCGCTTCAATTGTCGCAGAAGTGCGCGCGGTCGGTCAGTCCTGGAGTAGCGGGCGGTGTGGCGTCGGGAAGCTGGCTCGCGCGCTTAGACCGCGCGGAGAATTGCGGCGGCGCTTTGGCCCATGGCCGTCCGGTTGACGGTCAGCGCGGACTTCTGCCGCAAACGCAACGGCTCGCGTTGAACGACATTGAGCCGGCAGCGCGGATCGGGCGTCTCATAATTCAAGGTCATCGGCAACGTGCCGCGCTCCAGCGCCAGCAGGCTGCCGGCGAGTTCGACCGCTCCGGAACCGGCATCAAAATGGCCAAAATAGCTCTTGAGGGCCGTGACAGGGATTGTTTCCACGTCGCTGTCGAACGCGCGATGCAGAGCGCGGGCTTCGACCAGGTCATCGCGTTGGGTGCTCTTGCCGTGGGCATTGATGTGACCCAGATCGGAGGGACGCATCCCCGCTTGTCGCATTGCGGATTGCGCCGCTCGAACCAATCCCGTGCCGCCTGCGCCGTTGGAGAACCCGGTTCCATCGCAGCCGGCAGCACACCCGACCACTTCGGCGTAAATCTTGGCCCCGCGGCGAACGGCGTGATTGTACCGTTCGACGATGAAGGCACCTCCTCCCTCGCCGACGATCGTGCCGTCGCGGTCGAAATCGAACGGCCGACAGGCGCCTTCCGGATCCTCGGCACGCGAAAGTCCGTCGAAAAGGCTCAGCTTGGCAATGTCGACCGGATGGATATTCGAGCTGGAAGCTCCGACGATCATGCAATCCGCTGCCCCGCGGCGAATGACGCCGACCGCCTCGGCAAGTGCGAGCAGGGCGGACGATTCGCGGCACGTGATCGTGTTATTTGGACCTCGTGCGTCGAATTCGATCGAAACGTGGCAGGCCGGCATGTTCGGGAGTTGCCGCAACAGCCAGAGCGGGCAGATTTCGCCCATTGCCTCGTGGCCCCAGCGGGAAAAATCGAATCCATTGTTCTCGTCTAAGCACGCGGCCGCCGCGTCGGCAAGCTCTTCCGGAGTTGTCGAGATTCGTCCGCCTCCGAACGAGACACCGAGCCGGTCCGGGTCGACCGCTCCGCGTGTGAGCCCGGCGTCGTCCATTGAGAGCGAGGCCGCAACGACGCCCAGTTGGATATCTCGGGACATGACCTTGAGCAGTTTCTTACTGCCGACCAGTCGTTCGGGGTCGAAGTCGTGGATTTGCGCGGCCAGTTTGGTCGGCAGTTCGCCGCTGGGAAAAGCGCGCAGCCGACCAATGCCTGATCGGCCATGCATCAAGCTATCCCAGAACGCATCATTCCCGATGCCGATGGGTGAAACAACACCGACACCCGTGATGACAGTCCGTATTGGATTGTCCCCAGCCTTCATAAGCATTCTCTGCGACGGATCACTCGTTCGTCCGACGCGAAAAGCAGGCCTTGCAAGATTCGGCTGTCTTTCTCCGGTGTCCCGCCGTCGAAAAACCGCTCAATTCGGCGAATCTTGCCCAGACTGCTTTTTTACCGTGTCCACCCCGGCAGCGAGTGCTGCTAGAGCTTCATTGGATTCAGACTTCTCCCTCCATTATCGGCTTTCGAATCGGCAGGAAAGGAATTACCGTCCGGCAATCAGCAAACGAATCTGCGTCGAAAACGATCACACGTTTGTCTTCTTGGTTGCCTTCGTATGCTGCCGTCCGAAATGCTCCATCGGGAAAGTTTGCCGTGGCCCCGGATGAGGGCCAAGATTGCGACGTAACTTCAGTCGCTGTGAAAGGTTCGACAACCCGGCCCTTTCTTAATTAGACCGGCCAGCGAGGTCCTCGTCAAGCACAAAGCTTGCGGCTGCGATCCCCTCGTTACAAGCCGCGCAGTCCGCACAATCGGATTCGACAATCACCGAGGGGCTCTTGCTTCGAGTCGCTGACCTCGGGGTCGTCCGTTCAAGCTCCCGAGCCCGTCCGATAAAAACAGCCGGGAGAACTCCAGCGGTGGGGCAGGAACCACAGGAATTCAGCATCCGGCTGCTCGATCAATTCTAGTCGTCGGCCAGTGACATTGTAAACCGCGTACGTTGGGCGGTTCGGAACACACCGGTTGCTATCCTGCTCCAAAGTGTTCGCTAGAATAACGGCACAAATAATCGACCCCTCGGCGCGAGAGTGGCGGAATTGGCAGACGCGCCAGACTTAGGATCTGGTGCCGAAAGGCGTGGGGGTTCGAGTCCCCCCTCTCGCAATTGCTTGCCGCCGATTGGACAGCGAATACCCAGAAAAAGCGTGCCAATTCCTTACGCGGACGATTCTTGGCTCACGGCGGCGTGGACTGCAAGAACTCCTTCCAACGATTCGCGAATGGCCCGTCCGAGCCTTCGGGAATTCTCCGGTCTTCCTAGCTACCTGCCAACCGATTTTTTGACATCGATCGACCGCCGTCCAGCAAAAATCAGAATTCTCCAAGACTGGTCGACATCGCTGAAAAATTTCACGCTTGGCGGCGTCTTAGATTGAGAAGACCGCCCAGATGACTGAATTGCATGCCCGTGACACCGGAACGGCTGGCTCAATTGCTCGACGCGCATGCGGCTGCGCTAGAGTTGTTTGCGGCCCAATTGACGCGTGCGGCCGCGGACGTCGTCCAGGAGTCATTCGTCGAATTGGCCCGGCAGCCCGTCGTGCCGGAAAATGTTGTCGCTTGGCTCTATCGGGTCGTGCGAAACCGCGCCTCGAGCGAGGCCCGGTCGGACAGGCGTCGCAAGCGACGTGAATCGGCGGTCGCCGCAAATGAGGCGTGGTTCCAAACGGCGGGTCAAGGCGATCTCGATCCGCAAGATGCCGCCGACGCAATTGGAGGCCTGTCGGACGAGCTTCGCGAAGTGGTTGTCGCCCGTATCTGGGGCGGGCTGACGTTTGAACAAATTGCTGAGATCACGCAAACGTCGGTCAGCACGGCCTTTCGACGCTACGAAGAGGCAATTTCGATCCTAAGAACTCGGTTAAGAATCCCATGCCAGAACAACAAGAATTCTCCGAAGATATGAGCGGTTTGTCGAACGACGAGCGGCACATCGAACGGCTTTTGGCGTCGCTCGTGCCGCACGAAAGCCGCGTCAGCCGCGATCGCGTGATGTTTCTTGCGGGACAGGCTGCTGGCGGCGCATCGCGACCATCCGCCGGCCGGCGGCTGTCACGCTGGATCTGGCCGGCCGCGTCGGTTTGCTCGACTTGCGCCGGGCTCTTAATCGGTGTGTCGCTCAACCTTGGTCATCGCGACGGCGGAGGCCGTATCGCAGAAGGGCCGCAGGCCCCTGCCGAGCGCCTGTCGACCACGACTTCTGAAGCGATCGCTGGTGCTCCGCATTCGAGTGCCCAAAGTGCCGGGGATTTTGTGACCAGAGAACAATCGACTTCCAAGCAGCCGGCCGATTCGGCGGATGAAAAGATTGAGGCCCAAATCGAATTGTTTCGAGGAAGCTCATTTCCGCAACTGGCGCTGCGTGATCGGATGCTTGCCGGTCATTTTGATGAGCTGGTTTTAGCACAAGTGGACGAGTCGCTGACTCACGCGACCGCGACGACAGAACTCGAGCGGCCCATCGGGGCTCGCAAACTTCTCCAACGCTGGATCGCCAATGAGAGTTCCAAGCCGCGTTGAACGACGCAAGCCAGCCTTCCAGACAACGACCGAACACCGCTTCTCGAGAGGTAAACCCAATGCGGACAATTCTTCTGCGGCGCGTCAGGCTGATCATCACTCTCTTTGGTGCCCACGCAATATGCGCCGGCCCATTGCCTGCCGGGCAGCCTACGCCTTCGGACGCAATACCGACAGTCTCGCTCACCCTTTCGCCGTCGGCAGAGCCGGTTCCCGCACTCAAATATCATCTGGTCCCGCCGCTAGGCGAGCGCACCAAGGGAAACGCGGCCCTGGGGTACTATCGCGCCGTCGTGCAGTATCAGCCAACCGCCCGAGGCACGTGGTTCGCCAAATTCGTCAATGAAAAACTCGATGCGTGGTTGGCGATGCCGCTCGACAACCTTCCTCAGAATGAAGTTGCCAACGCGCTGCGAAATTTTGAGTCGGTCTTAAAGGAACTTGATCGCGCGGCGCTCCGCGACCACTGCTCGTGGGAACTACCCGTCGAATCCGACGGCATGGAAACGCTGTTGGCAGAATTTCAGGATCTGCGGCAGCCGGCCCGATTGGTCGCGCTCCGCGCACGGCTGCAGATGGCACGCGGCGATCTCGATGGGTCGTTGCAGAGCCTGCGTAGCAACTGCCAATTGAGCCGCAACCTCGGGCAGGGGCCATTCATCATCACCTCGTTAATCGGCATTTCCGTTGCGCAGACAAACCGCGAGCAATTGGAGACGTTCGTGCAGCAGCCGGCAGCTCCCAATCTCTATTGGGCGCTGACGGAATTGCCAGTCCCATTGGTTGGATTTCGTCTGGCGATCGAGAGTGAAGCCCGTCTACCGGAGTACTCGTTTCCTGAGATCGTTCAATTCCAGTCGCGGCCCCTATCGCGAGATGAGGCGCGTCGGCTCTCGGATCGGCTGCTCAAACGCTGGCTGGGTATTAACGATGCCGGCAACACGATTGAAGAGGCCCGTGCGAGGTTTGCCCTCTCGGCGGTTGCCGGCTACAGCGCCGACAAGCAAACGCTTATTGCTGCTGGACGGCCGAAAGACGAAGTCGAAAAGATGCCCGTCGAACAGGTCGTGTGGCTTGCCTCCTATTACCGCTGGCAAGTTTGGTCGCAGGATCTGGTGAAATGGTCGTTCCTCCCCTTGCCGCAACAAAGGGCCGGCATCGATCGGACCGAGCGAAGGCTCTCGCGTTTCGCGGATGAGCGACGGGATGCACCTTTTGAATTCATCAACCTGCTTCCCGCGATCGGTGCGGGGATTGACTCTCTGGGCCGCTTGGACCGTGGGATCGCCCTCTTGCGAATTGTCGAGGCCTTGCGGCTCTATGCCCATCTCCACAGCGGAGCACTCCCCACGTCGCTGGACAAAATCGACGTCGTGCCTGTTCCCGCCGATCCCATCACCGGAAACCCGTTCAATTATCGGCTCAACGGCGACACCGCAGTTTTGGAAACGGCTCCGGCTTTCAACAGCAAATGGATGGGCCGGCGTTACCTGATTCGCGTGCGGAAGTGATCACGCCGATTGCTGACAATTGTATGCGCAAACCTCTTTGGCCGCTCGCTCGATTGGAAACATTCATGAGACGTCGAACCGTCCTTGTCGTTTTGATGCTGGTCGCGTCAGAATCATTCGCTCCCGCAAATTTTGCCCGCGCACAAATTGGCGATGAATCAACCCGAATCGTCGCACGTTGCATCGACGACTCCGCGGTGGCCGTGGCACATGTCGATCTGGGACGGGTCGATATAGGCGTGGCTGCCCGGCAGCTTGCCGAAATCGCTCAGGGCGGTGCCGCTGGCGTCGACTTGGCGGCGCTCAATTC
>Ga0070765_100002730_pt1 | contig 11160 bp, 7 predicted proteins | sample HubBroMetageWFT5_FD_71516 | JGI IMG/M metagenome (GOLD analysis project Ga0070765, IMG submission 71516) | Warmed and freeze-thawed soil microbial communities from the Hubbard Brook experimental Forest, New Hampshire - Hubbard Brook CCASE Soil... | ecosystem: Environmental > Terrestrial > Soil... | reverse complement strand
CGACGTCGGCTTCCTCACCGCCCCAGGAGCTCTCGAACCAGGCGGCGACCGCCAGATGCTTTTCCTTCCGGTCGCGTTTTGAAAGGGTTTCGTACGCAACGCGCTTCACCAGGTCCTGCAGGAACCCATACTGGCCGCGCTCCGGAGAGCGCGGATCGGCCTGCACCGAAAGAACCTCCTTGCGCACCAGCTCTGCGAGCAACGGCTGGATATCCGATGGGAGGACACCGCTGACCGCGGCGAGCGAGGGCACGCTGAAGGTCTTGCCGAGCACAGCGGCGTCCTGAAGGACACGCCGCGCTTCCGGACGCAACCCGTCGAGTCGCGCCGCGATCAGGCCGTGCAGGCTCTGGGGCACCTCGAGGTCCTCGACCGGGCCGGTCATACGGTAGACGCTCCCGGCGCGTTCGAGCAGGCCGCGATCGAGGAGCATGCGCACCGTCTCGACGGCGTACAGCGGCACCCCCTCGGCGCGACGCAGGATCTGCTCTCGGAGCTCGTCGGGGAGCCCCGGCACCAGGCTGTCCAGGAGCTGTTCCATCGCGTGGGCCGCGAGGGGCTCGAGGAAGACCGATGTGAAGTTGCGCTTGCCGGCGCCCCATGTGGGATGACGGTCGACCAGCTCCGGGCGGGCCGAGGTCACCACGTAGAGCGCGTGGTTGCGTGACCACTCCATCAGGTATTCGATGAACTCGAGCAGCGAAGTGTCCGCCCACTGCATGTCCTCGAACACCAACACGGTCGGCTGCTTGTCTGCGAGCCGCTCGAAGAACAGCCGCCATGCGCTGAACAAGTCTTCGCGATCCTGGGCCGCGCGGTCCTCGAGAGCCAGGAGCTGCGCCAGTCGCGGTTCGACCCAACGCCGCTCATCCGTATCGGAGAGGAACTCGACGAGACAGCGTTGCAGCTTGGTCAGCGCGGACGCCGGATCCTCACCATCGGTGATCCCGGCACGCATGCGCACCATTTCCGCAAGCGCCCAGTAGGTCACCCCCTCCCCGTAGGCGAGACAGCGTCCACGGTGGGTGTAGACCAGCTCGGCGATGCCGTCGATGTACTTGAAGAACTCCCAGGAGAGTCGCGACTTGCCGATCCCGGCGATTCCCACCACAGAGACGAGTTGCGCCTTGTGCTCGTCGGCGCTGGCGTGGAAGTGATCCTTGATCAGGCGCAGCTCGCGTTCGCGGCCGACAAATGGCGCTTCCAGACCTTCGGATTTCTGTGCGCCGCCGACCATCGCGACCACGCGCAGCGCCCGCCAGAGCCTGACCGGCTCGGCCTTCCCCTTCAAGGTTCGCTCGCCGAGATCCTCGTAGACCAGCGCGGCCTCGGTTGCCCCCCGGGTGGAACTACCGACCAGCACCGTCCCCGGCTCGGCCTCGGCCTGGATCCGTGACGCCGTGTTGACCAGGTCTCCAGCCACCATCCCCTGGGCGTTGTCTCCCAGGGTGACCGCGGCGTCGCCCGTCAGCACTCCGGCCCGAGCCTGGAGTGCAGGCTCCCCGATCTCGACACCAAGTGAGGCCACTGCCTGGACCAGATCGAGGGCGGCCCGCACCGCCCGTTCGGCGTCGTCCTCGTGAGCCACCGGGGCACCCCACACGGCCATCACCGCATCGCCGATGAACTTCTCGACGACGCCCCCGTAGAGGCTCACCACCGAACGACATGTGTCGAAGTAGCGGGTGAGCAGTTCCCGCACCTCCTCGGCATCGCGCTTCTCCGAGAGCATGGTGAATCCGACCAGGTCGGCGAAAAGCACGGAGACGAGCCGGCGCTCCGCGGTGGCGGCGCCGTCTCCGATTGGCGCCGGCGCGACCACCGACTGCCCCCACCCGGCCGCCGGGCGACCGGACAACGCTGCCCCGCATTCGCTGCAGAAGCTCGCATCCGCGTCAACCGGCTGTGCGCACTTCGGACAGACGCGGCCAAGCTCGGAACCGCATTGTTTGCAGAACTTGCTGCCCGGACGGTTCTCCGCCCCACAGTTAGAACAAGGCATTCACGACCCCCTGACCTGTCGACCAGGGGGACAGCCTACCCGGAAGTTCTCGCTCACGCCAACCGCTCCAGACATCAGACGCCGGCGAGGTCGAGGATGTCCCATTCGATCGCCGCGGTCACGGGCACGGATGCGCCTGACAGCCCCTCGACGATGCTGTCGAGCTGCGTGTCGGATCGCCAGGGGTCGTGATGGAAGAGGACCAACCGCCGCGCTCCGGCATGTTCGGCAAGCCCCACCGCGTAGTCGATGCTCGAGTGCCCGAAGTGCGCCCGGGCCGGGAACTCTTCCCTCGTGTACTGCGAATCGTGCAACAGGAGATCCACGCCCTGAATCAGCTCCACCGCCGCATCATGATACGGACCGAACTGGTCAGGGCCAGGGCCGAGAGCGGTGGGTGCATGGTCCGGCATGTAGGCGATCGCCCCGTGTCCGTCCGAGACTCGATACCCGAACGTCCGGCCGCCCTTGTGCGGAATCTCCAGCGCCAGGACGTCGAAGCCCTCGATCCGGTGCCGGCCGGGCGCGAGGTGGCGGAACTTCCAGGCACCCCGCATCTCCCGAGGGCGGATGGGGAAATGCGGCGGCGACATCGCGCGAGCGAGGATCTCCTCGGCGTCACCGCCGGGTTGTTCCGGGATGTAGAGGGTTGTGCGCGCATCGGGATTGTCCACCGAGGGGCAGAAGGGCAACCCATGGGTGTGATCCCAGTGGAGGTGGGTCAGCAGCATGCTGCCGCTGAACGGCCGGCCCTCCAGCGCGGCGGGAAGCCGGCGCAGACCGGTCCCGGCGTCGAGGATGAGCCGGCACTCGCCGTCATCGGAGAGCACCGCGACACACGACGTCTGACCTCCATAGCGGGCGAAATCGACGCCGGGCGCCGGCGTCGACCCTCTCGTGCCGCAGAGGCGCAACCGCATGTACGAACAGTATCGGTATGCCCTGATGGCATCCGCAACGTGCGCCCTGGCGCGAGTACGCTTCCGCGCGTGAATCGCGCCCCGAACGGTGTCCTTGGGTTGCCCGGCTGACGTGATGACTGACGTCGCGACGGAAAAGAAACCCTCGATCAGACAGCGCGTGGTCGCCCGGCTCACCGGGCGTCGGATCGGCGATCCAGCGCCCCGGGTCGGCTACCGCTCGCTCTTCCTCATTCGCGACTATCGCCTGCTGTTCAGCGGCTTGACGATCTCGATGAGCGGATCGTGGGCCTACAACGTCGCCCTGGTCGTGTTCGTCTTCAACGCCACCCACTCTCCCGCCTGGGTCGCGGCGGCGTCGATGACCCGATTTCTCAGCGCGCTGGTCGCGAGCCCGTTTGGTGGGCTCATCGCCGACCGGATCGAGCGCGTGCGCCTCATGGTGACACTCGACACAACCGCGCTCACCCTGCAGACAGCGCTTGCGGTGGTTGCGGCGCTGAACGGACCCGTCGTTCTTGCCATCGTGCTCGCCGCCCTGACGTCGGTGACGACCTCGTCGTACGATCCCGCCGCGCGAGCGACCACCCCGGCAGTGGTCGGCGAGGAGCACCTCGCCGCTGCCAATAGCGCGCAATCCGCAGTCGAGAACCTCTCGATCATCGTCGGCCCCGCCATCGCCGGCCTGCTGCTCCTCTTCAGCCCGCCGACGGTGGTGTTCGCTCTCAACGCCGCCACATTCGGGTTCTCGGCGCTGGTGGTCAGCCGCATGCGCACGCGCAGCCATGCCGGTGACATCACCGAGGGTGGTGCCGCCGGACCGCTCAAGCAAATGGCCGTGGGGATCCAGGCGTTCGTGTCATCTTCGTCAGTAACATTGCTGGCCGGCTTCAGCATCCTGGCGAGCTTCGTGTATGGAACCGACACGGTGCTCTTCGTCGTGGTCAGCCGCGATCAGCTGGGGACGGGCAGCTCGGGATACGGGTACCTCCTCGCCGCCCTCGGCGTCGGCGGGATCCTGATGGCCGGATTCATGAATCGCATCGCCGCGGCCCGCCGCCTCGGCGCGATCATCGTGATTGGGATGGCGGTGTACTGCCTTCCAACCGCGCTGCTCACGGTAGTGCACGCGGCATGGATCGCCTTCGTACTGGAGGCGATCCGTGGTGCTGGGACGATCATCGTCGACGTGCTGGCCATCACAGCTCTGCAGCGGCTCGTGAATCCCGACGTCGTCGCGCGCGTGTTCGGGGTCTTCTTCGCGCTCGTGCTCGGTGCAATCTCACTCGGCGCTCTGCTGATGCCCATCCTCCTGGGGAGCCTCGGCCTGAACACGACACTCCTGATCATGGGATTCGCGATTCCCGCGCTGACGCTTGCGGCATATCCCTGGATCCGGGTTCTCGACACGAGGGCAATCCGCGAACTCTCGGCGATCGAACCGCGCATCACCGTCCTTCAGGGGCTTGACATCTTCGCGGGCGCAACCCGGGCCGCGTTGGAGAGCCTCGCGAGGTCGGCGGCCGAGGAGCACGTTGTTCCCGGCACCGTCTTGATTCAAGAAGGCGCGGAGGCAGATGACTTCTTTGTGCTCATCGATGGCCAGGTCGAGGTAGTTGCAGCCGGTGAGGCGGGGGTGGAGCACTCGCTCGGCATGCTCACACCGCCCAGCTACTTCGGCGAGATCGGTCTCCTGGAGCACCGTCCGCGGACGGCCACAGTCAAGGCGGTGACGCTGTGTACGGTCTACCGCATCAACGGCGCCAGATTCGTCGACGCGATGACAGTCGCGAACCTTTCGCCGGCGGCTCTCGGGAGGGTGCAGGCACGGCTAGCGAGGACACACCCATCGGCGTCGCTGACGTTCGGTCAGCCCACCGCAGAGTAAGTGCACGCCCGGCGCGGCCTGCTCACGCGTCAAGGCTCGCTCGGACATGTGCCAGCAGATCCGGTGCTTTGAACGGTTTGGACAAAAGACGGATCCCCTGGGCGATGACACCTTGTGATGCGATCACCGACTCCGGGTACCCCGACATGAACAGCACGCGGATCCCCGGGCATTCTTCGGACACGGTCTCAGCGACCTCCTTCCCGGTCGCCCCCGGCATGACAACGTCTGTAAGGAGCAAGTCAACTCTGTCCCCGTGACCGGCGATCGCGTTGAGCGCTTCGGCGCCGCTCCGAGCCCGCAGAACGTGATATCCATTACTCGTCAGAATGCGGCTGGCGACATCGAGGACGAGCTCCTCATCCTCGACAACGAGAACGGTCTCTCCCGCCGTGTGCCGGCTGATCCGTCGAGGGCGATCGGGCTTCGTGTCCGTGACCGCTGTAGTCACGCTCGGAAGCAGGATCGTGACGCTGGTGCCCACCCCGACCTCCGATGACAGTTCGACCACGCCTGCGGTCTGACTCACGATCCCATATACGGTGGCGAGTCCCAGCCCGGTCCCCTTGTCCTTTGGCTTGGTGCTGAAGAAGGGCTCAAAAGCACGCTCCAGCGTTTCCGTATCCATTCCCGCTCCGGTGTCAGTGACTCGCAAGCGAACGTATGAGCCGGCTTCGACGAGTGGATGGGTTGCGGCGAACTCTTTGTCGACGGTGACATTCCCCGTAGCGACGGTCAGGATCCCGCCATTCGGCATCGCATCGCGTGCGTTCACCGCCAGGTTGAGAAGAATCTGCTCGATCTGTCCTCTATCAGCTCGCACGGCCTTGAGGGCGCGAGGTCCGCGGGTGATCAGCTCCACGTGTTCACCGATGGTTCGGCGAAGCAGGGACTCGACTTCGGCGACGACGTCGTTGATGTCGAGGACCTCGAGGTTTCGTACCTCTCTCCGAGCGAAGGCGAGGAGTTGGTGGGTGAGCCCGGCAGCTCGATCCGCGGCCGCGGCAATCTGGGCGACGTCGCTGAGCACGGCGGTCAGACGCGCTCGCGCGTCAACCGGTCGGGTCTCCAGTTCGGCGCTGACCTCCTCTGAGACGAAACCGACGTAGTTCAAGATGGCCGCGAGCAGATTGTTGAAATCGTGGGCAACTCCGCCTGCAAGCTGACCGAGGCTCTCCAGCCGGTGGGACTGGTGCAACCGCGACTCCAACACGTCCCGCTCACGTTGAACCTCAGCCCTGCCTTGCTCGCGCCGTGTCTCGACTCGGTCGCTCGCGTCACGAATCGCGGCCGAGACGAGCGGGCCCTCGTCGGTCTCGATGGCCGAGAGTGAGATCTCGACGGGGAATTCCGATCCGTCTTTGCGTCTTCCCTCGAGTGGCGCCCCAGGCCCCGTTTGAACAGTGCCCTTACCGTGGATCTGCCGAGATCCTTTCTGAACGGAGGGGCGCGGTCTGGGCTGCGGGACGAGAACCTCGAGCGGTTGATCGATGAGCTCGCTGCTTGTATATCCGAACAACTCTTCAGCTTCTTCGTTGACAAGCGCGATCAGTCCGCCTCGATCCACGGCGATCGACGCGTCGTCAGCTGCCTCCAGAACGCCTCTGAAGCTGGCGTTTTCCCGCTCACGCGCCGAGATGTCCCGAAGGGCCGCCACAACGATGAGGCGCCCAGCCATCCGGGTCGATGTCATCAAGAGCTCGCTAGGGAATGTGGAACCATCCTTTCGATGGGCTATCAGGTGCGTCGGGGCAACCCTCGAACCGCGGTCTGGATCGCGCACGCTGAAACGTCCTTGGCGCAGAGCGCTGGCGCGAAATGAAGGTGACAGCAGCGGGTCGATTGGCTTGTTGACCAGCTCCTCGCACGAGTATCCGAAGAGCCTAGCGGCTTCGGGGTTCACGAACGCAATCACTCCCTCAGCGTCGACGCCAACGATGGCGTCCGGCACCATCTCAAGAAAGGTTGCGAATCGGGCTCCACCAGGGACCCTTCCGTTGCTCATTTCGGATCCATTTCGATACCTTCGCGAATCGCGATCACAACGGCCTCCAGCTTGGAATGCGCTCCCAGCTTCTCGATCATGCGCTGGGTGTGGTTGCGGGCAGTGTTCGGGCTGATTGACATCGCGTCAGCGATGGCCATGAGTGAAAGGCCGCGGGCCAGATGTCCGAGCACTTCGCCCTCCCGGGGCGTCAGGTCATCGCCAACATGGTGTCCGGTCCGACGCAACCCTGAAACGACCCGTGGGAGGAGTGCCGCGGGGATCACCACCTCGCCGTCATGGACGCGCCGGATCGCTCTCGCGATGTCATCCACAGTCGCGGTCTTTGCAATCACCCCCGAGCAGCCGGCGGAGATACATCGGAGCGCGGATTCCGGTGCCGCCGCGTCGATCAGCACGATCACCTTCGTCTCGGGGTGTTCTGCCAGCACCACCTCTGTCAGGCTGGCGCCTTCGCCGTCGAGCATTCGGTAGTCGGCCAACACCACGTCGGGGCGAAGGCTGCGCACGGTCTGGAGAACACCATCCAACGTGCGACAGCTGCCGATGACGCGCATCTCCCCTCGCCTATCCATGAGCCGAAGTAGCCCGTCGACGAGAACCGGCTCATCACCCACCACAACGATGCGAGTCACTCGCGCCATGGATGGATCCGGCAAGTCCTTGGTGAGGATCAGCACGGCGTCCAGATGATCGAGAAAGATATCAAGCACCTGCGGGTCAAAGTGACCGCCGCGATCGCGCATCATGACGTCGGCGGCCGTCTCTACCGGAAGGGCCGACCTGTACACCCGATCCCGGGTGAGGGCGTCAAAGACGTCCGCCACCGCGGTGATGCGCGCTTCGATGGGAATGTCATGTCCGTTTCGGCGGTTTGGATACCCATTCCCGTCCCAACGTTCGTGATGATTCAGGGCTACGGATGCGGCCAGTTGGAGTACCGGGCTGCGCGAGCCCCTCAGGAGGGAGTGACCCAGCTCGCAGTGGCGCTCGATGATCGTTCTCTCGTCCGGGGTCAGGCGGTCTGCTTTGTGCAGCACCCAATCGGGGATGCCGAGCTTGCCGACATCATGGAGTGCAGCCGCGAGGCGCATCGCGGGCGCTGCGTCAGCCACGAATCCGCACCATTCCGCAAGCGCCGCCGCAGTGACGCCAACCCTCTCGATATGCCGACCAGTGTCATCGTCGCGGAGAGACACCGCCGACGTGAGATGTTGCACGATCTCCTCGTCGGCACGCGACGATCCCGACGTGACCTTCTCGAGGAGCGCCCTCACCTCGCTGACAGCTGTTGCACCCTCGACAACCTTCCGTTCAAGCTCTCGAACGTTGTCGGCGGCAATTCGCTCCAACTGCCGGCGGCGAAGTGCACTGCTGACGTGCATGAGAAGCTCGTTCGGTGTGAACGGCTTGACCACGTAGCCCGACGCTCCGTTCTCGAAGGATTCGTTGGCCACATCGACGTCATCGGATCCTGTCACAACCACGATCGCCGTGTCTCGATCACGAACCCACGTCTCATTGAACAGTGCCGACCCGGGCTCGCCGCCGAGCTCGAGATCGACGAGGGCAACCTCCGGGTGGAATTTGGCCCAGACCGCTCGCGCCTCGCTGGCACTTGCCGCTTGGACCACCTGGTAGTGCGCCTTCTTGAGGATGCGCTCCGTTGTATCGCGCACCAGAGGATCGTCGTCCACAACAAGGACCGTTGCCCGCGCAGCGATGTGTGCCGCAACGTGAGCGCCCCCTTGGGGCGCCCGCATTGGAGCGATCGGGAGGGTACTCTCAACTCGTAGTGGTCGGATCATCTCAACCGAGCGACATCTATTCGGGAGACGCGTCGAAGCGCGGTCCGGGGGTTCTCTCGACTTCGACGTCGAACAGCCCGGGTTACGAGCAGCATGATCACCACCAACGCAAGGCCGACTCCGGCAACTAGGAACAGCGGGGTTCCGGACGAAAAAGGAAGCGCGAGGGGCTGCGAGGTGAGGGTACGAACCGGCACTCCGTTCGCCAGGATGATGACCGTCGCCTGAGCTCGATACATCGCCGCTTGCGAAATGCTCTCCTTCCACGAAGTGGCAAGGGGCACGCGCCCATTCGGTACCACGTAGGCATTCGTCGGACTCAACTGCAAGGTGGCAACACGGCGCCCAGCACCATCGTCGATGCTGAGTGAGCCGGTGTATGTGAGGAGTACGTTTCCCGTGTTGGATAGCGTGATGTCGAATCCGATCTGCCCTGATGCCGCTGCCGATCCAACCAGGGGGCTCAGACTTGCCGAGGCCGCAGCAGTGCCTGGCACCGTGACCACGGCGATCAATGCCACTCGTGCCTCTATCGGGTTCCCCTGTGCCGTAAGGCCAACAGTGGCGGCTGCCACAACAGCACCAAGATGCTGACCCGACGAGACCGCGGTGGGCAGCGCGACCCTGAACGTGTCCGTGACCTGGCCGTACGCCGGCACCGTGACCATCGGCGTCGACACCGTGATCCACGCGCCCACCTCTCGCATCGTCGCGGTCGGCTGCGCCGGCGCAAGGCCACCGCCAGTCGCGGTCAGCAGATCTGCGCCATAGACATGGACGGTGATGGCGTGCTGAGAGAAGTTCTCCACGACGATTCCATCAGCGATGCTCTGACCGGGAACGAGGGCAAAGTTGTAATGCCCGCCAGGAAGCGTCGTGTGCCCCTGCTGGACAGGGTGGACGCCGAAGAGCCGAGCCGGATCCGGCGATGGCGAGGAGGCGGCTGCGCGTGCGGCCGGCTGCGTCCCGACGATCAGGCACAACAACACCGCGAGACAGCTCAACGATGTAATGGCGCGGGCGGGGGTACTGTCCGCATGACGAGCAGACGATCCAGTCTTCAACTCTTCCTCGAAACGAGCGGATCCCCAGCCTAAGCGCATCCCCCGGAGGGGAAGGTCACGGGAAGGCACCGAACACGGTGACTTGTGACGGAATGTCTCAAGGACCCCATCGAGGGGAGGTAGCGGGGGATCCGTAACCACCTCGGAACCGGCGCCACGCCCTGAATTCGGGGAGCACGAGCCGGACGACCATGCGGTTCAGACCCGAGGATCGCCGGCCCGTGCAGGGAAGGGGGGCAATTAGCCGGTGACGGTGTACTGGATCGTGGCCGTGAAGAGGGTGCCAGGCGTCGTGTCCGCAGGCACAGCCACCACGATCTGGTTGTTTGCCTGCGTCCAGGTGCCTTCACTCGTGGCTGACGCGGTGGCAAGGGTGATCGGCGTGGAGTAGGTCGCGAAGTCAGTGGTAGGGGTTCCGGTAAGGATGTATGGACTGCCGGCAGGAACCACGACAGCGGAGCCGGTGTTCATGACGTTGGCGGTCGGAGAGGGGTCGACGGTGATCTTGAAGTCTCCCCAGGGGATGTAGAGGCCGGCGCCCGCGGCGTGCCACAGATTGGTCGCTGCCATCGTGACACTCGACACCACGGAGTCATTCATGGTGTCAGTCCAGCTGAGACTACCGAGATTGGTAGCAGCCGTCGAGCTGCCGGCAACCAAGGTCGGGAGCGCGAGAGCCCCTGGCGCAGCGATGCTCAGCACGCCGCCCGAAGTGGATCCCGTCACAGTCTGCGTTCCGCTTGCCGCCGCAGCGTTGGTGGAGCTCAGGACGATCAATGCGACCACCCCGGCGAAGCCCGTCGCCATGCTCGACACACGCCAGTGAGGCGTCCGCGTCGTGAATTCCTTGTTCATCCCTTCCGGTCTCCGTGTTCGATTGAGCGCTCCACGGGCGCAACCACATGGTCACCCATCGAATCGCGGCCGGCGAGATGCGTCCATACCAAATCAAACTGATGCAGATACGCCAGTCGGTCAGCGGAGACAGCGAAGGCGGGCATTGTCGTCGCCAATCCTCAGCGTCGCGAGGCGTTCTGCCTCGACTGACTCCGCAGCGCGTCGAGTGCGGCGGCCTCATCGCGTGATGCCTGGGCGAGACGTGGGTCAACGCGGCTCGCGGGAACCGTGATGCGCTCCAGGCTGAGGACACTCACGTCGGTACGCACGTCGAGAGCGAAGAGGCAGGCGAAGACAAAGGCGTAGATCAGCGCCGCTCCCACGTCTGTCGAGATGCCGAGAGCGTAGGGACCGCCGAACCCCTCGCCGACAGCCCAGACGAAGAGCGCATACAGTGCGCCGACGAGGTACACGGGTCGGCGCGCAATGCCCAGGATCAGGGCGACGCCGATGGCCGTCTCCGTGACGGCAGTCAGGTCAGGGAGCAGGTGCCCGGTGTGCGTGGCGATCAGCGCCCAGAACTGAAACCACGGCCGCACGATTCCGGGCTGGCTGCTCACCATGCCCTGGAGCACG
>Ga0070765_100002729_pt1 | contig 11161 bp, 8 predicted proteins | sample HubBroMetageWFT5_FD_71516 | JGI IMG/M metagenome (GOLD analysis project Ga0070765, IMG submission 71516) | Warmed and freeze-thawed soil microbial communities from the Hubbard Brook experimental Forest, New Hampshire - Hubbard Brook CCASE Soil... | ecosystem: Environmental > Terrestrial > Soil... | reverse complement strand
GTCTGCTCCGCGAAAATATGCGCTGGGTCCGCGCCATGGCCGCCACCGGACCGATCATGGACGTGCTCGGTGCCGTTGTGGTAGCCATGATCCTTTTCTTCGCTCGCGGCGAGATCAAAGCCAGCCGCATGTCGATTGGTTCGTTCGGCGCGTTTACGTTCGCACTGTTCAAAGCCTACGAACCAATCAAACGCATCGGCAACATTTATCAGCTTTTCGTGCAAGCGCTGGGAACTTCCGCGCAGGTTTTCAGGCTTCTCGATTTGCCGGAAGAAAAGCTCGACATGCCGAATGCAAAGTCGCTGCCGCACCTCTCAGAGTCCGTCGAATTTGCCGACGCCAGTTTTACATACGACGATAGCGAAACGCCCACTCTCCGAAATCTTAAATTGAAAGTCCCCGCCGGTGCAGTGGTCGCAATCGTAGGCTCAAGCGGCGCCGGCAAGACCACGTTGGTGAACCTGCTTCCGCGTTTTTACACGTCCACCTCAGGATCGCTGCTGATAGACGGTCAGGACGTTCGCGAAGTCACTTTGCGTTCCCTCCGCGAGCAGATGGCCATCGTCACGCAGGAGACTATCCTTTTCAACGACACTATATGGAACAATTTGTGCTACGGCCGTCCTAACATGCCGGAACAGAAAGTTATCGCCGCCGCCAAAGCAGCCCTCGCTCACGATTTCATCCTGCAGATGCCGGACGGCTACCAGACACTCATCGGCGACCGCGGCCAGAGACTTTCCGGTGGCCAGCGCCAGCGCCTGGCCATCGCCCGCGCATTGTTGAAAGACGCACCCATCCTCATTCTCGACGAAGCCACCTCCGAGCTGGATTCCGAATCCGAAATGCTCGTTCAGGACGCGCTAAATAATCTGATGACCGGCCGCACGGTTTTCGTAATTGCCCACCGCCTCTCCACTATTCGCCGCGCGGACTTGATTGCCGTGCTGGAAGGCGGCACAATCCGTGAGCGCGGAACGCATGAAGAACTCCTCGCACGTGGCGGAGTATATGCGCGGCTTTACGAAATGCAGTTCCGCGATGTTGACACGGTGACGCGAACCGCAGGTCCGGTATAAAAATGTCAGGCTCAAGTCCAATACCGCCCCACACGGCTTCAGCGCCGCCTTCCGGTGCCGGTCTAAAATCCATGACCGGCTACGCTCAATCACGCGCCGCGGAAAATGGCTGGAGCCTGCGCGTAACGATTCGCAGCGTGAATCACCGTTTCCTCGACTTGCATTTGCGCATGCCCGAAGGTTTCGAACCACTCGAACCGCGTGTTCGCCAGATTATCCGTGAACGCGTCCGGCGCGGCCATCTGGACGTAACGGTTCACTACGAGCTAGCTGGCCCGGCTGCAATTGGTGTGAACCACGAAGTGGCCGCCGCCTACTTGAAAGCCGCCACCTCACTGCGAAAAGACTTCGACATCCAATCCGAGCCGGACGTCGAGTCCATCATGCGCTTGCCCGGAGTGATAGGCGCTCCCGCCGCGTCGCTGGAAAGCGAACTCGAGCGTCTCGAAGCGGTGCTCGGGCGCTGCATGTCTGAATCGCTCGACAAGCTGGATCGCATGCGCCAGGAGGAAGCGAATCTGCTCCGCCAGGAAATGTCCGCAAGACTCCGAAGCATCGCCGCCTTGGCCTCAGACGTGACAACACTGGCCGGGCGCGCGCGCCCCGCATTCGCAAAACGTCTTGAAACACGCATGAAAGAGCTTCTCGGCGAAACACAAATTGATCCCGGCCGTTTGGCACAGGAAGCCGCGCTAGCCGCCGAGCGTAGCGACGTTTCTGAAGAATTGGTGCGCTTGCGCAGCCACGTGCAACAATTTGAAGGCCTGCTTTCGAGCGCTTCTGAAGCAGGCAAGAAACTCGATTTTCTACTTCAGGAAATGCAGCGTGAAGCCAACACCCTGCTCTCAAAAACTCCCGGCAACGACGGCGAAGGACTGGAAATCACGCGTATCGGCCTCGAAATCAAATCTGACATCGAAAAATTGCGGGAACAGGTGCAAAACATAGAATGAGCAAAGCGGAGCCGTTGGTGCTCATCGTTTCCGGCCCGTCAGGCTCCGGGAAGTCCACTCTGGTGGAAAAAGTTTTGCAGCTGCCAGGCACCATGCTGTCTGTTTCGTGCACCACGCGTATGCCGCGCAAGACGGAGAGCGAGGGCAAGTGGTACAATTTTGTCTCCGAAGCTCAATTTCAGGAAATGGTGGAACGGGGTGACTTCCTGGAATATGCCCAGGTGTTCGGAAGGAATTGGTACGGCACTCCGCGCGAATCTGTAACCGAAGCGCAGGAGCAAAAAAAAGATCTAGTTCTGGAAATTGACGTACAGGGCGCTTTGCAGGTAAAACAAAAGCTGCCCGGAGCTGTAGCAGTCTTCGTCCTGCCGCCTTCTCGCACTGAGCTCGAACATCGCATACGGCAGCGTGGCCAGGATTCGGAAGACGAAATTCGGCGCCGGCTCGAACGTGCACGGCAGGAGATGTTGAACTATAGTAGCTACGATTACGCCATCATCAACGACGATATCGAGCGCGCTGGTAGGGAAGTCCAGGCCATTGCGCTCAGCTCGCGATGCCGGATGCCGCGTAACGAAGAAAGAATTCGCGAAATTTTGAAGTCCTTTGGAGGCTGATCTGAATATGGCTGTGTTGAGAGATCCACCGGAAAGCCAGTTCGCATATGTAGTAGTGGTCGCGCGCCGCGCACGGCAGTTGATGATCGGCGGGCGGCCCATGGTTGATAACCCGCGATCGCGCAAGACTACGCGCATCGCCGAAGAAGAATTGCTGAAAGGTCTGCTCGAATACGAAGCCAAAGAATTGAGCGGGGAGCTTGAGGATAAGGACGGCAAGCGGAAGAAGTAATATCCGCCGCGCATCAAATGAAAATCGCACTCGGCGTAACCGGAGGCGTAGCGGCTTACAAAGCCGCAGAACTGGTTCGCCGCTTGCAGCAGGAAAAGTTGGACGTGCAAGTGGTGATGACCCGTTCAGCGCAGGAGTTCATCACCCCTCTTACCTTCGCCGCGCTCACCGGACAGAAAGTAATCACGCATATGTTCAGCGCCGGCGGTTCCGCAGCTCCGGCAAATGTTGAAAGCGCCATCGAACATATCGCCGTCGCCCAACGAATTGATTTGCTGCTGGTTGCGCCCGCCACCGCGGACATTCTCGGCAAATTCGCGAATGGCATCGCCGAAGATTTTCTGTCCACTCTGTATCTTGCTACCAAGGCTCCGGTCGTGGTCGCGCCTGCCATGAACGTCAACATGTGGGATCACCCTGCCACTCAAGGCAACCTTGTAACTCTGCGCGAACGAGGCGTTCACGTGGTAGATCCCGATGAAGGCTACCTCGCGTGCGGTATGGTCGGCGCGGGACGCCTCGCCGCCACGGAGACCATCGCCAAAAAAGTTTGCGAAGTGCTCGGCCTGCGCCAGGACCTTGCCGGTCAAACAATTCTGGTCACCGCCGGCCCTACTTGCGAAGACATCGATCCCGTTCGTTTTCTCACCAATCGCTCTTCCGGAAAAATGGGTTACGCTCTCGCAGAAGCCGCCGCTCGCCGAGGCGCCCACGTCATTCTGGTCAGCGGACCAACCGATTTGAAAATTCCCGACGGAGTAGACTGGCTTCCGATCCGCGCTACCGAAGAAATGCGTCAGGCTGTTCGCGAGCGCGCCGCCAGCGCCAACGTCGTGATTATGGCCGCAGCTATCTCGGATTATCGTCCCGCGACGCAGTACGATCAAAAACTAAAACGCAATGAAGGTCGGCTGACCCTCGGCTTGGAACCTACGCCGGATATTCTCGCCGAGCTTGGACGCGAGAAGCAGCGTGGCCGCGTGTTAGTTGGTTTTGCTGCGGAAACCAATGCCGTCGCGGAAAATGCCCGGGGAAAATTGGCGCGCAAAGGCGCAGACATGATCGTCGCCAACGATGTGACCCAGGAAGGCGCCGGGTTCGATGCCGACACCAACATCGTTACAATCTATTCGCGCGATGGGCGCGAAATGTCGCTGCCTAAGATGTCCAAGCTTGAAGTAGCAAATCGAATCCTCGATCGCGTCCTCGAAATCCAAAAGTATACGAAGTAAACGTCGTCATTTACTCTCTGTATTTTGTAAGAAAATTTCTTCAGGCGCGCTGCGCAATCCCGTTTGCTGTGATAAAGTTCTCCCGTTCATTTCAAAATTGGGAGGGCTTAGTGGACTCTGACAAGCGTGCACGTGTGGAAGCTTGGCTTCGCTACGGAGCTGACTTAGAGTTAGGCCCTTACTATCGCGGGAGAGTCTCTTCCAACGCGCTTAACGCCGTTGGGGAGACGAATCAAGCCATCGTTGCTCCCGCCAATGAGCCGCCGCAGTCTCCGATCGCAGCTGCCGCTCGAGCAGCTAGCGCAGGTTCTTCCTTCGGCCTTTCGCCGACCGCGCTGGAACCAACAGCGTCGGCACGTTCCTCTGCCACAACGCCGTTCGCGCAAGCGCCCTCGCTGTTTGAAGCCAGCGACCGCATCGCAGGCGATACATTTCAGCTCATACGAGAAACCATCGGCGATTGCACGCGTTGCACACTGCACAAAGCCCGAACCAATATTGTTTTCGGCGTTGGCAACCTGAAAGCGGAATTGGTTTTCGTCGGCGAAGGTCCCGGGCACGACGAAGATATCAAAGGCGAACCTTTCGTCGGCCGCGCCGGGAAATTGCTCACGCAAATGATCGAAGCCATGGGCCTGCGCCGCGAAGATGTTTACATTTGCAACGTGGTGAAATGCCGCCCTCCGGAAAATCGCCTGCCCGAAAAAGATGAAATCGCCACTTGCTCGCCCTTTCTTTTCCGCCAGATTGATGTGATCCGTCCGAAAGTAATTTGCTGCCTGGGAAGCTGCGCGTCTCAGACTCTTTTGCAGACCACCCAAGGCATCTCCCGTTTTCGCGGCGAGTGGTTTCAATTTCGCGGCTCGAAATTGATTGCCACCTATCATCCTGCTTACCTGTTGCGAAATCCAAACGCGAAGGGTGAAGTCTGGAAGGATTTGCAAAAAGTAATGACGGTCCTCGGTCTGCAACCGAAACGTAAATAGCCTGCCACCATTGTGAAATAGTCGAAAATAGTCGGATCTAGTTGAAGTTAGTCGAGAATCGTCAAAATTAGTTGAGCGCAGCCGGGCAGTGGAGAGTTCTTTGGGCCTAATCCTCGGATTGACCGCAGCAGTGTGCTGGGGCATGGCCGATTTCGCGGCGCGTTTTGCGTCCCGTCGAGTCGGCGCCTATCGCACGCTTTTTTTCATGCAGTTTTTCGGCTTCATTGCTCTTAGCATTTACCTCAAATTTGCCGGAGGTTTTTCGCACCTAACTCCCGGATGGCAGCCCTGGGCGCTCACAGCAGCTGCAGGATTGCTGAACGTCACAGCCTCGCTCTCGCTCTATTATTCTTTCGAGATCGGCGTGATGAGCATCGTCGGCCCGGTATCGTCAAGCTATCCCGCGCTTACGGTGGCGCTTTCAATCGCCAGCGGCGAACGAATGAATACCCTCCGTGGAGTGGGGATCGCACTCACATTGACAGGCGTAATCCTAGCTGCGATGTCTTTCGCGCCCAAGCCAACGAATCCCTCAGACGCACCTAATCCCCCGGACGCCGTTAATCCCGCCGACCCCGCCAATTTCGCGGCCGCGTCCCAACCCGCGAAAGCCAACCGCTCAACCACCTCGCGCTTGTCGCGCGGAGTAGGCTGGGCGATCTTGGCAGCGGTAGGCTTCGGCTTCATGTTTTGGTTTCTCGGCTTCCACGTAATCCCGCTCGTCGGCGACGCCGTGTCAGTGTGGGTGATGCGCCTAACCGCCCTCGTCTCGCTGGCAATATTCGCGCAGCCAACGCGCCAAATCCTCCGCCCTCCCCACGGTCGAATCTGGTGGCAACTAGCAGCCGTAGGCGTGATGGACACCGCCGCCTACGTCGCCAATAATGCCGGCCTACACATCGGCCCCGTCTCCGTGGTCAGCGTTCTAGCATCGTTATACGGCGCGGTCACCGTTTTGCTCTCCTGGATCTTCCTGCGCGAGCGCCTCGAACCCAGCCAATGGCTAGGTATCGCCATAATTTTCGCCGGCATCGTCTGCGTCAGCATCTAAGGCTTCTATTTCCGGTTTAGAATTGAGCGGGTTCGGAGTTCCATCGAGGTGGCAAAGCGACGTCAAAAATCACGGTTTCGCTATCATTTCAAACGTTTTCACACGGAACGGCAAAGCGACGAGTGCTGCATATCGACTATGCTGCCTGCGATCTTTTTGCAAACCAACTCAGGCTAGTCAAAGTAAGAAAGCCCGCCAAAACAAGTTCGTAATGGGACTGCTACACTAGACCGCCCATGAATCGACGCTATTGCCAGGTCGCTCTCCCGGTTCCCTTACGCTCGACGTTCACCTACGCAATCCCCGATTCTTTGCGTGACCAAGATCCCGTCGGCCGCCGCCTGCTGGTGCCGTTTCGCAATCGCGCAATGGTTGGAGTCGGCCTTTCCGTCTCCGATAAAGCCCCCACCGTCGCGCAAATAAAAGAAATTTCCGGATTACTCGACCGCGTCCCCGCTCTCCGGTCGAAACTAATCGAACTGGGCCACTGGATTAGCCGCTACTACATCGCTCCCGTGGGCGAAACTTTCCGCGCCATGCTCCCTCCGGAAATCGAGCTGCGCCATGACCGCGAATATTGGCTTACCGGCGCGGGCCGCGCCTATTTGCAAGAACTGGCCGCAGGCACCGAGAACACCGACGTTGAGAGCTCTGAATTTGAATTCCTGCGCCGATTCGACACAGCCACCGAAAAAGCCCGCGCAATCCAGTTCGCGGCCGTCCGCCGATTGCCCGGCGGCGAAGCGTTTGCAGAAAGATTAGTTGCACGAGGTTATCTGGCCGCGCAAGAAATGACCCACCGCCGCAAAACGCGTACGCAGAAAATCATCACCTGGAATCCAGCAAAAGATGAGCCCTCCGCAAATCCAGCCGAAGAAAAAATTCGTGAAATCCTAACAGCAACCCGCGGCCCGCTTCCGCTAGCAGTCTTGATGAAGAAGGCCGAAGTATCGCGCGCCATCATCCAGCGCCTGGAAAAACAAGGCCGCCTAGTCGCCTGGGAAGAGCCGCTCGTAGCCGACGAAGATCCCTGGGACACAGATTTCACTCCGCCCACAAATGATTTGAATACCGAACAAAAACAAGCCCTCGCCGAAATTTGGTGCTGGCTGGTAGCTGGAAAATTTACTGCCGGCTTGCTTCACGGCGTCACCGGCAGCGGCAAAACAGAGGTTTACCTCGGCGCCATCGAAGCGGCGATCTCGCGCGGCAAGACAGCCATCGTCCTCGTCCCCGAGATCGCGCTAACGCTATGGGCCGGCCGTTTGGTGCGCGCGCGCTTCGGCCAAACGGTCGCCATCCTCCACAGCGGTTTGCCAGATGTGGAACGTGCGCGCGAATGGTGGCGCGTGCGCCACGGCCAAGCAAGCATCGTGGTCGGAACTCGCTCCGCCGTTTTTGCCCCGCTTGAAAATCTCGGCTTGATCATCGTGGACGAAGAGCAGGAAACCAGCTACAAACAGGAAGAAACTCCGCGTTACAACGGCCGCGACGTCGCCGTTTATCGCGCGCGCCTCGAAGGAGCCGTCGCGTTACTCGGCTCCGCCACTCCTTCGCTCGAGACCTATCACAACGCGCGCGATGGAAAATATCGCCTGCTGGAACTAACCTCGCGCGTAGAGAACCGTCCGTTAGCCGAAGTCCGGGTCGTCGATCTCCGCGAAGAATTTCGCCAACAGCTTAAAGCCCGCCCGGTTTCAGAAGTCTTGCGCGCAGCAATCGCCTTGCGCCTGGAAGAAAAAACGCAAGCCATGGTCCTGATCAATCGTCGCGGCTATTCCTGGTCCCTTCTTTGCCGAAGTTGTGGCGCCTTTGTGCAGTGCGAAAATTGCAGCATCGCGTTGACGTACCATAAGAGCCGCCAACGCTTGGAATGCCACTACTGCGGTTACTCGATTCGTCCGCCGAAGAAATGTCCGAAGTGTAACGGCGAGTTTTTATATTTCGTCGGAGATGGCGCGGAACGCGTGGAAGAATATCTAAAAGAAAAATTTCCTGCCGCTCGAATCGCCCGCCTGGATCGCGACACCGTCCGCACCAAGCGCGAATACCAGCAGGTTCTCGGCGCTTTCGCCAACGGCGAACTGGATATTCTCGTCGGCACCCAAATGGTGGCAAAAGGCCATGATTTTCAGCGCGTAACACTCGTAGGCGTAGTCGCCGCCGATCTTGCGCTAGGCCGTCCCGATTTTCGCGCAGCCGAAAAAACTTTCCAGTTACTCACACAAGTCGCCGGACGCGCAGGCCGTGGCGAACTTTCCGGTGAAGTCCTGGTGGAAACGTACTACCCGGAGCATTACGCCATACAATACGCCGTGCTGCAGGATTACGTTTCCTTTTACGAAAAAGAAGCGCACTTCCGCCGCATGCTTCACTACCCGCCGTTCACCGCGCTCGCCAGCGTTCTGGTCCGCGATCGCAAAATTGAAAATGCAATTCGCTGGGCTAAAGCTCTCGAAACTTACTTTGCTCCATTCGAAAATCGCGGCGTGATAATTCTGGGCCCCGCCGCCGCTCCGCTGGCGCGTTTGCGCAAGGATTATCGCTTTCAGTTTGTCTTGAAGTCGCCGCGACGCGCGGCTCTTGCGCAGGCGCTCAGCGGCGCCCTCGATTTCTGCGCCGCCCAAAAAATCCCGGACACCGCCGTAATCGTTGACGTAGATCCCGCCAGCCTGTTCTAAGAACTCGTCTGCGGTCGTCGCGTGCGCCATATCAAATAAGCGGGCAATCCAGCCAGCATAATCCCAAGTCCCTCAATCGCCCCAGCCGGACGTGAAGAAATCGCATTCACTACCAGTGCCGCGCTAGCTAGCACAAAAATCAGGGGCGTCCACGGATATCCCGGCACGCGATAGGGAAGCTCTGCGCCGGACATTCTTCCCCGGTAAACGAAAATACTCGCGCCCGCCAGCCCGTAGAAAATCCAGCCGGTAAAAATCACATAAGTAAATAGTTGCTCGAAGCTCCCCAAGCACGCCAGGATCGCAGCCCAAACCCCGGAAGTGAAAATTGCAAACGCCGGCGTTCGAAAACGCGGATGCACTTCCGCCATCCTGCGAAAAAATAACCCATCGCCGGCCATAGCGTAATAAACGCGCGGGCTAGTAAGCTGAATGCTGTTTGCCGAGCTGAACGTGGAAATCATGATCAGGAGCGCAACGAACTTCGCCGCCACCGGCCCCAGAATCACGGCCATCGCAGCCGCGGCAATGGTATCGGACCGTCCCGCAGCCTCCGGCCCCAGCGCAGCTACGTATGACAAAGCCGCAAGCACGTAAATTATTGTCAACGCCAGCGTGCCGTAAAAAAACGCCCGCGGAAAATCCCGCTGAGGATGTGCCGCTTCTCCCGCGCTGAAAGAAGCGAACTGCCATCCTTCGTAAGACCACATCGCCGCAATCATCGCCAACCCAAAGTTCGAAACCATCGAGCCATTCACGCGCGCGGGCCACAAAATATTTTGTGAGCCATGAAACCCTCCCCCTATCGCTAAGAGCACCGCGCTCATCGCCAGAATCAAGGTGACCTTCACATAAGTGGTCCAGTTCTGCAGGTCCGAACTTTCGCGCGTGCCATAAATATTCACCAGAGTTATCACCGCGATGATTCCCACTGCCGCGACCTTCATCGCAACAGCGCCGAGCGGAATAATCTGCCCCAAATAAGCGCTGAACGCCACCGCAAGCGTGGCGATGCCTCCCGAAGCAATCGCCAGAAACAGCGTCCATCCATAGAGAAACGCAGGCAGCCTGCCAAAACAATCGCGTATATAAACGTACAGCCCGCCCGCTTCAGGCTTCATCGCCGACAGTTCACCGTAGGTGAGCGCGCCCACCAGCGACATAAATCCGCCCGCCACCCAGACCAGAATCGCGAGCCCAACCGAGTTTCCAACTCGCCGCTGAATCGCGCCGGGCACCAAAAATATTCCCGACCCGATCACGCCTCCGATAACCAGCATCGTCAGGTCGCGCAAGCCAAGCGTGCGCACAAGCGTAGGAGAATTCTGCGAAGCAGTCGGAGGATGGCCCATTACGATGCGCGCATCATATACTTCTCACGCGAATCGTCAACTTAGAGAGATTTTCGTGGCAGGACAGCTTCAGGGATTGTTAGTAGGCCACTGTGTAAAACAAAAAACGAATATCGCTAGCGCAAGAATCGCCAATAATTTTCTCCCGGCATCGAGTGGCTCCCAGCGGTCATATACCGGTGGATGCCGGAATCTCAGCGATAGCACCAGCAAAACGATTCCCCACACTCCCCATCCGTGCCACCAGCGTATTCCCATCGCGATTAGCCCTAGCGCAACAATCAGCGAAATTTCTTTGTGTTTTCTGCTCGCCAGTGTGTAAAGAATATGTCCGCCATCAAGTTGCCAACATGGCAGCAAGTTCAACGCAGTAGCAAACAGTCCCACCCAAGCAGCCAGCCCGATCGGATGTAGCAAAAGTGAGGTAGGGTCCGCGCCCGGATGAAACATCCCGATGAAAAACTTCATTAGCAACGGTTGCCCAAAAGTAATGTCGGCATTCTGTTGCACTCCGGGAATGATCTTCGAAATCGATATCGCATACGCCATCAGCGGCACTGCGACGGCAAATCCCGCGATAGGCCCGGCAATTCCAACATCAAAAAGCGCCCGCCGCGTTGCAATCGGCGACCGTATCCGCAGAAAAGCGCCAAATGTTCCAAACAAAAATGGTGACGGAATAAAGTACGGGTAACTCACATCAATGCCGTAAATCTGGCACGCAATGTAGTGGCCCATCTCGTGCGCCATCAAAAAACCCAGCAGCGCAAACGAAAACGGAATGCCCAGCACCAGCAAATGAGGATGCGCCAGCGGCGCTAGAATTGCTGCAAATGGATTGTCGTCACCGGAAAACGGCGCAACATTGTGCGCGTATGAGATCGCGAATTCCGATCCCACCGCCAGCGTAGTGACTAGCGTAACCAAAAAGAGAACCAGTGCCGGCCACCTGGGCTTTTGAGATCGCACAATGCGCGG
>Ga0070765_100002728_pt1 | contig 11162 bp, 10 predicted proteins | sample HubBroMetageWFT5_FD_71516 | JGI IMG/M metagenome (GOLD analysis project Ga0070765, IMG submission 71516) | Warmed and freeze-thawed soil microbial communities from the Hubbard Brook experimental Forest, New Hampshire - Hubbard Brook CCASE Soil... | ecosystem: Environmental > Terrestrial > Soil... | reverse complement strand
TTCCCGCGCGGAGTTAAAGCAAAAATGCCTCGTCCCGGGACTGTCTTCACGCCAACGGCGGTGGAAATTATTCGCGAATTGGCTGACCAGGGAAAATCAGCGATGGAGATCGCTCACGTCATTGGTTCGACACCTGGAAGCGTACGCGTAAGATGCAGTCAGCTCAAGATCAGGCTGCTCCGGCCGCAGGCTCGCCCACGGCGGAGCCAACCGCTGCCGGTGCCGAAGCAGAGCCTGGTTGTTTACCTGACTCCGACCGTTTATGCTGCGCTAAAGCGCAAAGCGCAAAACATGCAAAAACCGACAGCTGAACTTGCGGCATCGCTTTTGGCGGCAATCGTGCGCAGCAACATATATGCGGCGGTCTTGGACGAGGGCGAAGAATAGGGGTGCCATTCGTATCCTTGTAAGTTGCCGGTCGCCGCTCGCTGTTACCGCTGACAAAGCCTACGTCAGCGAGCAAGTGCGCCAGCGAATCAAGGATGAGGGTGTTCTGCCGGTCATCCCCAACCGCAGCAATACCGCCAAGAAAGCTTAATATCCGAAGCGCTTCTACCGCCGCCGCCCCACCATCGAGAATTACTTCTGTCGCATCGAGGATTTCGCAAACCCGTTACGACATCGCCAGAAACTTCCTTGTTGCAACCACCGTCGTCGGCGTTCTCTACCGGATCCAACTGTGAGTCCAGACCCCAATCTCAGCCTACTGGCGTATTGACTCACTTATGCAATCGGCAATCAAATAAGGCAGCATGCCCGACGGAAAATCCAGGGGCGTGTCTGGTGAGCAGCTCAACAAAACTGCTTTCCTACTCGTGATACGGAGAGACACCTGAAATGCGCAATATTTTGGTTGCAGCCACCCTGTCGATGGCGTTTGCAATTCTTGCGACTGCCGGCCTTGCCGTTGTCGAATTCGTCACAGCGGGAAAGATCACTGCGGTAGATGACGCAGGCAAGACGTTCACTTGCCACTGGAACGATAGCGATCTGACTTACAAAACTACCGATCAGACGGTCATCGTGGCTGCTCGGAAAGTGACCGGTTTTTCCAATCTCAAGGTCGGCGAGGCTGTGCAAATCAAATACCATTTAGACGGCGAAAACCGAGTGGCGGACCAAGTCACGATTACGGGGCCGCAGCTTTCGCCTTAATCTAAAGTCGCCACAACCCGACGCCGGACAGAATTTTGTGTCCGTGTCGTTGCTCCGTGTTGGCGACATAAACTTGACGGCCAGAGAAATTGGATGATGTACTGCTTCGACGATAGCGAGCGGCCACATTGGGCAGATTGACGCTTCACTGTGCGCGGCGATGAGGAGCATCGCTCGATGCAGAAGAAATGAGCACTGAGGAATTAGAGGTGAAACAATCATTGTGCCGCAGAGTGCGCAACGCCTTGTTCGTTCTGGAGCATCGATAACGCCTGACGTCTCGATTCGGCCTCGCGCCCCGCGGGAGCGGCGACGTGAACATACAGTCCCATCTGTTGCGCCAATGCAGGTGAACACTCACCTCCCGTTAGAACCCGAGCCGGGGTAATCGCTCGGATGATGGTCATGCAAGCCCCGCGGACACCCGCCAATTGGGTCAGTAAAAACTTGATGCGATCCTCGGTCTGTAACCGGCGATCGTCGCGTAGAGCCTCCATAATGGACACAGCAAAGACCTCGAGCTCATGAACGCCGGAAAAATAGGCCGCGAGAAGCGTCAAAGCGCGATTGCCCTGGCTTGGAGCGCCAGAGATGAAGAGCGGATCCAGCGAATAGCGGACTGCCTCATTCGCTGATACTGCTGAGCGGATGATATGCGATCTCGGATAGTCCCGCGCGATCAGAGCACGCGCCGGCTCATAGCCGAGAATTGCGGCGATATTTACCAGGGCTGCGCCTTTGATAGTTTGTTCGTTGTTGGAACCTTCGTCTATTGGTTCGTCGTCAATATATTTCTGCATCGCCGCCGTGCCGCGCTGAAAGCTTGCACGCAGCCGGCGGGGATCGACTCGCTGCAGCGCCAGGTCGGTATCTGGCGGTGCCGGAATCATCATTGCCGACGCCTCGATGAGGGCACCATCGACCGGCGGCACGCTTTCATTGGCGCGTGGCACATTTTCATTGGCATGCGGCACATTCGAAATGATTTTGCCTTTAGACACTGCCGGCAGTGATTGGGAAATTGTTTGCACCTTAGTCGTTGCCGGCTGCTGAAGCCACGCCAAGAACGCGGCACCGATCAACGCCAATACGAGCACGAGTCCAAGCCGAAAGAACGGAACAATGGGTTTTAGCAACGCTATCTCCCACCTAAAATAACTGCCTCACGCAATAGACCTAGTCTGCGGAGCATAGGCCTGTCCAAGGTCCCACGTCGAGGCCAATGCGCGACGTCATCGATAGAAATCTTTATGCCGATTTCATGGGGCTAGCGGCGCGCTCCCCAATCCGCGCAGCGGCGACACGGTTCAGCATAATCGGTGAGCCGCCAATGGCGCCGCTCGTTGTTAAAAGAACCAACAGGCCTGACACGGATTTGATAAAACGGCGTTGACACCGCGCACGTGGGCGTTTTTGGGCGTTAACGATAGGATTAGACCTGGATCGACAATGGCGTAACCCGCAGTCGCACAGAATCCATGCTATAAAGCGTCCGGCGAACGCTTGATATACTTTTTGCTTCCATCGAGGAGCTTCAGGTTGTTGAGGATGGTCGGATTACCAGGTTCTCGCTCATAGGCTTTGAGAAACTCCCGGCGCGCCGAGACCAAATCTCCGCGCAACATGTATGAATAGCCTCGGTTGTTGAGGAGGGCGGTAGTTTCGCCAACAAGGTGAATAGCAGATTGGTAAGCCCGATCGGCCAGGTCGAAGCGCCCCAAGCGATCATAACAGGCGGCCAGTCCGATCCATGCCGACGCATCTTTGGGGGCCTTCTCGACCGCGTCGCGGAAGTAGTGCTCAGCTATGCCGAAATGGCCGCGATTGAAATGCTCTATGGCCAGCCGCAGGGGTTCGTCCGATGGATAATATTGGACGTCTGCGTTTTCCTGTATCGTGGCTGTAGTGATTGGCGGTACGCCCTCCTGCGTATCAGGGGGGGCGTCCGTTACGCATCCGCTAAGGACAATGGCGCTGGCAAGCGACAGTCCTCCCACAAGAACGCGGCACCGATCTCGAACGCGCCTCACTTTATCCCCCAACCCAGCCAGTATTTATTTCAATCGACAATCCCCGCAACCCGACATTCCCGGCCACTCCCTATACGTCACGCCAATCCGAGCCTTAGGATACGCCGCCCTTACCGATATTAACAATGTCTTAACAATGGGAATCGTGTGAAAAGACGATCATTACGTGCAGGTGTAACCCATCTGCCACAATTAATTAATGTTGCTCAGCGTTAGGGCGCTCCGTCAACAAGCGGCTCACCCAAGGCATTTCCTAGCTTTTTTTCGATTTTTGGAGGCGCTTTCCTATCGGCATGGCACCCCATCCTCGCCGAGCCGAGATTAGGATCGGACGCAATAGTTCGCCGGGTTTATCCGCCGCCGCACGTGCAGCCATTGCCTGCGCCGCGATCAAACAAAGCAAGCCAAGCGCGATCCCGGCCAGGACGTCGGTGAGATAATGCGAGCCGTCGATCGGTGTGGCGAGAAGCATCATTGTATTGAGAGCGACGATAACCCAGCGCAGCACTGCGATCGGCCAAAGCGCAGCAATTAGAATGACAGCAAGCGCCGAATGCAGGCTCGGGAAGGTGATGATGCCCTCCGCGCCGTCCGCCATTAAGAAGCGAAAAGTGCCATCGCGCAATCCGTAAAATACGGGCCAACTCGTGCTCACCGCCGGCAAAATGTGGGAACTATCCGCACTGAGCGAGTAATAGGGCCACGCGCCCGCCGCCGGAAGTATCGCGGATATTGCGATCGAGATGAGTGCCGCGCAGAAGAATGCGAGGATGTAAATCCTGAGCCATAGAAAACGACCAATTGAAGCAAGGCACAACACGACGGCCGTCATCTGCAGCGCCAGACTCAGATATGCCCAGAGTAGCACGGCGTGGATCCGTGGAGAGGCATTCATAATGGCGAGCAGCGCCTTCCAATCGAAACCGAGCGCGCGGTCAATGGCGTCAAGTCCGTGATCGTACAGCGGTAGATTCGCACTTGCGGCAATATAAGACAACGGCGCGGCGACGGCAGTGAAGGAGGCGACCTGTGCTGTGCACAAGAAAGCGGATGCGAGGCGCGCATCGGGTCGCCGGAGCGAATAGAACCACCCGCCCGCCAGGAGCAGGGCGCATCCCAACGCGGGGATCGCGAAAGTGCGCCAGACGATTCGAAAATCGCTGAGGAGCGAAGCAGCAAATACGATGATAGCAACCGTCGCTACTATGCCCCAAATCAGTCTATCGAGCCGATGCAGGGCAAGGGCCTCACGGTTCATGATGTTATCCCGGTTTCAAGTCCTTCGGCAAACGCCGGGGTCTCTTAAGCCGGCATTCCCAATACGAGCTCTGGAACGGCGTGAATGATAGCAGACAGCGCGGTTCCCGAAAAGCTGGGCGGGCTGCAGCGCGGGATAGCACCGAGTAAATCGCAGCTGCTCTTTTATTCGAGACCTATGAAATACAGCCACTCGCTGCCCATGTTGTCGTCTGTTATTGGTCGCATACCTGCAGTGCGAGCAAGAATGTAAGGGCAGGGTTCAATCGGCTGCGTTTTGTTCTGCGCTTCGCCCGGCGCGAGGCTTCCTTCCCAGGATATAAGCTGATCAAGTTGTGTGCGGTCCTGGTCACGGGCTAGATCAAATACTGGCCGGCCATCGATATGGTAGGCCTCCAAAGTACGCCGCCAACGTTGGAAATTCCAGGCAATGGGTGTCTCCGACACCACCATATGATTGAGGAAGCGCGCGCCGTGCGCGAAGGCGAGGCAGCCAGTGCGCTGAGCGCGGTCAGAGTCGGTTGTGTTGTAGAATAAGATACCTCCCGGGTTCAGGTGGTGGTGGATTAATTCGAGGAACTCGAAGGAAAGGAGGTTCGTGACGTTGGCGCGGAAATACCATGTGGTGTTTGAGACAATTGCATCGAAGTGCCGGCTCGGATTCGCCCGCAACCAGCGGCGGCCATCATCGGTAACAATCGTAACCTTGGGATTGGTCAGCACCGAAGCAACTTGCGGCGTCTTTGCAATCAATGTGCGGTAACCTGGGTTGATCTCGACGATGGTCAGCGACGCCACATCTGGGTTGCTGGCGAGGACTTGCGCCCACGAACCCGACGAGAGGCCGATCATCAGCACATTACGCGGGGCGGGATGAAAGAGGTTTAGTGCATAGGGGCGCACAATGCCGTTGGTGTCATGCTTGAGGTCGGTGTTGAAGCGACCGTCGTACATGCCATGGCCAAACACGGTACCGTCCTCGGTAACGGTGATAATGCCGCTGCGATTCTCTACAACATCGACGAAGTGCTGGGCGTAGGGCGCCCCTTTCCATTGAAGGCTCTCCAGCACATTCCGGGACCAGTGTGGAATCACGACCGCCGCCACCAATCCGACCGCTGCCGCAAGGGCTGCGCGCTCCAGCTTTTCCGAACGCGGGATACGAAGCGCAGCAATCAACAGCATCGTGCAGGCGACGCCAGCCATCGTCAGCGTTGCTCCCATAGCGACGAGACCTAGCTGGTCCATTAGCACGAAGCCGGTGACGATCGAGCCCGCAGCCGAACCCAAAATGTTAGCGAAGTAGAGAACTGCGGTGCGCATGCCTGCTCGGCTGTCGACTGCGATCGAAAGCTCGGCTAGATAGGGCAGCAGCGAGCCCCAGAAGCGGGCCACCAGATAGACCATCAACAAAGCCACGCCCAGGATGCCGCGGCCGAGCCAAGCGAGGTGGTCGAGGAGCGGTAGAAATGCAAGGCCGAGTAGATTGGCCTTCATGAGCGCGTTGACCGGCAGTCGCATCGTTGCCGCGCGGTTCGAAGTCGCACAATATTGCCCAGCTTGACGCGAACCAGATGCAATTCCGACGAGAAAAGCGCCCAACGTTGTGACGAAGGCCGTTGCGCTTGATCCAGCGGCATAGGAAACAGTGCGGAAGAAGAAGATTTCGTAAGAGAGCGAGACAAACCCGCCCGCGCCAGCCAGCGCCAATACCGATGCCAAACCCAGCGCCGGGCTGCGCCTTTCCAGTGATGTTGGCGCGTCCTGTACCGCGGGCTCTGCTTCCCGACTGTCACGCCAATGTCCGACGAGCGCACCCAATGCTACTGTGACATTCATTGCGACTGCGACATAGATCGAGCCGGCCATGCCGAGAAACGGAAATAGCAGCACGCAGCATACGAGGCATGCTGCGCCGGCTCCGAGTGTGTTGACGTAATAGAGGAGGCCAACGGCGCTTCCGACGTTGCCCGAGCGCCGGACGAGATGGCTGACCAGCACCGGCAGCGTCGCGCCCATCAGTAGCGTTGGTACAACGACGAGAGCGAGCGTCACAGCCGCGGTCGCCGTCAAACTTAGTCCGATCGTGAGCTGGCCGACCCCGTCGAAGATCGCAAGCGATAGTGAGCCAAATATGCCGGTCAACAATTCGATGGCCGCGAGCAGCGGCAAGGCCGGGATGCCGCGGCGCTTCGACAGCCAGCCTCCGGCGAGACTGCCGAGGCCGAGACCGAGCATGAAGGCGGTGACGACGATCGTGACCGACTCGATATTAACACCGAAGATGCGAAATAGCGCCCGCTGCCACGTGACCTGATAGATCAGCGCAGGAAAGCCTGAAAAGAAGAACAACACGCACAGGACGCGCGTCCATTGGGTAAGTCTCTCGTTGCTGTCCGCCGCATCACTGTTCGCGGTCAAGTCAAGACTTGTCATTTGCCGACCACGTTGGCAGGGCGCTTGCTGCCTTTGGAGCTTCGGGGCACGAACGACTCCTGTTAGGTCATCCCGCGAATAAAAATGTCGGTCGGAATCGAGCCTGAGAACGCCATGACACCTCAGGGCATCCTGTTGCCGTGCGGGCCACCGACTTGTAGAACGTCAGGTCTTGCTCAGCACTGCGTTGGCTCGCGCTCTATGAGCCAAATATACGATCGCTGCTCGACGAGCATCCCTTTCGTCGAGAAGTAATTCGTCGATCACGGCTCCGTCGCCTCCGACAGAAGACTTGTAGGTCTCGCCCGTTCGACGGCTCGTCACGAATATTTCAGGGGGCTCGTACCTCGTAACTTCGAACATTCGCTCACCCATCGGTGGTGATTACGATTCTCCGAGATTCCGAACCACAAAGGTTAACGCTGTCTTAACGACGCTCTCAAAATGCGCTGGTCGAGCATCGCCGCCGACCAATCAAAAAAACCCCGGGCTGGCTTGCCGGGGCTAATTGATACCAAGAGAACCGTCTGCAAGACGGCCCGCACAAGGAAGGTGGGGCGGCACGACTCGGCCCGACCGATTGGCGACACTCTACCATGCGGGCGAGGAGCGCCGGCCAAAAAACGAGGAGCCCGATGGCGCTAAGCAAGCGAGGCGAGCATACGGTCGGCCGGCTTAAGGTTAAATCGCGGGAGCGATGGATTCCGGCAACGGCACCTGCTTCGCTTCGTAGCGAGGCAGTCTGTCCCCTCCAGGACACGTGGGGCTGCCTTAGACTGAGGGAAGTGCAAGCACCCTCCGACGCCACGCGCTAACCTTCAGTCTGAGCCCCGAGTTCGCCGCCATCTTGCTCGGGGCTCTCTCTTTTTGTTGGCGAGTGTTTAAGGATAAATCACGAAGGCGATGGATTTCGCCGACGCAGCCTGCTCGAATTCTTAGCGAGGCGGCACCCTTCCCCCAATGAACGCGTTGCTGCCTTAAGCTGCAGCTTGAGCCTCAGGTGCCGCCATGCCCCTGAGGCTCTCTTCTACGATCGGCCGTCATTCCTCGGGAAAGTCAACGGGTGCAGACTCGGTTATGATACGCCGTCATGCGTCATCTTATGAACCTTATTGTCTCGGTCGATCTGCGCCGGTCTCTACGTTCTGTATGAGGAGCTGTTTGTCAGCTATTCAGGTATTCACAGCCGTTACCAGCCTTTCGGCATAGGTCTGATTTTATTCGGTAGCGGCTTTGTTTGGCTGTGGTGGTATCTTGTCGGCCCGATAGTCCTAAAGCGCCTCACACGCGAGGAGCCACCGAATGCATTATGGACGTGATCGAGCGCGTGGCCGAGATCTGACCGGCTTGGCAAGCGTCGCCGGTATGGCGCAATGATCTGGCATGAGGCACAATCCGAATCCGACCAAGCTGAAGCACGTTGCCAAAAATAACACCGTTAAACTCTCCAGAAAGCAAATGACGGCGACAGTCGAGCCGACAGCTACCATCAGGCTGAAGATTTTTTCCACGGGGCGCAAAATAAACCTCTCTGCGCTGAACAGTGAACGCGCTCTATCGATCGGCTGCAACGCCGTGATCCGATTCACCTTACCGAGTATGCTTAATGTGCGCGGAAATCAGAACGGGCGAGTTGCTGGCAGAGATAAAAAAAACGGCGAGCGGGAGGGTAAGGGCGGCGACCGAAAATCAAAGTCGGTTGTTACTTTGAAATTACCCGACATTGGTATCAGCAAAACGCAATCCACGCGCTGGCAGAAACTCGCGGCTCGGCCCGCAGACGAGGTGGCGCTGCATCGGCCCGACGAATTGGGTACACTCTACCACGCGCGCAGAAGAACAGACAGCGCCAGACGAAAAACGGTTGCCCGCGCGGCAGGAACCGTCGCCAAAATGATCCCCCCCGGAACAGGGGATTCGCGATTACATCACGAAGCGACTCAGCTGTTGCTATTCTGCAGCCCCATGCCCGTTCAGGGCAGGTTATTTTTTGTCGATTGCGCGACCCAGGAATGTTGGGTCATTATAAAGGGGTCGGGGGAGACGCTTATCTCGCCGCGGAACGGCCAGTCGAGCGCTATGATCATCGCTATCAGAAGCGCGAGCGTGGCTGCGACGATGCCGGTCATCGCCAAGTGCATGCTGAAGGGTGATTGACTCGGTTATTCTGAGTTCGCAACAGTGGCTGGCGCTTCAGATGAAACTTGCCATCTTTTTTGGCTCAATAGCTGCAGCGATCGGCGTGCTCGCCATTTTGCTATCGCTGGGTTTGTTTGGACCAGCTCCTAGCTCCGATCATGGGGAAAATAGTTGGCTCGGCGTTGCCTTTGGCATCGCATTCCTTTTCGCAGGTATTTCCGCCATCATTCAAGCCGTGCTCGCCCGCGGCTATCCGACTACCGCGGAATTGCCAGCTTCAACGCCGTCCTGGCTCCGATTGCTTCATTCTCTACTTGGTCTCGGCGTCATAGTATCGCTCGGCGCCATATTCACTTGGGTGGCGGTTGGATCGGGCAAGAGATCATTTACAGGGAGTGGCGCAATATTTGGCGAAACTGGGGGACGCGTTGCTTTTGGCATTGGCGCGATCCTGATATGGATTTTTCTGGCAGCGATCTTGTTTTCAAAAGGACGCCGTCTTATTCGCCGCCACGACGAGAATTAACAAGTTCAATTCCGCAGTCTCGCCGCCGCGTCGGGCCCTTGCCCTTGGCTGATACCAGTCTCGAAACCGCGCCAGTTACTCGAAGGCCGCTGGGAAGGCTTAGCACGCGGTTACGAATTCACGCAGCAGATGCTCGACGTAACCAGCAGGCAGAGTCGCGCGGTCGCTGAAATACAACGTCCGCTTTTCACACCCCGGATTCCAGGTGATCTCATCGATGTCTGCTTGGGGTAACGAACGACCGATTTACGACGGTCGCGCGATGTAGCCGCCGACCGAATCGCGGCCTCGTTAGGCATTTGTTAACGATAATGACGTCCAAATCGTGTGAGCAGTGATAGTTTGGAAGCGAACCGACGCGACCTCGGAAGATTGGGTTGGTGGAGTTTATGCCCCAGCATCAAGCTCGTGCGCCATATGTCCGAGCTATCGAGCCATTTTCTCGACCGATCGAAGATTTACAAAAACAGGGGATTGCGGACCTGCTGGCCCGTCAACAAGAAGAGTATGAGGAATTTCTGGTCGAGAGGACTGCAAACGAAACGCCAAGATACCTGATTAGGCTACGGGCTGCGCGGCAAGCAGCACAGAATGCTATCTGTTCGACGACAGATGATCTCGGACCCCAATACTCCTATTGTTCCAGAATTGGGGTTGCCGTGGCGGTCGCGTTTTCAATCCTACTATTTTTGAAATTGCGATACGGCTGAGTGTATCGTGCTAAATCGAGAAGATGGGAGCGATGGCCTTTGCGGCTCTTTTACGCTTTCCGATCCCATGAGACCAGGCTGGGTTACAATTTCTGATTTGGCTCGTTGCGAGGGTGTGACTAAGACCGCGATTTCACGGCGGGTCGGGCGACTTGTCGCCGAATGCAAGCTCGAAACTCGAACTGGCACAAATAGAGCTAAGGAAGTGAAACTTGACCAATATGAGGAAATAACGGGAAAGCGCTATGATCCGGTGCGCATTCCATTGGATGAAATTAGCCGACTAGCGGTACGCGGTGAAATCTCCGCCCTGCAATTGATGGCAGCGCGTCGCTATCGGGTGATCTGGCGGGCGCGGGACTCCCAGCTACTTTGCAAGGTTTCCTCGCTCCTCGGTGTCAATGATGTAGACCTGTGCCGCCGGCTATTGCTCGATGACCAGTCATCGAATGAGATCGCGAGGAATCTGCATCCGGTGAGGGCCGCCTTGCGGAGGCGAGGTTTTGCCGTGAAGTCCTAGGACTAATCCTAGGCTAGTCCTATGACCAAGGCGCAGGTCGAGGTGATCACGTCGGTGCAGCGTCGCCCGCACTGGTCGCAGGCGGAGAAGGAACAGATTGTTGCCGCGGCCATAGAGATCACCGGAGAGGAACGGCGTTATCGAGATCGAGTTTGCCAGCGGCGGCCGGATGCGGATTTCCGGACCGGTCGATCCCTCTACGGTATCGGCGCTGATGAAAGCGCTGGCGAAGGGCAAGCGGCGGCGATGATCCCAGCCCCAAGCGGCGCACGGGTCTGGCTGGCAGCCGGCCACACCGATATGCGCAAGGGCTTTGATGGCCTGGCGCTGTTGGTGCAGGAGACGCTCAAGCGTGATCCGCACGGCGGGCATCTGTTCGTGTTCCGTGG
>Ga0070765_100002725_pt1 | contig 11166 bp, 9 predicted proteins | sample HubBroMetageWFT5_FD_71516 | JGI IMG/M metagenome (GOLD analysis project Ga0070765, IMG submission 71516) | Warmed and freeze-thawed soil microbial communities from the Hubbard Brook experimental Forest, New Hampshire - Hubbard Brook CCASE Soil... | ecosystem: Environmental > Terrestrial > Soil... | reverse complement strand
GTCCTCCAGCGTAGGGGCAATATTGATCGCGCCGTCTGTGACGATAAGCACCTTGTGATAGGTAGGAATATCCATGAGGAATGCGTGACTGATCCGGCGACTGGTGCGCAAGCCGCCATCGCGGGCAACAATCGCCGACATCAGTTCGTCAGTATGCAAACTGCCCTTCATCAGTACCTCTGCCGAACCCTCGCGAATAAGCTCTACGGCTTTTGCTGCGGAGGCGTGACTGTGAGGAGCATCGACGATTCGAAACTTGCTGAGATCGATTCCTAAAGCTTTCGCGGTTGAGGTTATCTTGGCCACAGGACCAACCAGAATCGGAACGATCAACCCCTGTTCCGCTGCTTCAATCGCTCCGCTAAGAGAAGATGCGTCACACGGGTGTACCACCGCGGTTGGGACAGGATCCAGGCTTTTGCACCGGTCCAGTAATCGCCCGTATTTTCCCGTTCCAGTTTCCAAAGTCGCTGCGCCTGCCGTTTGTACGCTCATCGTCGTCACCTCATGACTTTGCTAGACTGCGTTCAACTGCAAGTCCCGTTTCTTTCAGCAGGAAAGAAAGAACGATAGCGGCTGCAACGCCAAACAGAAGCGGCAAGAAAGCCGCCTGGTAATGTGCCAGTCTGAGCTGGGCGCCGCCAGATATGCGTTGAAGAAGACCGCCGAAAACCGGACCCAACAAAGCGCTGAAGGTGAAATTTAGGAAATTGATCACGCCTGTCGCTGTGCCACCGAACTGCGGCGGATTCACTTCCTTGATCACCGTGTACGGCAGCATTGCAGCACCCGATGCCACTCCAGCCACCAGGCCAAGTAAGTAAGGAGGAAAGATATCGGCTGGACCGAAGAGGATCAAGCCCAAGCAGGCTAGGAGCACTAATGCCCCCCCGATGATCACTGGCTTCCGCCTTCCGATCCGGTCCGAAATGAATCCAAGCAATGGGCATCCGATAATCCATCCGAGTGGAACGGTGGCCGATCGCATGACTGCGGAAGCAAAATCGAACCCGTGCGCTTCCTGCAGATAACGCACGCCCCAAATCATGTCGAAGATGGTTGTCGGGATGAAGAGAAACCCCGCGATCAATCCACACAAGATTGATTGCGGATTCTTGAACACGATGAGAAGAGCTTGCGTCGTGGCTTTCAAGCTGCCGACGCCCTCCTCTGCCTTTGATTCCCCCGGCAACAGAAAAAAAAGAACGGCGCCGATTGCCAAGCCAATCAAGCCCATTCCAATCCAAAACACTTTCCAGGACATGCCGCTGCTGATCAACGGGCCGACGGCAAATTGTCCAGCCGACCCGCCCGCCATGCCGAACATCTGCGTTGCACCAATCAACGTGGCGGCACGAGATGCGGGGAAGTTCTTCGTGGCGATGTAGACCGCCCCGACCAGCGCGAACACCCCGCCTGCTCCTTGCAACAGCCTTCCCACACTTGCCGCGGCTGTGTTGCCCGAGCCGAATAGCAGCGCCCCAATGCCAACCAAAGCAGCGGAGAGCGGGAGTACCTTGCTCGGTCCTAACCGATCCATCGCGGCGCCCGCGACTAGACTGAACGGGGAATATCCGTAGTAGAACAACCCCACCAGCGAAGCCACGCCGAGTGCGCTGAGCCCGAAGGCATCCGTCAACTGAGGCATCATGACGGATGGCGCTGAGCGCAGCACGTACTGATAGAAGTAATAAACCGCCACGAGAACCCAGGAGACAGTCGCCAGCCGTATCCTCTTGCGGGCATCGGTGTCGCCACGGAGAGTTGAAGTTACGGATACCATCGGCGCACCATGGTTGGTCCTGCGTGCTAGTCTCGCTTCGCGGCGAACTAGCAAAGCACTACCAATACCGCCAGACCGCCTTCCGAGGCTTCAGCAAAGCACAAGGTTCGCGGCCAGCCCGGCTTCGCTCGTCTCCTTGTACTTTGTGCTCATGTCCTTGCCGGTATCGGCGAGGGTTTTGATCGTCGTGTCGAGGTCAACACGATGCCGTGATGCGATCTCGTTCGTCGCAATCATGTAGGCGGTCCAGGCCTTGACCGCGCCAAACGCGCAACGTTCGATGCACGGGACCTGCACATAGCCGGCGACCGGATCGCACGTCATGCCCAGGTGATGTTCTAGGGCCGATTCGGCAGCGTTCTCCGTCACTAGAGGTGAGGCGTCCATCGCTGAAGCAATGAACGCAGCCGACATCGCTGAAGCGACGCCGATCTCGGACTGACAACCACCTTCGGCGCCGGAAAGAGTAGCATTGTGTTTGCACAAATAGCCAATGGCGGCGCCGCCGAGCAAACCTTGCCGGACCTTTTCCTTGGGCAAGGCTCGTTTGGTTTGAGTCAAGCCATAAACAATTGCGGGCATCACGCCAGCCGAGCCACCTGTCGGGGCAGTAATGACCAAATGGCCTCGCGCATTTTCTTCCGAAGCGGCCAGTGCGCATGCGGACAGGAGCGCCACTGCGCGATCAGCCTCGTATTTGTCATCTTGGGCGCGCTGCCAAACGGTCGCCGCCTTCGATTGTAGTTCGATCGGACCGGGCAAAACGCCTTCCTTCACCGCTAGCCCGGCCTTGACTGTCGCGAGCATCGCATTTGCGATTTTGTCCAGAAACGCGTTGATTTGCTCTTCCGTCTTGCCTGACACAGCAATCTCATTGGCCATGATGACTTGCGCGATCGAGAGATTGTTTTTCTCCGCGTGCTGCCGCAGTTCCTTCATCGTCCCGTATGGATATTTCGGCTGCCCCTTTTTCGGCGGCGTGTAGCCCTTCCACTCGTAGAATCCTCCGCCGGGCGAGTAATACTCCAGTTCGTAGACGGACTTGTCTCCGCCCATGAGCTTACAGATCATGGTGTTGGGGTGCGGGAAATCGCCTTTGGGTGTGTCGTAGATGATGTCGGCCAGCGATAGAGTGAAGGTCTTATCGCCGAGCTTTACCGAATACGATTGGTCCGGCTTCGCTTTCATCTCGTCGAGGAACAGCGGGTCAACGGTGGCCGGCTCCTTGCCCAGCAGGCCCGCCAGCGAGGCGCGCTCGGTGCCGTGGCCCTTGCCCGTGGCGCTCAAGCTGCCAAACAGGTGAACCTTGAGGCCAGTCGCTTGCGCGAGCTGATCGACCGGCAGCTTCGTGCATCGCTGATAGAAGTCGTACGTGATACGCATCGGCCCAATCGTGTGCGAACTCGAGGGACCCGGACCCACCTTATAGAATTCCTCGATCACAGTCATCACTGGACCGTTGGACCTTTTCACGACGTCCAAGTCCTGCGACATCGAGGTGGAATCTAGCGGAGGCAACGGAGACCTCGCAGCCGCTTCCTTTTCGGCCTGCTGGGCGCGCGCTTCGGGCGTCCAGACACGACCGGTCATTACTGCCGCCGCCCCGATGACGGCATTGCGCATGATGAAAGACCGGCGGTTGATCTTTGATGGGATCGCCAATTCCTCAGGCAACGCCGGGAACGACCCGTCCTGCTTGGCTGCTGCTGGTGTGCTCATTGTTTCGCTTGGTGTGCTCATAGTTTTATGCTCGCTGTGAACCGAGTTTTCCTCTGTCATGCGTCATACGAATACGAAGGCAACAATTCAGATCCACGCAATCGTGCGATGGCTGGCAGTAGTCGGCTGGCTAAACAGTCCTTAGGTACAAAAGCGTCGACCACCTTTAAAGCTTCACCAGGAACATCCACCGCTCCGGAGAGCATGATGATTGGCGCTAGCGGCCTAAACCGTCTCATCGCAATTGCGAACTCTTGTCCGTTCATCTCGGGCATGCAGTAGTCTACGATTACAACGTCAAACGAATGGAGGCCGACCAGTTCCAGTCCTTCGCGGCCACTGGATGCGGTCACGACGGTATACCCAACGTTTTCGAGAAAAGCCTTTTCGCATTCCAGCACAGCTTGATCGTCGTCGATACAAAGCAGCGCGGCTTTCGGGACCGAATTAACATCGGAGGGGGGCATAATCCAACTCCAAATACTCAACCCTTGCGCCTTTTGTCGTAGGGTTGAGAAGGTCGTACGACGAGCTTCACTCTGCGGCGGAAACACCTTTCATCTCGTCCCAACTGTACTTCTCCGCTCGGCCCCAAGCCTTGTTTCGAAACTAGCCTAGGTCTGTCTCATGTCCGACGCAACTAGGGAAATCCCTAAGCTGACGGACCTCCGGCCGCCAGGCAAGTTCGCAATGACGTTTTGAAGCTACGTAGCATTCCACCACGCCCACGTCGCCAGATTCATGCTCGACATGAATCGTCAAGAAACACGGAGCACTCTTAGGGATTTCCCTAGTTGTGCAGACATCACGTCAGACCTAAGGTTCTGTCTCAGTAACCAGGCATTAGCCGCAGACATTTTTGTCTGGACTTCGAGAATTGCGATAAAGGAGATCTCTATGAATCGACGAACAATTGTAGTGAGTCTGACGGCGCTGCTTTTTCTGGCATCAGCATCTGTGCTGCAGGCGAGCAGCGACAAAACCAAAGTCAAAGGAATGATCACTTCCCGGACCGGAGAAACGTTGATCGTGAAGTCGGATCAGGGAACTGTGACCGTGGTCCTCACCGACAGCACGGTGACGAAAGATGACAAGGGGCTCTTTGGCCTGGAAAAGAAGCAACTATCCAGCGTAGTGCTTATTCCCGGACTTAAGGTCGAGGTTGATGGAACATCCGACGGCCAGGGCCGGGTGGTAGAAAAAGCCATCACCACCGATGGCGACGATCTGGAAACAGCCGAAATGATCCAGGCCGGTTTACATCCCACCGCAGAGCAAGTTCAGGCCAACATGCAAGCGATCTCGGCCAACCAGAAGAATATCGGGTCGAACAAGGTGCAACTGGCATCCCAAAAGCAAGACATCGATGCCAACCAGCAGAATATCGCTGCGAACAAACAAAAGATTGATCAGAACATCAAGGACATCGAGGAGAACACCAATCGCTTTACTGCATTGAGCGAATATGACGTGAAGGGCGAAGCGACCGTGAATTTTAATGTCGGTAGCGCGAGTGTCTCCGCGAACGACAAGGAAGAACTCAGTAAGTTGGCGCAATCCGCCACTGGGCTGACCGGATACATCATCGAGGTGATCGGCTATACCGATTCGACCGGCAGCGCTGCGATGAACACGCAACTGAGCGAGGACCGTGCTCAAGCGGTGATCAATTACCTGGTCCAGCAGGGGAACGTACCGGTGCGGCATATCGTGGCGCCGGGTGCCATGGGCGAATACGGATCAGCGGCATCGAACGAGACCAAGGCAGGCCGGGCTGAGAACCGTCGTGTAGTGGTGAAGGTCCTGGTCAACAAGGGTATCGCTGGGAGTTAGGTTTCCAGCAGCAAGGGTTTAGTGCTCACGCGCTACTTTCTGCTCGAAGGTAGCGCGGGGGTCGCGACTGTCCCGTCGGCTGAGAGCAGATTGGCAGCAGTCTCCATAGGAATTCCGCAACACGGGCAAGACTCATGGAACCTCCCATTTCACCTCTGCTTTTTGCGCTCCTGCTCTTCATGGGCATGCTGATCCTGCTGGAGACTGGCCGTCGTCTTGCTATCAGGCGCCGTTCGAAAGAGTCGGAAGGGGAGCGGAGCAATCTGGGTACGGTCGAGGGCGCGGTTTTCGCCCTGTTTGGCCTGATGATGGCATTCACCTTTTCGGGAGCGGCAGGGCGCTTTAACGAGAAAAGAATGTTGATTGCTGAGGAAGTCAATTGCATTGAAACCGCATACCTGCGGCTGCACTTAGTGCCGAGGGAAACAAAGCTGGCACTTCAAGACCTCTTTCGCCAATATGTTGACTCACGACTGGAAACCTATCACAGGTTGCCCAATATGCAGGCGGCCGAGGAGGAAATGGGGAAATCCAAGGAGCTCCAAGAAGAAATTTGGGTCCAAGCCGTGGAGGCCACGCGCCTGTCCACCGCTCATCCCGACGGGGGCAAGTTACTGCTTCCGGCGCTGAACAACATGATTGACATCGCCACCACCCGCACGATGGCGTTGCAGATCCACCCGCCGAGAATCATCTATGGCCTTCTGTTCGGGCTGGGGCTCATCTGTTCCTTGCTGGCTGGTTATCGGATGGCAACTGGCCAACACCGGAGTTGGCTTCATATCCTCGGTTTCACGGTCATCACCGTAGTCATCGTCTACGTCATCCTCGACGTCGAGTACCCGCGCACCGGTCTGATCCGCCTCGAGAACGCCGACCAACTGCTGGTCCACCTTCGCCAAAGCATGAAGTGACGATTCAACAACAGTTAGGATGCCGTCGGATGGGACTAGAATGGTGGCTTCGGAGAAATGCCATAAAACGAACAGCGATGTTGGCCTTGATGGTCGCCTTCCCAAGTTGGGTGCATCGTGCTTTCGATCTAGCCCTCACGCCGCGCTAGCCATCTTGAGTGGTAGCCATGCGTCAATTCTAGTCCCTTCCATGGGCCGCGATTGAATTTCCAATTTCCCTCCTAGAAGTCGCAAGCGTTCCTCCATGCTGTGAATACCAATTCCGCGCTCGGCTGGCGGCCTGTTCGAGTTAAAACCCCTGCCACAATCGGAAACTGACAAGTGGAGCCTCCCCTCTAGCTGTTCCAGGCGAACCTCGGCCCGGTTGGCACCGCTATGCCTCTTTATGTTCCGCAGAGCCTCCTGGGTGATGCGGAACATACACAGCGCGGCGTCGGCTTGGACGCCACGGGGAAGATTCTCATGCACAATATCGACCTGCATTCCCTGTTGTTCCGCGAACTCCTTGCAGAACGCTTCCAGGCCAGCGACCAGCCCTAGACTGTCCAAAGTAGCAGAATGCAAGCGGTGTGATAAGGAGTGCAGATCTGCACCAAGCTCGCTGACGCGATCAAAAAGTTCACGGAATCTCTGGCTTGTTTCGCCTGAAGACTCCCCGACATCGTCAGCCAACCGTTCCAGCTCAAGCGCCAGCATCGCTACCCGTTGACTGTAGTCATCATGAATCTCACGGGCGATTCGCTTGCACTCTTCGTCTTGTGCCTCGATCAAACGACCGCTCAAACTGGCAAGGGCCTCCTCAGCGTGCTTGCGGTGGGTAATGTCCTCCGAAAAGATCAGAATCCCTCCCGGCACCCCGTCGAGATACTGCCAAGGGCGAATCTCCCATCGGAGCCAAGTGGTACCGCTTGCGCGATCCCAAGGGTCTTCCTCGGCTCGCAACGTTTCTCCTTCAAGACACCGGCGGTGAATTTGTCTCCACCGTTCGGGAAGGTCGGGGAAGATTTCGTAGTGCGAACGTCCCAACAACTGCGAACTGTCGAGCGAAAAATCAGCGCACCAGCGGTTACTCACTTGGAGATAGCGCATGTCACGGTCGAGCATCGCCACTGCGGCTGGTACGTGTTTGACGAAGGTCTTCAATAGTTCCTCTCGTGTTTCTAGCAACGTCGCAAGGTTACGTAGTTCCGCGTTTCTTCTCTCAAGTTCCTGAGTACGCAACTGCACTTGGGCTTCGAGTGCATCCGCCAATGTTCGATAACGGTCTTCGCTCTCGCGCAACTCTCGCTCGATTCGTTTACGCTGTGTGATGTCCCGAGCAATTTTCGACGCTCCAATGATATTTCCGCTGACGTCTCGAACTGGCGAGATCGTAAGCGAAATCTCGATCGGTTTCTTGTCCTTGCCCACACGAACGGTGTCGAAGTGTTCGATTCGTTCGCCTCGCCTGATTCGTTCGATGATGACAGTTTCTTCGTCCCTACAATCGAACGGGATGATCAACGAAATGTGTTGGCCTATCGCTTCGCTGGCGGTGTAGCCAAACAACCGCTCCCCACTTGCGTTCCAGTTGGTTATGATGCCTTCCAGCGTCTTGCTGACAATAGCATCCTCAGATGAGTCCACGATTGCAGCGCTGGACAGCGCCTCTTCCGCTAGATTGCGCATCTTGGCCATCAGGCCAGCGATGATGAACGAAGTGCCCAAGAAAGCAATGATGGCAACACCATCGAGCGGATCGGTAACCCGAAAAGAGAAAGCGGGGGGAACCATGTAGGTTAAGCACACAGCCGCGACGATGGAGGCAAAGATTGATGAAAAAAAGCTCCCCAGGCGCGCTGTTAGGACGACGAAAATCATCAAGAGGAGGACGTTCGTAGCGACATTGAAATGCAGTCGATAGCAGACAACGGTAACTGAAGTCAACGCCAGGCCGGCAAATAGACATTCCGCCGCTAAGCGCCAGAATTTAGGCATCATGGTTGCGCTGCACGAACTAACTAATTCCGTGGTGAAACCCTTCATTCTCCATTAAAAACATAGTGCGGTACAACACCTTAACGCCGTAACTGTCGCAAACAGGACATAGCACAAGTTTGCGCCGTTTGTTCGCCGGAGCCGAAAACAGGCGATTGCGCGTTTACCCCTAGTTCCCCCGAACCGGTTTCCCGCATCGTTGCCCGCGTGGCCTCCAAAATGGCTTTGGGACACTTTTTCCGGCGCCTTCCGTTAACCCCCCGGCTTCGTTGACTTGCCAGTTTCACAGACGTAAGATCCCGAGAATCGGCATTTCAACCACCGGATCTCCAAGGAAGAATTGTCAGAGTTGACATTCTTCCTTTTCAGCCCTGGAAGCTCACCGTGATGTACGCCGGTGGGCATGGTCGACCCGTTTGATTAACATGGGCACACCTAGCATTGTTGAGGCTCGCCACTCACCTAAGATGGCCTATGGCGAGATTGTCAGCTTCGCCTACGAGACGTTCTGCACCGATAGAGTGCGGTTTGCTCTCACAGCATTGGGGATGGTCGTCGGGACGGCGTCGCTTATTCTCGTGGTCACAATCGCCATGACGGGAAAGAAGTACGTTTTGGATCAGATTCAAGGTATCGGCGTGAACATGATCGTAGTTGAATACCAAGGCGGAGACCACGGGAGTGATTTCTTGACCATCGATGATATGCACGCTGTATTACTGCAAGTGCCAGGCATCGTAGCCGCTTCTCCGGTGGTTCCGCTCGCTGAAAGGATCCCTATTGGCCTTCATCAGGAGCGTGATCTCGACGTCCTGGGCGTGTTCCCCGAATACCTCACAGTGCGTAATTTGGTGGTTCTTTCCGGAAGGTTTTTTGATGGCCAGGACGAGCAGGCACACAACAAAGTTGGCGTAATCACGCAAAAACTCGCCGAGCAAGTCTACGGCTCGGCGGATGATGCGGTGGGGAAGATTGTGAACCTGAGTGGTTTGCCTTTCACGATTGTCGGAACGTTCAAAGAGCGGGTGGACACCTTCGGGCGCTCAGAGGTAACCAACAACACCATGGTGATTCCCTACACCGTAACGCGGTATTTCACGAACTCGCCTGAGGTGCGACAGCTCTATTTCTCAGCCGCCGAACCGTCTATTGTGATCCCGGTCACCGAAAAAATTCAGAAAGTTATCAAGTCTCGCCATCGGCCGGAGTCAGCCTACTTCGTGCAGAATCTTACAGAGGTGGTCGCAATGGCGGAGCGGACCGCGAACGCACTTACCCTGGTGTTGCTGCTCATCGCAGCGGTGACGCTCCTCGTGAGTGGCATAGGAATCATGAATATAATGTTGGCGACGGTAAGTTCACGCATTACCGAGATTGGCCTACGCAAGGCAATCGGCGCGACCAATCGTGATATCCGTTTTCAATTCTTGTCGGAAGCGATCCTGATCTCTCTCTTTGGAGGCTCTGCTGGAGTAATCTTCGGACTGGCATTGCCGTTATCGGTGCGCATTTTTACCGAATACAGGCTGCCCATTTCGGCACTGTCTGTGGTTGTGGCGATCGTAGTCTCTTGCTCAGTAGGTATTCTTTTCGGAACGGCTCCGGCTACGTTTGCGGCCGGGTTGGATCCAGTGGAGAGCATGCGCCATGAGTAATCCTTAGCTGCCTGTATGTACTCCGCAACCGAGGAAAAAACTGGTGATTCCGAACGCGCGAGCCATAACACTTTCGCTAACTTTTCTGATCCTTTTCGTTCATCCGCCAACTTGGTCCCAGGACCATCCCGTGGATGATGAACACGCCGGCATGTCCATGTCGATGCCGATGCCCGCAGACGGACCTACACCAGCTTTATTTTTAAAGTGGAAACTCGAGAGTGAGGGCAATCACCACCTTATCGGACTTTTCGTCGCGCTGGGTGGCGTTTTCCTCCTGGCTCAGGATGTCTGGAAGAAGAGGTTGCCCGCTGTGCGTTACGCTTGGCCGGTCTGTTTCTTGCTTTCGGGCTTATTCGTCCTTGTGTACAGCGATACGGAACTCTGGCCCTTTGGTCCGAAGCCGTGGATCCAGGGCACCATAACGAACCCGGAAGTTATCCAGCACAAGATCTTCGCCGTCTTGCTTCTTGGTTTGGGTCTGGTCGAAATGGAGAGAGAGCGTGAGCGTCTCAAAGCGGTTTGGGCTGCGTGGGTTTTTCCCGTGCTCGCGGTGGCGGGTTCGGTTCTGTTGCTGCTCCATTCCCATCATGCGGGAATGAGAGGCACAAACCACATGGCGATCCAGGCACGTATTCACGCGCAGCATCTCAGCTACGCGGCCACCGGTTTCGGCATTGGCCTAACTAAAGGTTTGGCCGAAGTCAGGACAAGGTGGCAGACCGTCTTCGCGAAGCTCTGGCCCACGTTGATGATTGTTCTGGGTTTCCTTCTAATGTTCTATACGGAGTCGCCGTGATGCAAGTGTTTTCACTATCTAACACAAAATGAAGTTGGCGGTGTGTCTTTGTAGGCGACAACCGGTATCCGAGTGGGAGAGAAAGATGAAACAAGCATTCTGTCTTGTTATTAGCTGTGCCTCAATCACAATCCTATCGCTGGTACCTTTGGCTAATAAGGCGAAATCGCTTCTTCAGTAGCGAATGCCGAAAGTGACCGCTATGAACTGCGTGTTGATGTTCTTGGTCGGAGCATAATGATAGCGCGCCTCCGTATAAAGCCGGTAAGGAGCTTCGCCAACTCTAACCGTGAACCCTATGCCTGCGTTCGCGCCTAATGTGTTTGAGCTGGAACTTGCCACGGTCTGGTTGGCGGTGACCCTCCCCGACGTGCATGTGAACCCCCACCAGAGCCAGGCCGGTGTGCAAACGGTGCCGGTGCCTGAGGTGACCTCATTCGAGAGCCAGGTATTGCGGGAATACCAGCCGCCACCTCCGATGAGATA
>Ga0070765_100002724_pt1 | contig 11168 bp, 8 predicted proteins | sample HubBroMetageWFT5_FD_71516 | JGI IMG/M metagenome (GOLD analysis project Ga0070765, IMG submission 71516) | Warmed and freeze-thawed soil microbial communities from the Hubbard Brook experimental Forest, New Hampshire - Hubbard Brook CCASE Soil... | ecosystem: Environmental > Terrestrial > Soil... | reverse complement strand
CGCTCGATCTCGCGATTATTTCAAGCGACGTTCCGGCTTCCGCCGCCGCTGTTTTCACACAAAATCTTGTCGTCGCCGCGCCTGTCACCATTTCCAAGGAACACTTGCGCGCGTCGAAAGGCCGCATGCGTGCCGCGATTGTAAATGCCGGCAACGCGAACTGCGCAACCGGCGCCGCTGGACACGCCGCAGCCCAGCGCACCGTCGCGGAAACAGCCAAGCGCCTCGGCTGCACAGCCAACGAAATCATCGTCTGCTCCACCGGTGTGATTGGCGTGCCTCTGGCTGTCGATAAGATTCTCCGCTCGCTACCGAAGCTGACCCGCAATCGCCGCCCATCAGCGCGGTCTTTCGCGGAGCTGTCACTCGCCATTTGCACGACCGACACCCGGCCAAAAACCGCCGGCGCTTCCTTCAAGATGGCGGGCAAACGAATTCACCTGGTCGGGTGCGCGAAAGGCGCAGGGATGATTCATCCCAACCTGGCGACGACGCTCGCCTTCGTGGTGACCGACGCCGCCATCGCCCCGGCACTTCTGCAAAAAACTCTGCGCGACGTCTGCTCCCGTACCTTCAACTGCATCAGCATCGACGGCGATTCTTCGACGAACGACACGTTGGCTGTCTTCGCCAACGGCGCGGCGGGCGCACCCGCGATTCGCGCCGGAAACGCTGCCCATCGCGCCTTCGCCAAGGCGCTCGAGGATGTTTGCCGGTCGCTCGCGTTGCAGATCGTCGCGGATGGAGAAGGCGCACAGCGCGTCATCGAAATCGAAGTCCGCGGCGCAAAAACGGAAGCCGCCGCGAAGCGCATCGCGGAAACGATTGCCACCTCTCCGCTCGTCAAAACAGCGTTTGCAGGAGGCGATCCAAACTGGGGCCGCGTTTTTGCGGCGGCCGGCCGTTCCGGGATCCAATTCGATCCCGCACGTGTCGACATCACAATGGCAGGGATTCCCGTGCTGCGGCGCGGAAGCCCACTGGACTTCAACGAACGAGCCGCAAGTAACCGACTGCTCGCCGAACACGTTCCTGTCGTTCTTCATTTACACGCAGGCACTGCCAGCGCGCGTTACTGGACCTGCGACCTCACAGCGGAGTACGTACGCATTAACGCTTCGTATCGCACTTAGCCGACGCAAACTTCGCACCGCACTCACCCGGCAAGACTTCCTCTGTCCTTGAGCGATATTCGCCGGTGCTCCGCGAATTTGCTGGGCTGAGTCTAGAGAGCTCCGTCAATGATTTAGGAGGTGCCCATGATTTCGAGCGGCTGCCCTGCAGCACAGAGTGGGCACTGCGCGGGCGTCCATAAGTTGTGCGGCATTTGATGGAGAAGTTCGAGAGCGACCTCATGTTCCGCCGCGAATTTGGCGATGGAATCGCCCAGCCCCAGAAGGGCGCCGATGGCGACGACGTCAGCGCCGATGGATTGTAAATCAGAGAAGGCGCCGCGGACAGCCGAGCCAGCGCTGATGACGTCATTGACGATCGCGACGCGCTTGCTTCTGACCGCTGAATGAAGCGCTTTTGGGAGACGGTACTCGACCGGGAATAGACCTTCGCTTGTTGCATTGGCAAATCGCTCGGCGTAGACGAAATCACAGCCGAGTTCGAGAGAGACGAGCAACGCGATAAAAGCGCCCTCGACGAGCGGCCCACAGACTACTTCTACTTTGTGCCGCGAAAGTTTTGCCGCGAGCTGAGCGGCGAAAGGCTGAAGCTCCCGAGAATGCAGGCACAGGGTCTCAAGCTCGAACCAAACATCTCCGTGATGTCCGGACTCCATCTGGAAGTGTCCCTGGCGTCCGCGCACAAAAGATAGAACATTTTCTTCCATTAGAGTCCAACCAGTCCGCTGCGGCACCTCAGCTCGGCTCGCCTCAGGTTAACCGCTAGCGAGGCGAAAGAAAACAATCCGGCCGAACGCCGAGTTTATGGGATCAGACGGCAGGAGTATATTGAGAAGGTTCCGGTCCGCAAAATTCAAATCAAGGCAAAAACTCAGTGACCTCCGCTTTAAACAAATCGATGATGATTCTGATTGCGGGGCCCTATCGCTCCGGCACGAATGACGATCCCCTTTTGATCAAGAGGAATGTGCAGGAGATGGAGTCGTATGCGTTGTCCATCTTTCACGCGGGACACATTCCGATGCTGGGCGAATGGCTGGCGTTACCGCTGGTGAGCCTTGCCGGTTCCACAAGAATCGGCGACGAATTCTTCAACGAGATTTTTCATCCAATCGCCGTCAGGCTCCTGGAAAAGTGCGATGCAGTACTTCGTGTTGGCGGCCCTTCGGCTGGCGCGGATGAAATGGTACGCGTCGGGCGGACCCTGGGTTTGAAGATTTACGCCAATCTCGCGGAAATTCCCGCTCTGTGAATGAGGGCGGAGTCTAAAATCGCAAGGGTACGCATCACTCGATCGTTAGTATGAGTATGTGCATCGTAAGGCGCCCGGAAATGAGTAGGGGCACGGCATGCCGTGCCCCTCTTTCAAGCCTTGTTCCTGTTCCGTCGCCTAGAAAGAATACCGCAGCGAGAACTGGATTAACCGCGGCGCTCCCACCGTACTGGTGATTCTGCCGAAGTTGCCGCCTTCCACGTCGGTGAAAGCCGGGTTGGCGAAGTTGGCGTGATTCCAGATGTTAAAGAAATCGGTCGTGAACCGCAGTTCCTGCCGCTCGGTGATCTTGAAGTTCTTGATCAACGAGAAGTCCCAGTTCTGCTGTCCCGGTCCACGGAAAGTGTTGCGGCCAAGGTCTCCGAAGCCGGTCGTGCAGAAGTTCGGATTGTTTACGGGATCGCACTGGGCCGGATAGAGAAGCGGCGCCGGTGTGAACGCGCTGAGATTCAAGTAGCCGTTGACCCGTGTGCCGATGCTTCCGCTGGTCATAGCGCTCGCAAGCGTAGCCCCTGGCGCAAGACTCGCCGTCAGCACCCCCGGAGCGGATCCCGCTCCTAGGAACCCCGTGCCTGCCCCGGAATCCAGGACCGAGAACGGGGCACCGGATTGAATGATAGTGATGCCGCTTATCGCCCATCCCGCCAGCAACGTGCGAGTCAAGCCTTCCGCTGACTTGAAGAATGGCAAATCATAGCGGTAACTCACGGCCAGCCGGTGCGTGCGGTCGAAATCCGACAGCCCGCGCGAATCATTCAGTGTGGATTCGTCGTTAAAGGCGGTGTTGAAGGCAGTATTGCCCGTTGATGTCGCGTCAGTCGACTTGGAGAAGGTATAGGCCGCCTGAAAGTATCCGGCTCCCCAACGCCGCGATACCGTGGTCTGAAGCGAATTGTAGTGTGAGTAAGCGTCATTGGCGAAGAGCTGGAACCCTGCGTAGCCATTGATGCCCTGCGCCCGCGAACGAGCGATTGCGTTGGCGAAGGTATTTGTCGTGATGGAATTGCCGTCGACCACGACTGGATTCGCTGGCGTTGCATCCTGCGATTCCAGCGCATCACGTGTTTCGCGCAGGTGAATGGAATGCGTGCCCACGTAACCAACCTCAATCACCCACTGCTTGCCAAGCGAATGTTGAACGGTCAAGTTCCATTGCTGCACGCTCGGTACGACGAAGTGGCGTGGCACCGCCAATCCGAAAATGCCCAGAGTATTGAGGGGCCCGGGGCAGCCGTTTCCGGTAGCCTGTCCATAATTTGCAGCTTGCGTCGTATCTCCGCCAGGAAAGCCCTGGAAAACGTTCAGGCAAGGAACAAAGTTCGGGTCCAACGTGCCGGCTTGCGGTAACGCATTTGGGTTAGGGTTAGGGCAGCCTGGCAGCGGAGTCGCGGAAAAATAGGTTCCGAGGCAGCCAGGTGCACCTCCACCGAAAGCCACCGGAAGAAACGGCGTCTCAAACGACAATTGGTCCGCGGTACCGACGTCCTCACGCACGTAGTAGATACCGTATCCTGCGCGAATCGTCGTGTTGTGATGCCCGAAGAGGTCATAGGCCAAGCCGACGCGCGGCCCAACGTTCGTCGAATAGTTGTTGTTAAACGTCGTGCCATTCGCGTTGCCCGTCAATCCCGCAAGGTGCAGGTTGTTCACGCAGGACGGGTAGATGAAGGGGAACTCTCCAGCGTTCGCGAGCGTTGGGTCGAGATTCCCGATGTGGCAAAGATCGTCATGAAACGCGCCGAATATTTCCGTTCGCACTCCCAGGTTCAACGTCAGATTCGGGCGGATTTTCCAGTCATCCTGGGCAAATACCGAGTAGTTATTGGAACGGTATTCGTGATTCGAAAGGCCGCCGCCACCGAAGCTGAATTGTGGCGCGCCGAGAAGAAAGTTCTGGAAGTCGGTCGTCGAGACACCTGGCAGAGGATTTCCCGAACCCACCGGAGTATTCGTGAAGAACAGCTCCCCGTTGAACACTTGAGGAAAGTTTTTGTTCAAGTTCACGCGCGTGAAATCGCCGCCAAACCGAAATACGTGCGCGCCTTTTACCCAGCTGACAGTGTCCACAAGATTGTAGTTGTTCTGGTCCTGCGTTTGATTCCCGAAGGGCGCCGGTCCAATTTCGAATCCAGAGCTTTCGAAAATGAATTTATAAATGGAGTCTGTCACGCTGTTCGTCGGCCGGTCGATTCCCAGGTCCGTTGTGGTGACCGGGGGGACGTTGCTCAGCACGTCGTTGATGTGCACGAAGCCGAACCTGAATTCATTGACGAGCGTCGCCGAAAAGAGATGCGTTTCGGTGATATTCAGGAAGCGGGCATTCACCGGCGTATCAAAAGGGAAGTTCAGCGAAGAAGAGCTGACGCTGCTGGCCAGCGTGCTGCCTAGAGATTCCTGCAGGTCGCCGCCACCGAAGGGTAGAAAGCTCTCGGAATCGGAAAAGAAAAACCGCGCTGAAAGTTTGTCTTTACCGCTGTGAAATTCGCGGTCCCAGTTGGTTGTGAATTGGTTGTCGGTATATTTCCCCGCCCGGCTGATGGCAAACGCCCCGGTTGCGGGGTCGCTGCTCGGAATCAACAGCCCATTGGTCGTCCCGCCGAATTGGTTGCTCTGAAAATTCAACAGATTCAACACCACTGGATCGATCGGGGTGGTCGTGTTACCGAAAAAAGCCTCCGAAATCGATTGCTGGGTTCGCACCTCGGGAAGCGAGGGAATTGTCGTGCTGATGAGCGTGCCCGGCGAATCGCCGCTGCGCTGCCGCGTGCCCTGATAATTCATGAAGAAGTAGCCGAACTTCTCCTTTATCACCGGTCCGCCGAGGCTTCCGCCGAAGATGTTCTGAAGGATCTCGGGACGCGCCAAACCTTGGCCATTCAGGAAGAAGTCGTTGGCGTTCAAAACCGTGTTGCGGAAATACTCGTAAGCGTCGCCATGGTACTCTCGCGTGCCCGATTTCAGAATTGCGTTGACGTTTCCGCCTCCGTCGCGCCCCTGGCTGGCGTCATACAGCGACGTCTGCACTTTGAACTCCTGGATGACGTCGGGATTGGGAAGCGGAACGTATGTGGCTTGTGCAACGTTGTAGTCTGTCGCGCTGATTCCCTCAATCAAAAAGTTGTTGTTGTCTTCGCGCTGGCCGTTTACGAAGAGTTTCACGCTGCCGCGCCCAAGCTGCGCCGCGGCGTTCAGTTCGCTTTGCGCGCCGGTGGAAAGAGTAAGCAGTTGCTGGTAATTCTGCGTCGCCAGAGGAAGTTCGCGGATCGTGGCAGTACCAAGGGACTCGCCGGTCGTGGCGTTGCTCGTTTCCACCGCCGTTACCTGGGCGGAAATTTCCACTTTTTCCGTCACTGCTCCGGGTTTCAGTGTGATCGTCACGCGCGTCGTCTCCGTGACGCGCACTTCGATGTCCGTGGCTTTCGCTTCTCCAAATCCGGCTTTATTCACAACAATGACGTAGTTCCCCGGCGGCAACAGCGTGGCGACGAAAATTCCCTCGCTGCTCGTGGGAAGCTTGCGCACGACCGATTCCGTTCGCGCATCGATAACCTGTACATCCGCGGAGCCGATGGACCCTCCGCTGGTGTCCACGACCACGCCACTAATGGCGCCCGTTGCGCCGCCTTGCCCATACGCGCTCGTGCCGGCAAGCATTCCTATGAACAGCAACACCCCTGCAAACAATCTACTGATACCCCGCATGATTCACCCCCCAGGTGATTAAACTTAAGTTCCGTCTTATCTTTAGACGGCAGACAACGAAAATCACGGCGTGCAATTTCTCAATTCGCGTCAGTGTCCCCCGGAACACGACACGCGCCAGTGAATATTCCTATTTTGAAACTAGCGATTCCGCTTCGGTGTGTCAACCCGCGAAGGCATATATTTCCGAGAAGTGTTCATAAAAATTTTGAATGATTCAAATCACGATAAGCACTGCTAAACCGCTCGCTCTGCTGGTTTTGTTTGCCTCCCCATACTCGGTACTTGACGCCGCCTTTGCCGGGCGAGACCATTACCCTGGGGTTGCACGGACGCAACCTGTCCCGCTTGCAGTCCGTCTAATGACATAGCAGATTAGTGAGCGTCGCCGATGGGGGTGACACATGCGTTTTAGCACCGTTTTCCGTTCAGTCCTTTCCTTCTTGTTCTTCGCCCTTTTGGCGGGTATTCATCCGGCGGCCGCAGACTCCAGCCACGCTCGTGTCATTCGCCTCAGTCTCGTGCAGGGCGATGTGCGTTTTACGCGAGAGGCCCATGGAGATCCCCTTGCAGACCAAAAGGCACAATGGGAGAAGGCCCAGGCCAACTTGCCGATCCGCCAGGGGTACGTGATTTCCACGGACAACGGCCGCGCTGAGGTCGAATTTGAGAATGGCGCCATGGCTTTTCTCAACGAAAACACCGTTCTTGAGTTTTTCGACCTTTCTCTCGAGGATGGCGCGCGCACCACCCGCTTGGTTCTCCGCCAGGGTTCCGCTTCCTTTTACGTGAATCCTGCCAGTGGCGATTATTTCAGCGTGACCGGCGGCGATTTCACCGTCGAAGCCAACGGCAAAAGCTCTTTCCGCCTCAATAACTTTGACGACGGCAGCAACGTGGACGTCTTGACCGGCCACGCCTCCGTCCTTCACAAGAAAGAAACCTCCCAACTTAGCAAGGGCCAGTCCCTCTCCATGAAGGCCGGTGAAGATTCAGTGACTATCGACCGGCTCCCCTCCGGGGACGATTTCGATCACTGGGTTTCCGGCCGCATCGACACAGTTTCTTCGGCCACCAATGCTTCTCTCCAATACACGAACACGCCCTATTACGCGCCCGGCTACGCCGATCTATATACGTATGGCGCTTGGTCTTCCTGCGGAGGCTACGGCTATGGCTGGCGTCCCTTCGGGGCAACCCTCGGGTGGTCGCCGTTCACGATGGGCAATTGGTTGTGGGACCCCGGCTTCGGCTGGACCTTCGCCAGCTTCCAACCCTGGGGTTGGGCTCCTTACCACTATGGCGGTTGGCTCTTTGACGCCTCCTGCGGCGGGTGGTTCTATTCGCCCCCAGCTTATTACGGATATGGAGGTTACCCGGTTCGGCGTGTTCCACCCGTCGTCCATCCGCCTCGCCCGCTTTATAGGCCAACGACCGCTGTTTTCGTCCGGCAGAACGGCCAGCTTGGTGTGGTGCCCATGCATCCGCTCGATAAAGAAGGCAAGAGTTCACTGAATCTGGAGCACGGTGTGTTCTCCGTCGATCCGGCTAGAAACGCATCGGTGGCCGCCCTTCCCGCGTCAGCCGGGCAAAAATGGGAAACCGTGAAGTCTCCGCAACGCGAGGCGCTAAACAACGGTCTCGTTGCAGCAACTGCGCCAGTGCGCACCTCGCGCACTCTTGTGGAAGGCAGCGCTGGAACGCGCATCGTTTCCCTCAACCATAATTCTTCCATCGTGTACGATGCACACGAGCACCGCTTTGTGAACAACGAGGCGGCACCGCCTTCCGCTCGGCAGGCAGAAGCACCTGGGCAAAAGAATGGGATCGTTGGGACTCGAAATGATCACATCGTAGAAGGTCCCAGAACTAACCAGCCGGCGGGCTCAACCCCGCGCGTTCCCGTTGCGCCCACGTCGGCGCGCGCCACGGCGCCGCCTTCTCGAAGCATTGCCCCGCCGCCGGCTCCTCGCTCCTCCAGCGGTGGCGGCGCTAGTAGCGCGTATTCTGGCGGAGGCGGCACTTCACGCACGTCGTCAGCGCCTTCCGCACCTGCGTCGCACGCTTCAGCTCCCTCTTCTAGCGGAGGAGGCGGAGGCGGCCGTCCGCATTGAAGCAACTCATAGGCTTTGCAAATGCATAAAAAACGGCTCGTCGATTTGGAGCCGTTTTTCTTTCCTGGAAAGCGCACCCGGGCATAAGCAATTCGAAAGCTTTTAGGAAAAAATCATTCCGGCGTAGCCCACGACCCCGCCGAAATCTCCGGAAACATCTCCCGACGTCGCGTAGCGCGCCAATTCTGCGTGCGTGCTTCCCAAACTTTGGAGAGCCGTCAGCATCGCCACTGTTGGCCCCAAGCCACACATGGAGATCGCCTCATTCCGGCAGGTGTCGTACAGTCCACGCGCATCCATCGCCAGGATTCGCTCGATTGCTTTGCGATCCTTCACCCGCGTCGTTGCGTCATTCTCGTAGTGATTCAAATCAGAAGTCGTAACCAAGAGTATTTGCTCGGTGGAGGCTGCCAGCACCCGCCCGATGGCTTCTCCCACGGAAACTAAATCCTCGAAGCGCACTGAACCGAGCGCGATAGGTACGAACGTAAACCCCGGCTGCAACACTTGCAAAAAAGGGATTTGCACTTCCAGCGAATGTTCGCTGCTGTGCGCAACGCTGTCTTCGCGCAACAACGGGCAAGCCTCGCGCACCGTCTCTGCGAGGGCTTCATCGATTACAGCATCGCCAAGCGGCGTCCGCCACGCACCGCTCGAAAGAATCGCGGCATTTTCTCCGCGCGGATAATGCCGCACGCCGAGAATCACTATTTTCTTTGGAAGAGCAATTCGCGCGTACACCGCTCCTGCCACGTGCCCGGAATAGACGTAGCCCGCATGCGGGACCAGGCACGCCTTCACGCGCACTGGTATCACAGTTTTGTCAGCTTTGGTGTATTCCTGAATCAGTGCAGTCAGTTCAGTTGGATTAGAAGGATAAAATCGGCCGGAGACCGCAGGCAGACGCAGCATTACGCCGCTCCGCAAATCAAAGTGGCTTGGAGGGCTTGCCTTTGACCTTGAGGGCCTTCAACGACGTCGGATCGTAATAAACCGTGACCTTGTCGCCATACTGGTAGCCGCCCTTGTCGACAATCGTCTGCATTTCCGCGGATGCTTTCTCAGCGAGTGTGAACGTTTGCAGGGACATATCATTCCCCCTCGCGCGCACCGTGATTTGCACTGTGTTCGCGTGCATCACGTAACCATCAAACCTTCCAAGCCCTTCGGTCTTTGACTTCGGTTTGATTGTGTTTACGATAATCGGTACGGCCGTATCCACAATAATGGGCGCAACTACTTCGGGAACGGTAGTGGGAATCGGAAGGGGAATCTGTGCCCGTACTGGCGCGCTAAAAATCCCCGTCATCACCAGGGCCGCGGCGCTCAATCCCGCGAATTTTATCAGTGCTTTCATTCGATGTCGTCCGTCGCAATCCTCAAAGATTTCAAAAACCGTACATCCTGCGGCGTCATCGTCAGACGTGCCGCCGGCTTCTTGTCTGGAATCTGATCAAACGATTCCTGGTCGACTTGAATCCGCAGCGATTCCAGAAAGCGCCGGTCCTGCGTTGTCAGCTTTGCGGCTTCCGCCGCGGCAGCATCCCGTTTTGCCAACCCGATCGTCGCGTCCAGTTTCAGGACGATATCGTACCCGTGTGCGCGCACACCTGCAATCGCGCCTGTGATCCGGTCGGAGTCCGACACCGTGTCATTGATTGCGTGTCCCAATTCACGAAGCAAGTTCTTCAGGTGATCGTCGAGTTGCAAGGGCGGCTCTCCCTCACTACATTTGCCATTCTAGGCCCGCATTTCTTAGGATACAAGTCACCTCGTTTTGCGTTGTCTCCAATAGGTTCACAGTACGTTAGTGCAGGTCTGGAGCCCCTCCCAGGCCCCTTCGAGCGCCATTCGGCTCCCACTCTCTTCAGATTTCAGCCGGTCTTTTGCGCTAAGATGCACTCATGTCCTCAGTAGCCACATCACCAGCAGCCGCGGGTCGCCAGGGAGGTTTTCAGCGTTTTTGGCGCGCCCTGAAGCAACTTTTCCTCGAGATTGCCGGCGCTATGTTTGCATTTTTCGGAATCCTCTGGCTCAATGCAGCCCTGCGCTCCTGGACGCGCGACGTGTCCTACTGGCTCATTGCCGCAGCCGTTGCCTTCGCCCTGGTATTCTTTTTTTTCGCACTAAGTTCGTTCCGCCGCGCCCGCAAGCTGTAATCTATTCCTTGTAATCTGCTCCCTGTATCCTGTAGGGGCGGGGCTTGCCCCGCCCGGGGTTATTCCGTTGCCGGCTGCCCAAAAATATTGACGCAAAAATGCCTGACACAAAAACCAAGCCCCCCGCCGAACGCAAAAAGCACTTCACAACGCTCTCCGGCCTTCCCATCGATCGCCTCTACACGCAAAACGATCTTCCCGCGTCGGATCCAGAATCGTCCATCGGATACCCCGGCGAATTCCCCTACACTCGCGGCATCTACCCAACCATGTACCGCGGCCGCCTCTGGACCATGCGCCAATACGCCGGTTTCGGCACCGCCGTCGAATCCAACCAGCGCTATCGCTATCTCCTCAGCAAAGGCCAAGCCGGTCTCTCCGTGGCCTTCGATCTACCAACGCAAATCGGCATGGACTCCGACCACCCCCTCGCACTCGGCGAAGTTGGCAAAGTAGGCGTAGCCATCGATTCCCTCGAGGACATGGAAACTCTCTTCGACAATATTCCGCTGGAAAAAGTTTCCACCTCCATGACCATCAACGCCACCGCCGCCATCCTCCTCTGCCTCTACATAGCCGTCGCCAAAAAACAAGGCGCCAACTTAGCAAAGATCTCCGGCACCGTGCAAAACGATGTCTTGAAGGAATACATCGCCCGCGGCACCTACATTTATCCCGTCCGCCCCGCCATGCGCATCGTCACCGACATTTTCGCCTGGTGCCGCGACAATCTCCCCAAGTGGAACACCATCTCCATCTCCGGCTACCACATCCGCGAAGCCGGCTC
>Ga0070765_100002723_pt1 | contig 11168 bp, 8 predicted proteins | sample HubBroMetageWFT5_FD_71516 | JGI IMG/M metagenome (GOLD analysis project Ga0070765, IMG submission 71516) | Warmed and freeze-thawed soil microbial communities from the Hubbard Brook experimental Forest, New Hampshire - Hubbard Brook CCASE Soil... | ecosystem: Environmental > Terrestrial > Soil... | reverse complement strand
GGCGAGGGTGGACTCGGTGTGGTCACGGCCGCTCGGCTGCTGGTCGGGGAGTCGGTGCGCGTCGAGTTTCTGGTTCCGCACATGAACCAGCCGGTAAGGGCCACCGCCGTGGTGCGCTATCAGAGCGATCGCTGTTTCGGCCTGCAATTCCTGCGGCTGCCCGCCGAGCAACAATCCATCATCCGGTACTGCACGCGACGTGAAGCGGAACTGGTGCTCGCGTCGCAACCGCGCGGCGCCTCCCCAGAAGAGCGAGTTGAGGATCCCAGCCCTCTGGCAGTTTTCGGGGAAGTCGGGGCTGATGAAGATTTTTGGGTGCAGTCACGCCCGAAGATCATGGCGATGGTTGCGCTCGTGGCGGTCGCGGTGCTCCTGGGATGGTGGCGCTGGGAGCAGGGATGGAGCCAGCTGGAAGCACAGGTTCCGGTGAAAGCGGCGGCGACTGGGCAGGCTCAATTGCAAGTTCCGCCCGAGACCATGGAGGGACGCGTTGTTCACAAGTTCCTGCCCGAATATCCGGAAGCGGCACGACAAGCCGGAGTGCAGGGTTCGGTCAAGCTCGAGACCATGGTTGGTCCGGATGGTAGCGTAACCCAGGTGAAGTTTATGAGCGGTCCCACGGAATTGTCGCAGGCAGCCATGGATGCAGTGCGCTGGTGGCGCTACGAGCCCTACGTTGTGAACGGGCAACCCGTTACAGTTCAGACCACGGTGGCGGTCAACTTCCGGCTGGCAAAATAAGATCAGGACTATTGCTGCGGTCTTGGGGCAGCTGCGGTCTTGGGCCACACACCGGCCGTGCGAAGTGACAATCATAAGCAACAGTCTCATTCCCTGCGACTGCTATCATAGTTTTGGTGGATTCCCTTTCAACCCAAACGGATATTCAGCTCAAGGTTGATCCCTTGCTGCTGGAAGTAGCCGACGTGGTGAATACCACGCTCGATCTCGACACGACCCTGCGCCGGGTGGCGGAGCTCGTGCGCAAAGTGATCGACTACGAAATTTTCGCGATCCTGTTGCTGAATGAACGCACCCAGGAATTGCGGTTCCGCTTTCAGATCGGTTATCCGCGGGAGTACGCCGACCGGACCCGCATCAAGGTCGGCCAGGGGGTGACGGGGCGTGCGGCGCAACTGCGCCAGGCCGTGCTGGTCGAGGACGTCACCAAGGAAGACGGCTACATCGAAGCCATTCCCAACGTACGCTCCGAGCTCGCAATTCCGCTCATCGTGAAAAACCGGGTGATCGGCGTGATTGACCTCGAAGCGCGGGCGCCCGGCTACTTCACTGAAGAGCATCGGCGGCTGCTGGAACTGATCGGCTCGCGCATGGCGGTCGGGATCGAGAACGCGCAACTCTACACGCGAACCACGCGGCAGGCGCGCACGCTTCTCCTGCTGAACGAGATCTCGCGCGAGCTGACATCGATTCTGAACCTGGACGAATTGCTGAAGCGCATTGCGGAGCTGCTGAACCGGATTATCGACTACCAGATGTTCAGCATCCTGCTGGTGGATGATACCGGGCAGAAGCTGGTTCACCGTTTCTCGCTGCGCTTCCAGGAGAGCATCCATCTGAAGCACGACATTCCGATAGGGCGTGGCATCGTTGGCGCGGCCGTGTCGGAAAGAGCCGCCGTGCTGGTGCCCGACGTCAGCAAGGATCCGCGCTACGTCATGGCGAATCCGGAAACGAAGTCGGAGCTTGCCGTTCCGCTGATTTACAAAGACAAAGTCATCGGCGTACTGGACCTGGAGCACACACGCCGGGGATTTTTCAACGAGGATCACAAGCGGACCATCACGACGCTGGCGGGGCAGGTGGCCATCGCCCTCGAAAACGCGCGACTGTATGAGGAAATCGCGCGGCAAGAGCGCCGTCTCGAGCGTGACCTGCAATTGGCGCGCGAGTTGCAGTTCCGCCTGCTGCCACCGTCGATGCCCAAGCTGGACAATCTGGAAGTGGCGGCCCGGTTTCTTCCCGCTCGCGCGATCGGCGGAGATCTGTACGACTTTCTGCATTACTCGTTGTCCCGGTTGGGGATCGTGGTGGGTGACGTCAGCGGAAAGGGAGCGCCCGCGGCGATCTACGCGGCGCTGGTGAGCGGCATACTGCGCTCGCATGCGCCGATCGAGCCGGCTCCAGCCGAGATGCTGTCGGCGGTGAACTTCTCGCTGAGCGAACGCCGCATTGAGGCGCAATACATCTGCCTCATGTACGCAGTTTGGGATGACGAGAAACGCACGCTGCAAGTTGCCAACTCCGGGCTGCCGCGGCCGATCTATGTGCACGACGGGAAGACGGAGATCATCGAGGCCACCGGGCTTCCGCTTGGACTTTTCGATGAGGCCGAGTATGAAGAACTGACCTTCAAGGCAAAGGCTGGAGACATGTTCGTGTTTTTCAGCGACGGTATTCTGGACGCGCGCAACCGCGCCGGCGATATGTTCGGCCGTATCGGCGTTGAGCGCGTCATCGCCAGCTGTCCCGATCAGTCTCCCGATTGCGTGGTGACTTCCCTGTTCAAGGCGGTCGAAGAGCACGCCGCGGGCGAGGATATTTTCGACGATCAGACCGTAGTCGCGATCAAAGTCAAAGGGAGCGCCGGGAAGCGAACGTGAGCCGAAACCTAGCGCCCGCCGAGGGACGTCCGCCAGGGTTTACCTATCGTGAAGTAAGGCAAGGGTTGCTGCGCCGCTCAGCAGGCTGGGTTCTGTGCTGCGATCAAGTTCCGCTGCCTCGCCTGGCCGAGCGATTTGGCACCCCTCTGTACGTCTACTCCGCTTCGACGATTCGTGAGCGGATGAAGGCCTTTCAGCATGCCTTCCGGAAAGCGCCACACACTGTCTGCTATTCCGTCAAAGCCAATTCGAACCTGGCGATTCTGCGGATTCTTGCGGGCATGGGATGCGGGTTCGATGTCGTCTCGGGAGGCGAACTGGAGCGAGTGCTTCAGGTCGACCGGCGAGCAGCGCGAAGAGTGGTGTTCTCGGGCGTGGGCAAGACGCGCGAGGAGATGCGGGGTGCGCTCAAGGCGGGCATTCTGCTTTTCAATGTCGAGAGTGAAGCGGAATTGTGGACTCTCGCCGAATCGGCGGGACAGTTGCGTGCAAAAGCGCGAATCGCGTTCCGCGTAAATCCCGACGTCCCCGCCAATACTCATCCGTATATCTCAACCGGCCTTCATAAACACAAGTTCGGTGTCCCAATCGGCAAAGCGCGCGCGCTGTATGCCAAGGCCTCGGGCATGCGGCATGTCAAGGTGGCGGGAGTGAGCGTGCACATCGGATCGCAGATCACCGACATTGAGCCGTTTGCCGCGACCATGGAGCGGGTGGCGGCGCTGGTGAACGAATTGCGGGAAGATGGACACACCGTGGAATTCGTGGACGCGGGCGGGGGATTAGGCATCGCGTATGAGAAGGAGGGAGACAAGAACGCCTCAGTTTCGTTTTTGGAGGGCGTGAGCCGGTATGCAGACGCGCTACTCACTCCTCTGAAAGGGCTCAAGGTTCACTTGCTGCTCGAGCCGGGACGGTCGATTGTTGGTCCGGCGGGAGTTCTGGTCACTGAGGTGCTGTACCGCAAGACGAATCACAGCAAGAAATTTCTGGTTGTCGATGCCGCCATGAACGATTTGCTGCGCCCGGCTTTGTACAGTGCCTTCCACGAAATTGTCCCGGTCGAGGTAAACGGTCGCGGTGAGCAGGAGACGGTGGATGTCGTGGGTCCGGTTTGCGAAACGGGAGATTTCTTCGCGCGCGACCGAAATCTGCCAGTGATCGGGCAGAACGATCTGCTGGCGATCCTCGATACGGGCGCATACGGGATGGCGCTGGCGTCCAACTACAACACGCGCCCGCGGGCAGCGGAGGTATTGGTGGAGAAGAAGACGGTGAAGATCATTCGCCGGCGCGAGACGGTAGGAGACTTGATACGTTTGGAGAAATGAAGAGTCAGCGTGTTGCTCGTATGCAGCGATTCACAGCACAGATCCTGCTTTGGCTGTGTCTATTTCCGGCGGGATTCACGTGTGCGTTGTGGGGCCAGGACCACGCCGACGAGGAGCAACTGCGCGCGGCTTATGCGGGAAAGATCGTTACTTTACGCCATTTCTACAGCGATGCTCACTTGGAGTTTGCCGCCGATGGCGCCTTGAAGGGCACATCGACGGTTGGGCCGTGGACTCTGGACGGACAAGTGCTGGTGAACGACGTTCAGGTTCATGAGGGAAAGCTGACGGTCCAGGGCCGCCGGCTGCATCTGTACTACGATTCGAGCTCGAAGGATTTTCGCGATTATCTGACGGCAATCGAAAACCTTCCTGAACCCGAGCGCCAAAAACTGCAAGAGGCGACGAAATCGTTGCGGGAACTTGCCGTGGAGATCGATATTGATCTTCCCGCGACGCCACTTGATTGGCCCACACTGGCCAACTCCATGAACGCGGTTTTCCGCGCACCCGGCGAGTCGATGACGAACATCGTCCCGGAATATTGGCGATCGTACTTCGCACAGAAAGAAGGCAGGCCACAGGAAAAACCAAAACTAAGCGCAGGCAAGATCGAAGTTGTTAAGCCGGGCGGACCGGTAACACCGCCGGTCGTCACGTTCCACCCAGATCCCTCGTATGAAGAACAGGCGAAGAAAGCTAAGTACCAAGGCACTAGTGTACTCCGCATGGTGGTGGCAGAGGACGGGAGCGTGCGCGATCTGCAAATTCTGACTCCCCTGGGGCTGGGCCTCGACGAAAAAGCCGTCGACGCTGTGAAAACCTGGAAGTTTGAGCCCGCGCGGCGAGGAGACCAACCCGTTGCGGTCATCATCGCGGTTGAAGTGGACTTCAAGCTTTACTGAAGCAGCCCTCCACTCCGCCTTCGACGATCACTGACTCTCATAAACGGTTCGTCCACCCACAATTGTTCGTAGCACCTTCACGTCGCGAATTTTCACTGGGTCGATGGTGAAGATGTCGTCACTGAGGATCACCATGTCCGCGAGTTTCCCGACGCTGATCGAGCCTTTTTTGTGGTCCTGAAATTCGGCGTAGGCGGAGCCCATGGTATAGGCCTCGACGGACTCGGCGACGGTGAGCTTCTGTTCGGGAAACCAGCCGTTCGGATTCTTGCCATCGAGCGTCGCGCGGGTGACGGCGGCATAGACGCCGAGCATGGGATTGAGAGGAGCAACGTCCCAGTCGGTCCCGAAGGCGAGACGCACTTTGTGGTTGAGGAAAGTGCGGAAGGCGTAGGTGCGGCTGGCGCGATCGTGCCCAATGCGCTGTTCGGCCCAGCGGCCGTCGTCGATCGCGTGGTAAGGCTGCATGGAAGCGATGACACCGAGTTGAGCAAAGCGGTCGAAGTCTTTCGCGGCCATGTGCTGGGCATGCTCGATGCGCAAGCGACGGTCGGCAGGCCCGTGTTCTTTGACGATGTCGGCGTAGAAGTCGAGGATCATCGAGATGGCCTGGTCACCGATGGCGTGGGTGCAGAGCTGGATGCCGGCGGCGTCGGCCTTCATCATGCGGTCGCGCATGAGCGAGGGCGGCTGCATCTCGTCCGACAGCAGGCCGCGGTTGCCGGGCGTGTCGGTAAAGGGCTCAAAGAAATACGCGGTGTGGGAGCCAAGCGATCCATCGGCATATCCCTTAACGGCCCCGATGCGCAGGAAAGGACCGCCGAAGGCATGCCGGATGCCGAGTTTGGCCTGGTCGTCGAAATCCATGATGTAAGGCGCGGCGTAGATGCGAGCGGTGAGTTCGCTGCGCTCAAGGAGTTCTGCGTAGACGCCGATGTCGGCATAGTCGGGATTCATGTTTTGCACGCTGGTGACCCCGAGCGAGGCAGCGTAGGCGAGGGCTCGCCGCACGGCATGCATGCGCTCTTCGTGGGAAAGCGGCGGAACGTGCTTGTAGAGCAGGTCCGCGGCAGCGTCCTTGAGCGCGCCGGTGGGATTCCCCTTGGCGTCGCGGACGATGGCGCCGCCCGGTGGATCGGGAGTCTGCGCGGTGATGCCGGCAGCCCGCAGTGCGGCTGAGTTCGCCACCCCCATGTGGCCGTCGTAGCGGCTGACGAAGACAGGTGTGTCGCCGGTGACCGGGTCAATTATCTCCCTGGTTGGGAGTTCGGCGGGAGTCCACTTGGTTTCATCCCAGTCGCCGCCGAGGATCCACGATCCCTTGGGAGTCACTTTGGCGCGCTCGCCGATGCGGCGCACGAACTCCTGGGCACTGGTGGCGTCATTCAATTGCACGGCGTCCAATTGCGCGCCGCCGCTGACGAAGTGCACATGCGCGTCATTGAAGCCGGGGAGGAGCAGCTTTCCGCCTGCATCGATGACCTGGGTTTGCGGACCGCGCCAGGCGGCGATGTCGGAGTCGGTACCGACAGCGACGATGCGGTCGCCGAGGACTGCGACGGCTTGCGCGGAGGGATGAGCAGGGTCGACGGTCGAGATTTTGGCGTGGGTGATGATGAGATCGGCGGCGGGAGACTGAGCGGCGACGGTGGCTGCGAGAAAGAGCGTGGCTAACACGATCAACGCTGATTTATTGGGCATGTTGTGTGTGGACCCTAAGTGGTCTTCGAAGAACGAGTTGGGTTGAAAAATTAAAAACGCACTTGCCGAACGCCACAGCTGCGGGGTCCCCTTCGACTTCGCTCAGGGCAGGCTTTCGACTACGTTCGGCTGACGCCTCACTTCGCTCAGGATGACAGCGCTTCTTTGTGGCATCGCAAAATCACACTCGCCAAAACACGAGACCTGAAACTTGAAACCTATCGTTGTCCCCACTTCAATTTCGTGCGCAAGACTTCGAAGAAGGCTCTTCGGATGCGGAGCAATTGGACTTTGTACTCGGCTTTTCGGCAGATCACGCGGTCATCGTCGCGTACAGGCATTCCAGCCTGGCCATCCACACTGAGATAGGCCTCCTCGTCTCCGGTTTTGAGCACGATTTCGATTTCGACCGAATCGCGGACCACCAGTGGGCGATGCGTGAGCGAGTGCGGCGAAACCGGTGTGATCACAAACGCGTCGACGGACGGGGTGAGAATCGGGCCGCCCGCGGCCATCGAGTAGGCCGTGGAACCGGTAGGGGTGGAGACGATCAGGCCGTCGGCCTTGTAGGTTGTGACCAAGGCCTTGTCGATGAAGAGTTCGTAGGTATTCAGGCGGGCCAATGCGCTTTTGTTGACGATCACGTCGTTAAGAGCGGAATAGCTCATGATCGACTTTCCGCCGCGCAGCAACTCGCAGTGCACCATGGACCGGGATTCCACCGCGACACGCTTCTGGTCGACCTCGGTGAGCGCATCATAGAGTTCGGGTAACGGGACCTCCGTCAGAAAACCAAGGGAGCCCAGATTCACCCCCAGCACGGGGATGCCGGCTTGCGAAACGACGCGGGCCGTTGAAAGCAACGTTCCGTCTCCGCCGAGGACGACCACGAAGTCGAGAGGGCTGGCGCCCATTTGCTTTCGATCGATGACTTCGGGCCCGGAAGTGTAGACCGCAGTCTCGCGATCGATCACGACGCGGTATTGACGTTCATGAAACCAGGCAAAGAGCGGTGGAAGGATCTGCGCCAACTCAGGCTTGGCAGGCTTGGAAATGATGCCGACAGACTTTGCGCGGCTGGAGGGAGTCGGTCCGGTGGGCATGGGAAGGAAGAATTGTACTGGTTCGGGTGTCAGGTGGCGAGGGCAGGTCTTAGGTCTCAGGTCTTGGCGCGGGGAAAGCGATTTTTCCGCTCTCAGCCATCAACTTTCAACTTAGAAGAAGCTACTGGCTGCTAGCTACTGGCTTCTGGCAAGCGCCGGCCTGCGGAAGTCAAGTTCAAATGAAAATAACGCCCTGGTCTCCGCGGCGACGCAGGGAGTTGAGTTGCGGCTTGGGGAAATGCGAATTGGCGAGCGCCTCACCCGGTGCTTTTCTTTTGAACGTCCTTAGAAGCTTGCGTAGAGCAGGAATTCGCGATTCCCTTCCCCGCCCAGGATCGGCGAGTCGATTACGTCGGTGGAGCGGGCGCCCAGTTGGAGAACGCAGGCGCGGACGCGGTCGACAGCGGCTTGCTGTGCCGCCTCGTCGCGCACGATTCCACCTTTCCCGACTTCGCCGCGACCGGCCTCGAATTGCGGCTTTACCAGGGTGACCATCTGACGTTGCTCCTGAGTCGCACTCATGGCCGGAAAGGCGGACGCGATAACAGCGGGCAGGACCAGAGTAGCCGAGATAAAGGAAACGTCGACCGCAATGAAGGACGCGTATTCGCCAAGGGCTTCGTGGGTGAGGTAGCGAGCGTTGGTCTTCTCGAGCAGGCGAACGCGCGGATCCTCGCGCAGGCGGAAATCCATCTGGCCGTATCCGGTGTCTACCGCGATCACGCGCGCGGCCCCGTGCTGCAGCAGGCAATCGGTAAAGCCGCCGGTGGATGCGCCAACGTCCAGGCACGTCAGTCCGGTCACGTCGATGTGCCAGTGGTCGAGCGCACCTTCCAGTTTCAGCCCACCGCGGCTCACATACTTGAGATCGCTTCCAAGAAGACGCACAACTGCCTCGGGATCGACGGCCGCGCCGGACTTCTCGATCTTCTGCTCGTTGACGAGGACTTTTCCGGCGAGAATGAGCGCTTGAGCGCGTTCCCGGGAGGAGGCCAACCCCCGGTCGACGAGTAGTTTGTCGAGTCGTGATTTCATTGCGCCATCATCAGAAGATTCGATCGTATGGCTGACAAGTTCTACCACGAACGTGCCAGCAACGCTGACTGTGCAAGGTGTTAAACCTGCTCTCATTGAACGACTTAAATTTAGAATTTCCGCGTTTTCCACAGAATTATCCACCGGAGTGTTGAAAAGTGTCAGGTCGAGACCCTAGCCGTGAGTTCTTGGGGAATTCTTGCAGTGGAGTGGCGCGGAGAAAGCGATTTTTCCGCTCTCAGCCATCAGCTTCAAATTAGAAGATGCTACTGGCTGCCAGCGACTGGCTTCTGGCAAGCGCCGGCCAGCGGAAGTCGAGTTCAAATGAAAATCCCGCCCTAGCCTCTGCGACGGCGCAGCGAGTAGAACGGGCGATCCGGTTTCCGGTTTGGCTCTTAGCCGGCGACTTCCTCGAGCAGCTTCTGATCGATGTCGAAATTTGCGTGCACGTTCTGCACGTCGTCCTGCTCTTCCAGGGCCTCGAGCAAACGAATCATCTGGGTGGCGGCCTGGCCCTCCAGCTTGATGTAATTCTGGGGAATCATGGAGACGCTGGAGGAGCTGGGCGTGATGCCAGCTTTCTTGACTGCATCGAGCACGGCCTCGTAGGCGGAGGGTTCGGTGAGGATTTCCCAGTTGTCGCCATCGTCGCGGAGGTCTTCGCCGCCGGCCTCGAGCACGATGCCCATCAGGTCATCTTCCTTGGCAACAGATTTCGGAATCACGATGTCGCCCTTTTTGTGGAACATCCAGGAGACGGCGCCGGCTTCGGCCATGTTGCCGTTGTTTTTGCCGAACACGTGACGGATTTCGCTGACGGTGCGGTTGCGATTGTCGGTATTGATCTCGGCCAAAATGGCGACACCGCCGGGGCCATAGCCCTCGAGCGTGAATTCTTCATAGGTCGCGCCGGGCAGCTCGCCGGTACCGCGCTGGATGGCGCGCTTGATATTGTCGGCGGGCATGTTTTCGCTCTTGGCGGCAAGGATCGCGGTACGCAGGCGAGGATTGGTGTCAGGATCGCCCCCGCCGTTCTTGGCGGCAATGCCGATTTCCTTAATAAGACGGGTGAAGATCTTGCCGCGCTTGGCGTCGAGCGCGCCCTTTTTATGCTTGATTGTGGCCCATTTTGAATGGCCAGACATAGCGATACCTCGTATCTAAAGAACTGGAATTGCGCAGGATTCGCCCTTAGAGGAAATCACAGGATAGCCTCGGAAACCGACGCAGGCGAAGAAAAATTATAGCATGGCCTGTTTTTGGCCGGTTCCCTGGCCGGTTGAGAGCCAGCGACCAATAGCGCTCGATCTCCGGCTCTCCAATCGAGCCGGCTTGCTCCCGGCAACTCTGCTAAGCTGAGCGGCGTAAGTATCGAAGGCCCGAGGACAAAACTGTGCAAGTCGTGGCTGGAGTGGATCTTGGCGGAACGGCGATCAACTACACGTTAGTGGACCGGGACGAACATTTTCTGATCGAGGGACTGTGCGAGCATCCCGCGCTGGCCAAACAGGGGCCCGACGTTTGCCTGCAGCAGATCGCGGACGGATTGAAGATTGCCGCCGAGAAGGCGAATGTTTCGATGGAAGACATCGTCGCCATCGGCCTCGACACTCCGGGGCCGGCGAGTGCCGCGGGGCAGCTTAGCGCCCGGGGCTCTACCAACTTCGTGCATCCCAAGTGGGCAGGATTCGATATTCGCGAAGGCCTTGCCCGCAAGCTCGGACAGCCCGTCTCCTATCTGAACGACGCGAATGCGGCTGCGCTTTGGGGGCACTACACGATCTTTGGCGCCAACAGCCGCGAGACCTCGATTTCTGACGTGGTTGGGACCGGAAACGGGGGCGGCATCATTCTGGATGGCAACGTGGTGAAAGGCAAGAATGGATTCGGCGGCGAGCTGGGCCATGTGCTGATTCCCTACCAGGGTATTCGAGGAATCGAAGGCATGCAGCCCCAATGCAACTGCGGGCGGATCGGCGACCTGGAGTCGTTGTGCTCGCTGACGGCGATTGAGATGACCCTGCTGCCACATTTCTTACGGCGGAATCCGGGACACGATCTGGGAAAGCAGGATGCTCACCAGGCAGCCAAGGCAGTGCGCGGCCTCGCGGACAACGGCGACGCGATGTGCAAAGAGATTTTCCGGGTGCAGGCCCATGCCCTGGGACTGTTCTTCGACGAGATGATTAATACCTTTGACCCGGATGCCTTGATCGTGGGTGGCGGAGTTTTGGAGACCAGTCAAGAGTTCCAGCGCTGGTTCCTGGCGGAGATTCGCGCGGGGATGCCGTCGCAGCGCGAAGAACAGGCCGGAATTCCAATCCACGTGATGCCGAACGGCGACACAGCGGGAGCACGGGGCGCGGCATTAGAAGCGCTGAAGCTGGCGAGGCAAAGAGGCCTGGCATAGTGTCGGCGGCGGATTCCAGTTCCAGTTACGGCTTCTGGACCATCCGGGCCTGGCGCTCC
>Ga0070765_100002722_pt1 | contig 11170 bp, 12 predicted proteins | sample HubBroMetageWFT5_FD_71516 | JGI IMG/M metagenome (GOLD analysis project Ga0070765, IMG submission 71516) | Warmed and freeze-thawed soil microbial communities from the Hubbard Brook experimental Forest, New Hampshire - Hubbard Brook CCASE Soil... | ecosystem: Environmental > Terrestrial > Soil... | reverse complement strand
ATATTGGCCCAATCGAGATAGTGCTGAGTTCGCCGCAGCGATTCGACACTGTGTTTCGTCAGTTCATGGTACTCGCGCCAACTCATGTGGGTTGAATCCCGAGAATACTGTACCGGCAATTCGGGCGTCCGGGAATTGTCTGCGGAAGGAAACTATGTTGAGCGGGCTAGCTGAAATGTTCGGGTCCGGATAGATGTCGATAAATCCTCTTACCACCAGCGATCGCGGGCAGGCGAAGGTGCTCGACTTCGGGCTCAATCACCCTAGCATCTGGGAATTCTGCAGGCGTCTGGCTATGCCTACAGTGGCTCTAAGGGTGTCAGATGGTAAGCTGGATTCTAGAGTGCAGCAACTGCGGATTGCCCTTCTACCATTCTGTCATCGATGCCACAACGATGAAATTACTTTTCCCCAGCCAAACCTGATTTTCCGGAGGGTGGAAGCGAATTTCAATGCCCTAGCTGTGGAAAAACCGCTACGTATCAGCGCATTGACCTTAAGTACTGGGCGTGAGAATACTTCACTTCTTAGGATGCTTATCGGAAGGCGGCTCTGAGTCGGACGAATTCTTGGGTTCTGTCGCGTGTTTTTCGGCTTCGATTGTGACTTCTACTTCAGCACCGGCCTTCAACTTAACGGGCTTGCCATTCTCGTCCTGCAGAGTATTTTCGACACGAATTTCTTTGTAGAGATCTTCCGCTCCTTCGACTGCAATCTGCGCTTTATCGGGCACTGCTGGAATAACGCCTGGAATGATTTTTTCGACCTTTCCGAGAAGGGTTACCGAAGGTTTCTCGTCAGCATCTTCAGTCTCTCGCGGCTTGTTACTCATAGGCGGGGCTCCTCCGAGCCTAGGCGATTCTACGCCCATTTTAGGGGCCTTTCGCAAAATTAACGGCGCAGCGAGGAACCTGGGGTCTAACCTATGACGAACCATCTAATCCGGACCTTGCCAGGGCGCCGGATTGTTGCTTAGCTGATTTCAGAGTCCATATAATGCGTTGCACCCTTGAATTGGGACGTCACAGTCTTCTGAGGCAAAATGTCTTCGGCCTTAATCTGGAACACGCCGACCGATGAATAAAACCATTCTGGGCAGCACTGTCTTAGTGACGGGAGCAGGCGGTTCGATTGGTTCCGCGTTAACAAAAACGATCGTCGGATACGCGCCCCAACTCCTAGTCCTACTTGATCGCAGCGAACACAATCTCTACCAAATCGAGACCGATTTGGCCTTGAGTCGAATCGCCGTTCCGAATGCTTCTGTATTGGGGGACATCTGCAACGAGGAATTGATTTCCGAGACTCTTGAACGTTACCGTCCGAATACCATATACCACGCAGCGGCTTTCAAACACGTACCGTTGATGGAAAGAAATCCGATTGCAGCAATTCAAAATAATGCACTTGGAACGAACGTTCTGGCTCGGGCTGCACGGAAGCACAGAGTCAAGTCGATGACAATGGTTTCAACCGATAAAGCCGTTAGTCCCCGAAGCATCATGGGTGCGTCTAAACGGGTTGCTGAACTCGCCTTAGTTCGTTGGAGCTCTAAAGAAAATCAGATGAATTCGATCCGCCTTGGCAACGTTTATGGTACTGAAGGCAGTGTTGTTAAACTCTTCGCCCAGCAGATACTGGCGGGTGGCCCTGTTACAGTAACGCACGCCGACGCAACGAGATATTTCCTAACGCTTGAAAAAGCCGTTGACTTGATTGTGCTAGCTTCCGAACTGCCGACTGCCAGAATCCTGATCCCGGACCTGGGAGAGCCGGTAAGAATCCTCGACCTTGCACGCAGAATGATCGAAGAAGCCGGCTCTGCCGTAAACCAAGGAATTCCTATTAGGTTCACAGGCTTACGCCCCGGAGATAAGATGACTGAGCATCTCGCTTCCTCCAGTGAATTTATGGAATCAACCGATGATCCCCGACTTTCAAACGTGAAGAGCACGGAGATGCATCCGGAGAGGTTCGATGCCTTGATGACAAATCTCGCCAGCGCCGTAGAACGCCGTGATCTTTTCGCAATATTTGAAGCGCTTCGTTCTATGGTCCCCGAATACGAACCAAGTGAATATCTTCTTCGTTCTCTGGAAGGGGCTTCAGCTTGAGTGCCAACAAACGCAGGATCGCTGCAATTACCACATCCCGAGCTGACTATGGCCACCTTTACTGGCCACTGCGAGACCTCGCGGACAACGAGGACGTAGATCTCAAACTCGTCGCTCTGGGTTCGCATCTGTCGCCGGAATTTGGGAACACCGTTCGAGAAATCGAAAAGGACGGTTTTGAGATCGCCGCTCGAATTGAATGCCTTCTGAGTTCGGATAGCGACGTCGGAATGGCAAAAACTATTGGAAATGCCACGCTGAGTCTGGCGGATCTTCTGGGTCATATGCGACCAGATATGCTTCTGTTAATCGCCGATCGGTATGAAATGCTGGCTCCTGCTTCGGTAGCTCTGGCACTACGAATTCCGATTGCGCACATCGAAGGAGGTGAAATCAGCGAGGGGGCGATCGATGACGCGGTTAGAAATGCACTAACGAAAATGAGCCATATTCATTTTACTTCGACCGATGGGGCACGACTCCGCGTGATTGCCATGGGTGAAGAGGAATGGCGGGTTCATCGCGCAGGCGCACCTTCTCTGGATCATCTCCGTCGAACAGAATTATTAAACCGAGAGCAAACTGAAAGCAGCCTCCGACTGAATCTCGATCAACCTACTATGCTTGTCTCCTATCACCCCGTAACCATTGCTGAAGACACTCTTCAGGAGGCAGACGCGTTGTTCGCGGCCCTCGAGACGCTCCCAGACCAATTGATATTTTGTTATCCCAACGCCGATGCAGGAAGTCGCTCGCTGATCAATCGGACAAAATCATTCCTTGAGGCGCGCAGGAAAGGACAGCTATTTACGAACCTTGACCCGCGGATGTATTGGAGCTTGTTGCGGCAAGTGGACATCTTGATTGGAAATTCGAGCAGTGGAATTATGGAAAGCGCTTCCTACTCACTTCCTACCGTTGATGTCGGCATAAGACAGCAAGGCCGTGAGCGGCCCATGAATGTAATAAATGCCGCGCCTAACGTCGAATCCATTGTGGCTTCCATCAGGGATGCACGATCACCTCAATTTCGACAGTCCCTCGAAGGAATGGTGAACCCCTACGGAGATGGTCATGCTTCAGAGCGGATCGTTCGAGTGCTCACCGATGCGCCTCCGTCCAAGGAACTACTGCTGAAACGTCAATCGCATCGCATCGAACTTGTTCGCAGCGCGATGCAGCGATGAGAATTCCACTGTCAGCTCCAGACGTGAATGAAGAAGATATTAAGGCCGTTAGTGATGTGCTTCGTACCTCAAGATTGAGCTTGGGTCCCAAACTGGAAGAGTTCGAGCACGCGATTGCTGCATACGTGGGGGCTTCGGATGCCGTCGCCATCAATTCGGGTACCAGCGCTCTACATCTATGTCTTCGTGCGCTCGGTGTCGGTGAAGGCGACGAAGTAATTATTCCTTCATTTGCTTTCATTGCTGTTGCAAACGCAGTTCGCCACGAACGGGCAATCCCGGTGTTCGTCGATATCGAATCGGACATGCTCAATTTGGATCCCAATCGAATTGAGTCGGCGATAACTCTCCGAACAAAAGCGATCATCGTAGTGCACACCTTCGGCTGCCCAGCAAACATGGAAGCTATCCTTGAGATCGCGGGCCGTCATGACCTCCGTGTTGTTGAGGACGCGTGCGAGGCGATCGGTGCCGAATATAACGGTCGGAGGGTAGGAGCTTTTGGGGATGCCGGTATATTTTCTTTCTACCCAAATAAACTAATCACGACTGGCGAGGGAGGAGTCGTCGTAACTCGGAATCCGGAAATTTCCCAATTCGTGAGGAAAGTCCGCAATCAAGGGAGGGACAACCCAGAAAGCTGGTTCCAACATTCTGAACTGGGCTACAACTATCGGATCTCGGATATCAATTGCGCTCTCGGAAGCGAACAGCTGAAGCGCATCGAGCCGATTTTAATGCGCCGAGAGGCGATTGCTCGACAGTATAGTCACATACTGGGCAGGCGTTCGGACTTCAAGCTTCCGCTACTGAACATTCCCTTCGGCAGAATTAGTTGGTTCGTATACGTGATTCGGTTGGGAGCGGAATTCACCCAACTTGATCGGGATTGGATCTTACGAGAAATGCATTTGCGTGGCATTGGAGTCGGCCGATACTTCGCGCCGATTCATCTTCAACCGATTTACAAGCATTGGGCAACTTTGGGAACGCTTCAGGTGACAGAAGAAATTGCTCCGCGCACCATCGCGCTGCCGTTTTTCAACCGCATTCAAAGCGATCAGATCGAAGAAGTCTGTAGCACCCTCACCGAATTGTCAGATTTCGCGAGTAACATGGAAAAGAAAAACGTCAATCGACACAAGTTGCGAACGCAATCCGCCGGTGGATGAGATTCCGACGGCATCAATCCCAATGTATTCCGAATTTCGTTACCGATGTGGTCTCGTTGCCCGAAGATCGCGGACCGACTTTGACGAAACTCCTACTTCATCAGAAGGCGCTACTTGAGGAATCTGAGCGAGCTCTTTAGAAATGACAGGCGATAGGAATTCGAGAGCTTCATCAATCGGATTATTCGGCAGGGCCTTGTCCAGTCGGCGCCTTATTGACCTTGCCCTCCAAGTCGGCGAAAACCTTCCAAGTAATTTCTTGGCCAGCTTCGCCCTCCGCAACATAAACAAGTCAGCTCGATCATCCGGTTTCCTTGTCATCCGACGCCTCACGCTTCGCCTGAGACGCCTTCGAATTGTGTGATGACACTCAATACACATCCCAAGTGCATCGTAGATTACGTCCATACGACCGCAGATCATGCAGCCGTAATCGTCGAAATACGCGCGCATCTTGTTGCGATAGCCAGGCGGGATTAGGGCGCTTATCGCAAGAAGGCTCTGTCTCGGCAGAAACCAAGGCTGGAATACGAGTTCGTGCGAAGTGAACCGATTCAACCTGTTCTTTGGATTGCGGGACTTGTTTGTGAAACTTTTCGTTTTGCGTTCAGAGCTCATAGCTTCCGGCCAAAGGATGATTTTGGCTAATGGCCTTGGCCATGTGGGCGGTGCTGAGCCGTGTATAGGCTAGTGTTGTACCCAGATAGACGTGCCCCAAGAGCTTTTGAATGATCTCAATATTTACGCCATGATCGTATAGATGCGTTGCGAAGCTGCGTCGGAACATGTGAATCCCGATGTTCTTCAATCCAATCCTGAGCCCGACTTTATTTAGAATGTACCCTAATGCGGGACTGCTTAGAGGGCGATCCGGCTTCGGACGCGTGAGATTTACGCCTACTAACAGCGTCCTTAATTTTTCGTTAGCATCCTGAGGGGACATGCAATCGATCCTCCCTAGGTTTACTCTTTTTTTGATAAATTTCCCGCAAGGAAGCCGTTCGCCATAGTCAACCCAGTTTGCAACCCAGAATCCCTCAATTGCCGAAAGGCCTGCGCTTTGCGGAGGCCTGTCGTCCTGAAAAACGAGACCCCTCTTCCGGTCTCTAACATAAGCTCGTAAAGCAACGGAAGCACTTGGAGTCAGGAAAGCACGTCGTGTTTTGCCAAACTTTCCGTGAACTCGAACAGAACGGTTTTCGAAATCGACGTCTTCCAACTTTAGTCGCGTTGTCTCTCGCATCCGGCATCCCGTGCTGTAAATGAATTCCAGAAGTGCGCGCTCTCGCTTTGTCTGTGCCGCTGCGATGAGACGTTTGACCTGTGTCTCGGTTAGCAAGGGAAGGTCCGTTGGTTTTTTCGATTTCATACGTACCAGCCGCGGGGGAACGTAGCTTACAACCCCACCTAAATTCAAGAAATCGTAGAAGCGACGCAGCACACCCAAGTAGCGGTAGGTTGTCTCAAGTGTTGCGCCGTATTCGGAAATATGTGTCAGAAACTGACGAATCTCCACGTGTGTGACTGAAGTAGCCGGTCTTTTCCCAAGGAACTGATTAAATTTTCCTAAGACCTTACGATAATAGATTTTAGTGTTCTGAGCGTAGTGGAGCGCGGTCATCCAGTCGTCGTATCGCCTTGCAAGCTGTCGGTTGTGGTGGGCAAACGATCGCATAGGTGTCATCTAATCAAGTCTCGGTGGTTCGACCACGTCTGCTGGCAGTCTAGGGTTGATTTACCCCAGGTCGCAATGAGACGAAAGTCTCTATGTAGGAATTACCTACCAGCGCGTTATTCCAGCGGTATCTCGGCCTGACTGGCTTAGGGTCTGAATTAAACGTTCATCTAAAGGTTCTCACGCCTGCGGCCGAAGAGCCTCTCAAGGGAGGCCAACATGGCTACTAATCAGCGAGTTCCGGTTGCACAGTACGTCCGCATGTCCACCGAACATCAGCAGTATTCGCTTGAAAATCAATCGCTTGCAATTCAGAAGTATGCCGACTGCCACGATTTCGAAATTGTCCAAACCTATACGGATACGGCCAGGAGCGGCGTGATCCTAAAGCACAGAGCCGGTCTTCAACGACTGTTACAAGATGTAGTTCAAGGGGCCTGTGGATTCAGTGCGATTCTTGTTTACGATGTCAGTCGTTGGGGTCGGTTCCAAGACACCGACGAAGCAGCCCATTACGAATTTCTCTGCAAGTCGTCTGGAGTCCCCGTTCACTATTGCGCGGAAATCTTTGCCAATGATGGAACGCTGCCTAGCCTAATTATGAAGGCCCTGAAGCGAACCATGGCGGGAGAATACAGCCGCGAACTGGGAGTCAAGGTTCTTGCCGGACAAAAGCGCCTCGCGATGCTTGGATTCAAGCAGGGCGGCCTACCCGGCTACGGTTTAAGACGAATGCTGGTGTCACCGTTCAAGGTTCCTAAACAGATGTTAGCTCTGGGCGAGAGAAAGAACATAGCCACCGACCGAGTGATTCTTGTCCCAGGTCCAGATCGAGAAGTTCAGTGCGTTAGAAATATCTTCAGCATGCTCATATTCGAAAAGCAGACGGTATATGGAATAGCACGCGAATTGAATCGGAGAGGGATTCCCTATCTCAACGGCGCCGAATGGGACTATCAAGCTGTTTACAGTATTCTGACCCACCCCCAATATGTCGGATACGCTGTTTTCGCAAGATCCTCTCGCAAGCTTTACACGCCGGCTGTTCGTCTTCCAGAAACACAATGGGTTTTGACACCTGGCGCGTTTGAGGCAATAGTGGACTCCGAGACCTTCCAAGAAGCACAAAGAATTCTGCGCGACAGAACGATCAATAAGTCGGACGAAGAGATCCTGAACAGTCTGCGAAGGTTGCTCGCCTCAAAAGGGACTCTATCCCTATCACTGATTCAGAATTCTCCTGATACGCCATCTCCTTCAACATACCGACGTCGCTTTGGAGGTCTACGACAAACATACTCGCTTGTTGGATATGGGCACCCAGACCAGTTCAAATCCATGGACCTACGCCATAAAACCTTGGCGCTGCGTGATGAAGTACTCACACAAATAGTTCGCTTGTTCCCGAATGCAGTCTCGATAGTCAGGCGGAGCAGGCGGTGGCGGAATAAGCTGTGTATGCCCGGCGGAAGGATTGTGTCCGTAGTGGTGGCCCGCGCCATACGTTCTTGGAAGGATTCGGTTCGGTGGCAGGTAGACCCTCATTTGAGCGAAAGAAAGTTTGTGACCCTTCTAGTTCGTCTCAACCAAGACAATAGTGGAGTTAAAGATTTTCATGTCTTCGCCCGCATCAACGCGAAGAACCGATTCAGGTTAACCGTCGGAGACCCTCGGCTCCAGTTGGGCATAGTGCTCCCTACTCTTTCGGCGTTCCCGGAGGCTGTTGAGCGAGCGGCGCATAAGTGCCTGACTGGACTGTGAGTCTCCTAAGTATTTCTACCTATTCTGTTTGCGGACGATACGAATAGACATTAGCGCGGGTGTTGAATAAGCTCGGACTGCTAGCGCAACTGCGGTCCGGACCGAATTACCTAGCGTGGCTGGGGCTGTCACCAGACGTGGGGGCAGCCCCATCATTCAACGTTATACCCTTAGGTTCCGACTGGATGCGGCCAAAGCCGCGAGCATGCAGAGGAACGGTTAACGATTCAAGGCTGGATCGCCAACGTGATCGCGGCACTCTAGCCGATTCAGAGCAGCAAGTGGAGCGGCGACGAAACAAAATGCAGGAGACGCTAGTACGCTTTCTGAAGCGATTGAATGACGCGATCCAGAAGATTTTCTCCTTTTGCTACGACATCGGAGACGCCTTCGGGAAGGACTTGCTTCCTGCGGAATACATCAGCGAAGGCAGTGTACAAAATCACCGGCACGTTTGGACAGATATGCTTGAGCTCGCGGGCCGCATCGACTCCGTTCATGCGAGGCATGGACATGTCGAGAATAATCAGGTCGGGCCTGACTCGCGATAGCTTATCGAGCGCGTCGATTCCGTCGAGAGCTTCTCCACACACGTCGAATCCCAAGAAAGCTCAAGCTGCCGGCGAATGCCTGCTCGAATGTCGGAATTGTCATCAACGATGAAAATTGAATTGGGCAAACCAACACCCCGGAAAGGGGTGGGCATCTGATGCCAGTCCGGTGGAGGCACCCGGTTTCGTACATTACTGAACGCAGACGCCAAGGCAGTTGCCATACCCAATACCGTCTAGGGATTTATCCTGTGGGGTTTGTAGGGATGCGCGGAAGCTAACGGGAGACGTCATGCTCGCTCTCTCGCCTCAACATTTTCAAAGCGGACATCGCATCTTCAATGGCAATACTTTCCTCGTTTGAGGCGTGGCCATTGAGCGACTCGCGTTCTCTAATCGCTTGCTCAGCCGCATTCACGCGATCTCTCAATTTGTTTCGATTGGTCTCAAGAACTGCGAATTTGTACGGTTCCCACCAAGGATATTCGGACCATATGCCCCTCCCTTGGAACGGAGGCGTGGAAGGGTATGTCCGGGGACGCGCTGTCAGCGCGGTAGCGTACCAAGCCGATTTGCTTCCTGGTCCCACTTCACTAACTGTTTCTTCATGGTCGCGTAACATGCGCACGCGGCGTCTTCGAGCAGGGCACGATTTTCAACCGTTACATGGCCGCGGTTGTAGGTGATCAGTCCAGCCTTCTGCAGAATTCCGGCAGCAACCGTTACGCTCGCTCGCCGGGTTCCCAACATGTGCGCAAGAAACTCTTGCGTGAGAGGCACAGCATCTCCCTCGAGCCTATCCTGGCTCATCAGGAGCCAGCGGGCGAGCCGCTCGTCCACTTCCTGCCGGTTACAAGCCGCTACGTGGACCGCCTGCATTCCCAAGTCCAAGCTGTATCGGCTGAATTTTTTTGCCAGCCGGGGAAGTGGGCGGAAGTTTCAAAAATTTCTTAGCGTTGATGCGGTACGCGGAGCCCCGTACCTGCATAATGACGCGTGTGGCGCTCGTGGCGAATCCCACGAGAAGTGGAAGGCCGATAAACCCTTCCTTGCCAGCGAGCCCGACTTCAACGCTTTTCCCGTCTACCATCATGGTGAGGACAGAAGCGAGCCCACTTTGAATAAAGTATGCGAACTTGATCGGTTCTCCCGCTTCATGCAATTCGAAGTGTGTTGGCAGCTCGATAAATTCCAGGTTCTTCAGTATCGCGTCGCGTTCCTTTGCAGGCAGACCCAGCAGAATCAGGTTTCGAAGTTTCTCTCGGCTGGATTTCGCAAGGGGCCGTAAATTGAAGGATTGTTACGGCAGGATGCTAGTGAGACGCTCTGACCTCACTCGCAGGGGGCCAGAATAGATACGATAATCGGCACCCACGCATATTATAGATCCACAAGGCCTTACACGGCACCCTACGGTACACCGTCCACTTTGTAAGCATGCTTCTTTCGCTGTATGGCGCCGAACGGCTCCCCGGTGTCTTATCAAGAGCCAAAACCTGCTACTTGTTTAAGCGGTGCCGTGGCACTGTGATTGGCATCAAAGTGGGAATGCGACGAGGGTTGTAAGAAATAAAATCCAAGAAAAAACAGGAGCCGTCAATGTCTCGAAACGATGCAACGGGATCATTCCTTATTTTCCTTGTGGGAATAGGCCTAGGAGCGGCGGCAGTTATTCTGCTCGGATCAAAGAGGCTGGATCAATTGCACGATGATGTCAGCGAAGCCTTGAATGACGGTTTGGATCAGGTCCGGAACAGAACGAAAGACTTAAGACGCCAAACCCGAAAGGCCGTCAACACCGCGCAGCAAAAAGTACAGGAGCTAATCGACACCGGCACCGACGCTTATGGCGAGGCCAAGAGGTCATAACACCAGCGAGTCACGCGTCGTCTGGACCTTTTCGACTTGCGTGATCGCGGTGTCGGCGGCCTTGGCCGAAGTGACAAGCGGCTACGAGCGCCAGCAGGACGACAAGCCCTAGCAAAGCGAACAGTGGGAAGGTGGGCATAGCAAATCGTAGGAAGAATAAAGCGCGCTAACTATCGGATGTTAAGCTGAGTATGTAAGGGGGGCGTGCAGTAGGGGACATTATCCCTATTATCGGATACGAGAGCCAAAATTTACGGCGCTTCCGATTCGCTGCTTTGGTTGTTCTTTAGTTACACGGCAAGCGACTGCCCTGCGTGTCCGGAGGTAGCTAATTTCCACGTAATGATTGGGATCGAATTTGCCGCCGTGTTCCATGGCATTCAGCAGCATCTCGTGACACGCAACTGCCAAATCCTCTCTTTCCGCTTCCGGAAGGTCGGCTTGACGCAGGAACTGAACCGAGCGGTCTGCAGTCACTAGCGTATAGCGCGCCATCAGCCGAATCCAATTGGGCGTAGCAGAAATAACTTCAATGCCATCGTCCCAACAAGGCTCAGAAACTGCTTGGTGCACCATGTCCGCCAGCAAAACGCGATCAAACGGGGGGCGAAAGTAGCTGAACGCATTCTCGCGCAGGGAAGCAATCACATCCTCAGGCGTACTCCTTTCGCTGAGGATAATCATACGAACATGCGGACGAATGGTCCGGAGCTTCCGAAGCAGATCCACGTCCTCACGCGCAGAAGTCTTCTGGCCAGTGACGACAAGGTCGAACGGGCGAGCCTTTACGAGAAGTACGGCCGTTTCGTTGTCAGAAGCTCGTTCAATGTCCCAACCCTCG
>Ga0070765_100002721_pt1 | contig 11170 bp, 9 predicted proteins | sample HubBroMetageWFT5_FD_71516 | JGI IMG/M metagenome (GOLD analysis project Ga0070765, IMG submission 71516) | Warmed and freeze-thawed soil microbial communities from the Hubbard Brook experimental Forest, New Hampshire - Hubbard Brook CCASE Soil... | ecosystem: Environmental > Terrestrial > Soil... | reverse complement strand
ATCCACTTCTACTATCCGTTCCTGTTCACGCATCAGAGTGCGACGTGGTCGGAGCCCTATCTCGCCGGCACCATCGGCGTGCCCTATCCGGCCGCGACGGGAAATATCGGCAAGACGCTCGATATGACGCTCGAGCGCATGCAGACCATGACGCTTCCGGTCGGCGCCGACCCCGCGGCGGCACAGGCGAAGGCCGAGGCGGAAATTGAAAAATATTTTTCGCAAGGACAAGGGCCCAGGCAGATCGAGGAATGGATGAGCCGCGTCGCCGACTGGCAGCGCCGGCAGCAAGTTCCATCGGACCGCATCGTCTTCACTGAATTCGGCGCCATGAAAGAGACCGTCGACAGCGCCCAGTTCGACCGCGCCTCACGCGCCCGCTGGCTGCACGATGCTTCGACGAGCATTGCCGGCCACGGGTGGGGCTGGACGGCCTATGTGCTTCGCGACGATCCGTTCGGGCTCTATGTGCGCGAGAGCGATCCCTTGCCGGATCCTGAACTGATGCACGCTTTGGGTCTCGGCACGCCAAAAGCCGTGCTGCAATTCGACCGCTAAGTCCTTGCTTTCACGAGCGACGCGTAGCGTAGGCCGAAGGCTGACACCACGAAGAAGAACCAGACTTCGCCGACCTGCTGAAAGATCGAACTCTCAAAGCACGACGAATAGATGCCATAGAGGCACACGCGCAGGAACAGCAATTGCAGCGGCGCCGCTTCGGGGTCAGCCGGCAGGCGATAGAAATCAGCGATCGGCAGCACCGCGACCCAGAGGATCGTCAGCAACAGGCCGGGCAGGCCGATGGTCAGCGCCAGATTGAGATAAGCGTTATGCGCATCCGTCGCGGCGTTGGCCCAGCTCGCGTTTTCGCCGAGTCCATAGACGACTTCATCGGTGCCGAAGAACGATGAGAAGCCGTAGCCGGTAATCGGCCGCTCGGCGACGGCCTGAACGCCGAGCTCCCAAATCTCGGTTCGCCCGGTGAAGGTGGCGTCCGGCATCACCATTTCCACGAGCTTGCGCACTGGCTCGAAAATGACGGTGCCGACCGAGAACAAATTGAACGCGGCGAGGATGATGACGACGAGCGCGATCCCGACCATGGGTCGGCGGCTGCGGCTGATGATGCCGGCAAGGATGAAGACCAGCGGCATGACGCCGATCGCGGTTTTCGATTGCGAAAAGCCGAGAAAGATCAGAGCCAGCGCGGTGATCAGGCCGCCGAGCGCGAGGCTGCGCATGCGCGCAACGAACAGACCGATGAACACGATCATCACCATCACCGCGCCGGCCTGGTTCTTGTGTGCGAATACGCCGCGCCAGTTGCCGGCATGTTCGGGTTCGAGAAAGTCGGTTGCCTGGTGCACGGCAAGCTGCGGCACGAGGAGAACGCCGAGATAGCAGGCGGCCAGCGTGATTAGCGCCACTGCGGCCATCAGATCGCTGAAATGGCGGACGTTCTTCGGCAACAGCAGCACCATGGTCGCGATGCCGAGCAGAACCAGTGCGAAGGCGAAGCGGCGCGCAGCGAGCGCGGGTTCCCATGAGGTGAGGCAGGTGAATAGGCACCAGACGATCAGGGCGACGAAGATCGGCCGCATCAGGAGCACGAGCCGCTGCGGCTGGTGAAACCAGGTCCAGGCGGCGAGCATGAGGAACAGACTGGAAAAGGCGACCTGATTGACCAGGTCGCCACCCTCGACGACCGCCGGCGGCGGCTCAGCGAGGCTCTGAAACGGGTGAAACGAGATCCACGCCGCGAGGAAGGCGGCGACAAACAAGAGGCTGCGGATGATCGTATCGGCGTCGACCGCGGCGTGCGACGCGGCGTCGGCCGAAATGCGCAGGTCGTATTGCGCCACCGCTATCTCCGTTAGGCGTCGGCGCCGGTCAGCACTGCGCCGCGGACTTTCTTTGCATCGAGCCCGAGCCGTCCAATGAGCCGCGCGACGGCGGCCGCGTCGTGCTCGTCTGCCTTCGCCACCAAAACGATATGATCGACGACCGTGCCGAAAAAGCGCGTGCTTGGCGCGCCGGTCACGTCGATCGCGGCGACGATCACGAGGTCGAAGCGCTTGGTCTGATCGAAGGCGCGGCGGATATCGGCTTCGGCAATGCGGCCATCGCGCCGGCTCTCCGGCGATACGAAGGACACGAGATTGATATTGGTCTCGCGGTCGCGGGTGATCACGTCGGACAGGAGCCGCCGTCCCGTTGCCACATCGACAAGGCCGGCTTCGCTTTGTTCGGCGTCGATTGCCGCTAGCGTCCGGCGCTCGATATCGGCATCTATGAGCAACACACGTTCTTTTTCGGCCGCGAGCGCCGCGAGCGTCAGCGCCACCGTCGCGGAATCGTCCTCGGCGTCGAGCGCAACGACCAAGACGCTCGGGTTGTCCGGCTGGGCGTGGCTCTCACGCAGCGCGTCGTAGATCTTGTGGATGCCTTTGGCGAAGGGCGATCTGGGGTCGTCGACCGTATTCAGGCCGAACGACACGTCGACCGCTGGCAGGACCGCTAGCACCGGAATCTTTGCCAAACCGGCGCCCGGCCAGAATCCCACCGCGGCACCTTTGGCCGCGCTGCCGATCCTTTGCCGCCGGGCTCCGCCTTGCCGCGCCTCATCGTCGTCGGGCGGCGATCGCACCAGAACGATGCCAGCGCCAGTGGCTGCCCCGAGCAGCAGCGCGCCGAGCGCGATCAAAATGCTCGACGGCGGCGAGCTCCGCCGCAGCGGCATGTCAGCCTTGGAAATGACGCGGATGTTCTTGGTGTCGATCTGCTGCTGCTCGCCGGTTTCACGCGCGCGCACCAGGAAGGCCTGATAGAGGTCGCGGCCCGCCTGCGCCTCGCGTTCCAATGCGCGCAAGCCGACCATGGCCTGATTGGTATCGACGGTCGTGCCTTCGAGCGCTTTCACATTATCTGCGATCGTCCGCTCGCTGGCTTTGGCACTTTCGTATTCGGTGCGCGCCGCAACGGCGGTGCGATCGATCTCGCTGTCGATCATGTGCCGCAGCCGATCGGCCTGCGCCTGGATATCGAGAACGGCGGGGTGGCGCGGGCCAAGCGTCGTCAGCTCCTCGGCCTCGCGGCGCATGATCTCGGCATATTGGCTGCGCAGCGCGGTGATGGTCGGCGATTGCAGGGCGGCGGGAAACGCGCCGTTCTCGTCCTTGGTCCGCTGTACCAATGTTATTTGATCGAGCCGCGCCTTGGCGTCGGCGATGCGAACACGTGCCGCGGCGAGCTGATTGTTGATATCGCTGAGCTGCTGTTCGTTGACCAAGAGGCCGTTGGCGCCGACCATGTTGTTGCGGGCCTTGTAGTCCTCGACCTTTTCCTCGGCCTCGCGCACGCGGTCTTTAAGATCTTGCAGGCGGCCGGACAGCGATTGCGATACCTGGCGCGCGGCATCGGCGCGGATCTGCGTCTGCTCGGCGAGATAGGCGTCGGCTATGGCGTTGGCGATGCGTGCCGATTTTTCCGGATCGCGGGTCGTGACATCGACTTCGACCACATAGGTGCGCTCGTCACGTCTGACCACGACATGGCGCTTGAGCTCGGTCAGCGCCGCAAGCGTCCTGTCCTCGGAAAAGGCATCTCGACGCAAACCGATAACATTGAGGCTGTCGTCGACCAAGGCGCGCAGCGGCGATCTCGTGCCGGCGAATTCGGGGTCTTTGTCGAGGTTCAATGCGTTGACGACGCGACGCAGCACGGCGTCCGAACCTAAAACACGCACCTGGCTCTCGACCTGAAGCAGGCCGGCGTCGCTCAGCGGCGTCGACGGCGTCGCACCATTGCCGACACCGAGAAGATCAGTCGGATCGATCAGGATTTGCGTCGCCGCGGTATATTGGCGCGGCGCCACCGCGATGAACACGAGCGCAAGCGCGAGCGCTATCAGCGACGAGGCGACGATCGTCCACTTGCCGCGCCACAAGGTCGAGAGGACCTTGCTGAAATCAATCTGCGCCAGCGGTGCGAAGCCGATACCGACGTCGCCGGCACCGACGGCCAAAGGTCTGATCTGACGCGGCGCTTCGAACATTCAGTACTCGCATTTACCACGCGCAATCACTGCAACGGACTCTTACACCCAACTCTTGCACGCGACTTTTGCCGCCGGCTTTGGCCAAAGTGCAGGCAGCGTTTCACGCCCACACGGCACGCGTATGGTTAACCAATTCATAAAGCATCATGGTTAACGCACGGTGTATGGGTGCGCAGTCGTCAAAGCCGGCGCAGAAGCCCGGCAACAGCGCCGACGATCAGGATCGCAGCGACCAAGGGCAGCCAGATCAGCGCCGTTCCGATCAGAAGCAGCAGCAGGACGGCGGCGAACAGGCCGATCACCAGCATCGCCAGTGCAAAGCCAAACGGGCCGATCCGCGTCACAAAGATCCGCTGCGAGCCGCTGCCATAGCCGGCGCCATGGGGATGGGGCGGCCAGCCATCGCCGCCGGCGGCGCGGCCGCTACGGTCGGGTGGAAGAATCTCCGGCTCGACACGGGGCCGCTCCGGCTCGTTTGAATAAGCTGCCATTTTCGTCCCTGTGGCGCGATCGCCGCCTGTTCCGTCCCGCCGAATATGTAACCTTTGCCGGCACCATCACAAGCGGCGCTTTGCCGCCACGGGCATGATCCTGAAAAGCGGGAACAGGGCCTCGGAAAAGATCATGCTTGAACGAGAAATCTACCGCGCCAGCGTGCGGATGTGGTGGTCGTGGAGAAATTTGGCCAATTGCTCGCGCAGGCTTTCATCCTGCTCGCGTTGATGGCCGAGTAGGACGGCGCGCTCGAACAAAATATGCTGCAGGTCTGGCGGCAGCCCGCTCCAAAGATCGGCGGCAGCCGCGCCGAGCACGAGCAAATAACGCGCGGGTATATCGTTTACGACCTGGTCCGAACTCATGACGCCTCGCAAGATTTTTGCTGGTTCACGCGCCGACGGTGAACGTTAGGCAAACCAAGCGCGGGCGTCCAGGGCCCGCTCTAGCCTGCGGGTTCCAGGCGGTCGAAGCGGCCGAGGCGATAGATGGCGATCGAGATCAACCAGCTGCCGACAAAGACGGCGATGATCAGATAACCGAGGCTGCCGAAATTGTCGTTCAGCGCACCAATGAAGGACCAGAATGGCCCTTCGAGGTTCATGCGGTCGGCGACGAGTCCGAGCGCTTCGATGCCGCCGATCAGGACGGCCACCAGCACCGAAACGAATGTGATGGTGAGATTGTAATAAAGCTTGCGCACCGGCTTGGTCAGCGCCCAGCCATAGGCGCCCAGCATCAGCACGCCGTCGGTGGTGTCGATCAGCGACATCGCTGCCGTGAATAGCGCCGAGAACACCATTATCGACCAGATCGGCAGGCCCTTCGACGCTTCGGCCGCCGAAATGCCGAGCAGCCCGACTTCGGTCGCCGTGTCAAAGCCGAGTCCGAACAGCACGCCGAGCGGATACATGTGCCAGCTGCGCGACACGAAACGGAACATCGGCCGGAACAGGCGGCCGAGCAAGCCGCGCCGCGCCAACACATGGTCGACGTCTTCCTCGACATAGACGCCGCCGCGGCGCACGCGCTGGAACGTGCGATAGACCGAGCAGAGAATGATGAAATTGGCCGCGGCGACGAGAAACAGAAAGATCACCGACACGCTCGTACCGACCACCCCGCCGACCACTTTGAGCATATTGAAGCGGCCTTCGAGCGCGGCGGTGGCAAATGCGATCGCCGCCGACGCCGCGACCACGATGGTCGAATGGCCGAGCGAGAAGAACAAGCCGACGGCAAGCGGTCTTTTGCCTTCTTGCATCAGCTTTCGCGTCACATTGTCGATGGCCGCGATATGGTCGGCATCGACGGCATGGCGCAGGCCGAACGTATAGGCCAGGAACGCAGTGCCGATCAGCACCGGATAGTCGCGGAATGCGATCAACGCCCAGGTCCAGGCCAGCACATTGGCGGCGAGCAGGACGCCGTAAATGCCGGCGATCTTGCCTGCTAACTCCGCGTCCTGGTCGTTGAACAGTCTGGCGAGGCGCTTCTGCATTCAGCGCACTGAAGCAGAACCAGTCGGGATTGTCATTGCGCTCATTGCGGCTGGATGCCGGCGTCGCGAATGACATCGTCCCAGCGCGTTGTCTCCGACTTGATGAAGGCGGCGACTTCCGCGGGCGAGCCGCCGCCGGGGCTGATGCTGAGTGCCTCAAAGTGCTGCAGCAGCGCCGGATCCTTCATTGCCGCATTGGCCGCCGCATTGAGCTTGGCAACGACGGCGTCGGGTGTTTTCGGCGGCGCGGTCAGCGCGTGCCACGTGTCGGAGTCGAAGCCCGGAACGCCGGCTTCTTCCATGGTCGGAATGTCCGGTATCGCCGGCACGCGCTTCTTCACCGTCACCGCGAGGATGCGCGCATTGCCGGCTTTGTTCAATTCGATCGAGGTGGCGAGTTCGTTGAACATCATGTCGACATTGCCGGCGAGCAGATCGTTGATCGCGGGCGCGGTGCCTTTGTAAGGCACATGCGTGAGCTTGGTGTGGGTGATCGCCTGGAATAGTTCGGCGGTGGTGTGCGACGTCGTGCCGATGCCTTGCGAAGCGTAGTTGATCTTGCCGGGATTGGCTTTGGCGTAGGCGATCAGTTCCTGAACGCTGTTTGCCGGGAAATCCTTGCGCACGAGCAGCACGTTCGGCACATGCGACATGATCGCGACCCCTACGAGTTGCGTCGGATCATAGTTGAGCGACTTGTAGAGCACCGGATTGGTGGTGATCGGTGACGGCTGCGACGCCAGGATCGTGTAGCCGTCCGGATCGGCCTTGAACACCGTTTCGGCCGCGACGCTGCCGCCGACGCCGGCCCGGTTTTCGACGATCAACGGCTGGCCGAGCGACACGCGCATCTTGTCGGTGACCATCCGTGTCACGGTATCGACACCGCCGCCCGCCGGCACCGAGACGATCACCCGGATCGGCCGGTCCGGATAGGCGTCGTCCGCCCGGGCGTAGCTTGACAACGCGGCCGTACCCAGCTGAGCCAGTCCGGCGGCGGCCAACACGCCGAGGACAGTGGTGAATTGAAAACGTCGCAGCATTCGCAAAAACCTCAAAAAGCGATCCATCCCTAGCCGTTCGCGTGCGCTTTTGGCATAGCGTGGCGCGGCGGGGAAGTCCCGCGACTTGCTGACGCGACTGCGTATTGGTCATGCCTAAGAACCGGTTGCTGCGCCTAGGGCTCACGGCATCTGGGAGCGCAGGATCCGTTCCGGAAACCGGTTTCCCCCATTTCGAGATCGTAGCATTTGAGTACGTATGATCCCGTCCGAAAACCGGTTCCCACTTTTCGGGATCATGCTATGCAACGAACCGCAAGTAGGAGAGCTGTAAGTGGAGACATTGCCGCAATGAGCAAGCTTGATTTCATTCTCGAAGAACTGGTCACCGCCAACCGGGTCCTGGCGAACGAGGGGATCGTCGATTCCTTCGGACATGTGAGTGCGCGGCATCCCGAGCGGCCCGACCATTACCTGCTGTCGCGGGCGCGGGCGCCGGAGCGCATCGAGAAGGACGACATCGTCGAATATACGCTCGACGGCACTGCGATCGACGAGCGCGGCCGCACGCCCTACCTCGAGCGCTTCATCCATGGCGCGATCTACGAGGCGCGACCTGACGTGCAGGCTGTGGTCCACAATCACTCGCCGAGCGTGATCCCGTTCGGTGTCACCGGCAAGAAGCTCAAGCCGCTCCTGCATATGTGCGCGTCATGCGGCTACGAAGTGCCGATCTGGGACTCGCAGGATAAGTTCGGCGACACCACGCTCCTGGTCAGCGACATGGCGATGGGCCGCGACATGGCCAAGTTCCTCGGAGCGAATCCGACGACCCTGATGCGCGGCCATGGCGCTACCGTGGTTGGGCGCTCGGTGCGCCACGCGGTGTTTGTCTCGGTTTATCTCGAGGTCGGCGCCAAGCTACAGATGGAAGCGATGAAAATGGGCGAGATCAAATTTCTCACCAAGGGTGAGGTCGACAAGATCGTCGCCCGCGTCAATGACTACACGCTCAATCGCGCCTGGGAGAACTGGGCGCGCCGTGCCGGGCGCGAAATGCAGAAACCGCCGGCCTGAACCAACGCACCGCCTGAACAAAAAATAGCCCAGTGTGCGCGAAACGCACGCTGGGCTTTTTGGTCGTCGCTGGACTGAGCGCGTCTCGATCCGGGCTACGACGTCATGTTGATCAATTTGGCACGCAGGCGTGCACGTTCCAGCCGAGGTGATAGCCGTAGGGACAGCCGGATGAGTGGCCATAATTCGACACACAGAAGCCGGAGAAGTTGCGGTGGAAGCCGTGACCGCAATTGTCCCAGGCAAAGGCGCTGCTGCTGACGAGCGTTGCCGCCATCGCCGAGGCCGCGAGAAGAGCGGGCAATTTCTTCATGATGTTCCTCCGGGTTCCGTTGCTGCGCGGTGTTGGTGCTCACTGTCGCGCTACCGTTTAGTCAGGAAGGATGGAGGGCAGGTTCAAAGGGAACCGGGAGCTGTAGCTGGCTACAGAGCCGCGCAGGTCCCCCTAGTGAATTACGTCGCGATTAAAGAAATGGCCGGGGCAAAAGCCCGGCCATGACAAGGCGATAAATTAAATTTGCTTCCGCTGTTACTCCGCGGCGATGCGGATCTCCGGTGCGGCAGCGCGGACTTCGGCGTCCACGGTCCCTTCGTATTTGGTGAAGTTTTTCTGGAACATGCCGACGAGCTTGCGCGCGGTCTCGTCGAACGCGGCTTTGTCCTTCCAGGTCTTCTGCGGATAGAGGATGTGCGGCTCGATGCCCGGCACCGAGGTCGGCACCGCGAAACCGAAATAGGGGTCGGTGCGATAGCTCGCGTTGCGCAAGCTGCCGTCGAGCGCGCCGGTGACGAGAGCGCGCGTCACCTTGATCGGCATCCGGCGGCCGACGCCATAGATGCCGCCGGTCCAGCCGGAATTGACCAGCCAGCAATCGACCTTGTGCTTGGCGATGTAGTCGCGCAGCAGCCGGCCGTATTCCGCCGGCGGGCGCGGCAGGAACGGCGCGCCGAAACAGGTCGAGAATTCCGGCTCGACGCCGACCAGGCCCTTTTCGGTGCCGGCGACTTTGGCGGTATAGCCGGAGAGGAAGTGATACATCGCCTGCGCCGGCGTGAGCTTGGCGATTGGCGGCATCACGCCGAACGCGTCGGCGGTGAGGAAGATGATGTTCTTCGGATGTCCGGCAATGCCAGTGCGCGACGCGCTCGGGATGAAATCGAGCGGATAAGCGGAGCGGGTGTTCTCGGTTTTCTTGTCGCTGTCGTAATCCGGGATGCGGGTCTGCGGATCGAACACGACGTTTTCCAGAACCGCGCCGAAGCGATTGGTCGCGTCCCAGATCTGCGGCTCGGCTTCCGCCGACAGTTTGATGGTCTTGGCGTAGCAGCCGCCTTCGAAATTGAAGATGCCCTCGGGCGACCAGCCGGTCTCGTCGTCGCCGATCAAGGTGCGGTTCGGGTCGGCCGAGAGTGTGGTCTTGCCGGTGCCGGACAGGCCGAAGAACAGCGCGCTGTCGCCGGCTTCGCCGACATTGGCCGAGCAATGCATCGGCATTACGCCTTGCGCCGGGAGATAGAAGTTGAGTGTGGTGAAGACCGACTTCTTCATCTCGCCGGCATAGGACGAGCCGCAGATCAGCACGATCTTGCGGGTGAAATCGATCGCCACCATCGTGTCGGAGCCTTCGCGGCCGCCGTGACGCTTGGCGTCCGGCTTGAACGACGGCATGTCGATGATGGTCATGTCCGGCACGTAGCTGGCAAGCTCGGCGCGTTCCGGACGGATCAGAAGCTGACGGATGAAGAGGGAGTGCCAGGCGAACTCAGTGAAGACACGGGCTTTGATGCGGTATTTCTTGTCGGCGCCGCCGTAGAGGTCTTGGGCGTAGAGAGTCCTGCCTTTGGCATGTTCGAGAAAGTCTTTGTAGAGATTATCGAAGTGTTCTTTGCTCTGTTTGCGATTGCCGTCCCACCATACGGTGTTCTCGGTCGTCGCATCGACCATGGTGTGTTTGTCTTTCGGCGAGCGGCCGGTGTGATGGCCGGTCTCGGCGCACAGCGCGCCGCCCGCGACAATGGTCGCCTCGCCGTTGCGGATCGAGTGCTCGTAGAGTGGAGCTGCGGTGAGATTCCAATGGACCGCTTTGAGGCCCGTCAAACCAAATTTATCGGCGCCATAGGCACCGTTTCTTACGCCCGTCTCTTCCACCCTAGCCTCCGGAAATGCGCCCGCGACCCGCAGGCTGCGACCCTATAACCGAGCGTCCTAGCATCTGCCAAGACACATCCGTCCTCAAGCCTAACTGCCGCATACCCGCCGCGTTCCGGCGTCATGTTACGCTGCACTGCAGCGAAAGCGTGAGGCGACCGCGTTAGAGCCGGCGTTCTTGCTCGCAAGGTCTTAATGCATCGACGATGGCGCTCGCGCCGCTGCCGGCGGCTGAGTGTCTTGACTACCCAGCCGTTTATTTTTTAGCCGGCGCGGGCTTTCGCCGCCAATTCCACCACCGTTTTGCGCAATTGCTGAGCATCGCTGACGCGCTGCGGAAACGGCAGGCGCAGCGTCGCGTCGCCGCGCGCGAGGTCGAGGCCGTCCGGGTCGATCCCGGTAATCCGCCAGCGACCGGGTCCGCCTTCGCCGCTCGCAGCCTTGCCCGCAGCCTTGCCGTCGTCAGCGCCGCAGAGTTTGGCGGCATAGAGCTGCACAGCGTCGGCGTGATCCTCATTCATATGCGCGACTGCGCTCTCTTCGGCCGCGATCAAATCTTCCGTGCCGGAAATATCCGTCAGCACGTCTGAGGCTTTCAGATCGGCGGCGCGGGCGAAGCCGCCGTTGAGATGCGCCGATACCGTATCGAGACGCCAAAAAGAAAAATCCACAAAGCCGGCATAGAGTTCGGATTTTGGATGGCGTGCGAGAAAGCGCCGCCTTAGCCGCGGCTCGTCGCGATCGTCACGCGCGATCTGAGAAAAGGCGCCGAGCACAGTTAGACGCGGATGCGCGAGCGGATCGCCTTTACCGCGCGCGGCAAGCAGGAGTGAAGCGCGAGCATCGACCTCAAGATTGGCGGTGTGGGTGGCCAGCCGGGAGATAAGAAT
>Ga0070765_100002719_pt1 | contig 11176 bp, 11 predicted proteins | sample HubBroMetageWFT5_FD_71516 | JGI IMG/M metagenome (GOLD analysis project Ga0070765, IMG submission 71516) | Warmed and freeze-thawed soil microbial communities from the Hubbard Brook experimental Forest, New Hampshire - Hubbard Brook CCASE Soil... | ecosystem: Environmental > Terrestrial > Soil... | reverse complement strand
TTTCTCTCGCGGAGGAACTCTCCCGCCGGCCACCGGTCCTGAGATCCATGTCACGCGCCCAGGGCGAGGCCACGATGGATCTGATTCGCGAGGTCATGCTCGTCCGCTACCGCGAGCTCTACGGAACAACGCTCGGCGACCCGCTCTCGGTCGTTCGGGCTGACATCGGCCGCGGCGTCATCATCTATCTCTGGAATCTCCCCGCCGAGCGCCGGCTCCCGCTGCGCGCCTATGTGGCCGGCCTCACGCTCAAAAACGGCGTTCCCATCAATTACATCGAGGCGATCGGCCTGTTCGAGTGGATGGAAGTTGGCTTCAACACCTTCTACACGTTTCGTGGCGGCGAGGTTGCATGGACCTTCGCGCAGGTGCTGCGCTGTCTGTGCCATCTGATGGGGACGACGTGTGTTTCGATGTATCCCTACCAGCTTGGCCATCACAACGAAGAAGCCATCGAATCGGGGGCGTTCTGGTTTTATCGCAAACTCGGCTTTCGTCCAGGGAGCGCCGACCTGCGGCGTCTGGTTGAGCGCGAGGAGCAACGCATCGCACGCAACCCCAGCTATCGCACGCCCCCTCGAACACTGCGTCGCCTGGCTGAAGGGCACGTTTTCTATCAGCTGCCCGGCAGCAAGATCGGCGCCTGGGACCGCTTTTCTACTCGTAATCTGGGGCTTCGCGTCAACCGCAGGATGGCGGCATCGGACGGAAGCATCGAGCCTTTCCGCAAATCAGCCGCGAGCCGTCTGGCGCGGATTCTGAGAACCACAATCCCTGAAAAGATTGAAGACCCTGCCCTGACCGCATTCCAGAACTTCGCCATGCTCGCATCTCTCATTCCAGATTTAACGTCATGGAGTCGATCAGAGAAAGACGCTCTCCGCGCCATCATCCGATCGAAGTCCGCTTCCGGCGAGATGCGCTACCTCCATCTGCTGCAAGGCCACACCCGCCTGCGACAGGCACTGTTGCGACTTGGTTCTTAAATCTTGTCATCCGACGGCGAGCAAAGCGAAGGCAGGAGGAATCTGCAATTCTTTGATCGGCGGCACACCCTCACAGAGCTAAATGCCGACACCCACCCAAAAGCTCACTTCGGCAAATCCGGGCAAACGAATTCCTCGTTCACCGCGCTGAATGTCAACTCCTGCTTCTCTTTGCTGCGGATCAACTGCTGCTCGAACCGCAGCGTCGCATCGTTCAATTCCAGAATCGCCGCGTTGTACGCCGGCTGCCGGTCTTCCACGACGCTGAACTTGCGAGGATCGTTCTTATCAGCGCTCCAGGCCGCGATCCGGTAGGTCTCTACGCAGGACGTCTCCAAAAGGGTGCCGTTGGGCAGAAAGATCCGGATGCTGCCGAGAGGCGGTTTCGTTGGCGCCTTCGTCACCCGCCAGATGTGGCGAAACAAGGGGGTCAGATTCGTCTCCGCAGAAGATGCGGCCGGCACCAGCGCACTCTCCCCTGGCGCATTCGAAGGCGCTGTGGAGGAATTCGGCGTCCCCGGAGAACAACCTACGAGCATCCACAGACTACCCGTCAGAAACAGGCTCACTGCCACGCCGGATTTTTGCCCACGGGTCCTTATCATTTTTCACCAGCCGAAGAGCGTCTTCTATGCTCGTGGATTCTATGACTTAGCACTTCCCATCGTCCACGGACTCCCCCGCGTCCGTCCCGCCGACCCAATCCACCTAAAATATTTTCCTCGCTTCTCCGTCTATACAACTAGATGGACGAAGCGCTCAGAAACGGACTGATGGCGCAGACGGACCAACGAATTTCCGAGGCGATCGGGCGCAACTACTCCGGTTTGCGGGCTTTCATTCGCAAGCGGGTTGCCGACCAGAGCGACGCGGAAGACATTCTGCAAGACGTCTTCTACGAACTGGTCGAGACCTACCGGATGATGAAGCCCGTGGAACAGGTGACCGCCTGGTTGTTCCGGGTGGCGCGCAACCGTATCACGGACCTGTTTCGCAGAAAAACGAGGGAAGCTCCGGCCGCCGAACCAGTTGTTACCGAGGAAGGCGAAGAACTTCGGCTGGAAGATCTGCTTCCCTCCCCCGCTGCCGGTCCCGACGCCGCGTACGCGCGTACGTTGCTGGTCGACGCGCTCGATGAGGCGCTCGAAGAGTTGCCGCCGGAACAGCGCGAAGTGTTCATCGCCCATGAGTTGATGGGCTACAGCTTCAAGGAGTTATCGGAGCAGTCGGGCATCCCCGTGAACACGCTGCTCTCGCGTAAGCATTACGCAGTACTGCACCTGCGCGATCACCTGCAGTCGGTGTACGAGGAATTTTTGACGCATTGAGGAGTTACATATGAGAGGCAATCGTTTCCTTCGGGCATTGAAGTTCGCATTCTTTGCCCTGCTGTTTATCACGGTATTCGGCTTTGTGGTCATGCGCTTGTGGAACTGGCTGACGCCGGCGCTGTTTGGCTGGCATCCGATCACGTTCTGGCAGGCTTTGGGATTGCTGATTCTCAGCAAAATCCTGTTCGGCGGCTTCCGTGGCCGCCCGGCATGGCACTCCCGCTGGCGCGGCCGCATGATCGAGCGCTGGCAGCACATGACGCCCGAGGAGCGCGAGAAGTTCCGCGAGTCATTCCGTGGCAACTGCGGCCCCTTCGGGCGGCGAGTCACTGAGCCCAAGGCCGGGGTCCAGGCCTAGTGCCGGATCCGGGGCAGGGACAATTGTTAGCTTGAATTTTATCCTTGAATTCGCTTTTTATTCGCCTACAATGAAACCCGACAAACCGGCCCCGAAACAAGTCGCTTAGGAGAAATCAGACAATGTTTAGCGTGACCAAAGAAGACCTGGGGGATGGGGTGATCCTGCACTGTCGAGGTTCGCTGGTGCGGGGAATCGAAACCAGTTTGCTGTGCGCAGCGGTTGGGCATTATGGCCAGGATGTCGTCCTTGATCTGAGCCAGGTCACTACTATGGACGCAGCCGGAATCGGCGCGTTGATCGCTCTGCAGACCGCCGGGGTTTATCTCAAGCTCGAGAATCCCACGCGACACGTCCGCGAAATCCTGCACGTGACGGGGATGGAATCCATATTCGAAATCCGCGAGACCGAAGTTCCCGTCGTAGCCTTCGCGGAAACCGGCGCAGAAGCAGTGACCACGACCGCCTGCTGTTCCGACTAGATTCCCGCGGATGCGCCAGCCGGCATCCCATGCTTCCGCCTGTGTAAAACGCTGCCTCCACAAGGAGGCAGCGTCCTGTTTTTACTGCAACACCGATGCCGGTCTCAGGCCATCTGGGCGAACGGATTTTCGTCCGCGCTGCGGCCGTAGATCACCGGTACCGGAATATCCAGCAGCCGCAGATACACCGACAGCTGCCCGCGATGGTGGTACCAGTGATTCAGCATGATCGACCGCATCACGGCGATCCGCGGCTTGGTGAAAATCTCCTTGCCGCCCAGAGTGAGTCGCCAGGAGCCGCGAGCCGCATCATCTGAAGTCGCCTTCAAGACGCTCTCGGCATCGCGAATACTTTCCTCCAGCGTTGCCTGAATCTCCTCGACACTCGCCGGCTGCGGCGGTTCGAAATTCGCCTGGGAGGCGTCGAAGTTATCCAGCTGCGTGATCTTTGCCAGCCGCCCAGGGATCGCCGCGATGTGGTTCGCCAGCTGTCCGATCGTCATCGACTTCGGATGCGGCTTCCAGCCGAGCTTGTCCGCCGGCAAGCGCTTCAGGACGCGCCGGGTGATCTCTACTTCCTCGCGGAATTCGCTGAGCCATGGCTCGAGCAAGGTCGACGCCGTCTGGTCTTCCTTCGAACCGATCGCCGTCAGTCCGCTCGCGCCATAACGGTCATGATGTCGCACCCAGGCCATTGGGTACGGCAATCCCTCTTCGTTTCTTCCCTTCGGCGCCATATCGAGAAAGTTGTAGGGATTCAGCAGAATGTCGAGACCGCGGCCATAGGTGGAATAGGTATGGTAGATGTCTCCCTTCTCATCCTTGTAGAAGACGCTCGCGCCCGGCCGTTCTTCCGAGGGAAATTCGGTGAGCTCGTAGTTGTAGTAGATCTTCCCATTGGGATCTTCGCCCTTCTTCGCCGACGCCTGGTAGTCGTAATTGAAATCGGTTCCCGACGACGACACCCATTTGAAACGCCAGCCCATCCGCTTCTTGAATGGCTCGAGTTCCGCGAGCGGCGCCTTCGAAATAACCACAAACGTCGCGTCCCGCTGCGCCAGGTGAATCGCGCTTCCATCGAAAGAATCCGCCAGGAACGAACAGCTCGGGCACCCTTCCTTCCATCCCGGGCCGAACATGAAGTGGTACACGATTAGCTGGCTGCGTCCGTCGAACAAGTCAGCCAATGTCTCCTTTCCCTTAGGCCCTTCAAAGACGTAGTTCTTGTCTACTTTTTCCCAAGGCAGTTCCCGCCGGCGGCGGCTCAATTCATCGCGCAGGCGCGTGAATTCCTTTTCCTTCGCCAACAATTCTTTGCGCGCCTTCAGCCATTCCGCCGGCGACGCCACTTTCCCAGCCATTTTGTCGCTCGTTGCCGTTGCCATCCTCATCTCTCCTTTGCTTCGAATCGGTCATTGTGGTCTTGGCGCGAAACGTCCGCAGTAACAGGGCGCCCGCGCCGCTGGTCGATATCGCTCCGCCCACCATCCACGCTGCGCTTGCCAGGCATGCCGGACACATGGCGACCTCCTCAGCGAGAGCCTTTTTCCGCGCGCCCGCGAATCCGCGAGAGCGTATGCCCCCATCCTTTCGACACATTTTGCCGGTGTTCTTCCTGGATCGGACCGAACGCTTTGTGATGGAACTTGATCAGCGTCCCGCCATTCGCTTCGCTCAGGCGGTATTGCACATTCGAAACCGCGCCGTACGACATAAATAGCGGTCCCCAGATCTCAAGCAGCGTCGGCCGCTTGATCGCCTGCACATGTCCCCAGAAATGTCCGTTGTTGTCACCCAGATCGCGGAACCATCGGCCGCCGGGCCAGGGCTCGATCTTCATTGGCATCGGCGTACCGTCCATCGTGTCATTCCCGGGCCCGATCTGCTCGAGAATCGCTTCAAACGTATCCTCCAGCGACGCCTTCACCTGAATTTCCTGAGTTATGTTGAGGGTCAGGCCCTCGATTCCTGGGAGAGTTGGAACCGCGCTCATGCTTTCCTCCTTGCTTTCCTCTTCAGCTGTTCGATGGGTTTTTGCTCTTGGCCTCGGCGCGTTCCTTGATGCGGCTCAATTGATGCGCCCAGAAGCGTTCGAAAGTTTTTGTCCAGTCATACACCGGCCGGATGGCTTCAGGGTTCGTGCGATAGAGCATATGCCTCCCATTCCGGCGTACCCTCACCAGCCCCACGTCACGCAGCACCCGCAAATGCTTTGATACCGAAGGTTGCTCCAGGCCCAATCCGGCAACGATGGCGCTCACCGTCCGTTCCTGGAGGGCCAGATAGTCCAGGATCTGCCGGCGCCGGGGCTCCGCCACGGCGTTAAACGCGTCGGAAGTGGTCGCCGCCCGTGGCATCGCAAACAATATATACGCATATAGGAATATGTTCAAGCGAGAGCACGCCCGCCACAAGGGCTAACAGCGCGGGGTTGGGGACTGACAGCGCCCGCGAGCGTGGAGTAGCTTCCGGGTAGCCGACGATTCGTCCAGAATCTCGAACTGATTCATTGCATAGCGCATGACTGCAAATAGAGTGCATAATCTTACGGAGTTGGGAGAGCATTTTTTAGTCATTAGTCAGAGGTCCGGGGACTTGCCTAAGTCTGTCACGTCGCGGACAACCGATTTCTTAATGCTAGTCGTGGTGGCGCTCTCCAGTCCGCTCGCCTGGACGGAGCAATCATCGGCCGCCATCGCTTCTATTTCGATCCAAGCCAATGCGAATCGCTTACCCGCAGGGACACTCGAGAACGGGATTCTCGTGCTTCACCTCGAATTGCGGGAGGGAAACTGGTATCCGGAAGCGGAAACAGGCCCGAGCCTGAAAGTGTACGCCTTTGCCGAGGAAGGCAAAGCACCCCAGGTGCCCGGCCCTTTAATCCGCGTGCCCGAAGGCACCGAGATCCGCGTGACTCTGCTCAACCTGCTGCCATCCATTGCAATCGTGCATGGATTACACCAGCATCCGGGCGAACCTAGTGACGTTGTGGAGTTACCTCCGGGAGAGAAACGTGAATTGCGGTTCACGGTGGGTTCGGCCGGAACATATCAGTACTGGGCGAGTACCGCGCAAGATTTGAAGCGCACCCGGCACGGTCGGCCTTATCGAGAGGATAGCCAACTGGCTGGCGCCTTGGTGGTGGATACGCCCGGTGCGACTGCCTCCGACCGAATTTTTGTGCTCGGAGTCTGGCGGAATGAGGTGAGCAAACCGCTTTCTCAGTATGTTCCGGTGATCAATGGAAAATCGTGGCCTCATACCGAGCGCCTGACGTACAACGCGGGCGAACCGGTACGTTGGCGTTTGATCAACGCCAGCGACTCGCCGCATCCAATGCATATGCACGGTTCTTATTACCGAGTCGACAGTGTGGGCGATGGAGAGCGGGATCAGATTTTTTTATCAGCACAGCAGCGCTGGGTCGTGACTCAGGTCGTGGATTCCGGCGAAACGATGACAACCTTCTGGGTCCCACCCGCCGGAAAGTGGATTTTTCACTGTCATTTTCTCATCCACACGTCTCCCGAGATGACCGTAGCCGATGGGTTGGCCGCCCAGGCAAAAAACATCGCAGAGAATGACGCCGATCATCCGGAAATGGATCATGCTGACGGGAGTCACATGGTAGGCATGGTGCTCGGCATCACAGTGGCGGGTAATCGTCCGGCGGCAGCCGTACACGGACCCACCCGGAAACTTCGATTGCTCGTACGTGAGCGCCCCGCCCGCAATGGTCTTTCACCGGCGATCGGTTGTCAGCTGCAGGAAGGACACCAGCTGCGCCCGAATCAACCGAGCGCCCCAGGGCCACCGGTGATTTTAGAGCGCGGGAGACCGGTGGAAATAACGGTGGCCAATCAACTCCGTCAGTCGACCAGTATTCACTGGCACGGCATGGAGTTGGAGAGTTACTACGACGGGGTGGCAGGCTGGGGCGCGAAGGGCAGTGAGCTCACCCCAGTGATCAAGCCTGGCGGTTCCTTTGTTGTCCGCTTCACGCCTCCACGCGCCGGGACGTTCATGTACCACACCCACTTGAATGACGAAGCCCAAATTTCCGGTGGCTTATACGGACCGCTGATTGTGGTCGATTCAGTTAAGAAGTTTGACGCGACTAAAGACTTCACTTCCGTAGTGAGCCGCGCCGGTCGAAAGGGTCTCGAAGGGCCGCTATTTCTGAACGGCGCTTCCGAGCTACCAACAGTGCACTGGAAAGCAGGACAGGCGTATCGATTGAGGCTGATCGACATTACTAATTCCAACGATGGCGCTTTCTCTTTGCTTGGGCCCGACGGGCTGCTGCAATGGCGTGCGATTGCAAAGGACGGAGCCGACCTACCGCCTTCCCAGGCTGTGGTCAAAGATGCCCAACAGGAGCTCGCTCCCGGTGAGATTTACGATTTTGAATACACCCCACGTGGACCAGGCAGGCTACAGCTTGAAGTCGTTAACGCTGGCCTTCACTCCAAGGTCGTACAGCCCATCGAAGTCCAATAGAGGAGTTCGCGATTCTCAACCCAGCGCCCAATTGTCGAGTAACGGGCAAGCGGAAAGTAATCCCAAGGTAAGGGTTGCCGACAAATCAGGAGTTAGCCTAGTGCCGTGATGATAGTTCCCGACCCGGCCGTCCGGAAGTTATCGCATGCCGAAAGGCGGTGAATCTGTAGCCGCAGGCACCCAAGCCATGCCGTCCACACCTTTCGTGAGCCGAATGGGCTCCTCGAGCTTCCAGTCTTTCAGATTCAGGATCTCGATGGTGCCGCCCTGGGGACAGCTCAAATAGGCGTGGGTGCCGTCTGGTGCCAATGCGAATTCTCCCGGGGTAGGTAGGACAGGAACATCCGGGGTGTCAAACGTTTTTGTAAGTGCTCCACTGGCGACATCTACGACGAACAGCTTTCCTGATTCGGAATTGGCAAGGAGCCACTGGCCGTCTTTTGTGATTGCGGAAGAGAACGGGATCCTCGGGAGGGTAATCGATCTGACGACCGCGTTGGTTGCAGTATCGATGACCACAATGCGAGGTGTTTCCTGGTCCTGCGTAAAAACGAACCTGCCATCGGGCGAAATCGAGACGCGCTGCACTCTCTTAGAGATTGGAATCGTCGTGATCAAAGTACGCGCTGGCAAATCGAGAACGCTCACGCTGCCCGCCTCGTTATTCGCCGTGTAGATCCTCCGGCCGTCAGGAGAGATCACGAGCATGTGGGTGTGGCTGGCGCCAGTAGGAATTTCACCGACGAGAGAGCGAGTCTTTGTGTCCACGATGTAAATGGCATTGGCGAGTTCCGCGGAAACATACAGCAATCCATCAGGCCCAAAGTGCGCGCAGTGCGGGCGAACCTCTTTGCCGAGATCGATGACGCCAACCGTCCTCCCCCGGCGCAGGTCCACGACGTGAATGGTGCTTCCGTTGGAGCCGGATTTTCCGACCCACGTGTTTCCGTAGATGGGAACGTAGCCGAAGCGACCGTCCGGGGAGACAGCAACCTCGTGTCCGTTAATGTCAACTCCCACTGTAGCCAGCACCTGTTTGGACATAGGATCCACGAGCAAAACGCTGTGTTCCATTTGGTTAGCGACGAAAAGGAGACTATCGGGGCGAGGGTCCCCAGACACGCTGCGCGAAAGTAAAAGGCATGCGAGAAACAAAATGCCCAAGTGGCGGTGATTCATGATTGCCCTCTTCCCTAGCCGGCAGGACTCTAGTTGGCCGAAGTGTAGCACCGCACCAAGGCAGATCTGGGAAGCGAATAGCCTCCTGCCTGGGCGTCGTCTCTGATTCTCGACGGATGACGGGCAAACGTGAAGTAATCCCAAGGTAAGGTTTGCCGACCAACCAGAAGTTAATGGTCACAAATGTATTGATTGGGATTAATCGGCAAGAAGCGGGCCATTTCTGACTGCGCGCTACCTTCCGTCTTCCCATGTTTTATTACTTCAGACGTAATTGCGGCCATCTCCAGTCGAGCCCATATTGGATATTGAAAGGCGCCAGACGCCTGATATGAGGAGAAGCAAAATGACGACCCTATTACACGAAGAGAAGGAAGTGACTACCCGAACCATGACGAAGACGGAGCCGCCGAAATGGCTGCTGGCGTTCTGGAAGGAAATTGATGACAAAACGTTCGGCAAAGGCTTCGACTGTTTTACCCAGGACGCGACTTGCAACCTGGGCATCGCGGATTGGCATGGACGCGAGCAAATTCGCGAGAATCTACGTGCCTTCATCGATACCGGCTTTACCGCCTTGCACGATGTTGTCGAATACTGGGACGGTGGCTCGCTGAAGGTATTCCGCGGTACGGTTACGATGATACCGAATGACAAAACGAAACCAGCAGTGAAGCCGGTGATGACGCACTTCTTCTACATGGATGAGAAAGACCCAAGCAAGGTCCGTCGGTGGTTTGGTGCGGTCGGCCCCATCCAGTTCTGAGGCGATGATGCAAACGCAGGAACACCTCCAGGAACATGAACTCGGCACTCTGCTGCGCTATTGGCGACGCCAGCGGGGCAAGAGTCAACTCGATTTGTCCCTTGATAGTGGGATCTCGCAACGGCATCTCAGCTTTGTGGAGAGCGGTCGTAGCACACCCAGCAGAGACCTGCTGTTAACCGTTTCAGAGAAGTTGGACATTCCGCTGCGCGAGCGGAATGTCCTGCTGCTCGCTTCGGGCTATGCTCCGATCTACAACGAATGCGCGTGGGAAGCTGCGGAGATGAGCGCGGTTACGAAAGCAATCGACCGGTTATTGCTCCAGCACGAGCCCCACCCTGCGCTCGTGTTGGACCGTTACTGGAATGTGATCAGAACGAATGAAGCAGCGCCACGCTTCTTCGGCTCCTTTGTTGATCTTGAGGCGCGCCCACACCCGCGCAACCTGCTCGATCTTATGTTTGATCCCGCGGGAATGAAGCCCTTCGTCGAACACTGGGAGGTAGTCGCGGCGGGGTTGCTGCAGCGGGTTTCTCGGGAATCGGTCGGCCATGTTGTGGACCAAGAGACAGTGGAACTCCTGAAGAAGCTCGAAAAGTATCCGGGCGTGAAGACTCTAAGCACGATTCCACGGACTCATAGTCCAGTGCTGCCTATCACGTTCGTAAAAGGCAGCGAGCGTTTCCCTTACTTCTCGCTCATCACAACTGTTGGTACGCCGCAATCCATAACCGCACAAGAATTGCGGATCGAGTGCATGTTTCCACTCGACCCCGAAAGTGCACAGGAATAGCTACGATATGGACACGCCGATTACGATTTCAGAAAGAAACTTGTGATTGGGGGCTTTTCGATCCCGCTTCTTGGAAGGATCACGGGCAAACCGGAAGTAATCCTGCTTAAATTAGCGCTTATGGGGCATGCTCCCAAAATAGCGTGGCCTTACCGGACCAGCAGTGCCAGGCGTGGAAACCGGAACTTTCCCGCGGCGTCGTCAATCACGTTAACCTGGCAGGTGTAAAAACCGGGCTTCAGCGAAGCCAGCGGAACATCGAGTTGGAAGGCCGCGGCGTGGCGATCGGGTACGTTCATTTGCGAACTTTCCACGACCGGCGTTTCATAGGCCTTGTTGTTTCCCTGAAAGAAAGCCACGCTACTCATCAAACGAATGCTGGAACCCTGCCCTCCTTGCGAGTTCGTTCCACGGGCCGGATCGTAGACCTCGTAGTAGAAGTACAGGTGCTGGCCTGAAGAAAACACGTGCGTGACGCTCGGGATCACTTCCGAGCCGTCGCGCACCAGCGGATTGTCGGTCTTGCGCTTCCCCGCGGGACTGATCTGGCTCGCTAAAACAACCGAACTCATCTTCACCGGAAAATCTTTCAGATCGGGCACCAGAAAATCCGTTTCAAACGATCCCAGCCGCCCGGTCTGGTTCTCACGCACCACGAACTTCAGATGGTAGTTCCCTGCCGGCAGCACAAACCGGGTGTCATATTGCACGTTCTTCCGCTGCACGAGTTCCGTGGTTTTGAGCGAAAGCTTCACCGAATCTCGTACCTGTCCTGCCGGAC
>Ga0070765_100002716_pt1 | contig 11180 bp, 11 predicted proteins | sample HubBroMetageWFT5_FD_71516 | JGI IMG/M metagenome (GOLD analysis project Ga0070765, IMG submission 71516) | Warmed and freeze-thawed soil microbial communities from the Hubbard Brook experimental Forest, New Hampshire - Hubbard Brook CCASE Soil... | ecosystem: Environmental > Terrestrial > Soil... | reverse complement strand
CACCAACGTAAGTCAGGCTTGTGCTTCGCACAACTAGGGAAATCCCTATAAGAGGTCAGGGTATAGCGTCGCTGCTGGGCAGGTTTGGTTGGTCGCGCCTGGTATCGGTTCAATGAGGGGTGCGAGGTGCCCAATGATGAAAGCGGGCGGTTACGCATCGGTAAATCTCGGAAAACCAAGCCTCTTCCGCCTCCCGCGTTTTGCAACGTTCTGTAATGCGCGGGGTCTCAAGCATAATCCTGGGATGAAACCTCGGCCACTCATTCATGGCGAGGATTCTACCAGCTATGTTGCAGTAGAACACGTAATGTTCACACGTATGGATCGCGATTCTACTCCGCTCTTCGACGCTTCGCGGCTAGATCGAAGGTTGTTCATCCGAGTTAGGGATTTCCCTAGTTGTAGCCCAGCTACCCTCCAGCTACAAACGAAATGACTGGCTATCTCAATCAGTTCACTGTTCGTTCTGCAGCCCTCATCTACGGAGGAGCTGAGGGTATGAGAACCGACCGGTTCATTTCCTTTAATGTGACGTCGAAGCGTGAACGTTTGTTGGAGGCGCCATGAAAACCAGAGTCTTGATCCTTATGAGTCTTGCCTCCGCACTTCTCACTTCCTCGATAACTGCACAAGAAAAGTCCAGAGTCGAGAAGGATCTTCTCGGGCAGAAAGAGATTCCTGCCAGCGCCTACTACGGCGTGCAGACCGCTAGGGCGCTCGAGAACTTTCAGATTTCCGACATCGCAATCAATCACTATCCCGGGTTCGTCGAGGCGTGGGCGATCGTGAAGTTGGCCGCGGCGCAGGCTAACACTGACGTTGGTGCGATGAAACCGGAGAAGTTAGCCGCCATCGAAAAGGCGTCTCAGGCGGTGATCCAGGGCCAGTATCACGACCAATTTCTGGTGGATTGGTACCAGGGCGGAGCCGGCACGTCCACCAATATGAATGCCAATGAGGTGCTCGCAAATGTCGCACTTGAACTTACGGGACACAAGAAAGGCGAGTACCAGTTCGTCGATCCACACGACGATCTGAACATGTCGCAGTCGACCAACGATTCTTATCCAACCGCAATCAAGGTTGCCATTCTCCTGCGCAACGACAAACTTGTGGCCGGGTTGGAGAAGCTCGCAGCCTCTTTCCGGATCAAAGGCGACGCCTATCTTGAAATGGTCAAGATGGGTCGCACTGAAATGCAGGACGCCGTGCCCATGACCGTTGGCCAGGAGTTTTATGCGTTTGCGGACTCCCTCGAAAGCGAAATCCAGTTCCTGAAGCAGGCAGAGAAGTCTCTTTACGCGGTCAACATGGGTGCGACTGCGATTGGCACAGGCATCAACGTACCTAAGGGCTATCCGGAAAAGTGCGCAGCCCACCTGGCCAAGCTGACTGGGAAGCCGATTGTTCCCGCGTCAGACATGCTTGCGGCCACATGGGACCAGCAGGGATTCGTGGTGTATTCATCAGCCCTCCGAAGCGTGGCGATCAAGCTGTCAAAGATTGCGAATGACCTGATCCTTCTTACCTCGGGTCCGCGAGCGGGACTCTTTGAGATCAACTTGCCCGCGCTCCAGCCAGGCTCTTCGATCATGCCGGGCAAGGTTAATCCGGTAATTCCTGAACTGGTCAACCTGATTGCATTTCGCGTGATCGGCAACGATTACAGCGTCAGTCTGGCGGGCACGCATGGACAGTTGCAACTCAATGCTTACGAACCGATCGAGGGGCTGGCAATCATCGAGTCTCAAAGTCTTTTGTACCGCGGGTCGCTGGCATTTCGCTTGAAGTGTGTTGATGGCATCACGGTGAACGAAAAAGTACGGGAGCACTACATGGAAACCACCGTTGGCATCGTCACTGCGCTGAACCCGATCGTGGGTTACGAAAAAGCGACGGAACTCGCGGCTGAGGCCTACAAGACCAACAAGGGAATCCTCGAAATTATTCGCGAACAGCACATTCTTACGGAACAACAAATCAACGAACTGCTGGATCCAGCAAAGTTGACCGGTCTGGATAAGAGTCAATACGTGAAGAAGGATTGAACTCTGATCGAGGAAGTGAACCATGAAACTGGATCGAAGATCGCTGTCCTCCCTGCTGGTTTTCCTTGTTCTCGTTTGTGAACTGACCGCTGCAGCGGGAAAGCCCAATGTCGTAATCCTGGCCACTGGCGGTACGATCGCCGGCGCCGCTGCTTCCGGAACGCAAGCTGGATACACTTCTGGTGCTGTAACTATTGACGCCATGATTGCCGCTGTCCCGGGCATCACTGATCTTGCCAACATCAAGGGCGAGCAGATTTCCAACGTCGGTTCACAGGACATATCGTTCGACATCATGCTCACCTTGGCCAAACGCATCAACCAATTACTCGCTACGCCGCAAGTGGACGGCATTGTCGTGACCCACGGCACCGACACGATGGAAGAGACTGCCTTCTTCTTGAACCTGGTCGTGAAAAGCGACAAGCCCGTGGTCATGGTTGGCTCCATGCGTCCATCGACGGCCGTTAGTGCCGACGGTCCATTGAATCTCTACAATGCGGTCGGCGTGGCGATTGATCCGAATGCCAGGGGACGCGGCGTACTGGTCGTGATGAACGACTGGATCCACGGGGCGCACTCTCTTACCAAGACGAGCACAACCGCTGTCCAGACGTTTATGTCTCCTCTGCGAGGGGTGGTGGGTGTGGCCACCTATGGCAAGAACGATTTCTACAACAACCCACAATGGAAGCACACCGTGGGCAGTGAATTCGATATCACGAACGTGACCAAACTGCCTCGCGTCGACATTCTCTTCGCCTGCGCTGACATGTCTCCCGATCTTATCGAGGATTCGGCACGTCATGGCGCGAAAGGAATTGTTTTGGCCGGTGTAGGCAACGGCAACGTGAACAAGGCTTCACTCGATGCTGCGGCCCAAGTTTCCAAGCAGGGCGTCGTGATAGTCAGAAGCAGTCGCGTCGCAACCGGCAGCGTCGGGCGCAATGTCGAGGTGAACGACGATGAGCTAGGTTTCGTCGCGTCCGATGAGCTCAATCCGCAGAAGTCGAGAATCCTGTTGATGCTCGCACTGCTCAAGCCTCGGACGACTATGGAAATTCAAAAGCTGTTCCAAACGTACTGATCTCGCCGCCTCGGACAGGTTTGAAAGTTGCAGCTCGCTAAAGTTGGCAGATTATGGTGTGGATCGAGCTATGTGTCCTGCTGGCGTGCATCCTCGTGGGAGCGCGCCTCGGAGGAATTGGGCTGGGCACTGTCGCGGGACTCGGGCTGGTTGTTTTAGTTTTCATCTTTGGTCTTCCACCCGGCATGCCCCCCCGTACTGTGCTTGGGATGATCGTTGCCGTGGTGACCGCCGCAGCAACCATGCAGGCGGCCGGAGGTCTGAATTATCTGGCCGCCGTGGCGGACCGTGCACTTCGTGTCTGGCCTGGTGGGATCACGATCATCGCTCCCCTGGTCACGTACTTCGTCACTTTCGCGGCCGGCACTGTCCACATCGTCTACGCGCTGTTGCCTGTGATCGCCGAAGTTTCGCGCAAGGCGGGAATCCGACCCGAACGTCCCCTGTCGATCGCGACTATCGCAGCCCAACAGGCGGTCACTGCCTCTCCCATTTCAGCTGCAACTGTGGCCTTGCTGGCGCTGCTCACTCCAAAAGGCATACAGCTCCAGCAGATTCTTATGATCTGTGTACCTGCGACTTTACTGGGTAGCTTAATTGGCGCGCTTGCCGTTTTGCGGAAGGGGACTGAATTAAAGGACGATCCTATCTACCAGGAACGTCTGGCACAAGGATTGATCAGTTCTGATACTTCTCCGGTGAGCTTGACGGGCCAGCAACTTACCCGCGCCCGTGGCTCCGTTGTCGTTTTCCTACTCGCAGCAGTTCTCGTGGTCGTTCTTGGCTTGTTCCCTTCACTTCGACCGACGTATACGGCAGCCAGCGGTGGGCAAGAAAGCGTCGAACAGTTGGACATGGCTCCGGCGATCATGATCATGATGTTTGCCGCAGCCGGCATAAACATGTTGCTGTTTCGCGCGTCAGCTGCGGAAACCATCAAGACCAGCATCATGAGTGCAGGCATGGTCGCTCTCATTTCGATCGCTGGCCTCGGCTGGCTGGGATCATCTTTCTTCGAAGGCAACAAGCAATTGATCGTTGGAAGCATTTCTGGGGTGATCCAACAGCATTCGTGGGTTTTCGCCCTCGGGTTGTTCGTTTTGTCTATCCTGCTGGCAAGCCAGGCAGCAACCGTGGTCACGTTAATGCCTGTTGCCCTGGGACTGGGGTTGGGCGCCCCCACCTTGATCGCGATGTTTCCAGCCGTCAACGGATATTTCTTTTTACCGACCTACGCGACAATGTTGGCGGCCATTTCTTTCGATCAAACCGGCACCACGCGTATCGGTAAGTATGTTCTGAATCATAGCTTCATGCTCCCAGGCATGGTGGCCACAATCTCATCCGTGTCCATTGGTTTCTTGCTTGCGAAGCTGGTTTTCTAAACGACGACGCGAATATCACCTGGGCACAAATGGACAAATGTAAGACTGTCCGACGAGCGCAGCTTGTATTGCCGGAATCAAGTGAGCCTTCATGTGGGACTTGAGGACATATCCCAATGCGCCTTCTGCCATGCATGCCTTCATGAACTGCTCCTCCGAATGGACGGTCAGGAACACTATTTTGACCGACGGAGCGGACTCGTGTAGTCGATGGGCAGCGTCAATTCCACTCAAAACCGGCATGGTGATGTCGGCCACAATTACGTCGGGACAAAGGCGGAGAGCCTCCGAGACTAGTGTGGCGCCATCGGTTGCGGTTCCCACTACGTCAAACTGACGCTTCAAAAGCGCAGTTGTGGCTTCAAGCAGGGCCGGATGGTCATCCGCCAATAGCACTCGCGGTCGGGTCAAAGTTCGCCTCCCTTCAGAGCAGAGGGACACCAGTTGTCGTGGTGCTGGACTCGAAGTGTGCAGTTCTTCAAGGCTCGGAGGCATTCCTAAGGCAGTGGGAGGAGTTTTGCTACTGGGGAAATCCCTAGGATGCAAGGACCCGCTCCTGAGGGTCCGGGTCGACTGCGATCAAGCCGTGCTTCAACCCAAATAAGACCAGACCGGCGTTATTCTTAAGATTGAATACCGCTATGATATGGTGCTTGGTGGAATTCCGCCGTCTTCTCGCTCAAGTTGAGGACCGCGGCAATCTCTTTCATGGGCGGGCCCTCGGCAAACGGTTGCACAACGTCGCGCTGACGTTTGGTCAAGTCCGTTGAAAACTGGGGCGCTCGGCCTTCACGGCGAACCAATCCTCGGCTCTGAGTCTGGGGGTCAAATAGGACCGGCCATGCAAAATCTCCTCAATCGCTTGACTAGTTCCATTCCACGTGAACTTTTGAGAACAAAATCCATTCGTCCGAGTTCAAGTGCCGCGGCGGCAAGATTCGCGTTGTCGTGCATCGTCAGGAATACGAACCTCGCATTGGGTACCTGTTCCGTAATTCTTCGGGCGGCATCCAAGCCCTTCAAGAGCGGCATCGTGAAATCCGTAACAATTACATCTGGCCTGAGTCTGATGGCTTCTTGCACGATGACCCGACCCTCCGCGCAGCGATGCTCCCGCCAAGCCTCAGGGATTTCCCTAGTTGTGCGGAAATCGAGTGGAGCCTAGCGTTCTTCTTAGAATGGCGGGATAGCGACACGGGCAGCAGCAAAAACCAAGCCGGACGACTTCAATTTGATCCTGTCCGATTCACGAGAGCGACAACAACTAGGGAAAACCCTAAGTAATCGGTCGATAATCCCGAGAGAACCAGTCTGCCCGAAGCAGTCAAGAAGCGGACGGTGCCGTACAACGCCCAGACCGGGCTTGCAACTCGTAGTGCTTATCAAGAATGCGATTTTTCAGGCTCACATTATTCATTGGTCTCGCAATAGGCTCGCTGCAAACGGTCAGAGCCCAGGACCTTGCGCCACGCGCCTATGTCATCACGCCGCTGCACGCCAACGCCGTTACTCTGACGTGGGCCTTTTACAACGGAGGCCTGAACCTCGTTGGCTCGATACCTGTAACCACGACCGGAACCTACAACGTACCCGTTTTCAGCTATTACCATTCCTTAAGCTTCTTCGGGCGCTCTGCTAACATCACCGCCTCACTGCCGTATGGGGTGGGAAACTTTGAGGCGGCAGCTCTTGGACGACAGAGGTCGACTTACCGTTCAGGGCTCTTCGACCTTGGCGTCCGCATATCCGTGAACCTGAAAGGTGGCCCGGCCATGCCGGTGGAGCAGTTTTCGAAGTGGAAACAAAAGACGATCCTAGGTGTGAGCCTCAGAGTGATCGTGCCGACTGGGCAATACAGCCCCACACAGCTCATCAATTGGGGCATCAACAGATGGGCTTTCAAGCCGGAGTTTGGGTATTCCAGACGCTGGGGCAACTGGTTGCTCGATGGCTATGGCGGGGCTTGGTTCTACACAACAAACTCGGCGGAGTTCCACCTCCCGCATCCGGCCCCGCAAACTCAAGAGCCCATCGGTTCTTTAGAGGGCCATTTGAGTCGCGACTTCGGACGCGGTACGTGGGTGTCGGTGGACAGCAATTTCTGGTGGGGCGGCGTGACCACTCTAGACGACATACGGAACCCGGCGACCCGCCAAACCAGCTCGCGCCTAGGAGGCACGGCTGCGTTTCGCGTGTCTGAGCACCAGTCAATAAAAATCAGCTACAGCGATGGCACCTACATACGTTTCGGTGGCAACTACCAGAATGTCTCCGTCGCCTGGCAGTATTCGTGGCTAGGTAATCCACGGTGAGTCGACACCTGATTCTTCGCTGCTGTCCAACTCGCTTAGGATGCGAGAAGATGGGTCCAATGCTGTCAGTCGGATCGGGTTAAATAGGTATGTCATGGTGCGAAGGTGGATATTGTTTTAGCAACTTGGCCACCGATTTGTTGAGGATCTTTTCCCGCTTGTCTGGTGTGGCCATAGGATCGACGGTCTTCCTGACAACGCTGCGCCAGACTAGATAGTGGGAGTTCATCCTGCCGCCAGCCGCGATTTCGGTTGGAGAGGCACCCAGGCTTCAAGCTTGGCCCCCTTGCCACGCTCCGAATGAATCTTGAATCGTCCGCCCAACAAATATGCGCGCTCTTCCATGCTGCGGATACCTAGCCCCTCTTTCCGCCGTAGGTCCCCTACATCGAATCCGACGCCTTCGTCGCTGACAGACACACACAGTTTTTCACCGGCCCTACGCAAACGTACTTGTGCCTTGGTGGCGCCGCTATGTTTCTTTAAGTTGCGAAGTCCCTCCTGGACGATGCGGAATAAACACAAAGCCACATCAGGATGAACGGAACGAGGGATATTCTCGGGGAGGAAATCAATTTCAATACCCTGTTGGCTGGCGAACTCCTTGCACAATGCATTGACCCCCGGAACTAGCCCCAATGCCTCCAGCGTGGAGGAATGCAGGCGGTGCGAGAGTGTATGGAGATCAGCGCCGATTTCGCTAGCCGAATTCAGGAGGCTGTGCACTTGTTTGACTGCCTCACTCGGCGAAGTGCCAATCGCTTCTTCCGCATTCTCCAATCCGAGTGCAAGTAGCGCCAAACGCTGACTAAAATCGTCATGGATTTCCGATGCCAGCCGGCTCCGCTCTTTTTCCTGTGCGCTAATCAGCATGCCGCTGAGACTCAGTTGCCGGTCTTTCGCGAGCTTCAACTGCTTCCGGCCGGACCGTATGTACCAGGCGAGGAGGCTTAAAGAGATAGCGATGAGCAACAAAGACGTCCACATCCATTTTGTGCGCTGCCAGAAGGAGGGCGAACGAAACAGCACCTCGCTCCCAGGCGGAAGGTAGCTCTCTTTGAATCCCCAGCGCTGCAGCGCTCGCCAATCAAAGATGTAGGCATTTACGCCTCGGACAATCGGCACATCCTGGGGCTTTTCCCCATTGAGAATCCTTACAGCGATACCACCAACGATCTTGCCTTCTCTTGCGAAACTTTGGAGATAGCCTCCTACCTGCCCGCGGCCGAGGTCCACATCCGACGGGCCGAAGACTGGGGCGTTCGCGACGCTGGCAACCATCGGACCTGCCTGGGACGCGCTGATGTACTTGGTCCCTCTTGCGTCCATTCCGATGTGGGTGTAAAGAACAATCGTGTGATCGGGCAGGCGCTTCAACCTCTCGAGCAGGCTGGGCATATCGAGATCAGTGAGATAGGTAAACTGTAGGCTGGATTCATAGGAATGAAGCCGCTCTCGATAAATTGCTTCCAGGTGTTTGTCGTAAGACAAAATGCCGCCGACCACCACTACGTGCCTGCTGCCAGGCTGGAGTCGTAACGCGACGTCGAGGGTCTTCTCCGGCTCAAACCTTTCCCAGCAACCAGTAAAGTGGGGATCCAGCGTGGGATTGTCCGCCTGGGGTTCGCTGGTGCCGCCGAAGACAATCGGAATGCCCGCAAAGAATCTCTCGTGCGCGTCGACCATGAATTGAAGTGGGGAAGGTCCAAGGGCGATGATCAGATCCGGGCTGCGATTTTGATATTTCCCAATATAGGACTCTCGCAATGCGTCCTGAGCCGCGGGATCGTCGAAAAGCGTGGTCTCGAGGTACTCGCGATATAACTCGATCTGGTAGCGTGAATCCTCCAGTGTCGCGAGCATCTCGTGGTCGAGCAGTTCGACGGCCGGAGAAGAACGACCTAATTCGTAGAAAACCAGAACTCTCTTGACTTCCTTAACGCCAGCAGCGGCTTTAGGTTGAAACAGGAGGCAGGACGTGAAGAGGACGAGAACCATCCTCCTCAGCTGAAGTGCCTTACGGATTACTGCTCTCTCCGACGGCATAGCCGGAAACTCGAGAATTCTTGAGTGCTAGCTGCCCCAATAACCAGCGACGGAAGAGGGTAAGCATTCGCCAAGTCCACATCTACGTTGAGCGAGCTTGTGACCCGGATTGTACCCCTTCAATCCAACTGGCGCAATCGCACCCTGACACGTTTCGTGACACTGCGGGCGCGTCCCGAAGACCATGCGATGACTGGCGTCAACTACGCGAAGAGGCTTTCGGTCTCAATACTTAGGGATTTCCCTAATTGCTTTCACCCTGATCATGCATAAGAGTACCCGTAGCTGACTCGACGTTTGTTGGCAGCGGTATGCGAGCAAATCCTGCCTAACAGGAGTCCTTATGCAAAAAATCAGCTCCACTGCACTATGGCTGTTCGCCCTTTCCGCCATCTGGATTCAGTCTGCTGCAGCTCAATCCCAGGACCAGCGCAATGCAGATATCGAACAACTGAAGAACAAACTGCAGCAGTTGGATCAGATGATGACTGAGGTCAAGGGGGAGCTGAGGGCGCTGGAAGGCACACAGGCCGCACCCGTCGCCTCGACGGCGGGACAAGGCCAAGCCGAAGGGCAAAAAACGTCTGCTCCGCAGGAACCAATGATCGCCGTTCCCTCGGAGGCAATTATCGCTCAGCCCCAGGCTGGAACCGTACCGCTGGAAGGTGAAATCACGGAGCGGCAAAACAGCGTCAACTTTTACGGGTTCGTCATGCTGGACTCCGGTTACGATTTTGGGCAGGTGAATCCAAACTGGTACGACGTTGTCCGTCCTACCCAGTTGCCGTCCTTCCACAACGAGTTTGCGCCGAGTGGAAATGTCTATGCCAGCGTGCGACAAACGCGCTTCGGGGTGAAGTCCTCCACGCCCACCCCGTACGGCGATCTGAACACCATATTCGAATTCGAACTATTTGGTACCGGAGTTGATGCCGGCCAAACGACTTTCCGCCTGCGCCATGCCTACGGCGAGTTAGGCCAATTTGGAGCCGGACAAACCTGGAGCCCGTTCATGGATATCGACGTCTTCCCCAACACGGTGGAGTACTGGGGCCCGAACGGGATGGTCTTCTTCCGCAACGTCCAGGTGCGCTGGATGCCGATACGAGGCAAGAAGGGCAGCGTGACTTTCGCTCTTGAAAGACCTGGCGCCAGCGGTGACCAAGGCGTTTATGCGGACCGCATCGAGCTAAGCAACATACGGCCCCGCTTCAATTTTCCGGACCTTTCGGGAAATGCGCGGATCGTTAGGGACTGGGGCTACGTACAAATGGCTGGCATCGTGAGAAAGATCGGGTGGGTTGATACCAGCGGCAACCCGATCAATCTCGGTGGCAGTGCCGTGGGCTGGGGCTTCAACCTGACTTCCAATCTCAAGCTGTCGAAGAAGAATGTCGCAAAGCTGGCGTTTGTTTACGGCTCTGGCATTGAGAATTACATGAACGATGCCCCGGTGGACATCGGTATCCAGAAGAATCCTTCGAACTCGGCCGTCCCCATCAAAGGCGTTACATTGCCGGTGTTGGGCGTCGTGGCTTTTCTTGATCACACCTGGAACGAGCACTTCACCAGTTCGGCCGGCTACTCGCTGGTTGACATTCAGAACTCGAACGCACAGCTTCCGTCGGACTATCACCAGGGTGACTATGCGGTCGGGAACCTGCTCTATCATCCGATCCCAAGGGTGACAATGGGTGGTGAGTTTCAGTTTGGCCGGCGGGTGAACTTTAGCAATGGATTCAATGCCAACGATTACCGGATGCAGTTCTCATTCAAGTTTGACTGGGACAAGAGTTTTAAATCCCCAACTCTATGACTCTGGCCTGGCGGAAAGAAAGGAAACGTCAATGTTGAATGGAAGATGGGCGGTAAAGCTACTTCTCGCCGCAACAATCATTGTGCCGTCCTCGCTTCCGATGCTGGCGCAGACGCAAGCATCGCGAAGCCCTGTGGCTCCTCGCCGAGAGGTCGTGGCTGCAGTGGTTCAGGAGGCCTACGACAAGTTCAAGAATGAAACCCGCGGGAAGAACGCCGATTACATTCCCTATCTCGCACAGGTGGATTCCAAGCTTTTCGGGATCGCGATTGTCACGACCGACAACCAGGTTCTAACAATGGGGGACGTTAAATATTCCTTCTCCATCCAATCGATTTCCAAGGTTTACACGCTGGCACTCGCGATGGAAGCGCTGGGAGCCGACAAGGTCTTCGAAAAAGTAGGCTCCGAACCCACGGGACGCCCATTTAACTCTCCCGTAGCCGTCGTGGATATGCCGACACACACCGGCAACCCTTTTGTTAA
>Ga0070765_100002715_pt1 | contig 11180 bp, 5 predicted proteins | sample HubBroMetageWFT5_FD_71516 | JGI IMG/M metagenome (GOLD analysis project Ga0070765, IMG submission 71516) | Warmed and freeze-thawed soil microbial communities from the Hubbard Brook experimental Forest, New Hampshire - Hubbard Brook CCASE Soil... | ecosystem: Environmental > Terrestrial > Soil... | reverse complement strand
GATATTTCGGGCCGACGACGCACGCCGACGACGCGAACGTGAGTGCGGCCACGCAGCAGAAAATCTTTGCTCTGTGCTTGCTGTCTGTTCGGAAGATATTCATAACGTTTCTACCTGGTAACATCCGGGCCGTCGTCTTTGCATTCTTTCGTTCGATTCACCGATGCTAACCTGCCTCGGGCGCGGGTGATGGAAGCGCTCCTTCTGGCTTCTTCTGAAATCTTAGCCGCAACCGATCGAGGAACAGATACACGACCGGAGTCGTGTAGAGGGTCAGCATCTGGCTGACGATCAAGCCGCCTACAATTGTGATTCCCAGCGGCCTGCGCAACTCTGAGCCGGTTCCGGTTCCGAATGCCAGCGGCAACGCTCCAAACAGGGCGGCCATCGTCGTCATCAGAATTGGGCGAAACCGCAGCATGCATGCTTCAAAGATGGCGTCCGCTGTGCTCTTTCCCTCCTGGCGTTCGGCGACGAGAGCGAAATCGATCATCATGATCGCGTTCTTCTTCACGATGCCGATGAGTAATACGATTCCGATAATCGAAATCACGTTGAGATCGATCTTGAAAAGCATCAACGCGAGCATGGCTCCCACGCTGGCTGATGGAAGCGTCGAGATAATCGTCAAAGGATGGACCAGGCTTTCGTAGAGCACTCCGAGAACGATATAAACCGCCAACAACGCCGTGGCAACGAGCATCGGTTCCGTACTCAGGGACTGTTGATAAGCCTGCGCGGTTCCGGCGAAAAAGCCTCGAACGGTGGCGGGCGTACCCAAGCGCTGCTGCATTTCTGTGATGCGTTCTGTCGCGTCGCTTAACGACACGCCGGGAGCCAGATTGAATGACACCGTCACCGACGGGAACAAGCCCGTGTGGTTCACGGCAAGCGGTGTTGTGTTGTCCTGCGCGCTCGACACTGCCATGAGTGGAACGTTGCCGGTGCCTGGCATGTTGCCACTTGTGGAGCTGCTGGATGTAGTTGATCCATTACTCGCACCGGTAGTCGCACTGCTGTTCGCGGCGCGCAGGTAGATGTCCTTCAATCCTTGCGGGTTTTGCCAGTACTGCGGAGCGACTTCGAGCACGACATAATATTGATTCAGTTGGGTATAGATGATTGAGACTTCGGATTGGCCGAACGCGGCGTAAAGGGAAGAGTCCAAGGCTTGCGCGGTCAGTCCGAGCCGTGCTGCGCTGCCCCGGTCATAGGTGAGGAGCTCTTCTAAGCCGCCGTTTTGCTGATCCGAATTGACGTCCTGCAATCCCGGAATCTTCCTCATCTCGTTCAGCAGAATGGGGCCCCACGTCGACAGATCCTGAACGTTGTCAGACTGAATGGTGTATTGGTAGAGGGCATTGCTCGATCTGCCGCCGATGCGCAAATCCTGCGAAGCCTGCAGGAAAGCCGATGCTACGGGCAGGCGATTCAATTTTGGCCGGAGTCGATTGATGATGTCCGGAGCGCCTACCTTGCGCTCGTCGAGCGGTTTGAGTGCGATATAGATGAATCCGGTATTTGTTGAACCGTTGCCGCCAGTGTACGCATTAACATTTGCGACGGCGGGGTCGCTCTTGATGACACCCACCAACTGGCGAATTGAGTTGTCCATCGCGGGAAACGAAGAATCCTGAGGGCCCTGGACTCCGCCGACGATTGCGCCCGTATCCTGCTGCGGAAAGAAACCCTTAGGGATTTTGTAAATCAGTACCACGTTTAAGGCGACGGTGAAGAGCAATATCACGAGCATCAGCGCAGAGTTGTCGAGCGCCCAAATCAGCGTCCGCCGGTAAGTCTCTAACATCCAGGCGAAGAACTTTTCGCTAACACGATAAAGATGGCCATGGTCTTCCGGCTTTTCCTCCTTTAGCAGATGAGCACACATGGCGGGAGTCGTGGTCAGGGAAATCACCATCGAGACAACAATGGCCGTAGAGAGCGTAATCGCAAACTCGCGGAAGAGACGGCCGACAATGCCTCCCATCATCAGAATCGGAATGAAAACGGCAATCAGCGAGACGCTGATGGAAAAAACCGTAAACCCAATCTCTCTCGCCCCCAACAGGGCCGCTTCGAAGGGCTTCATTCCGTGTTCGAGATGCCGGGAGATGTTTTCCATCACGACAATGGCGTCATCCACGACAAAGCCGGTGGAAATGGTCAAGGCCATCAGTGAAAGGTTGTCGATGCTGAAGCCGAGCATGAACATCACTCCGAACGTTCCGATCAGCGATACCGGGACGGCGACGCTTGGAATAAGGGTGGCACGGCCGTTGCGCAGGAATATGAACACCACCAGGATGACCAGGAAGACGGAGATAACTAATGTTCGTTCCACGTCATTCACCGAGGCGCGAATGGTGGTGGTGCGGTCCAGAACGATGGTACTTTCAATCCCTTGGGGAATGGACGCCTTCAGAAACGGCAACTGAGTACGAATGTTGTTGACCGTCTGAATAATGTTGGCGCCCGGCTGGCGAAAGATAATCACTGTGACGGAAGGAATTCCGTTGAGGTATCCGGCAGAACGGACGTTTTGCACCGAGTCCCAAACGGTGGCGACATCCGAGAGTCGAACCGCTGTCCCGTTGTGACTTCCCACGACTAACGATTTGTACTGTTCGGCCTGAGAGATCTGGTCGTTGGCAACAATGTCCGCGGTTACCGCGCCGTAGGTAACTTGCCCCTTGGCGATGTCCGCATTTTGAGTGCTGAGAACGGCTTGCAGATTCGAGAGTGTCAGGCCGTGACTGTTAAGCAAAGTCGGATTAACATCTACCCTCACCGAAGGCAATGAGCTCCCACCGACGACTACTTGCCCCACGCCCTGAATCTGGGAGAGTTTCTGCTCCATGATCGTCGAGGCTTCGTCATACAGTTTTCCCGTGTCAAACTTGGTGGAAGTCAGCCCGATGATCATGATCGGAGCGTCGGCGGGGTTGACTTTTCGATACGTCGGATTGGCAGGCAAATTTGCAGGCAAATAAGTGCGGGCGGCACTGATCGCGGCCTCGACGTCGCGCGCTGCACCGTCGATATTGCGGCTGAGATCGAACTGAATTGTGATCGACGTGCTTCCCAGCGAGCTTGCGGATGTCATTTCCGAAACGCCCGCAATATGGCCGAACTGCCGCTCCAAAGGCGTAGCGACGGAGGATGCCATGATTTGCGCGCTGGCGCCGGGCAGTTGTGCCGATACGGAGATGGTCGGAAAGTCGACTTGCGGCAGCGGTGAGACCGGTAGCACCGTGAACGCGATCGCTCCGGCGATGGCAATGGCAATCGTCAACAGCGTGGTTGCCACCGGCCGCCGAATAAATAGTTCTGAAGGGTTCATGACTGTTCTGCCGGTTGCGCCGGACCTGTTGACGATTTGCGAGAACGAGAGCGCGAGAATCGCTTCCCCAGATTGTCGAAGAAGATGTAGATCACCGGCGTTGTGTAAAGTGTGAGGGCCTGACTCAACAAAAGGCCGCCAACCATGGCAATTCCCAGGGGGCGCCGGATTTCCGATCCGATGCCTCTTCCCAAGGCCAGGGGCAGTCCGCCCAGCAGAGCTGCCATGGTCGTCATCATGATCGGGCGAAAACGGAGCAGGCTCGCTTCGTAAATCGCGTCGGTTGCGTTCTTTCCATGCTCGCGCTCGCCTTCGAGCGCGAAATCCACCATCATGATTCCGTTTTTCTTAACGATTCCGATCAGCAGGATGATTCCGATGATGGCGACTACGCTTAGATCCTGCCGGAAAAGCATGAGCGCGAGCAGCGCGCCCACTCCGGCGGAAGGCAGAGTCGACAAAATCGTGACGGGATGAATGAAGCTCTCATATAACACGCCTAATACGATGTAGACGGTCACCAAGGCAGCGAGAATCAAGAGCGCCTCATTTGAAAGCGAATTCTTGAACGATGCAGCTGTACCCTGAAAATCCGCTTGCAAACTAGCAGGCATGTGCATATCGCTTTGCACTTTGTCGATCGCGGAAATGGCACTGCCCAACGCGGCGTTGGGCGCCAGGTTGAACGAGACGGTGACCGACGGAAACTGTCCCTGATGATTAATAGACAGCGCTTCGCTCGTGCGCCGGAAGTGGGTGAACGCACTGAGTGGTACGGCGTTGCTCATCGCCGTCGTACTGTTGGTGTTGGACGATGATCCCAAGCCGGAAGCGGTGGTACTCGCGCTGGATGCGAGCGCATTCGCGGGAGGCGTTAGAACCCCGGCCGAAGGCGTGTACATCACGGAGGTGGTCGTTGCATTCGATCCTGCAGACGCGGACCCAGAAGATGAAAATGAGTTGGCAGCTCCGGGGCCTGAGGTGCCGGACGATGCATTCGCCTGAATGTAGAGATTCTGAAGCGTATTCGGATTTTGCTGAAATTGCGGGCCAGCTTCCAGAATCACGTGATACTGGTTGAGCTGTGTATACATCGTGTTGATCTGGCGTTGACCGAAAGCGTCGTATAGCGTGTTGTCGATAGTGGCAGGAGCGATGCCGAGCCTTGACGCGGTAACGCGATCGATGACCAACGAAACTGCCAGGCCGCCCGTCTGCTGGTCGGTGGCAACATCCTCTAATTCGGACAGGCTTTGCAATTTCTGCACGAAGCGGTTGGTCCATTCATTCAGTTCATCTGGATCGGGATCTTCCAGTGTGTATTGATATTGGGTGCGGCTCACGCGGTCGTCGACCGTGATGTTTTGCACCGGCTGCATGTAGAGCGAGATGCCCTGTACCTTCTGGAGGCTGTTTTGCAGTCGCCGCACCAGATCCGCGGCACTGATGTGACGGTCAGAAAGCGGTTTGAGGTTGATCGACATCCGGCCGCTGTTTAGAGTAGTGTTCGTTCCGTCAGCGCCAATGAATGATGAAAGGCTTTCCACCGCAGGATCCGCAAGGATGACCTTCGCGAGTTCCTGCTGCTTCTCCGCCATAGCGGGGAATGAGATCGTCTGCGGAGCCTGCGAAATGCCCTGAATTACACCGGTATCCTGAACCGGGAAAAATCCTTTCGGAATGATGATGTAAAGAAATACTGTCAGGACCAACGTACCCAACGCGACCATCAACGTAATGGTCTGATATTCCAGAACGAACTTCAGAGTTCTTCCGTAGAAATCGATCATCCGTTCGAACGCTCGCTCGGATGCTCTGTAGATTCGGCCTTGCTTTTCTTTCGGCTCGTGCCGCAAGATCCGCGCGGCCATCATGGGAGTTAAAGTCAGTGAAACGACGGCGGAAATCACGATCGTGACCGCGAGGGTTACAGCAAACTCGCGAAATAGCCGGCCTACAACATCCCCCATAAACAACAGTGGGATTAGCACAGCGATTAGCGACACGGTCAGCGAAACGATGGTGAAACCAATTTGCTCCGCGCCCTTGAGCGCTGCCTCCATAGGCGGATCTCCCTGCTCTATGAAGCGAGAGATGTTCTCGATCATTACGATCGCATCGTCCACGACGAATCCTGTGGAGATGGTGAGAGCCATCAGCGACAAATTGTCGAGGCTGTAACCCAGGGCGTACATGGCGGCGAAGGTCCCAACCAGAGAGAGCGGCACCGCCACGCTCGGGATGATCGTCGCGTAGAGGCTTCGGAGGAAAAGAAAAATCACGAGCACTACCAGCCCGATCGTCAGCATCAGCTCGAACTCGACGTCATCGACGGAAGCCTGGATTGAGGTGGTCAGGTCGGTCAGAGTGGTGACTCGAACCGACGCGGGCAGGTTGGTTTCGAGTTGTGGCAGAAGTTTCTTAATGCTTTTGACGACGCTGATCGTGTTGGCGCCGGGCTGGCGCTGGATATTAAGGATGACGGCCGGAGTCTGGTTCATCCAGGCGGCTTGATTATTGTTTTCGACCCCATCCACGACCTCCGCGACGTCGGTAAGCAGGATGGGTGCGCCATTGCGGTAGGCGACAACGATGTTGCGGTAGTCGGAACTGCTAACAAGCTGATCGTTGGAATCGATCTGGTAGTCCTGCCGCGGGCCGTCAAAATTGCCCTTCGCAGCATTCACGCTTGCCTGCGTCAGCGCAGTCCGCAAGTCCTCAAGGTTCATTCCGTAGGAAGAAAGCGCAACCGGGTTTGCGCGGATCCGCACCGCCGGCTTCTGTCCACCGCTGATGCTGACCAGTCCGACTCCATTGAGCTGCGAAAGTTTAGGAGCCAGTCGGGTGTCGACCAGGTCTTCGACCTGAGATAAGGGAACCGAATCCGAAGTGATTGCAAGCGTGAGTACTGGTGCATCCGCTGGATTGGTTTTGCTGTAGACCGGAGGTGTGGGTAAGTTCGACGGCAGATAGCTCTGTGACGCGTTTATTGCTGACTGCACTTCTTCTTCGGCGACATCGATGTTCAGTGTCAGATTGAACTGGAGCACGATGACCGAAGTACCTCCCGAACTCGTGGAGGTCATCTGGCTGAGTCCCTGGAGTTCTCCAAACTGCCGCTCCAGCGGCGCAGTCACTGTCGTCGCCATCACGTAGGGGCTGGCGCCCGGGTAAAACGTCAATACCTGGATCGTCGGGTAATCGACTTCGGGCAAGGCGGAAACGGGCAGCTGGGTATAAGCGACGATGCCGGCGAGCAGAATCGCGGCCATCAACAGCGCGGTCGCTACGGGCCGCATGATGAATGGACGGGACGGACTCACGGTGCTTGACTCTCGGTCGAATTAGAAGGCAGAGGCTGCTTCGAAATTACAATCTTCGAATTATTCTGCAGCTTGTCGAAACTGCTGTTGGCGACGACGTCTCCTGGATTGATGCCCGTAACCGCAGTGTTGCCGGCGTCGGTTACCCCGGTCTGAATATTCCGGATCTGTGCCGTGTCGTTCTGGATGAGATAAACAAACGCGGTCTGGCCGTTGTGCTGAATAGCCGAAGTCGGGATCAGAGTGACACCTTGTTCGGTATCGACCAGAAGCCGGGTATTCACAAACTGGTTGGGAAACAGTGCATCGTTCTTGTTATCGAAAAGCGCCCTCATCTTCACGGTCCCAGTTGTGGTGTCGATCTGATTGTCGAAGGTAAGGAGTTTGCCGGAAGCTAGATTGGTCTTCTGAGCCCGATCGAAAGCGTCCACCGACAGACGCTTCCTATGTTTGATTTGCGCCTGCACCTGAGCCAGACTGTCCTCCGCAACAGTGAAGATCACGGTGATAGGCTGCACCTGCGTGACGACAGCGAGAATCGTGCTACCTGTCGATTGAACAACATTGCCGGGATCGACCAATCGCAGACCAACCCGTCCTGTAATCGGCGAAGTGATATGGCAGAACGCGACTTGAACCTGATCGAATTGAACCGTGCCCTGGTCGTTCTTGACGGTGCCTTCATCTTGAAGTACGAGCTTTTCCTGGTCATCGAGGGTTTGTTTTGGAATGCCATTCTTGGCCCACGCTTGCTGATACCGCTCCAAATCCATCTTCGCCTCGGCCAAAACGTTGGTGTCGCGCTCGAGTGCACCCTGGGCCTGCAATAGTTGCGCCTCGAATGGCCGCGGATCGATATCGATCAGAGGCTGGCCCTTACGAACTAACTGGCCTTCCTGATAGTGCACCTGCGTCACCAAGCCCATCACTTCGCTGGTAATCGAGGCGGTATAGACAGGGGTGACGGTTCCGATGGCTTCAAGATAAACGCCGATATTCCCCTTTTGAGCCGTCGCAACGGTGGTTGTGACGGGACCCGTGACGCCACGTCGCCCCGAAGGAGAAGCTGCTTTGGGATCATCGCGATGATGCAGGATCAAAACGAGGATCAAACCCAGAACCGCGAGCGTGACGGCCCATACGAGAAAGCGTTGCCATTTGGGCTTCGCCGAATCACTTCTCGGCGGCATTTTGAACTGGGAGTCAGCGGGAAGAGCGGAGGGTCTGTTTTCCATTCAGTTTGTTTTCATCACCAGATTTCTGAATCTTCCAACACCCGGACGGATACTGGCCCAAACTGCGGCAGCGGCGAATCGTCAGACTCGCTGTGCCGGGTGGATGAGATGCATTTCCCGCACCCATGGTTTGCGAAAGCCTTCCGAGATTGCACTTCTAAATGTGAGCATAGGCGGACGCCTGGCGAGGTAAAGAATCATCGACGGTTGGTAAATGTTCGTAAGGACCGCGATCGTCGGGTTCAGCCAATCGAGCAGGTGTAGCAGATCGCGCCGGCGTCGGCTCGCCTAGGAGCTAGCCGGAGCGACCAGTTCATGCCTGAGCGGATGTTTTGTCGAAATTATCAGGCGCAGATACCCATCCCTTGCCGGCGGCGGGAGTCGAACTATCTGGAGAGTTGAGCAAACATTCCTCGCGTCAAAGTCGTACGGGATCCTCGCGGCAAATCGCGGCACTTCGCTACTTGCGCTTGATGATGAATACCGTCTTGTCGTCAATGACATCAGCTTCACCGATTTGCTGCAAGTGTTCATCGCGCTTGACGACATAGTCAAGCAAGGCGTTACAAATCTCGCGTGCTGGCTGATCTTTGTGATCGCGCATCACGCGCTCGAGCTGCGACCGTTCCTCGTCATCATTGCCGTCGTAGACTCCGTCGGTATAGAGAAAGAGTATGTCGCCGGGACTCATCAGCGTGATCTCCGCCACGTCGGAGGAGTTCACCTGCCGTTTTCGGAGGCTGATCGAAAAATATTTGTTCCGGTCAGGATGATCTTCGGGAATTTCCAGGCCTAATGGAGGAAACTGCACCATTCGAGCCTGGCCGATCTCCATAAACTTGCCGAACTCGCTTGAGAAAACCAACGGCGGCGGATGGCCAAAATTAACGAAACGGAAGAGCCCGTCGGGGCGCATTTCGCCATAGAGCATAGTCGCGATTTCGCGAGAACTGTCTTTGGGATTGCGTCCGAGTGCATTGCGCGCGGTGACGGACTGCGCCAGTCGCAGGTTGATTTTTTCAAAAAACCCCGGCGTCGTTTTTCCATAGCGATCAAGTTCCACCAGCATTAAAGCGTGAAATGTATCGTGGACGGTCGATGCAATCTTGGCCGAGATCAGTCCGTGCCCCTGTGCATCCACCAGCAGCACGCCTGCGGTGGTCTTCAATTCTGGAAGATCTTCGGCGATCCGCAACTGATCGGAGCTTTTCGCCTTTCTGTATTCGAGAGCTGCTGATGGCTGGTAGTTGGGCTGATTTTCCAGCCAAGACACATGGTCGTCTACCATATTGCGCGCCGGTTGCCCACTGGGCAAAGGGTCAAGATAAAGCTTTGCAAGTTTGAGCGCCCGGGCGATGCGGCCGTCGATGTTGTAGCGCTGCTGGAAGTTGATGTACTCGAAGAGGTCACCGCCAACCGTCCCCGCGGGAATGGAATTGCCATACATATCGATGCCCGCCAGTTGCGGGATCGCCCCTTCGACCGGCATCAGCCGCTTTCGAAGGTATTCGTCGATTGTGGGGCTGAACGATGATTGATTCATGGCTAGAGATTTGCGTCGTCTAAGATAATGATTATCAGTGGTAGGCTTCTCTGTGGCAATGGAATCGGCCAGCAAAATTCTGTCGATCGACGGGCGGGACGTCCAGATCACGAACCCTGAGAAATTGTACTTTTCTTCGCAAATCAAAGTTACCAAGCTCGAACTTGTTCAGTACTATCTTTCGGTCGCTCCGGGGGCGCTGGCGGGGATTCGAGATCGACCAATCGTCCTAAAACGTTTCGTCAACGGCGCCGAGGCAGAGGCGTTTTATCAAAAGCGCGCGCCAGAGAAGCGACCAGCCTGGTTGCGTACGGTCACTTTGTCGTTTCCTTCCGGTCGAACAGCCGAAGAAATCGTGGTTGATGACACGTCCGGACTTGCCTGGATCGTAAACCTTGGTTGTATCGAACTACACCCGCATCCAGTGCGTTCCGGTGATCTCGATCATCCGGATGAATTGCGCATCGATCTGGATCCGATTCCCGGTGTCAGTTGGGATAATGTTCGCCGCGTTGCACTTGAAGTTCAGGGCTTCCTCGATGGAGTTGGCCTTCGAGGCTGGCCGAAAACCAGCGGTTCGCGTGGCATGCACGTGAATGTTCGCATCGAACCGCGTTGGACGTTTACCCAAGTTCGACGTGCTGCTGTTGCCTTATCGCGAGCTGTTGAGCGCCGCGTCCCAAGCCTGGCTAGTTCGAAATGGTGGAAAGAAGAGCGTCATGGCGTTTTCCTCGATTACAACCAAAACGCGAAGGATCGCACGACATGCTCTACCTATTCGGTACGCCCACTGCCAGATGCACGCGTTTCGACCCCTCTTAATTGGGAAGAAGTGCCCGATTGCAATCCGGCCGACTTTACCATCTTCACGGTTCCTGAGCGCTTCGCGAAAATCGGCAATCCGCATGCCAAGATGGATGCATCCCCTGGCTCGCTGGAAAAGTTGCTGGAACTAGCCGATAAAGATGAGGCGGCCGGTATCGCCGACGCACCTTGGCCTCCGCACTTCCGCAAAATGGAAAGCGAAGCTCCGCGCGTGATGCCTTCCCGCGCGAAATCTGCCGCGAAGAAGATAGCAACAAAGGCGCTGCGCGTGAAGATGCCGTTGATTACAATTGCAAATTCGCCTGACAAAGCGGCCGCGCTGGCAGGTCTTGAGCGATGGAAGGCCAAACATGCGGATATCGCGAGTCTGCTTGCGGTGGACGATGTGCTGGTCGATTCCATGCGGGGCCGCTCATCCACGTGGACTCGCATCCGCATCAACCTGCGTCATGTCCCCGAAGAACAACGACCGCCGCAGGAAACTCCAGAGCCAGACGATGATCCGACACGGGAGTGGCGGGAGCGTCGGAAGAACAAGGGTTCGGAATAGTGGACTAGCGGTTGTTGGTTTTCTCCGCCGGAGCTAATGATCCAGTCGCTTTCGCGCCGGAGGTCTCACCGTCCCTGTGGAAAAATTGCCGCCAGTTCCTGAGGCGCAACAACTTCAAGCTGGGCGTAGGTACAATCGCTGGGCTTTTTGTCCGTCCGCCATCTGCGGAATTGTGCCGTGTGACGGAAGCGATCTCCCTGCATGTGATCATAAGCAACTTCCACAATCAAATTCGGACGCAATGGCTCCCACGACAAGTCTTTGCCCTGGCTCCAGCGACTCTGTCCGCCGGGCATTCGCTTGACGCCTTCATCATTCTCGGTCGCGTGTTCAGCCCAAGCCTTCCACGGATGGTTCATCAGCG
>Ga0070765_100002713_pt1 | contig 11180 bp, 9 predicted proteins | sample HubBroMetageWFT5_FD_71516 | JGI IMG/M metagenome (GOLD analysis project Ga0070765, IMG submission 71516) | Warmed and freeze-thawed soil microbial communities from the Hubbard Brook experimental Forest, New Hampshire - Hubbard Brook CCASE Soil... | ecosystem: Environmental > Terrestrial > Soil... | reverse complement strand
CTCAACCGTGAAATCGCCGCCTGTAACGCTGAAATAGTCGCCGTTTGCGGGATTCACGTAGAACGAAGCAGAACCCTGGCGGAGCACCAGTCGCGTCGTCCGTGCCCCATCCTCGAGAGAAAGATCGTAAAACTCGAGAACCGTGTTCTCGTTCAGAAACGCCATCGCGCCGTTCTCAAATTCCACCTCGGCGCGGCCGTTATCCGTGGCAAGCACGTAGCCCTGTCGGACGGGCAGGTTGGCCTGGGCTGTTTCCCATTGCGCTTTCTCGTCCGCGAGCGGATCGCCGTGCGCGCCTCGTGTGAAGCGCACATCGCCTTGGACGAGGCTGAGGCGGATGACCCGGGCATGACTCGAGTCTGCGGAAGCCGGTTCGATGCCTGCGGAAAGAGCGAAAAGGAGCGAGGAACAAAGGATCGAACGAAGTACGGTGCTGAAACGCATGTGTCACCCCCATCGGGGACGCTAGCTGACCTGACAAATTGTTAGACGGGCGGAAAACAGGGAAGGTTACGCCCGGGTACCCCACGGCAATCGTCTCGCCGGGCATGACCGGCGTCAAGCGTTGATTGGCAACCGTGCGAAATCAGCATCGCCACACAGCCGGCGTCCAACGCCGAGCGATTTGATCCATCGAAGACTCTTGTGCATTTGGTTGTTGGGTTCCCCGACTGGCGTAGCTGTGGCTCCACTTCCTGCGTCCAAATGATAGGATTCTTCGGAGGATTATGCGACGAATTGCTTCACGTGTTGCTCAACTGAATGGCGAAGGGGCGCTGGCCGTCTATTCGCGCGCGAAGGAACTCGAACGTGAGGGGCGATCGATTATTCATTTGGAGCTTGGCGAACCGGACTTCCATCCGGCGGCGCCGGTGGTGGATGCGGTGCGCGATGCCGTTGCGGCCGGGCGGGATCGATACGTGTCCACGCGAGGCATTCCTGCTTTGCGGGAAGCGCTTGCGGAATATTTGAAGCGGACGCGGCGATTGCAAGTGGCGCCGGAGCAAGTGCTGGTAGCGCCAGGCTGCAAGATGGCGCTGTCGCTGGCGATGATGGCGCTGATCGAACCGGGCGACGAAGTGCTTTACCCGGACCCGGGCTTTCCGATTTATCCGTCGTTCACGCGCGGACTGGGCGCGAAGGCGGTTGCGTTTGGGCTGGAAGAGAAAAACGGATTTCAGCCTGATCTCGACGAGATTGCCGGGAAGATCACGCCGCGAACGATCGCGCTGATATTTAATTCTCCCAACAATCCGACGGGGACAGTGTTTAATGCGGGGGCGCTTCGGAGAATTGCGGAGTTGGCTGAGAAGCACGATCTTTGGATTCTCTCGGACGAAATCTACGCGCGGATTTTATTCAGCGGAGAATACGAATCGATGTGGGCTTTGCCCGGGATGGCTGAGCGGACCGTTATTATTGACGGATTTTCGAAGAGTTTTGCGATGACGGGTTGGCGGTTGGGTTACGCGGTGGCGCCAAAGCATATTGTGGATGCAATGGATTTGCTGGTGCTGAACACGTTCACGTGTGTTGCGGAATTCACGCAAGTTGCAGCGATCGAAGCGCTGCTCGATTCCACTCACGCCGTGGATGCGATGGTGGCGGAGTACCGCAAGCGGCGCGATCTTTTCGTGGCCGGATTGAATGGCATTCCTGGCTTTCGGTGCCAGCCGCCTGACGGCGCATTCTACGCGTGGGTCAATATCGAAGGGACGGGCCTGACTGCGGAGGAAGTGGCGAAGCTCCTATTGGAGGAAGCGGGTGTGGCTGGAATTGCCGGGGCTGCGTTTGGTCCGGGCGGGAAGAATTATTTGAGATTCTCGTTGGTCAGCGCGCGTCACCTACTGGAGGACGCACTGGAGCGCATGCAACGTGTGTCCTCCAGGTGGCGCGCGGCGGTGGCGCGGTAAGACAGGCATTCCTGCCTGTCAGTCTTTGCGGGAAGCAGAAGAGTAGTGGACAGCTGAAGAAGACAGACAAGAACGTCTGTCCCGCCTTTGGTTTTGGGAAATAGCGGAATAATGAGGAGTCTCATTAAAATGGGGAAGGCGCTGCTGCTCGGCGCGTTGGCGGCTTTCTGGTGCGCTGCAAATGTGCTTGCGCAGGCTAAGCCCCTTGGGGGCACTGATGTGCCGAAGATCTATGAAAGAATACTGAAGCAGATCGACCAAATCCCGATTTACGACAATCACTCGCACGCCACTTTTCCCGACGATTCCGACATGGACGCGATGGCTGCACCGCCCGGCGAGAGCAGCGTTCTTCGTTTGAGCGATACGAATCCGGAGTTTGTGACCGCGGCGAAATCGCTCTTCGGATATCCGTATGATGATTTCAAGCCCGAGCACGCTAAGTGGTTGATCGACAAGAAAAAAGCGGCAGAAGCGGCGGGCGGGACGGTTTATTGGGACAGCATTCTCGATAAATTGAACATCGAGATGTGCCTTGCAAATCGTGTGGCGCTGGCGCCTTATCTCGATCCGAAGCGCTTTCACTGGGTTTTCTTCGTGGATTCCTTCCTGTTTCCTTTCGATAATCACGATCAGATCGCAAAGAACGGCGACATGGCCGTCTATGTCCCATTGCAGGAAAAGGTCCTACAGCGCTACATGAAACAAGAGAGCGTAAACGCCATACCCGCCGATCTCGCCGGATACGAGGCCTTCGTCCGGCAAACGGTGGCCGATAACCAGAAAAAGGGCGGCGTGGCCATGAAGTTTGAAGCCGCCTATCTCCGCTCGCTCTATTTCGGAGACCCTCCGCGGGAGAAGGCCGAAGCGATTTACGCGAAATTCCACGCGGGAGGCGTGCCGAACGAGGAAGACTACCATATGCTTCAGGATTACGTGTTCCGCGTGCTCATTGATGAAGCGGGGAAACTCAACCTGCCGGTGCATTTTCACAGCGCTGTTGGAATCGGCGATTATTTCAGTTTGCGCAATGGCAACCCATTGAATCTTGAAAACGTGGTCCGCGATCCACGGTACAGCAAGGTAAAGTTCGTGTTGATTCATGGCGGGTATCCATACACCCTCGATATGATCTGGATGACGGCGGCAAAAAACGTTTACACCGATTCGTCTCTAATGGGGTATTACGTCTATCCCTCGGAGCTAAAGAACATTTTGAAACAGTGGATTTCGCTCTTTCCAGATAAGATCATGTTTGGCTCCGACGCATTTCCGTTCAACGATGCAGTGGGAGCAGAGGAGACCTTCTGGCTGGCGTCGCGCTCGGCGCGGACGGCCGTCGCCGCCGCGTTGGCGGAACTGGTTTCGGAAGGTGCGTTCAACGAGGAAAAGGCCCTTGAATTGGCGCGGATGTACCTGCACGATAACGCGGCGAAGCTGTACGGAGACAAACGATGAGCACTGCTTCACAAATGAAATACATTCCCTGGAAGAACGTCGAGCGCGAGCAGCTGAATCCACAGATTGACAGGGAAATGGTGGTCGGCGATAAGATCATGCTGGCGCGCGTGCTCATGAAGAAAGGGGCTCACGTGCCTCTGCATCATCATCACAACGAGCAGGTGACGTACATTCTGGAAGGCGCTCTGAAATTTGCCATTGACGGCAAGGAGATCGTGGTGCGAGCAGGTGAGGTGCTTTGCATTCCGCCGCACATGCCGCATGAAGCGTGGGCGATAGAGGACACGGTCGATCTTGACGTCTTCAACCCGCCACGGGAGGACTGGTTAAACAAGACCGACGATTACCTGAGGCACGGGCGCTAAAAGCTGGCCCCTCCCTTAGACCTGCCAAGTGGGGCAACCCTCCCTGCCCCGTTTTTCTTTAACCAGACTAGCGAAAGAACGTAGACAAAGGCCTATGGTCTTGTTTACCGTAGCAGAGTGGGATGATTCCAGGCGTGGGGTCATACCTCTGAGGGGAGAATCATGAAGAGGCAACTCATTGTCGTATTTTTGATGCTCGGGGCGGGGTGCGCCGCTCGCGCACAGGAAGCTGTGCCGGATAGCCAGACCGTGAACCGCAATGTGGCGTCTGAATTTTCTGTGTCGACAGCTGCAAGCACAAACTCGTTTCAGCCGGCCGCTGCTAGCGCGCTTGCTCCAGTTCCCAGCTTGGCTTCCGCATTTTCTCTCGGAAGCCCCTCGCCCGATCCAACTCCGTCGCCGGCCCCGGCCCCCGATCCAAAGTTCATCTATGGCGGGCGTGACGATTTTCGGTGGCAGCTTGCGATTGGCGCCGATTGGATAAGGTTCAGATCCTCGATCTTCAATGCGAGTGCCGTCGGCATCAATACTTCGGTGACTTATTTCACCAATGAGTGGTTCGGAATCGAAGGAAACGTGTCCACCGGTTTCGCTCCGCAGATCTTTGACAGGGAGCACGTGAAGCTCCTGGTTTACGGCGCCGGACCTAAGATCGCCTGGCGAGAAAAGAAATGGGAACCATGGGTGCATGCCATCTTTGGTGGAAGCCATGAACAACCGCAGATAGCCGGCCACAGCAAGAACTCCTACGCGATAGAGGCGGGAGGCGGCGCGGATTATCGCTTCAACCCGCGCTTTTCAGGACGTTTGGAAGCCGATTGGGTGCGCACGGGCTTTTTCGGCCAGTCTCAGAACGATTTTCAGCTCATGGGCGGCATTGTTTTCCACTTCTAACGAAGTGACGAAGCCCTGGGGCAGCGGCTAATAAATTCCGTGTTTTGATCCTGACGCTTTTATCTCTCCACTTTCGGCAGAGAGCTGATAATCATCGCCGCCCGGTCCCTTCCAATCCCTCACGTTGAACGAAGCGCCGGATGGTGCGCGGTGAACCGTGATGGCGCTGAAGATAAGCGGAGTCTTCCTTCGGCAGACTTCAGGCAGATTTTTCGCTTCGAGAAAATAAGATGGCCCCGAGCCAATGACTTTCGCTTGGCCGTCGGGTTCTAAAAGAAGTGCAGCGCCTTCTTCGACGGCAATCGCACGCGCCTGCGTGGCCCAGCCGTCCTGCAAAATGCGAGCCAGGAACACCACGAGGCGGCCCATGCGGTCGCGCTTGGCGAAGTGCGTGTCCGTGATGATGCCGTTGAGCAGAGGAATACGCAGGAAGTCTCGCGAGAGGGTCACCTTGTTGCCATAGGGATCGGCGAGCGCAGCCGGGGAATGGATTGTGTCAATCATCGAAGAAAATGAGAATTCTCCGAGGACGGCGAGCCCGGCGCTGGAGCCGCCGATTGGTTTTCCAGCGGCGATGTGGCGGTTTATCGCGTCTTCGACGGGAGTGTCCTGCCAGAAGCGCACATAGTTCGATTGGTCGCCCCCTGCGATGAAGATCGCCTCCGCTTGGCCGATACGTTCAAGGAGCTTTGGATCGTCGGAATCTTCCCGCTCGGAAAAGACGATGGTTGCCGCGGAGTTTAGTGAACAGAGGGCTCGGATTTCTTCATTCACTTTTTGGGCGTAGGCGTCTTCGGTGTTGGCGCGAAGAATCAGGAAATCGCCGCTGTTTGTCCGCTCACACAAAAACTTCAGCGCAGGGTTCTGCTCCCCGCCGCCCATGAGAGCGAATCCGGGTCGCGGCGTTACGGTGCTGTCGGCGGCATTACCTGAGCGAAAGTACTTCCACTTCGCGGAAGCTCCCGGTGCAAGCAGGAACATAGCGAACGAGAGAAATACATTGCCGAGAATCAGGCGAGTTGCGATGCGTCTCGAGAACACTTTGGCGGAGCGAGCTTACCAGATTTTGCAAACTTGCTCGCGCACCATGGCGTCACCCTTCTTGCAGCCAAACGCTTTGGCAAACTCTGCCATATTCGAAAGCGGCCCGTTGCCACGGAAACGCGCCAGTGGATGAGGATTCGTATTCGCCATCAGGCGTTCGTATTCCAGCCGTTCGTTCGCGCCCCAAACTTGCGCCCAGCCGAGAAAGAAACGCTGCTCGGGAGTGAAACCATCCTTATCCGGCGGACGTTGTTTGCCTTGCAGCGACTTCTCGTAGGCCGCATAAGAAATCGCCAGACCTCCGAGGTCCGCGATGCTTTCGCCGAGAACGAGCTTGCCATTTTCGTGCAAGTCCCCGTCTACAACGTAGTTGTCGAACTGCGTTTGGACGCACGTGGCGCGCTCTTTGAAATTTTTCGAGTCGTCGGGCGTCCACCAATTCTTCAAATTGCCGTGACCGTCGAATTCACTGCCGTGGTCGTCGAAGCCGTGAGTAATTTCATGGCCGATGACAGCGCCCATCCCGCCGTAGTTCACGGCATCATCCGCTTTGGGATCGTAGAAAGGAGGCTGCAGGATTCCAGCCGGGAAAACGATCTCGTTCATGCTGCTGTTGTTGTAGGCGTTGACCGTGGGCGGCGTCATGCCCCACTCCGTGCGGTCCACCGGCTTGCCGATTTTCTCAAGCCGCCTTTGAAATTCGAATGCCGAGGCGCACCTTTGGTTCGCGAGGAACGAGACGCGGTCTATTTTCAGTGCGGAGTAGTCGCGCCATTTGTCCGTGTAGCCGATCTTGACGGCGAACGCTTCGAGCTTTGCGGTGGCTTGCGCACGCGTTTCCGCGCTCATCCACGGGAGTGTTTGCAGGTCGTCGTGGAGCGCCGTGATGAGGTTGTGCACCATCACGAGAGCGTGAGCCTTGGCTTCTGGCGGAAAATACTTCTCAACGTAAAGCTGGCCTAGAGCTTCCCCCAGCGCGCGGTCGGTCGCCTGCGTGCAGCGCTTCCAACGAGGCTGAATTTCTTTTGCTCCGGTGAGCGTCTTACCTCGAAATTCAAATTCCTCGGCTACGAATTTCTCCGGAAGCGCGGGCGCCGCGGAATTCAAGAGGTGCCACCGGTAGTAGGTTTTCCAATCCGCCATCGGCGTCGCGGTGAGTTGTGTATCGAGCGCCTTGAAAAAGTCCGGCTGGCCGACATTTATTTCTTTCAATTCCGGGCGGCCCAGCGCTTTAAAGTAGCTTTCCCAATTAAAATCCGGAGCCATCGCCCGCAAGTCCGCCATCGTCATCTTGTGGTACGTTTTGTTGGGATCGCGCAAGTCGGTGTTTTTCATCGAGGCAGTAGCGAGAGAGGTTTCGATTCCAAGGACCGTGGTTGCTTCCGTGGCGGCAGCGTCTGTGGAATCGCCCAGCAATTCAAATATCTTGGCGACGTGCTTGACATAGGCGTCGCGCAGTTGCTTCGATTTGTCGTCCTGCTTCAGGTAGTACTCACGTTCGGGAAGCCCCAACCCTCCCTGCCATGCGGCACCGACGACCTGCGTGCTGTCTTTCGCGTCCTGATTCGCCCTAAACCCAAACAGAACTCCCACGCCTTCCTTTTGCAAACGCGCAGCCTCTGCTTGCAGGTCGGCTTCGTTTTTCATTGCAGCGATATTTGCGAATTCCGGGTCAATCGATTTCGTGCCTGCCGCGTCGATCGCTGCGGTATCCATGCAGCTGGCGTAAAAATCGCCAATCTTTTGTTCGTTCGACCCCGGCTTGGCTTGTTGCTTCTCGGCCGCTTCCAGAATCTGGCGCAGGTTTTGCTGATTCTTGTCGACGAGCTGCGAGAACGAACCCCAAGTGGAATACTCCGGTGGAATCGGATTGGCCTTCATCCAGCCACCCATGGCGAATTGGTAGAAGTCATCGCAAGGTTTGCAAGTCTTATCGAGATTCGCGGTGTCAAATCCCCAGTAGCCGTTGTCGGCTGCGGACTTCGGCGAGGCTCTCAGCCCAACACCCGCCATCGTGATCGCCGTAACCAACAGCACCGTCACAATAATCCCTGCCGGATAATTACGATTCCGCACGCTATCCCCCGATTTCTTTGCTTGAACTTTTCACGCTTTGGAGTTTGCGCCGTTCCAGCACCACCCGGCGGGCACGTCGCCTTAGAGAGAGACGAAAGAGCCTGCACCGCGGTTTCAACATTCTCCAAACAGCCTAAGTCGATTAGCGGAGCACGGTTCCGTAGTACACGTTGCGTCCGCCTCGCAAATCGCGGCCGTAAGAAAGGACGACGGTCACACTCCCAAGAATCCGAATCTTGCACTGCGCTCCCGTGTCCCAGAGCCAGCGCTGCGAGCCAAAGAGTCCGGAAGAATCCGCCGCTGCCCCGCTATCGAGAAACGGACCGAGTTTCAGGTTGAAAAACGCTCCCCGGTAGATATTTTTGTCCATCTCCCAATTTGCCAGAAAATAACGGCGCCCCAGTGGAGCTGCTCCTTTGCGGCCGTTCAATGTGCCCGGCTGGCCGCGAAGCCAAAGGTCGTTGTCTCGTTCGAGGCCAAGCTGGAAGAGTTCGTCGAGAGGAACTCTTCCGACAGTGCCCCCGGCACGGACTTGGGCCTGCATCTCGTAGTCGTCGCCCTTGGCACGAGGAAACCAGTGCGCGCGAAGTGCCCCACGCGCCGTCGCGAAAGGTCCGAGAGCATCATTAAAACCGCGGCCCACGCGCGCTTCCACCGGCGAATTCAATGTGAAGCGGTGCTCTGGATCGCGTATGAGAGAACGCTCCCCGCCGAGCCAGTACGTGAAAGAGTTGCTGTCCGTGAAGAACGGCCGCTCGACTGCGGAGGTGTGGCCTTCGAGATTCCGAAAAGAGCGATGAGCGAACTCAAGTCCCGTGCTCCAGCTCCAGCGCCCATTCACAACCGACCGCAGCTCCACACCGCCAGCCACGCGCCGCAGGTTCAAGTCCGTAAGCGGCGCGCCCGCAGCGAAAAAAGTCCGCGAGAGATTCCAGTTTTCATTGCGCGCGTCGAAGAAGGTTTTAATGCGCAGAGCAGGCTCGTGAAAAAGCGGAGCCGAAAGTTCGCCCGAGAAGCGCCGCTTCTGGGAATCCCACCGCGCCAATGACTTGAAATTAACCGCTTCGCGATGGAGATTGTAAAACTCGGGGTACACGGTCTCATATGGAAGCCCGCTCAGAAGCGAGACGACTCCTTCGAGTTTCGAGTCGCCCCATCCATTGCGCTCATCCAAATCGAGCGTCGCATCGTAATCTCCGGATTTCGATGCCGTAAGCTCGACCCGCTGGTGTGGATAGATACCAAGATTGCTCAGCCTCGCTCGCGTGTCGTCGAGAGCATCGCGCGTCAGCACCTGCGGGGCGCTGAAAGTGACGCCGTGCGCCAAAACTTCTTGCCGCAATTTGGGCGCAGGGACGAAGTCAACCGCCCGCAGCCGTGGCTTGTCCACTGCATTCCAGTATTTCAGGGCTGCTTCCAGGTTGCCATCGAGAAAATAGAGAGTGCCGAGGAATTCACGCGCATAAGCATCTTGAGGATCGAGGCGTAAGGCGGCATGGAGGTCGCGCTTCGCGGTTCCCAACTCTTTTTGTTTATAGGCCACGCCCGCAAGCTCCACCAGGAAGCGGGGGTCGTCCGGTGATTTGCGGTGGCCGGCCTCGAATGCCCCTCTGGCGTCATTCCAGCGCTCCAGGCGGGCGAACGCAAGGCCTGCGAGAAAGTCCAAGTCCGGAGATTGCTCAGGGGGTCCCTGTGAGAGCTTTGCAGTTTCTTCCCAATGGCTCGCGTCGAACGCTGAGCGCGCGGCCTCAAGACGGGCCGCATCGGAAGGTGGATTCTGCGCCGAGGCCGAAACTCCCTTCGACCCAAGCAGGAATAAGAAGAGCGCAAGCTGCGCGATCACCCTTTTGCTTCGGGCACGGCGAGAAGCATCCAGCTGCCGACCGCTTGCCATTCTTTCTCGAATTCTGCGCGCTCCACTCGGAGGAGTTTGCCACGAGCCGGATCGTTCAGGAAAACTGCTTCATGTTCCCAATCGATCCCCGTCACTACCACGTAGTGGAACGGAGCCTTCTTGCCACCCGGTTGCATGCTTATGATCAAGGGCCGGCCTTGAGACAAATGTTGGCGCAGATCGCTCCACGCGCCGTTGATTGCGAACACGCGAAAGCCCGATTCTTCCAGGTACCGCTGCATACCGGACGCGAAGATTCCCCGGGCCCTCCGCGAATAAAGTTTCTGCTGGATGGAATCGGCGTCGGCACGCCCCGCGGCCACTGCCGTGCCATGCGCGCCCCAATATTGCAAGAGCATCGAGAGGGACGCCGATCCGCAGCCCTCCTCGGTTTGTTTCACGAAAGGCACATCGAGCCACACACCAGCGCTTTCCTGTGCCGCCGGAGCCGCGCTTCCCAGGAAAAGGATTAACAAAGAACCGAGGGCGAGACGCTTGATCTTCGTAAAGCGACGTCTCCTGACGAATGTTTCAGCGAACTGCGAGCGCAATGATAAGGACCGCCACGATAATCAAAATGATCCACAGCAGATCGCGGTCGGAAAGACGTCCGGCTGCGAAATCCTTTTGTGCCTGACGCGACTTCTCAGCCAATTTTGCGAGATCCTCATCGCTCAATTGGCTTACGGCCTTGTCGACTTTTTGCAAGTCGAGGTTGGCAGATTTCAGAGCTTTCTGCCCATTTTCCGTGGAAAGAAGGTTCCTCACGGCAGACTCGTCCGCTTGCCGCACTTCAGCGGGCCGGGCCGCATCTTTCTTCAACTCGTCCAGTGTCACCACATGCTGCTTTTTCTGCCCCAGACTTTGCGAGGGAATCCCAGCCAGACAAAGTAGTGTGGAAATTGCCAGGGCGCGCGAACGCCAGGTCGCGAAAATTCGCATGCATCCTCCTTTGAGTTGGCTGGGGTATCTCCAGTTTACGAACTACTCGGCGACGTGGCAAGACACGATGAGAGATTTTGTGAAACGCCAATTCAAGGAAAGGGTGGAAGGCATCACTTCGCCGGCGCGGGCATCGCGGCTTCGTATTTCGTCATGTCGACGCCTTGCCAGTCGCCCCGCTCAATGCCGTCGCGAATCTGTGCGCCGGTTTTGCCTTTGCGTGATTGCTCATACGCATAGAAATCTTCGCGCTCGCAAATCCCACACACGGCAGCGTGTTTGCTCACATAACAATCGAGCAAGCTGCCATGGCCCTGGCTACGGTCGCAATGGCAATAGCATGGCTCCTGATAAAGGATTCTTTTGATGCGAGCCGCAATGCTGTAAGCATTCTGAGCAACCGGTTCGGTGAAGAGGGCAGGGCTCATGGTTTCCGGCAACGGTCCCGCCGGCACGGAAGTGTGAAATGCAGGAACAGGTTCCGCGGTCGGTTCTTGCGAGGAGGTGCCTGTGGATCGCGAAGAAGCTCCTTGCGGAATCAGCACCAGACCGAGCGCCATTGTGGCCAGAATGATTCCGCCAAGAACCTTT
>Ga0070765_100002711_pt1 | contig 11183 bp, 11 predicted proteins | sample HubBroMetageWFT5_FD_71516 | JGI IMG/M metagenome (GOLD analysis project Ga0070765, IMG submission 71516) | Warmed and freeze-thawed soil microbial communities from the Hubbard Brook experimental Forest, New Hampshire - Hubbard Brook CCASE Soil... | ecosystem: Environmental > Terrestrial > Soil... | reverse complement strand
CCGGCGTTGAACGTGAAACCTGGCGCCAGTAAGGCGATTTCCAAGACTAAAGCGAGCGCACCATGATACCTCGCGGACCGCGGTTAGGAAACTGCCGCAGGGCAAGTTTCGCTTCTTTGACTGGATCGACAATGAAAGTCCCCGTGTGAAGCCTCGCGTTCGAAATCCTGATAAAACTTGTGCGCTGGGGAGGGCCGTTTTCTCGGAATGCTCGTCTAAGCGGACCAGCGACTTCTCTCAGGAGGATGAAACCATGAACAAAGTGTTGCTGGCAGTATTGTTTTTCTTGATGAGTGCTGGTGTTTTGACGATCGAGGCTTCGGCGCAGAATTCGGATGCTGCTGGTACTGACCACACAGCTCCGAGTTATGACATGAAGGGACAGTCTTTGTTTGATCTGCAAGCGGTGCAGAAGAAGTTTGTGGATCTTGCGAATGCGCTTCCGGCCGACAAATTCACGTGGCGGCCGTCAGCGGACTCGCGGTCTTTCGCGGAAGTGTTTCTGCACATCGCGGGCGAGCGCTACGGGATTCTGGGGCTCATGGGAGCGACGCCACCCGCCGGATTTGACGGGAAGACGTTTGAAAAATCCACGATCGAGAAAGCCAAGATCGTCGAGGAATTGAACCGGTCGTGGGAGTTCGCGCAGAAGACGATCAACGGTATGAGCAACGCGGATTTTGCAAAGCTGCTGCCGAAGCTGGGTCCGCAGGCGAACGCCGGGGACGTAGTGTACATTCTGGTCGCGGATGCACACGAGCACCTCGGGCAGTTGGTGGCGTACGCGCGCATGAACGGCATCGTCCCGCCCTGGACCGTAGAGGTACAGAAGAAGGCGGCGGAAAAGAAGGCGGATCAGAAATAGCTCCGGCAACGCTGAAGATGTGCCTGATCGGAGTTCGTCGAGCTTGCTTCGGGTGCGGGCACTGGCGACGGTCTCGGGTGTACACTGCTGCCTGCCGTCAACCTGAAAGGCAGGCGCACCATGGCGTCGGTACTCATAACAGGGACTAGCACGGGAATTGGACTGGCGACTGCGCTGGCTCTTGGCCGGAAGGGTCACCATGTGTACGCGACGATGCGCAACCCTTCGCGAGCGCCCGAATTAGGGGAGAGAGCTGCGCAGGAGAAACTTCCAATCAAGGTTTTAGTGATGGACGTTGACTCCGACAGCTCGGTGAAAACATCGATCGCGAATATACAGAAGGAAGCTGGCTGTATCGATGTATTGATCAATAACGCTGGAGTGGAGCGGAACGGGTCGGTCGAAGAGATCCCTTTTGACGATTTCCGGGCGGTGATGGAGACAAACTATTTTGGAGCTTTACGTTGCATCCAAGCGGTTGTACCGGATATGCGTAAACGGAAGAGCGGATGTATCCTCAGCGTGAGCTCGGTCGCTGGGCGTATTGCTACTTCGCCGTTAGCCCCTTACACCGCGTCGAAGTTTGCCTTGGAGGCGCTGAGTGACGCGCTGGCGCAGGAGATGAAGATGTTTAATGTCCGGGTGGCTATCGTCGAGCCCGGCATCATCGACACGCGTATGGCCAGAGGATTGGAGGAACCTGCGGGCGGTTCCCCTTACCCTCAGCGGCGGCGCCTAGCTCTTATGTTTGTTGCGGCGCTCAAGAACCCGGCGCCGCCGTCGCTGGTGGCGGATAAGATCCTGGATATCGTCGAGAGTGGGACTTGGCAACTGCGGCACCCGGTCGGACCCGATGCCGGGGCATTTCTAAAATGGCGTGAATCCATGACCGACGAAGAATGGGTCGCCTTTCATTCCGCTGACGACGAGACCTGGTACCGACGCATGGAGCGTGACTTCGGCTTAACCATCCCCAGAAACTAAACGACCGGCGTTGCACGGTGATGTTTACTGTAGCGGTGGCGGAGTCAGGCCCATGAATGTTGTCCCCTCGAATTTTCCCTGGGCATCAAAGTTCCAGGTGAACAGGGCAGATCCGGCGTTGGCGCAGGCGTGGCATCCGTTACGCAGCGGGTAGCCCACCACAAACTGGGTTCCATCGTTTGGTCCCGATTGCGAGTTGGGCCACGTCTTCCCGTCACGATCCCCCGGCCACAAATTGACGTTGGGAAATTGATTCTTCACATCCTGAAACTGGAAACTCTGCTCCATCGTTTTTGTGTCGAGCAACTTCAAATCCTCGATGTTGAGGATGGGCGGTTTTCCATTCACGAATAAAAGACCGTAGTTCGTGTTGGCGCGCAGGGGATAGGTGATCCATGCGAATGCAACCGGAGGCTGACTTTGGAATCCGGTCATGACGCCGAATTCGCCGTGGCTCTGTTTGTAGAGTTCGCGGGTAAAGCTTACGGAGTCGGCTGGGGCTCCGGCTTTCGCCATCTGGTCGATCAAGCACTCGACGTCGCCGGGGTGGGACTTGTCGCAGGCGGCGTGGGCGGTGGCGAGGAACTGCGACGATACCTGCCATACCGCCGATGCGCCAATCTTCGCCGGGCCGGTCTGCGATTGTGCGGACACGAATCCGGCCATGCAAACGACAACAAGAAGTAGACAGGCGTTCCTCATATTTCTTCCCTTAGAGGAAACATTCTATACTCTGCCGGGCCCTTCGCACCTTCATGGTTGGGAGGCGCAACTGCGCAAGTCGAGATCCGGCGGGCGGGTGAGATCTGCTGCACAGGTTGTACCGGGCAATGCTTTAGCGGACAATGAAACGCTTGGAGCAGGCACAACACTCTCGTGCAGCCTAGCCATATCCATCAACCCTGGCGTTCGTTCGCGCAGTGTTTGTATGGCGGCGTGGGACTGGCATTCGTCACGTTTATCTGTTTCCGGCTTCAGTTTAACCTTGCAACTGCCGCCTTACTGTACTTGATCGTGGTTGTGCTGTTGTCCCTCGAGGGGAGCTTCGTTTCATCAAGCGTGGTCTCGCTTATCGCGGTTGGGTGCCTGGCATACTTCTTTGCTCCTCCCGTTTTTTCTTTTCGGGTGGACGACCCCCTGAATGTTGTGGCGATCGTTGCCTTCCTGACGACCTCGTTGGTCATCACTCGCCTGGTGTCCCGAGTGCGCAAACTAGCGGATGAAGCCCTCTCCAGCGTGAGCCACAAGGTGATCGAAGCGGAAGAACAGGAGCGTCAGCGGATCGCGAGAGACCTGCATGAAGACATCGGTCAGCGTCTGGCTTTGTTGGCGATTGAGATCGAGCAAATTAAGCTGGCGTCCCTCAATCCAACGGCCGATATGACCAGCCGCATTGACGGAGTACTGAAGGGACAATTGGTGATATTGACCGATGTCAAAGCCTCGGCACACGAGTTGCACTCTCCAAGACTGGAATATCTTGACATTGCGGGGGTGATGAGAAGCTTCTGCAAAGAGTTCGGTGAGCGAAAGAGGGTGCAAGTTGACTTCAAGAGCCACGACTTACCCAACCACATACCGCCGGACATTTCACTTTGTCTTTTCCGTGTGCTGCAGGAGGCGCTGCACAACGCGGTGAAGCACAGCGGCGTGCGACAGTTCGATGGACATTTGTGGGGAACCACGGAGGAGATTCATCTCACGGTCAGCGATTGCGGTCTGGGGTTTAACCTCGAGACCGCAATGCAAGCCCGAGGGCTTGGTCTCAACCGCATGCAGGAGCGGCTGAAACTCGTGAAGGGAACTCTTTCCATCGATTCGCAACCCAGGCGAGGGACCACGATCCACGCTCGCGTGCCTTTCCGTTCCGGAAGTGTAGGCGGGTAAGAGCACCGAGGCGCGAAGACGACTATTGTTCGCTCGTCGCCATTCCTTCAGGCTTTCCCCTCGGCAGAAGTTCCATCCTTCTTTACAAACCGTTACCATCCATCGGCGTAAAATGTTGGCCGTTTGTTGTTTCACAAAGCCGTAGGAGGTACGCGTTATGAAACGATTGTGGTTTGCAGCATCTCTCCTTCTCGTCCTTCCCCTGGTGGCGCTGACGGCGGGTGAGCGACCGTCTGGTGATTCCTGGCCACAGTGGGCGAAGGATGCTCAGCATACGGGTTTCATTCAGGTGTCCGGACAGTCGGCGAGCCACAAGCTTGCCGAGATTCGTTATGACCCGTTCGTGGCCCAGGAGAAGCTTGATGAGGGCGGGGAGTTGGTCGTGCATTACCAGGTACCGCTGACCGAGGGCAACAGCGTTTACATGGAATTCAAAACGGGCAAGTGGATCCCGTGCAACCCTCCAACAGCATGGCAGACGGGAGCGGCGTGCGGTCCCAATACGTGGGACAAAGAAATCTGGAACGAGAAGCGTCTCGACTGGCAGCAAGGAAAACTGGTGGAGAAGTGGAACTATCAAAGCGACTGGAAGCCTGAGCCGAATGCAGCTGAGACCGGGTTTGGAGGATGGGAGCCGGTTTTCCATCCCGTGCTGACCGGTGAGTTTATCTACCTCCCCGGGTTCGGCGGCACGGTTTGGAAAGTGAACAAGAGCGACGGCACGGCGGTGTCGCGTATCAATCCGTTTGGCACGTCAATCGATAAGAATAAGTTTGTCGCCGGCCCGCTGACCGCAGATGCACAGGGCGACGTGTACTACAACGTAATCAAACTTGATCCGACGAATCCATGGGTGGGCGATGTTCTCGGATCGTGGCTGGTGAAGGTGTCGGCTGACGACACTGCTTCGACGGTAACTTTCAAGAAATTAACGAAGGGAGCGCCGAAGGGCACGGATAACTGTCCGTTGTTCTTCTACACGGAGAAGACTCTTCCTTGGCCTCCGAGCAAACACGCCAAGCCCATCGACATACCCTGCGGGACGCAACGGCCGGGCATCAACATAGCGCCAGCGATCGGACCGGACGGAACCGTTTACACGGTCAGCCGTGGACACTTTGATTTGACTGTTGGGTACTTGATCGCCGCGAATCCCGATCTGACGCCGAAATGGCATGCCTCGCTGGGGCGGCGCCTGCACGATGGCTGTGGCTTTCTTGTGCCTATCGCCACACGCAAGGACCAACCCAATGCATGCCGCGAAGGGACGACGCCGGGAGTCGATCCCACCACGAATGATTGGGGCTCAGGATGGATCCTTGACGAGGCATCCTCAACTCCCGCGGTTTTGCCGGACGGAAGCATCCTCATGGGAGTAATTACGAACTACAACTCGTTTCGCGGTCACCTCATGAAATTCAGCGATGCTGGCAAGTTTTTGGGCGCGTACGATTTCGGTTGGGATTCGACTCCGGCCGTGTATTCGCACGACGGCACCTACTCGATCGTGCTCAAGAATAACCACTATCCCGGCGGGGCCTATTGCAGCTTTGCCAACAATCCGATTTGCAAGCCGCTTCCGCCTGGGCCCTACGACATAACGCAGATCAGCTCTGATCTGAAGCCGGAATGGAGTTTCAAGAACACGACGATCGACAAGGATCATCCCAACGGTTACGAGTGGTGCATCAACGCACCCGCCATCGACGCGAAGGGGGTGCTCTACGTCAACAGTGAGGATGGCAACGTGTATGTTCTGAATCAGGGTGGAAAGCTGCAGTCGAAGCTGTTTTTGCAGGTGGCGCTCGGTGCGGCTTACACTCCGTTGTCGCTTGGACCGGATGGCAAAATCTACACTCAGAATGACGGAGTGCTTTTCGTGGTTGGTCAATAGGTTCGGGCGGCGGAGGCTGGGCGCTTCCTCGACGAAGGGCCCAGTTTCCCGTGCATCGTGGAAGGATGATGAGGATTCGATTTCGCGCTGGAGTTGGGGCCTTCGTGGTTGTCTGGCTGTGTCTCGGAGTTGCGGCGTATGGGCAGATGCGGTCTTCAGTTCCAAACGCGGTCAAAAAAGGGGAGGCCATGACCACACATGCGAGTGGAACTTTTGAAGTGAAGCTGCTTCCTCAACCTCCAGGAAGATAAAGCCGAGGGCTCAACCCTGGGCAGGATGCCCTCGACAAGCAGTTCCACGGCGATCTCGAGGGTACCACCAAAGGGCAGATGCCCACTGCCGGCACGGACGTCAAGGGTTCGGCCGCTTACGTCGCGATCGAGCGGGTCACAGGGATGTTGCATGGTCGCAGCGGCAGCTTCGTCCTAGAGCACAGTGGCACCTTGACGAAGGGTGCGCACAACAGTCCATCACGGTGGTGCCACATTCGAGCGCTGGCCATTTGGTTGGCTTGACCGGCAAGATGATGGTCACAACGCTGGACGGAAGACATTCGTACGACTTCGAGTACACGCTGCCCGCGGCTCCGTAAATGACCAGCCACGTCCGGGCCGCCCCGTGCCGCTACCTGACTACGCAATCCTTTCCAGAACGACTAAACTGGTGAGTTGAGCTTCGTTGCTCCGGCGCTTAGTTCTCTCCGCTCCGGCGCTGCGTCTATTTTTTCGGGAAGGCATCTTTCTATGAACAGCTTTGGCGGCCGTTCCACTCTCCGCGTTTCTGGCCACGACTACGAGATTTACCGCATCGACGCCCTCGACAAGCAGGGCATTTCGACCAAGCATCTTCCTTTCTCGCTGCGCATTCTGCTGGAGAATCTGTTGCGCACCGAAGACGGCCGCAGCGTGACCAAAGAAGATATCCGCGCGCTCGCGGCATGGAACAGCAAGTCGAAGCCCGACAAGGAAATCGCCTTCACCCCGAGCCGCGTGCTGATGCAGGACTTTACTGGAGTGCCGGCCGTCGTCGACCTGGCAGCCATGCGCGATGCCATGAAGGTGCTTTCGGGCGATCCTGCGCTGATTAATCCCTTGCAGCCTGCTGAATTGGTTATCGACCACTCGGTACAAGTGGACGAATTCGGCACACCGCAAGCATTCCAACTGAATGCTGAACTTGAGTTCCTGCGCAACAAAGAGCGCTACGGATTTCTGCGCTGGGGGCAAACCGCTTTCCGCAATTTGGCGATTGTTCCGCCTGACACCGGCATCGTGCATCAAGTAAATCTTGAGTTTCTTGCGCGCGTTGTCTATGTGCAGGAGTTGAACGGCAAGCGCGTGGCTTATCCCGATACGCTCGTGGGTACGGATTCTCACACCACCATGATCAACGGCCTGGGTGTGCTGGGCTGGGGCGTGGGCGGAATCGAGGCCGAGGCTGCGATGTTGGGTCAGGCAGTTTCTATGCTGATTCCGCAAGTGGTTGGCGTGAAGCTGACCGGCAAACTGCGCGAGGGCGCCACGGCTACCGATCTGGTGCTGACCGTCACCGAGATGTTGCGTAAGCATGGTGTGGTGGGAAAGTTTGTCGAGTATTTTGGACCTGGCCTGCAGGAACTGCCGCTGGCCGACCGCGCCACCATCGCCAATATGTCTCCCGAATATGGCGCGACCTGCGGCATTTTCCCGGTCGATAAAGAAACCCTCGCTTACCTGCGGCTGACCGGGCGATCCGAGGAACAGATCGCGTTGGTTGAGGCCTACTGCCGCGAGCAAGGATTGTTTCACGATGAGAAGACACCCGAAGCGCAATATTCCGAAATGCTCGCGCTCGATTTGGGCACAGTCGAATCCAGCCTCGCTGGCCCCAAGCGTCCGCAGGATCGGGTGCCACTTGCTCAGGCGCAGGAGTCGTTTCAGACGTCACTCCCCTCGCTGCTGAAACCAAAATCCAGCGTGACAGTTTCCTCGCCAAGTACGGACACCGCGAAAAAGGTGGCGGGGTGGGAGCAAGAAGGCGGTAGTCCCTCGGCAGTAGGAGTTGGCGACCATCGGGTTGAGGAGCACGTTCCTCAAGCCGCCGGAGCCGCCTTGCGCCACGGCAGCGTCGTCATTGCCGCCATCACAAGTTGCACCAACACCTCCAACCCTTCGGTGATGGTAGCCGCAGGCCTGGTCGCGAAAAAAGCCGTCGAGCGCGGCCTGCAAGTTCCATCGTGGGTGAAGACTTCGCTGGCTCCGGGCTCAAAAGTCGTGCGGGATTATCTGGAGCGCGCAGGACTGACGCCGTATCTCGAAAAACTAAAATTCCACATCGTAGGATACGGCTGCACCACCTGCATTGGAAATTCGGGGCCGCTGCCGGAAGAAATTTCGAAGGCGATCGACGAAAAGAATCTGGTAGTCGCCTCTGTGCTCTCTGGCAATCGCAACTTCGAGGGCCGCATTAATCCTGAAGTACGCGCCAACTATTTAATGTCGCCGCCTTTGGTTGTGGCCTTCGCACTGGCCGGCCGCATTGACCTCGACTTACGCAAAGATGCCATTGCTAACGACAAACAAGGCAAGCCGGTATACCTGGCGGACATCTGGCCGTCGCGAAGTGAAGTGGATGAGGCCATCAAGAAATCGATTTCGTCGGACATGTTCCGGCGAAGCTACGGGGAGGTTTATCACGGGGACGAGCGCTGGCGCGGATTGCCCGTGCCCAAGGGTGAGACCTACGCGTGGGATAAAGATTCGACTTACATCCGTCGCGCTCCCTACTTCGACGGCATGACGCTGAAACCGACCGTGGTGGAAGATATCAAGAATGCGCGCGTGTTGGCAGTGCTCGGCGACAGCGTCACCACCGATCACATTTCGCCGGCGGGCTCGATCAAGAAAGACAGTCCGGCGGGAAAATACCTGATCGAGCACGGCGTCAAGCCGGTCGATTTCAATTCCTATGGCTCGCGTCGCGGCAACCATGAAGTCATGGTGCGAGGGACTTTCGCCAATGTTCGCTTGCGCAACAAGATGGTTCCCAACCTCGAAGGCGGATTCACGCGTCACCTGCCGGATGGCACGGAGCTGACCATCTTCGAAGCGTCAGAGAAATATATTGCTGAACAGGTTCCGCTCGTGATCCTCGCGGGCAAGGAGTATGGTTCCGGTTCGTCGCGGGACTGGGCAGCGAAGGGCCCGCTTTTGCTCGGAGTGCGTGCCGTCATCGCCGAAAGTTACGAGCGCATCCACCGTTCCAATCTGGTGGGTATGGGCATTCTTGCCTTGCAATTCATCGAGGGCGAGACCGCGCAGTCGCTGGGATTGACTGGCGAAGAAATTTTCGAGATCACGGGCATCCACAACTTGATCGGAAGCTTCGCGCCTGGCCGGCAGGTGAAAGTCCGCGCGAGTGCGAAGGGCAAGACGACGGAGTTCAAGGCGCTGGTGAGGATCGACACTCCGCAGGAAGCGCAGTACTACGCCAATGGCGGAATCCTGCAGTTCGTGCTGCGGCAACTGCTGTCCAGCAAGCCAACCGCTGTACACGCATAGAACCACGTGGGACGGCCGCTCCCGGGCCGTCCAGGCCGAGTGAAACTCGGCAACTTAGCGTCCGCTAGAAACTCGACCACGGCATTGACGAAGCAGGGAGGCCAGAGTCGAGCGACCATCTTTCGAAACGAGCCCAGCTCCCCACCGAGATGCTGCGGTACATCAACGACGGAAACTATGAAAGAGCGGGAGAAGGCTGGTCATTCGGGATCGGCCACGGCGCCTCTCGTGAGGCGAATCGGGGCAATGCAAACAAAGACGAGGTCGTCTTGCAGAAGATGCGCCATCTCGTTATGACCATGTTGCACGCACTGTTGCCGTTAAGCGGACCTCGCTTTCGAGCCCGCCTACAGTAGATTCGCTCGCGGGCGATTTCAAGAAACTGATGGATGAATTGAGACCGGAAACCCGCAAAGCTCTGGGACAGGCTTTTGGTCCGATCGCAGCCGGACAGCAATCGCAGGTCCCTGAAAACACACCTGCAGCCAAGGGTCAACTGGACGCGCTCGATCGCTATTACTCAGGCGAGATTCTCGAAAAGCTGAATGGAATTGTTTCCCGGGCTTCGGCGCTGGACCGCATCGGTCTGGAGATCGCACCTAACCGCGGAGTCCAGTTTCTTTTTGAAGAGGCGCATCGCTGTTAGCTTTATAGTTTTCACTTGGCCTGTGCGGTCTTCTGCCGCGCCATTCTGGAGGGCGCGCTGAAGGAAATTGCCGATCCCCAGAGCGAGACCAGTCAATCAATCCATGACATGATCGCGCTGGCGGTGGAGAAACGTATTTTGACTGGTGATGGTCCGCGTTGCACGCGCGCAGTGGCAAAGCAGGCAATAAGGCAATCCACGATCCCGAGAGGTTCAACCGGGATTATTCTCCGGAAAAAGTCGAAGAAGTCCTGACCAACACGCGGAAAGTGCTGGAAGAATTGTACCGTCTGCCGTCTGTGTAATGTTCTCTTTTGTCCTTTGTGAACCGTTGTGTCCTTCGTGGTTCATGAAGTGCAAATGCCAGAACCACAACGGACACAAAGGTTCACAAAGGAGCACGCTAAAAAGCTTTCGCAGAGTCCAGCAGAATCGTGACCGGGCCATCGTTTACTAATTCCACCTGCATCATTTCCTGAAAGCGGCCGGTCTGGCAGGGAAGGCCAGCGGCCCGGATGCGCTCCACGAAGTATTCATAGAGCTGGCGAGCGCGCTGCGGCGCCGCTGCGGCGTCGAACGAGGGCCGTTTGCCGCGGCGAACATCACCGTAGAGCGTGAACTGCGAGACCACCAGAATTCCGCCGCTGACTGCCGTAATATCCAGGTTCATCTTTCCGTTTCCGTCCTCGAAAATACGCAATCCAACGATCTTGTCGGCTAGATAATCGGCGTCCGCTTTATGGTCTGCGTGAGTCACGCCGAGCAGAACCAACAGACCACGGCCGATCTGGCCCACGATCTCGCCGTCAACGGCGACTTGGGCACGGCTGACACGTTGTACGACAGCGCGCATGTTTCTCTCAAGGCCTCATTTTCGGTGTCTCGCTCACCAGGGATTCTTGTCCGGCTACCGCGAGCCAGCGTCCCTCGTGGAACACGAAGATGTCCGTGAACCGAACCCTGGCGCGAAATGGAATTCCTCGGCCAGAATGCAGCCGACGGCGTCGGAATCGTGCCGCTCGAGCGCCTGCGCCCCGGATTGTTCAAGTCGAACCAGGGCGCTCTCCTCCTTAGCCTGCCCGGATGGACAACTGGCACCAAAAGCAAGTGGACAGATCAGAAGCGTGAACCATAAAGTATGTTTCACTTTTACCCTCCCTCCATATGTTGGCCGCCGACAATCATAACTCTCAAAAGAACCGGGCTTTCTGTCGGCCACGATGTTTGACCTCGCAACTGCCAGCGGTTACGATTCTTATGGGCCTTCTTGGAGCCAGCCGCCATCAAGTTCGGTAGCCACGGGACTCGCCTTTACACCGATTCGTGCTGGCCATTACACTACTCATTCCCTTTACTCATTCTTCGGGA
>Ga0070765_100002710_pt1 | contig 11183 bp, 11 predicted proteins | sample HubBroMetageWFT5_FD_71516 | JGI IMG/M metagenome (GOLD analysis project Ga0070765, IMG submission 71516) | Warmed and freeze-thawed soil microbial communities from the Hubbard Brook experimental Forest, New Hampshire - Hubbard Brook CCASE Soil... | ecosystem: Environmental > Terrestrial > Soil... | reverse complement strand
CTTCTCTCCTTGGCACACCACAGGCGCGCGATTGTAATACAGGTCGGGGCTCTTTTTTTTCGACGAGAAACGGATCGAGAGAAAAAAACAGCGTCCGGCGGAACTGCCTCCGGACGCCGTTCCCATTGCTGCGAATTGTTGAGGTTTAGTCTCTGTCGTACTTGAGGCAATCTTCCAGTTGGTGAATGGCCACGTCCGTTGCCCGGATGGCTTCCACGCGGTGGCCGCCGAAATCGTGCGCAGCATGCTCCATGTGTTCCTTGGCGTGGCGCAGGGCCGCAATCGCTTCGCGGATTTCCGGATGGGGTTCCGCTGGCGTTGCCGTCGTGGTGTTGGGTTGTGGAGCCGCGGCGGGCACGGCATTCGCATTGGCCTTATTCGGCGCGGCCGGAGTCGACGCCGTATAGGCAAATGCTACGACTAGAGCTACCAGAACAAAAGCAATCAGGATTCTCGTCTTCATGAACCACTCCTCCTCGTCCGATTTACGGCTCGGATAGCCGTGAGTTCCTCGATCCACCGTCTGCGCGTTCGCCGTGATGAAGCGGCCAACCTGATCCCGGCAAATGCACCAAAGAGGCGTGCCCGGCTCACGCGAGCCGTCACACTCCTTCTTTCATAGGTCATCTTCTGGAACATGAACAGAGGAATATTTTGAAGCGCGTACTATCAGAAAATACCCCGTCGGGCAACCGACCTTGCGATCTTGGGATTGCGCTGGTTCGTTAGAGCCTTGAGAGCCTCGCGGCAAAGTTTGCGTGCCCAGCTGGAAAGTTGCCAATTCTCCTTGGCCGCTTGACTTAATGCGATAAAATACACATTACCGTCGTCTTTGAGAGCCAAGTCACGTCTCTGGCGGGAGGAATTCCATGGCGCGTCAATCTGCGATACGAGTCTGGGTCGGCACCCGCAAAGGTGCGTTTGTGTTCACTTCACAGGATCGCAAAAAGTGGGACTGCGACGGCCCGTTTTTCGCCGGGCAGGAAGTGCATCACGTCGCACAAGATCCTCGCGACCCGAAGCGCCACTACGCCGCGGTGGGGAACGCCTGGTTTGGTCCTCATCTGCATGCCAGCCAGGACAACGGTAAAACTTGGCAAATCTCGGACAAAGGGCTCGAAGTCAAAGGTATCACCGGCAAATCGTGGCAAGTCACGGAAAAAGGGATGGAACTCAAAGACCTCCCGGATGCCACACTCAAGCGCATCTGGCACATCGCACCCGGCGCGGCTGACGAACCCGGCGCAGTTTATCTCGGCGCCGATCCCGGCGTGCTGTTCCGCAGCCGCGACAACGGCGCAAATTGGGAAATGGTTCTGGGACTATGCAACCATCCGACGCGCGAAAAATGGAATCCTGGAGCCGGCGGCATGATGGTGCACTCAATTCAATGCCTTGGCAAAGGCCGCCTCATCGTTGGGATTTCCGCCGCGGGCGCATTTCGCTCGAGCGACGGTGGAAAAACATGGTCTCCGTTCAACGGCAATGTCTTGGTCAATTTTTCGCCGGAAAAATTTCCCGAAGTCGGCCAGTGCGTCCACAAACTGAAAGCGCACCCAAGCAATCCGGACGCGCTCTACCAGCAAAACCATTGTGGGGTTTATCGCAGCGATTTTGGCGGCGAGAAGTGGACCGACATCTCGAAGGGACTTCCTTCACGGTTCGGGTTCGGTTTGGCCATTCCCGCAGCGGAAAAAGACACGCTTTTTACAATCCCTATCCATTCGCCCGAGGAGCGCTATGTCCCGCAGGGGAAACTCCGCGTCGCGCGCAGCCGCAATGGCGGCAAGACGTGGAAGCTGCTGACCAAAGGCCTACCTCAGTCCGATGCCTACGACCTCATTCTGCGCGAAGCAATGACCTCCGACGACCGCGACCCTGCGGGCGTCTATTTCGGCACGGCTGGCGGAACGCTCTTTCACACGCGGGACGCCGGCGACTCCTGGCATGTTCTCTCGGCGCATCTCCCGCCGATCTATTCGGTCACGACTGCGTTGCACTGATGATGATGTGGCGCTAAGAAGACTGTATTGAAGACGTAGCGTGATCGCGCAGCGACCTCTTAATTTACTTTCGAGAGTGCGAACGCAACGTATACTCCGCCTGAAGGCGATTTAAGATCCTTGCCCCCTCCGGCGGCGATCACGACATACTGGCGCCCATTTACTGAGTAAGTCGCGGGAGTCGCATTGCCCGAAAAAGGCAGAGTCGTTTCCCACAGCAATTCGCCTGTCGCTTTATCGAACGCTCGGAATTTCTTGTCAAAGTCACTCGCACCGATAAAAACCAGTCCTCCCGCCGTGACGACTGGTCCTCCATAATTTTCCGTGCCCGTGTTCTTCACTCCTTTCGCAGCAAGCTCCGGATACTCGCCGAGGTTTACCTTCCAGACGTATTCACCGGTGTTCAGATTAATCGCATTCAGCGTGCCCCAAGGCGGCGCGATGGCGGGATAGCCGTCCGGGTCCAGAAATTTGTGGTAACCCGTAAAGCGATACTTCCTATCGCGCGGCGGAGGTTCCGAGCTCGCCAACTCCTTGGACCTCCCGCTCACAAGAAAATCGATCAGCGCGTAAAGCTGGCCGTCGTCAAAATTCGTGAACGCCGACATTCTTCCCTTGCCATTCTTAATCGTTGCCCCGATCTGCTGCGGCGACAACCGCTCTCCCACGCCGACGAGCGAAGGAATCGCCGGCGGCGATCCGGTCATCTTCTCGCCATGGCAAACGCTGCACTGGCTCATGTAAAGAGCCTTGGGGCTGTTTTCTGCGGTGTCCGGTGCCAGCGCTCCCGTCCAAGCCATTTCGTTTGCGTTCACATAAAGAATTGCAGTTTGCAGATCAACAGCCGAGCCGCCCCATTCTGCTCCACCATCGAATCCAGGAAAGATCACCGTGTCTTTTCCAACGCTAAACGGCACAAACTGCCCTTCGCTGCGGAACTTCTGAAATTTCTCGAGCGCCCACGCATGCGCTTCAGGCGTGCGGTTCGTGAGCATGTCTTCTTTGAGAAATTGCCGCGCAAACGGCACCGGCTTGGCTGGCAAAGGCTGCTCGAGCGCGGCGGCCTCGCCTGGCACATCGCTAGGCGGATATTTTCGGTATTCGATTGGAAAGAGTGGTTTTCCGCTGACTCGATCGAACAGATAAACAAACCCCTGCTTCGTCGTCTGCGCCACGGCGTCAATTTCTTTGCCGCCGCGGTTCACTGTGACGAGCGTCGGAGGCGACGGGAAATCGCGGTCCCACAAATCGTGCCTTACTCCTTGAAAATGCCAGATCCTCTCGCCGGTCTCCGCATTCAAAGCGATCAGGCAATTGGCAAATAGATCGTCGCCCAAACGGTCGCCGCCGTAGAAATCAAACGCCGCCGACCCCGTCGGTACATAAACAATGCCTCGCTTCGCGTCGACCGCCATACCCGCCCAGTTATTCGCCGCACCGCTGTTCGTCCACGCATCCTTCGGCCACGTCTCGTAGCCAAACTCGCCGGGATGCGGGATAGTGTGAAACGACCATCGCAATTTCCCAGATCGGACGTCATAGGCCCGGACGTCTCCAGGTGCCGCAGGCAGCGTCTCTGGATTTCGTCCGCCAACAATGATCACGTCCTTGTAAACAATCCCCGGGCTCGTTAAGGCGACCGACTGCCTCTCCGGAGTGCGCCCGAGATCGCCGCGAAGATCAATCCTGCCGTCTTCCCCAAAGGTTGCGATGGGTTTACCTGTGCCGGCATCAAGCGCATACAAGAAATTCATCACGCCAACGAGAATGCGCTTGTCCTTCTCGCGCGACCAATAAGCCAGCCCGCGATCGGGTTGCGTGCCCTTAATGCCGGAATCAAATTTCCACAAAAGGTTGCCGCCTGCCGCATCCAAGGCGAATATTTTCTGCGTTGGCGTGATTCCGTAGAGGACACCGTCGACAACAATCGGGCTCGTTTGCAATCCGCCCGTTTCTCCGGTGTCGAAGGTCCAGGCAACGGAGAGCTGTTTCACATTTGTGCGGTTAATTTGCGTGAGACCCGAATAATGAGTGTTCTCCGGCGCGCCGCCATACGCTGGCCAATCACGCTTTTCCTCACTAGAGCGACCAGCGCTTGAGTTGTCAGGAATCTGAAAGGCATAAACAAAAACACCGGGCGGTGGCGCAAAAAAAACACTCGAAATCGCCAAGGCTCCGCAAACTGCCAGGGACCTACCATCTGTTGTTCGCATCCTTGAATCTTATACCCAACGCTCTCCAGGTATGCAGGCGCGATCGCATTCAAGAAGAAAACAAATCGGCGTCTCTGTCTCCAGAGACGCCGATTTGCTCGTTTGGGGGGAGAAAACAATGCCGAGCGACAGGCTTTAGCGCCCGTGTGCCGACCGGGTTGCGCTTCCAGTGGTTCGTCGGCCGCTCGTCGGCGAAACCGTCTTCAGCATTTCTTTCGCTTGATCCAAGTGCTGCTGAATCATGGGAACCGTCTGCGCGGCGAAGGCCTTGATGACATCATCATTGCCGTGGTTCGCCTCGCGCTGAAAGTCCCGTAAATCCTGCTGGTGGTCTTTCACCATGTCTTGCGCGTAGGCGCGATCGAAATCAGCGCCGCTTAGTTTGGAAAGCCTGTCGTAGGTTGCTTGATCCTTTGGGGCGAGATCTGTCGGCAACGTTATGTGTTCTTGGGCCGCCGCTTCCTTCAATTTGTCGCCAGCTTTTTTATGCTCGGCTACCATTCGGGTTCCGAAAGTCTTCACTGCTTCGCTCGATCCGTTGTCTTCGGCAAGTTTGCCGAGCTTGACCTCGGCTAAACCTCCAAGGGCAGCACCCTTCGCAAAAGCCTGGTCAGTCATCGCCGCTCGGGCCTCCGATGAGACAGGCGAACTTTCCTGGTGCCCCAGAACCGCCCAGCAGCCCAGCGAAGTCAAAAAAAGCGTCAATCCAGAAACGTAAGCAATCTTGGCAGCCGTCGTTTCTAACAGCATGCTCTCCTCCCTTATCTATGCCACGGCTGGTGAAGTCGAGCCTAAAGTCCCTAGGCCGTTCAGCAAATCCAGTGATTGCCGTATGCCAATGTCAAACAAGCCTGAGCAACGTCCTGCAAGCTGATATAATCCTGCGGAACTGGTTCCGATTTCTCTGGTAAGGTACGAAAACGAGGCACACGATGGCCGCAACAATTTCCTGGTTGATCGCTTCCCTGATGTTCTTAGCCCTTATTGCCGGAGGTGGGCGCGGCCCGGCTTCGCCAGCTCACGGGATGCTCGTTGTCGCCAATCAGCGCGAGCACACTGCCCTACTCATCGATCCGGAGACGCGCCAGGAGCTGGCGAAAGTCTCCGTCGGCGTCAACGGCCACGAAGTCGCCGTCTCGCCGGACTCCCGATTCGCTTACGTTCCCATCTACGGAAATGCCGGCGTCGGCAGGCCCGGGACAGACGGCACAACGATCGATGTCGTCGATTTACACGATCGCAAACTCATCGCCACAATTGATCTTGGCAAGCCGCTTCGTCCGCATCGCGCCGAATTCGGTCCTGACGGTCTGCTCTATGTCACTGCGGAGCTCGACAAAGCGGTCGACGTCGTTGATCCTGCCACGCGCAAAGTCGTCGCGGCAATACCGACCGGCGCGATTGAATCCCACATGATCGTCATTTCCCCCGATGGCGGCCGCGCCTACACCGCCAATGTGGCCGCAGGCAGCGTAAGCGTTCTGGACCTCAAGCAACGCTCTCTTGTCACCGTCATCCCCGTCGCAAAAACCGTCCAGCGCATTTCGATTTCCGCGGATGGCAAGCACGTATTCACCCACGATCAAGATACTTCACGCATCGCGGTCATCGACACCGCAACCAACAAAGTCGCCAGTTGGATTTCGGTTCCCGCAACCGTCTATTCATCATCGCCGACTGCGGACGGACGCAAATTGCTGGCCTCGTCTCCATCAGGAAAGATCTTTGTAATCGATCTTGCTAGCGCAAAGGTGGAAGAGTCCTTCGACATTCCGCCGGCCTTGGGTGAACTCCTGCTCACACCTGGCGGTAAGTTTGCCTTTGTTAGCTGCCCCGCCGCAGGGACAATCGAGGTTCTGGACATCTCCGGTCATAAACTGCTGCAACCGATCAAACTCACTCCGGGCGTGGACGGTCTCGCCTGGGCGCCGGCAATTCCATAATTTCGCAGTGAAACGAACATGGGTGATCTCAAACGAATCACGCAGATGGCTTGCCCATGAACATCGACTGGATCCGTGACCTCTGTCTCTCGTTTCCCCAAACCACCGAACAGATCCAATGGGGCGACGATTTGGTTTTCAAAGTCGCAGGAAAGATTCACGCTATCACGGTGCTCAAGCCCGCCAAAGTTTGGCTTTGTTTCAAAGTTTCCCCTGAAAAATTTGCAGAGTTGACGGAACGCCCCGGCATCATCCCTGCGCCTTATCTGGCTCGCGCGAAGTGGATCGCTCTCGAAACCAAAGACGCGCTTTTGCCCGACGAACTCACCTCATTATTGCGCGAGTCCTACGACATGGTCGTCGCCAAGCTCCCCAGGAAAACTCGCGAGGCCCTCTTGACCTCTAATCCCGCCTCACTCCACAATCCCCGCAAAAAAACCATCGCCAAGCCGGCTTCTCGAATTCCCCGACGCCACAAACGAAAAAAGCCCTCGAAATAATCGAGGGCTTCCGGTTCGGTCGAACCTAAATCTCTTATGAATGTTACGCGGTAGCTTTGGAATCGTAGCTCCGGCGCAAAGGCCTGGCTCCCGGTAACGGGAAACTCATGTGCCAGAAATTCGAGTCCGGCGAAATAAACTCCACACCTACAAACGTCTTGCTCTCACGATCGCGCTTGACCGAAACGACTCGGGACTCGACTGTCCGGTCGCTGTTTTCATTCACCAGAATCAGCATCTGCCCTACGGTGACGGGCTGATCAAGCTGCAGCAGGGCTCCGTGGCGGTTCACGGATTGCGACTTGGCTTTCACACGGAACTTGTCGCCACTCTCGTCCTGTCCGTGGACCGTTATAGGCACCGTGATGCTCACTCGCAATGTCCGGCGCCGTTCTTTGCAGCGAAAATGAAGTATAGCCATGAGAGACACTAACCTCTCGATTGAACTTGACGACTCGGGAACTAAGCCGGCCCAAACTGGACTGGCTTCAGCATCATCACTTTTCCGAACATGACGCCGAAGTGAACGGTCGACACGAGCGAGGAAACGAGCACGAACGTCGTCCACATTGTTCGTATGGTGCGTTTTGCCACCGCTCCCGACAATAGCGGAACGGTACCAAAATGAACCCAAATGTTCCGGTACTCTAGTACGTTACTCACAATAGTTCAACACCATTTTGGGAAAATCGCGACTACAGGTAGTGCACGCCAGCCTCCGAACGTTTCTGACCTCTCGGAATGATTCGTACCGGTTAACCTACAATTCTTATTTGAGCCCGCACCCCGCCGTCTCTCCTGGAGAATGGATCAGTAACCTCCTTGTATTCTTTGACTTAGACGGGGAGGTGGAAGCCCGTGCTATCGCTGAGTCTCGATATCGATGAATTCAGCCCTCCACGGCCTCACACCCAAGTCGAGGCGCGCCACTGTAACCGGCAGGTAAAAACGTCTCGGCCCGGCACTCCCCGGATTAATGTAGAGCACACCGTCCTTCTCGATTTGCAGAGGTTTATGGGAATGTCCACTCACCACGATGTGAAACCCCGCAACCGCAGGGTTGAGGTCCAAGTCTTCCAGAATGTGCAACATATAGATCGTCGCAGGACCAGCGGAAATAGTCTCGGTCGACGGCAGAGCCTGAGCCCAATTGCCGGTATCAACGTTTCCACTCACCGAGATAACAGGCGCAAGTTTCTTCAAGGTTTCGAGGATTCCCGGCCCGCCTACGTCTCCGGCGTGGAGAATCAGGTCGCAACCGCGAAGCGCTTGCAAAGCCTCTTCTCGCAGCAACCCATGCGTATCTGAAATTAGCCCGAGGATTCTGATCTCTTTGTTCAAATTATTTCGCAGAAAACGAAATTGGATTTCCACCCCCGACATATCGTCAACGGCGGAAGAGCGACTGTCTCAGAGCACTTTCACGCCGAGGACCCTAACCACCTCCAACGCATTTACACGGGCTCGCTGGACCGTCAATCCCCAATGCAAATGGGGACCAGTGACTCGGCCCGTCGCTCCGACCTTGCCCAAATCGGTCCCGGCTATAACTTCATCGCCAACTTTCGCATCGATTTCCGAAAAGTGACAGTAAAACGTGTAAATCCCCAACCCGTGGTCGACGATCACGGTGTTCCCCGAAAAAAATAGCTCTTCCGCCAGCACCACTCGCCCCTTTTGTGCCGCGTGCACCGGCGTCCCCGTCGGCGCAGGAAAATCCACGCCACCGTGCGGCGAACCCGGACGCCCGTTCAAAACCCGCCGCTTCCCGAAGTTGCTCCCCTTGAACTCGCCATCTAGCGGCACGCGAAACGGCCCATCCCACAAACGCTCCGGCGTCACGCGGTCATAAATCTCTCGCAGCCGCTTCGTTTCCGCCGCCGCGCGCGCCTCTTGCTCGGGATTCGGCTCGACAAACTGCTTTTTCACCGTCAGGTTTTCCGTGGCGAAGTGCCCTTCTTTCACTTCCAGAATGGCCCGGCAGCTCACTTTTTCGCCGCTTTGCAACTGCGCCGCAACACTGAACTCATAATTCCCTGCCGCTTTTTCCAGATCCACCCCAAGCAAGGCATTCCTAACATCCACGCTAGAACTCCGCTGGTCTTTCGCTCGCTCCCGCCAGAAAGGCACATCCCGCTCGTTCCATTTGCCGCCGACTTCGCCCAGCGGCTTTTCACTACGTATCTGCACTAGGACCAGCGTGCCTTGCGCCGCGGCTGCCGGGCCCAACCTTAGTTCCACCCCGTTTCCGCAATCCTCAGCATGGGCCGCGGCGGCGAGCGAAAGGGCCCCAATCAAAACAACAATCGCCCCAGCCGTTAAGAAAAGCCTTCGCAATCTGACCTCGCCAAACCTCATTGCTTCGGCCGCAATGCTTGAACTCTCAGCTCCACCTTTGCAAATTGCATTCGCCCCAACTTCGAACCCATGATCACTTTTTCGACATTTGAAAACACGTCCGGATTCTTGGTCTTTTCTCTCAGTTCCTTCAAAAAGGGCCGCACCTTGGCAAAAATGAAAAACAATTCTCCGCAGAACGACGGCGCAAAAAATAGCTTCTCGTTAAGCACGCCATTCGCCACGAACGACGTCGCTATCCCCCAATAGCTCAGCACTTGCCTCAGCCAGTTGTTCTCTTCCGTCCCCAACGACATGGCGACTTTTACATACTCATCCGCATTGTTTGGCCAGAACGTTGTGAGCCACCATTGCCGCGCCTTCCGCATTTCCGGTTCGCGCTTCAGGTCGTACAGCTCCAGAATCAAGCGCGCATCATCGACCGTCGGTTTCTTCGCCATCGTTATTCTCCTAAATCCTCCCGGGTGGTGATTCTACCTGCTGGGTCGGCCTTTTTTCCCTCCAGGCTTTTCAATTGTGCTCGACAGTGTAAGATGCGGCCTCGCAGATTCGAAGCGCTCGGCCCTGATCCTGAGCTCGCACGGTTACCGCTCTTTACTCTCAGCATGATGTCAGGGATGATGCACGCTCGGAAGCCGTGTCTGTGCGGGATAGAGGAGAATCGAAATGCCCAGAGTACTTGTAATGGCAACCGGAATTGCGGTCCTAACGCTCTTTGGCTGCGTCTCGCTCCGCGCCCAACAATCATCGGCGCCCGCTGCGGCAACTTCCACCGCAGCAAAACAAACCGAAACCGATGAATATACCCGTTACGAACTTCTCGCGCCCGAATCCGCCAGCTTCAAAATTACGTACGAAGTCACCGCCACAACGCCCGGCGCCAAATTTTTCTACAATCCCATTCGCAAAGGCAGCGTCGCAAGCGACGAAGCCGTTTTCGATTCCATGACGGGCGATTCGCTTCATTTCGAAGTAGTCAGCGGCGTGGAAGCGCGCAAAGACCCGCTCATGGCAGACGCGGACGCGGATACAAACTTCATCAAAATTTCTCTCGCTCGCCCCGTGCCGCCCGAAGGTCAAGGCCGAATCCTCATCCTCAAGACCTACAAAGATGCGAAGAGCTATTTCCGTGAAGGCGACGCCATCGTTTTCAATCGCCCGCTAGGCATTAAGCGAAACAAACTCGTTCTGCCCGCGGGCTACGAACTTGTCGCATGCAACGTGCCGTCGCAAGTCTTGCAGGAGCCGGATGGCCGCATCGCCATCAGCTTTCTGAACCCAGGCTCCGGCGAAGCTCCCCTAATCCTCCGCGCGAGGCTTGGTGCGCAAACCGGACCATCCGCCGCTCCGCACCTCGCTACACAGGCCCGCAGCTGGGAGGCACCCTTCCAAGGAGAAACCGAGCGAGCACGCCTTTCCGAGCGCGCTCATCAAGACCGCGATATCGTCTATTTTCTGCAGCAGCCCGAAACTCACGCCTTCAGCCTCTACCACGACTACACCGAATCCCACGAAGGCGCCGACAAATACCTAAATGTCGTCCGCGAAGGCAGCACGGTTTCCGGTCCCTCCGCCTACATCCTGGACACCGGCGAAAAACTCTCGACAAAACTGATGACCGGCGCCGATCTCACCACCGCAAAAATTGATGCCGGCGAACCTGTCGCTCCCACCACTCAAGTGGTCCTAATCCCATTTCCGCCGGTGAAAAAAGGCCAGTCCATCCGTCTGCGCATCTCCGAAACCTACACCGCCCCAACCAGTTATCGACTCGACGGCGACGAACTAATCTTCGATCGCAGCCTCGGCCGCCCGCGCAATGCCGTAGTCCTCCCCGCTGGCTGGTATCTGACCGCCAGCTCCATCCCCGCCACCGTCACGCAACTTCCCGACGCCCGCGTCCGCCTGGACTTCTGGAACAACCGCCCCGATTCCGTCGACGTCCTCCTAAAAGCCAAACGCCGCCCCACGGCTAGCGCAGCCCAAGAGCCCTTGTGAGGGAAGGGCTTGTTTACCCTGTAAGGGTTACCCTCTAAGGGCCTCTCGCGGCCGGACCACAGTCAACGCAATCCGTTCACCCAACGCACGCATTACGACCCACCCGCTCTATGCTTTCGCTCTTCCGCCGGCTCTCTTCTGTCCGCGTTCAATCAACACCTCGCAAGA
>Ga0070765_100002708_pt1 | contig 11186 bp, 8 predicted proteins | sample HubBroMetageWFT5_FD_71516 | JGI IMG/M metagenome (GOLD analysis project Ga0070765, IMG submission 71516) | Warmed and freeze-thawed soil microbial communities from the Hubbard Brook experimental Forest, New Hampshire - Hubbard Brook CCASE Soil... | ecosystem: Environmental > Terrestrial > Soil... | reverse complement strand
AGGATCAAGGCACGCAGCCACCGCGATCTGGTCACGGTCGTCGGCCATGCCGCGATTATTTCTCCCGGTGAGTGGGTTACTGCATCGGGTGAATGGATCAACGACCGCACCCATGGCCAGCAGTTCAAGGCGCGCTTCATGCGCACCTCCGAGCCGACTTCAATTGATGGCATCGAGAAGTACCTTGGCTCGGGAATGATCCGCGGCATTGGGCCGGTATACGCCAAGAAGATGGTCAAGGCCTTCGGAGAGAAGGTATTCGACATCATCGAGGCCGAGCCGGATCGGCTTCGTGAAGTCACCGGCATTGGTGCCCTGCGCGCCAAGCGGATTACCGAGGCCTGGGCAGATCAGAAGATTGTCCGTGAAATCATGGTCTTCCTGCACAGCCATGGTGTAGGAACGGCCCGAGCCGTCCGGATCTTCAAGACGTATGGTGCCGATGCCGTCCAAGTCATGACCGAGAACCCATACCGCCTGGCGCGCGACATCCGCGGTATCGGATTCAAGACGGCCGATGCAATCGCGATGAGGCTCGGCATCGAGAAAACAGCAATGATTCGGGTGCGTGCCGGGATTTCCTATGCACTGACCGAGGCAATGGATGAGGGTCACTGCGGCCTACCTGCTGACGAGCTCGTGCCATCGACTGTCGAGTTATTGGGCGTCCGGAAGGAACTGGTCCAGACCGCCCTGGATCTTGAGCTTGCCGAGCGAACCGTTGTCGCCGACGCCGTAGGCGAGACAGCCTGCGTCTTCCTAAGCGGCCTCTATCGCGCAGAGCAGGTCACCGCCGAGCGTCTGTCGCGTCTGGCAAATGGCGCTTTGCCGTGGCCCTACATCGACCCGCATAAGGCACTCCCCTGGATCGAGACCAAGACTGGCCTCACGCTCGCCAGCAGTCAGGCCGAGGCAATCCGCCTGGCTTTGCTGTCGAAGGTGCTCGTCATTACCGGCGGCCCAGGAGTCGGCAAGACGACCCTCGTCAATTCGATCCTGCGCATTCTCGCTGCGAAGGGCGTCGACCTGCTCCTTTGCGCCCCGACCGGCCGCGCAGCCAAGCGCATGACCGAGGCCACCGGCTTTGAGGCCAAGACGATTCATCGGTTGCTCGAGACAGACCCGAAGGGCGGCGGCTTCAAACGCAATGCCGATAACCCGCTCGAGTGCGACCTGCTGGTCGTCGACGAGACCTCAATGGTCGACGTCATGCTGATGCAGGCGCTGCTGAAGGCAGTCCCCGACAATAGCGCCCTTCTCATCGTTGGCGACATCGACCAGTTGCCCTCGGTGGGTCCAGGGCAGGTTCTGGCCGACATCATTGCTTCTGGCGCTGTTCCCGTGGTGCGGCTGACCGAAGTGTTCCGGCAGGCAGCGCAAAGCAAGATCATCACCAACGCGCATAGGATAAACCAGGGCATCATTCCTGATCTTTCCCGGCCTGAGGGCGACAGCGACTTCTACTTCGTGCCCGCCGACGATCCCGAGACCGCCGTCCCGCGCATCATCGAATTGGTAAAGTCCCGCATTCCCCAGCGCTTCGGCCTCGATCCCATCCGCGACATCCAGGTACTCTGCCCCATGAACCGCGGCGGAGTCGGCGCCCGGTCGCTCAACATCGAACTACAGGCCGCTCTCAACCCTGCCGGCGAACGCAAAATTGACCGCTTCGGCTGGACATTTGCGCCCGGTGACAAGGTCATGCAGATCGAGAACGATTACGACAAGGAGGTCTATAACGGCGACATCGGCTACATCGAGGAAGTCGATTCGGATGCCGGCGAGCTGGTCGCCAAATTCGACGGACGCTTCGTCAAATTTGTTTTTGGCGAACTCGATACCCTGGTGCCGGCTTATGCGGTCACCATCCACAAGAGCCAGGGCTCTGAATATCCTGCCGTCGTCATCCCAATTTTTGACCCAGCATTACGCCATGCTGCAGCGGAACCTGCTGTATACCGCTGTGACCCGCGGCAAACGATTGGTCGTCGTCGTTGGCCAGAAGAAAGCCGTCGCAATAGCGGTAAAGAATATCTCTGGCCGACGGAGGTGGTCGAAATTGAACGACTGGCTCGGGGCCAGGCCGTCTCTGGGCTCGTCCCCGTAGTCCTTCGAATCTACTACAGCGCCGCGCCCGGATGCACTTCGCGAACTACGTTGGAGACGTCCCGAATAAGCTGCGCACAGTCCATGACAAACTTGGTATCCACGTCCACCAAAGTCCTAACTTCAGACGCATCTCCCTCGAAGAAGAACGCATCGCCGGGATGCTTTATCCGGAATGGTAACTGTTTATGCTTCAAGAGTGCCTCGTAGCTTTCCCCTAGTCCATGCTTCAGCACATTTATGGCCGCGTTGAACTGGGCAAAATCGCTTCTCTAGCGCAACTTCCTTTTGCCCCTTCAGGCAGCGACGCGCCTCCGTAAAGCCGTTCTTGGACTTCAAGCGATCCTGCAGGATCGACTCCAACATGGAAAACATTCCGACTGAAATGATGGCCTTCTGCAGCCGGATCGCTTGCAGAGTCTTCACAGCCGCTGTGGTACCGCCCATATGCGGCACCTGATCTTCAGCTTCCTTCAGCGCATGGAGCGCGATGCGGGCAGACCTCTCGACCAGTTCGAAGTATGGGTGCAACGCAAGAACTCCCTTCGGAACGGCGCGTCACCCGCGCCTGGTAGCTCGACGAGAGTGTACGTCACGTCGCCTTACAGCGGCAGCGGCACGGGAAGTGTGAGGCCAAGAAGCTAAGATAGTGCTGACGCGCGCCCTCCGATGGTCAACCCACGATTTCATCGTCATCACCGTCACCATCGTCACTGCAGGCTAAAAAGTCGACCAAGGTACCAGATCTCAAGGTTATCGATGACGGTAGTGACGATGATGACGATGAAAGCGTCACTTTTTCGGCTTCGAAAAGATACTCCCCCCGGTGGGGAGCGGCCAGTCCGACATCCTCTCAATCCGTATTCCCCGACTTGCCGCGTCTCGCCCAAATGTCACGTGGATGCCGACCGTGCGTAGCGCTGGAGCAATGCGACGTAGTCTGCCGCTTAACATATTTGGTGTTTTAGGCCACGTCCTGGTCTGGCCGTGATATCCGGCGCAGGTGCTGAGCGCCGGCAATAACTCTGTTGCGGTTCCTTCCCAAACTTTTTGGATCGCGAAGGTCCGGATCGCAGCTGCTATTGGGTTAGTCTCCAGCATCAACTCGATGGCACCACTAAGGTTGGCATCGTAGGCGCGTGCAAATGTCCCCTCGACTGCATAGGCGGGCTCACAAGCAGTGGCCCATAATGCAAAGTCGGCCATACGAGGGAGCCTTGCCAGTTTTATATCCGGTAGCCGACGAAGGCCCACCACCATCGCGTCGAGGAGAGCACCCAGGATGCCCGGGCGGGCCGCATCGCACGCAGCCCGGATTTCACCCTCCGGCCGGCGATCCTTCTCGGCGATGGGCTCCAGCGTCAGGAACAGCGCGCGGTCGGCGAGATCAGGCCGCGTCACGAAGTCCTCGATGCCGTTCAGGATCACTGGCTTGACCACATCGAATAGCGTTTCATCGCCGTCGGAATAGAGCTGCCGCGTAGCAAGCCCGCCGCCGGTGGCGATCCGGCAAAACGCATCAGACATAGCCACGGACAAAAAAGAGACGTTGTCGTACGCTTGGATATGTGAGTTGTTGGCAGCAATAAAAAGGTCGCGGTCTCCACGCGGCAGGGAACGCAGTGGCGCCTTGTTCGGGTCGATCAGGCTTCGCAGCGTGCCAGCGAACGTGGACTTGGCGGAGCCCTGTTCGCCAGAGAGCACGAGTACAGGGTACGGCCCGGTCGAGCGCAGGGATGCGAGGAGCCACGCAACGACTAGAACGAAATCCTCGTCGGACACGTTGAGCAGGGGACGGAGGTCCATGATCGAACCGCCGGCGACGGGCACCGGCAGCGGAAGCGCACCGGCGGCGCGCCGAAAACGCACCGGCGGACGCTCGATGACCCGCCAGCCTGTGGTGTCGATCTCGATCGCCCGCCAGGTGTCGTCGCCCAGGTCGAGGTAGTACTTGCCGTCAGCGCCACCGACGCGAACGTGCACAGCACGCTCGGGTCCGTCGAAAATGGCTCTAGCCTCGAGTGCGAGTAGCGCAGCGTTCAGTGCCTCGGAGTTGGGTGCTCCGCCCGTTTCCTCAAAGTAGAGGCGCGTTAGGATGCGCCTGAAGCTCTGTAAGCGTACCGCGACCGTTGCTCGGTGGCCGTTAACATCAATATCTGCGTACGCTTTTTCATCCGAGGTGTGGAAGAAGTCTGCAACCTCAGCAAGCTCTAGGAGCACATCAACCTGGGTAGTCCGACGCTCGAGGCCATCGCCAGGGATAGCGTCATCTAACTCCGACACACGGCAGCCGGCGCTTCTTAGCGCAGAACGCAAGGTTTCAAACGCAGCACGATCGGCTGCCCTTAATGCCGCAAGCCGTGCCAGAACTGCAGGCGCGAAGGGCGCACCTGGATCCGTTTTGGTCGCTTCGATCAGGCCGTTCAGCGGATCTGGCGCACCATCAGTCACGCCTGGCCACCAGCTACCGTCTGCCAAGTGGTATTTTACTCCGTTGCCAATGTCGAAGACGAAGGGTTCTCCCTTGGTGTCAATTCCGATAAAGGCCGCCTCACTGGACGACTCTCGGAAGGGGGCCTCGCAGCGCAACTTTTCGCCGGGCTTCATGCCAGAGACATGCTCGCGCAAGGTCTTCGTCACGCCTCGGCTCTCGATCTCGGTGTCAAGCGTCAACTGGCCTCTCGAAACTGTGGAGAGACTGCCACTCTCACCGATCGAGACAGAAAGCTTGATACCGGTCTTCCGGCCGTAGGAATGCAATGCACTTTCATCGGGTAGCTTCAGGGCTGAAAGGTCCAGAACATCGTTTCCATCGACGATGGCGATGTCAGCATCATCGCAGCGATATCCATGCGCGCATCTGGCATCGGGCTCGGCGCAGAACACGATCCGGCCTGTGTCGAAGACGGCTAGGTCGAAGACGCTCCTGTGCTCTATACCGACGACGTCACCTGTCGTTCGGCTGTGCTTTTCGTAGGGAAAGGATAGCCCACAGTTTACCATCTCCACGCTGATGAGCGCCTTCATCAAGGCGATCTTCGAGGGATCGCTCACCCGGATCCAGGCGTGTGTAGCGCCTTTGCCGGCTTCACCAATCTTTACGACACGAGCCGATGAACCGCGTAGCGCAACTCGAGTTACCTGCGAAATCCCAGGAAGGATCGGCTCCCACATTTTGAGCCGCTGCTGAATGTCCTTGGCAGCCCAGTCTGGCGGAATGCCTGGCGGATTATCAGCGTCTAGGACCAACCATTCCGACGGGTCCATCCCGGCCTCGAGGCGCGCAGCAACGCGACGGCCCTCGTGCTCGACGATGCCGACGGGCACGTCATCTTCGGCGCAGCCCAGCAGCTCCGCGAGCTTGGCTTTGGAGTAGATGTAGAAGGGCGACCCGTCGTCATTGTGCCACCGAGCAGGGACGATCACCTTATTGTCGCTACTGGTTACGTTCTCCAGCAGGCCAGCCATCTTGTCGGCATCCTCTACGATGTAGCTCTGCGCGATGCCCTCGCTGAGATTGGCGGCAGCGCTCTTGTCGAGGCTGCCATCGGCACGCCTAGTGTAGGCCTTGCAGACACGAGACGGCTGCGTGCAGGTGATGACCGTAATCGTTGTAGCCGCCCGCGGATCAGGTGTTGGGCTCGTCATGGCCCTAGCCTGCGCGATAACGTGTCGTCCGCCTTCATTGATACTTCGTGCGCCCGCAGGCGGCTTCCTAAGGGGGATTTTCATGATGGTCTCCGTTGACTGAAGGAGACCGCCCTTGGCGTGCGAAGCGACGTGCGCTAGTATTCACAGGCTTTCCGAGCATCGTGTTGACTATCGCCGGCCGCTCCCGCAAGGGGCGGCCGGTTTGTTAGACGCCAGAGATCAGAATCCGCCGCAACTCGTCGTCTGGCATCAGGGTTCTTCCGCCTATTCTGATCAGCCGGATTTTTCCAAGCTTGGCGTACTTCCAAATTGTAGCCGGACATACGTCGAGTCGATCGCTGGCTTCGTCTATGGAGTGGGCGAGCTTTTTGGACTTTTCCCTTTCCATCGAGTCTGGGGCTTCCCGATTAGCCGTGCTGATGGAGCCGAAATTTCTTCGTGCTGTCGTCACTCTGTTCCACCTTTCTGATGTCCGTTAATCACTGACATCCGTTGCGGTGGTTACTTCCTAACTGCGCTCATCAGCGACGAAAAGCAGGCGCCGGCGCGCTCTTTAAGAGTGCCGGAACTTTTTTCTGCACTCTTAAAGAGCGCGGTGTTTTTTGATCCAACGACGAATCTTGTCCACGTTCACTTTGCAAAGCCCGCGGTTTTCGAGATCTTCGTTTACGGAATCAAGAATTGAATTTGCGTCTTTGTAATCGCGCCCACTCGGCTGTGGAAGGTGCTTTTCAATGGCCGTCTTAAGCGCCTGCTCCTTTTTCGACGCTGCGATCTTTATTGCCCGCGCCTCGCGCGCCCTCTTCGCCTGTTCCTTTTGAAACTTTTTAATATTCGGCAACGACCTTGGGTCGCTAGCGAGCTCGTACCCGAACACCAAGGCCGATTGGCAAGTGATTTCGATGGCACCGATCAGTTCGCTGACATGCTCGAGCGCGGCGTATTCTATGACGCTCAGAGCCTCGTCGATACTGCTCGGCGCCGCGTCGCCTGGGCTTGCATTTGGTACAAAGCTCTGCAGAAATTCAAAGTGGTTCGCCATTTCGCCGAGGTGCTTCGCGACCTTTTCCGCATAAGATCGAGCCTTTTCATTGTCAGTGTGGTTGCCAATTCTCTCGATCGATTCCCGCAGGTCACGAAACATTGCCTGATCCGCGACTAGTACTCGCCGATATTCCAAGTTGGCGAGGCCAGCAATCTGTCTGGCAACAATGGTTTCCGGCTTGGTGGTCTTCTTCACTTTGGTTGTCGCCTTGCCAGATTTGCCTCCAATCTTCATTTTTGTCCCCGCCGCTGAATAAGCGGAACAATCTTGGTTTTTGCAACGTTCGGCTCACAGTATTCCGCCCATGCTTCCATAAGCTGCCGGCGCTTCTCGAGTGCATCGCCGCGGCGGTATGCCTGTTCGGCAGCATCGCCGACGACATGCGCCAAGGCCGCCTCAGCCACCTCACGGGGGAATTGCGTCTCATTGCCGACCCAGTCGCGGAAGCTCGATCGGAAGCCGTGCATCGTGGCGTCCTCGACCTTCATGCGGCGCAGGATCATCTCCATCGACATGTTGCTCAGGGGCCTCCCCGGCTTTCGCCCGGGGAACACGAAGTCGCCGATACGAATCTTCTCCAGCTTCCTGAGGATCGCGACAGCACGGCCTGACAAGGGGACACGATGGATGCGGCTCGCCTTCATGCGTTTGGCCGGGATGATCCAGATGGCGGTCTTAAGGTCGATCTCATCCCAGGTTGCGCCCAGAACCTCGCCCGTGCGCGCCGCGGTCACGACCGTGAACTCGATGGCCAGCGCGGCCACGGCGTCACGCTTGCGGACCTCGCCGATGAACCTGGCGACCTTTTCGTAGGGCAGTGCCGCGTGGTGTCCCTGGGCAACTTTCGGGCGCTTGGGCAACAGCTTGTCCAAGTGCCCCCGCCAGAGCGCGGGATTAGGGCCATGCCGGAACCCCCTGGCCCGGGCCGCATCCAGAACGTGCTCGATCCGGCCCCGCAGGCGCGACGCCGTTTCCGGGCGTTTCCGCCATAGAGGGCGAAGAACGCCAAGGACGTCATCGGTCTCGATCTCGTTGACTGGCCGGCTTCGGAGCGGGGCGGCGTATTCGTTGAGCGTCATCACCCATTGCTGGCGGTGCTTCTCATTACGCCATTCCGCACCCTTGCCCTCGATCACCTCGTCAGCGAGCTGGCCGAATGTAGGGACACCCCTGGAGGCGGCTTTTTCGGCCTTGCGCAGGCCGATCGGGTCGCCGCCGGACCGCAGGACGGCGGCCCACTTGTCCCGCTCGATGCGGGCTGCCGCCAGAAGCACCTCAGGGAAGCCTCCCAGACCCATTTCCCGCAGCTTGCCGCCGCGGGTGAACAGATATACCCACCGCCGGCGAAGCGTACCTCCGGCCTTCGATATGGACAGATAGAGGCCTGCGCCGTCGCCGTGACGCCCGGGCCTTGAGAGCGTTGCCGCTCGTCTAGCTGACAATTTACCGGTGCGCCTCATGCCCGTCCTTGGCCCCAATATAGGCCCCAATCAAGGATGTAGATTGTAACGGATCAGGATGGAGGCGAACAGAGGCCAGTAGACACCTTGACCAATAAAAACGAGGTATTCTGTGTGACCGACGGACTATAGCGGACTAGGGTAGAGCGATGTTCGGCGGACGCCGGGTCCGCCAGAGACTTCACGCAATACATTGATTAAATTGACTTTTATGGTGGTAGTGTACTTTATGCCCACCACTATACCCACCATATTGATTTGGATTAGATCGAACGGATCCGCACCTAACGGGACTGACCGTTTCGCCGATTAGCGAAGCGCACTCGCCACTCGGACGTAGGCTCCTTCTCGCCCGCCGCACTTAGGATCACGCGAAACGATGGCCCCGCAATAGTGCTCCAGCTTTCGCCGGCAACGGACGTGCGGGGATCTCTTGCGCGCGGGCACGCTCAGATGGTCGACGGCGTTCAGACGCCGACGCGCGCGAGCAGCGATGGAGAAGCTACCTAAATGAATAGGAGGCGCGCGGCGCGATCCACCGTGGCGCGTAACGCAGGACGAGGCTATCGATCAGCGCCCTCTCCAGCCGTTCCACTCGCGCGCACAGCCGCGCGTAGGTCTTTCGGCCCATGCCGCCAGGGCGAGGAGGGATGGCATCGACCACAGGTCGCGAGCCATCAAGCCGCTGCCTGATCCGATAGGCCTGAAGATACGCCCGTCCCTTCCTGCTCCGGCGCTGACTCTCATAAATGGGATTTCTGCAGCAGGCTCGGCAGCAATAGCCGGCGAACCCCTTGAACAGCCGTGCCACGCGTCGCTCGCAATGCGGACAAAGCAGCCAGGGCCTGAACCCGCCGAAGTGGCAACGCGTCCAGGACACCCGGATGCCCTGTGGAACCGACTGATTGCGCAGCTCAAGCAGGATCCGGTACCGGGCCAGGCGCATTGTCGTTATCCTGGGCCATCGCAATGACGGTCGGAGCGCGATCCAGTCGTCCGTCAGAAGTCCGGCACGATTAAGCTCGCGCACGTCGAGGGTATCTCTGGCCAGCTCCTCGACGGTCCGCCGGTTGCGTGTCACGGCGGCGGGCCCAGGGTGCGCTGGAGATGTGCGTAGAGCGCGTCGGCGATCGCGTTCTCGTCGTGACGCGACTGTGGCTCGAGCAGTCCCGCCCGCACGAACGCATCGAGTTCTGTTTCGTGTAACTCGACCCACAGACAGCGCAGGCCTTCGCGCCGGCGCTCACGATGAGCGCATACGTTCGGCGGCTGGGGTCGGGCTTGCGGCTGGCATCGGCCGTTACGGATTACAGTGTGAATTTATACCATACTGCGGCGGGATGGCGAAGAGCCCCGAGCCTGCGGCAACGGCCTTGCGGCCCCCGTCGAGGTGCCAAGCGTTGTGCCTAACCCGCCCAGCAGAGCAGCCCTGCGATTGATCTTCATCGTCGACTTCCCGGTCGGAGGAATTATTCGCCGTTCCACAACAAAAGGTCAGCTGACGTTAGAGTGACTCACACCCTGCCTCTCAGCAGATCTCGGATCTCGGTCAGCAGAACCTGGTCCTTGGTCGGTGGCGCGGGCGGAGGCGGGGCATCCTGCTCTTTTCTCATCGCGCGGTTGATGCCGCGGATGACCAGGAACAGCACGAAGGCGATGATGATGAAGTTGACGGTAACGGTGATGAAGGTGCCGTAGCCCAGGGTGGCGCCCGCCTTCTTGGCTGCGTCGTAGGTCGGCGCCTGGCTGGCCGCGGGCGTGAGCCCAATGAAATTGTTGGTGAAATCGAGCCCGCTGAAGACGCGGCCGATGATAGGCATGATGATGTCGTTAACCAGCGAATCGACGATCTTGCCGAAGGCGACGCCGATGATGACGCCGATGGCGAGATCGACGACATTGCCGCGCATCGCGAATTTTTTGCATTGCCTCCTCCGTGGGTTGTCACGAGACGCGCAGCCCCACCAGCAAAGCAGAAATCGATCACCATGGGCATCCTACTAGAAACGGTTAACCCCTGGCTACAAAGGCATGCGGTCAGAAGCGGAAAATACAAGCGTGGCGATGCCCGGGCGCGGCCTCCTTGGTCAGCATGATGCGGATGCCGACCGTGCCCGCCGTTTTCTTCCAGTCGGCGACGACATTGGCCACCGCAGGATCGTCTGGGTCGACAGGCTCGACGATGGCGAGCCGGCCAGGGTGTGTCCGTTGCACTTCCACCGCATAGCTGGCGTCGTCGGCAAGCCTTGCCGCGCTATCCGTCATCGTGGCGTCGGCATTTGTTGTATGATCTTCTACTGCTGAGCCACCGCGGCAAGGCGAGCCGGGAGCCAAGGCATATTGGGTCAGATGAAGCGGCTTGGCCGCGTCTTCGTTCTCTGGGCGGGCGTGTTGTGCGCCGGTGGCGCAGGCATGAAGCACGCCTTTGCTCAAGCGCCGGCTGTCCCGTCATCCGAACTGAAGCAACAGTACGACGCTGCGTTCCAGGAAACGCTGAGCAAGCCGGCCGATCTCGACGTGCTGTTCCGCTTTGCCAGCCTCGCGTCGCAGACGGGCGACCTCGAAGGCGCGATTTCGGCGCTCGAACGCATGCTCCTGATCAATCCCGACCTGCCGCGGGTGCGGCTCGAATTGGGCGTGCTCTACTACCGCCTGGGGTCGTACGAAGTCGCGCGAACCTATCTGGATACGGCGCTGAAATCGCCGTCATTGCCCGCGGATGTGCGCGGCAAGGCCCAGGAATATCTGGCGGAGATCGAGGCCAAGGCGAAACCGTCAAGCCTGGGCGGCGAAGTCTTCTTCGGCTGGCGCTACCAGTCCAACGCCAATCTCGGCCCCGCGGGCTCCAACGTGCTGTTGTTTGGGCAACCGGCCAACCTGAACCAGCAGGGCCTGGGGACGGCCGACTGGGGCGTCGTGAGTTC
>Ga0070765_100002707_pt1 | contig 11186 bp, 9 predicted proteins | sample HubBroMetageWFT5_FD_71516 | JGI IMG/M metagenome (GOLD analysis project Ga0070765, IMG submission 71516) | Warmed and freeze-thawed soil microbial communities from the Hubbard Brook experimental Forest, New Hampshire - Hubbard Brook CCASE Soil... | ecosystem: Environmental > Terrestrial > Soil... | reverse complement strand
TCCACCAGCCGGCTTTTCGCCTCGGCTGTTTGCTGCACTCTTAGTTGCGGCGCCTTTACCAGTTGCACGCTTATAAGGGGCAGCCGCCTTCGCAGCTACCACCCCGGCTCCCTTGAACTCACCCGGCTTCGCCGTCGCAGCCACAGCCGGCTTGCCGTGGTTCACGGAAGCATATTGGCTGCGATCCTTAGCAGCTTCTTCCCGGTGCTGCGTCTGGGCTGAGGTCGCGGCGGTGTGCTGCTCGTGTGCGTAAGTCTCTTCCTGTGCCGTCGCTCTCCGGCTAACACCGCCCGGACCGTTGAAGCTGGCGCGGCTCGTTGTGTTGTAATTATTCACGACCGTTTTGGTGTAGACGTTGTGAATTACCGTGACATTCACATTGCTTACCGAGCGGTTATAAAAGAAATTTCCGCCTTGCCAGTACCCGCCCTGAAAGCCGAACCCGCCGTATCCAAAACCGTAATTAACTCCACCGTAGAAACCAACCTGGGGGCCCCAGTAGCCGGCATTCCACGCGTACACTCCGCTACTCCATCCCCAATAACCAGGCGTCCAGAGGAACCCCGGAGTGGGTGCTTCTACCCAAGTGCCCGGTACCCAATAATAATCGGCATCATCATTGCTCCAAGACCAATAGCCAGGAGTCCATATGTAATTATCGCCCGGACAAACGGGCTGCACGTAAACCGGCAGTGCGGGGGGCGCTACAGTAATCGAAACTCCAACTACCTGTCCGAATGATTTCGACGGTATAAGTAACAAGAACAGCGCGAGCAAGAGCCAACGAACCGAGCGAATCGAGCGCATCTTTTGCATTGAGCATCACCTCGTTAGATTTTTCATTTAGCTGCGAACAAGAACGCGTACAAATAGGAATGGCCTGCAAAACCCCACTTATTCAACGGCCGCTTTTGGTGCGTGGAACTCTTCGAAGGGTTTCGAAGTCCTGCCGGACAACCTCTATATGACAGCAAGAATGTTCCCATAACTCCACCCCATCAATAACATGATGCTTGGGAAGTGCTTAAGGACACATATCCCAGGAGGATTCCTAACCCTTTGGCCGGAATTCCACCACCACATCTTCTTCAGCGCCTAAGGGCTGACCATCCAGAAGCGTTACTGTATAGCGCCACTCGCGGACGGCTCGCACTACTCTGGGGATTAACGAAGGGGGGCCGCTTATCGCCCTCACGTCCACTACATCGCCACCTTTCCCAATCGTGGCCCGCACTTTCACCGTGCCGCCGATTTCCTCTCCCGGCCCCGGCACTACAGGATCTACGTGGTAGATCAGGACCCCAGCTTGCAGTCGCGCAGGTCGATGACTTGATGCCGGGCCGGGCTGAACTGGAATCGAAACGAAACGCTGCGCGCTGATGGCCAGCGTTCGCGAGGCGCTCACTGCTGCTTCAGGGAATGCCAGCCGGAACGGCCCGCTCTTTTCATCCGGAGGTGTGACGAGTGCCGGACTTTGGAGCTCGCTGTAGGGTTTATCGACGGTTGCTTCAGAATAATCGGGTGCACTCGGATTTTGCCGGCTTTGCGATCCTAATTCGGATTCCAGCGCCGGCGGAACCGCAGCGGGAACCTTAGCGGGAGTTTGCCCGGCCCTTGCCCGCGGCGCAGCCCTCAGTCCGCCGGTGGAGACCGCGCCAGAAGATGAGGCAAGATTTCTTGACTGCGGTCGCCGATCGCTCGCAGGTGGCCCCTGATCATCTTCGTCCTCGGGCGATTGCGCAGCATCATCAGTGTTTGTATCTGACGTCGCGTTCTTCGCCGCTGCCGCATCGGTCGAAGCGTTCGTTGAATTGCTGGAAGAACCATCGCTGGAGGCTGGCGAAGATTCGTTCTTCGGTCGTTGTGCCGCTCTCTCTAGGGGCTCCTTCGATTGTGATTCAGACGCAGGTGCCGTGGGCGGGTTTGTTGCCACCACAGGACGGTCAAGCCCCAGTAATTTTCTTACCGAACCGCTTCCGGCCATAAGTCCGCCGGCGAAACACACTGCGGCGACTAAAAGGATCACTCCTAGAATCCGAAATATGCCGCTACTTTCCGGCACTTTTTCAATGGTTTGTGGCGCGGTGGATTCCGTTGCAGCTCCGCCTCGATTCCAAACAAATTGCTGCCTCCAATCTGCTTCCTGAGGATAGGTAAATGTGGGCAGCGCCCATTCATCAGGAGTTTGTTCTTCCATGGCGGGCGATTCATGCGGGCCAACGCGCGGCAGAGCAGCTTCGTCGTGATCGGGGACAGAGGCTTCCACTCTATTTTCTTCTGAAAGGATGGAATTGACTGCAAATTGCGCGATTCGGGGGTCATCTGCGGGTAATTCTTGGCGCGTAAGGGGATCTTCAGCCCGGTTGATGATCCAGCGTCGGCGCGGGAATACGATGGTGTCGGCCGATTCGTCCGCTGCGGACGGTGCGTCGCTCACGGATTTGGCGTCCTGCGAGTCCGGCTCGGCGTTTTGGGCACCTTGTTCAGAAATGGTGCTTTCGCTAGCCGGCGCAGAGACGTTTTCCGTCAATTCGCTGCTTTGTTCTACGAAAGACTCCGCGTTCAAGTCTTCGCAATTCGTATCATGTGGACGATCTTTCCCAAGTTCTTGGGGATTCTGTTCTACCCGCTCCAGGGTTTCTTGTCCTACTTCCGTTTCTTTCCAGTTATGATCGGGCGCTATTCGTAAAGTACTTTCTGACGGAAACATTGCCGCAAATCTCTCCTCGTCAGCTTCGTTCAAAACCTCGAGTTTACGCGGCTCTTTCTTGCGCCTGGCGGAATCCGAGAAATGGTTCTTTTTAAGATGGTAACTAGTTTCGGTTTCAACTTCGCCGCGTGAGGCCTTTGAACAAATCCAATGGCGTATTTTCTGGCGGTCTACTTCCGTGATGCCATCAAAACAAATGCCCGCACCTTTCTTCGATTCGCTGGTCCAAACTATCCGCCCGCTGGTTTCAATCCAGCCCGGACTTTTCGGTAGCTGAAAGCGAATGTTGGGGAAATAATCTTCCAACAAAGTTCCCGCGGCGGTAATGGCGAACCCGCCCTCACTTATATTCAGGGCGATACCGCCATTTCCGTCGCCGAGGTCTATATAAGTTAGCAGGGGTGAATTGGTTCGCGCACAGGCGCGGCGGTCACGCCTTTCAGAGAGACTTTCAAACAGCTCTTCTATATTTCCCCGAGTACTCGACATGCCACACCTCAATCGCCATTCGAGCTAGCCGGGATTCGCTCGGAGCATTTCGAAACAGCCAAAGCAAAATATTCTACTTTTTCAGCGCGCAAAGCGACGTGCAGTGAGAGCCCTAGTTCATCAACAAAAATACCTTATCGCAATGGACCCCGGCCCTTCTCATAAGGCCGGCGAGTGCACTCTTGAATTAACCCAATTGCCGCAAATTAGTCGCGTCGGAGATGGATTATGGAGCGGTCGGTAAATAACTCTCGCAGAGCGACTTAAGCATGAAATTGCTTTTCTTGGAAATTAAACGGCAGCTTGCCCAAGGTTGCTAAAGGTGAACGTACTCGCTTCGCGGGTCTCGATGCCTGCTATTGATAAAGCTCAAGTTCCTCGGTGGCCTCGTCATACACTTGCCGCACAATCGGCGTCGCAAAGTTGCCGTCGAATTCGGCATTCAGATTCGGGTCGTCGTGAGTGAATTGTGGCCGAATCGTGTCGAACTTCACGAACTTTCGGGTTTCTTCGAGAGTCATGCCCCGCCGCAAAGCTTCGTGCACCTGGTCCGTCACCGACTGCAGCGACTCCATAACAAGCTGCAAATATTTTTTGCCGTGTTGAGCTTCCCCATGGCCCGGGATAATTACGTCCGCGTCCAACTCATCCAGCGCCTTCAGGCTTTGAATCCAGGATCTGGGATGCGAGTCTGCTCCGAACGGCACCGGAGCAGTGAGCAGGTCGCCGGCGAAAAGTATCTTCTCTTCCGGTAGATACACCACGGTGTCTCCCGCGGTGTTTCCCACGAAATGCATCATACGAAACTCGCGCCCTCCCTGGTAAAGCGTCAATCTCTTGTCGTAAGTGAGCGTTGGCAACACCGGATGCATCGATTCATATTCGGTCAGGAATACTTTCTCTTTGCGCAACATATCTTCAATGTCGTGGCGATCCTTTTCGGCCAATACCTTTCCATCCGGACCCTGATCCATGCGCAATTGTTCTTCCATGTCTTTGTTGGCAGGCGCCGCTATGGCTTGCAGCGTTTTTCCGTAAACGTTCATGGTGTTTTCCATGAGTCTTCGTGTTTCCGCGCTGGCAATGACTTCCACATTTGGAAACTCTTTAGCGTAAACCTCGTTACCGTCCCAATGGTCTGGATGCCAGTGAGAATTCACTACGTATCGCACGGGTTTGTCCGTGATTTTCCGGATCTCCATCAACACTGCACGCGCTGACGATGGCAGCACGTTGGTATCGAACACCAGCACGTCGCGCTCGTTCACAACCGCGATCGAATTGCCGTCAACCTCAATGGGGTCCTGGTCCGGAGAAATAAAAAGGAATATACCGTCGGCGATGACGACTTTTCGGGGACCTCTGTTGACCTCCTCGATCCCACCCCTGGTCCCGTTGCCGGGAAAATTGCTTTCTGTTGCGATCGCACAGGAAAGCCCTGGCCCGGGAAACACAAAGGCCAAAAGGACCAAAACTATCCGAATTTTCATAACGCCTCCAGGACACGTTCCGCCCCTTAGACGGTGAACGGAATCCAATGTAAGCGCTTGGCCAGCGATATGGAACCTACTGCACGTCCGCGCCACCCGTTCCCTAGATTCTCGTCCCGCAGTGTGCTAGTGTTTTTTGTGACCAGAATAAGAAAAATTAAACTCACCAGGCGCTGTTCTTGTGAATATTCGCCGCTGGAAAATCAGTCTTACGGTTCACCTGTCCCGATAGCGATGGCCGTACGCGAGACCCAACATGTTTGAAACGCTCACAGATAAACTTCAACGCGCGTTCAAAAATCTACGCGGACAAGGCAAGCTCACCGACGAGCACCTCGACGCAGGCTTGGCCGAAATTCGCGAGGCATTGCTTGAAGGTGACGTGAACGTCGGCGTCGCGGAGGAGTTCATCACCCACGTTCGCGAAAAAGCAGTTGGTTCTGAAGTGCTCCTGCAACTCTCGCCTGATCAGCAAGTTGTGAAAATTGTCCGCGACGAATTGGGCGAACTTCTCGGCCGCGAAGCGAAGCCGCAGTACAGCTCTAAGCCGCCTTCTGTTTGGCTGATCGTGGGCCTGCAAGGTTCCGGCAAAACTACTTCCACCGGAAAGATGGGAAAGTGGCTGGGCGAACATGGCCACCGTCCCTTGGTTGTTTCCACTGACGTTTATCGCCCCGCGGCGCGCGAACAGCTGGCACAGGTCGCCAAAGCAACGGGAACGCCTCTGTGGCCCGGCACCGGTACCGACAAGCCGCTAGAGATTGTTCGCGGCGCCTTACGCGAAGCAAAGCTTTCTGCCTGCGACGTAATACTAGTCGACACCGCCGGCCGCCTGCACATCGACGATGAGTTGATGAAAGAGCTTTCCGACCTGAAGCGCGAGCTGAATCCTTCCGAGGTGCTATTCGTGGCCGACGCCATGATCGGGCAGGACGCTGTTCGTTCGGCTGGCGAATTCCATAAACGGCTCGGCATTACCGGAGTCGTGCTCACGAAAATGGATGGCGACGCACGAGGCGGCGCTGCGCTTTCCATCCGTAAAGTCACGGGCGCGCCGGTAAAGTTTGTAGGCGTCGGTGAAAAATACGACGCGCTTGAACCGTTTCTTCCCGACCGCGTGGTTTCGCGCATCCTTGGCATGGGCGATGTGCTTGGCCTGATTGAAAAGGTCGAAAAGCACGTTGACGAGAAAAAGGCGCGCGAGCTCGAACGGAAGCTGCGTGAAGATGATTTCACTTTGGAGGATTTTCGCGACCAGCTGCGCCAGATCCGCAAGATGGGCTCGCTCGAATCGATTATGGGCATGTTGCCGAAGATCGGCCCGTTCGCAAATCTCCCCAAGAACCCCGAAATCGACGAGAAGCGCCTGGGCTCTGTGGAAGCCATCATCAATTCCATGACCGCTGCGGAGCGTGCTAATTCCAATTTGATTGATGGCAAGCGCCGCAAGCGCATCGCGCTCGGCAGCGGCACTTCCGTGCAGGAAGTAAATCAAGTACTGAAGCAATATGCCGACATGCGCAAGATGATGAAGCAGTACGGCCACTACGCCAAAACTAAAATGCGCGGTATAGGCAAATTCGCCGGCCTAAAATAAAGTCTGGGGATCCGGGTGGTCGCGCCGGAGGCTGCCGCATTGCTCGTTGAGTACGATCGCACTGTCAGCCACAACGAAGTCTTGCACAAGGTGAATCAGACGGATTAGGCGGACTCGGGAGTATTGACTAGGGGAAATTATGCCGATTGTCATCGATAACGTGTTGAACGAGATTCGCTCAATCGCAGCGAGTGGTAACGATCGTGCGGCCAAAGCAAAAAGGCTTGCCGAGCGAATCCAGGTGCTCGGTCAGTATCGTTGGGTCGGCATTTATGACGTGGGAACCGAGCTCGTCTCGATCATCTCCTGGAGCGGACCGAGCGCTCCCGCATACTCCGAGTTTCCTGTACGCAAAGGCCTCACTGGCTCTGCTATCCAAGAGAAGATGACGGTTGTTGTAGAGGATGTGCGCAACGACCCACGATATCTCACGGCCCCCGGCAACACGCTTTCGGAAATTATCGTGCCGGTGCTCGCTCCCGGGGGAGAACGCGTGATTGGAACGGTCCACGTCGAAAGTGGCACGGCCAATGCATTTTCGGAGCGCGACCAGCAGATGATTGAGCATTGCGCCCAGGCGGCTCTGCCCCTGTGGCTACTACGATAGGGCCTGCGGACTGTAGATACTAATTGGTGAAAGCCCGTACGTCCGCTATAATAATCGAGTTTGGCATAGGAGGATTTTCGCTGTGTTAATGATTCGCTTGTCTCGGATTGGCAAGAAAAAGCGCCCATTTTATCGCGTGGTTGTGACGGAGAAAACGCGCCCGCAAAATGGCCGCTTTGTGGAAATCGTCGGCACTTATGACCCGCTGAAGAAGCCTGCGGCGATTACTTTGGACCACGACCGCGTAACGTACTGGCTCGGCAAGGGTGCACAGCCCAGCGACACAGTCCGCAGTTTTTTACGAAACCGGAAACCCGCCTAAGGCGTCTCACCCCACAGTAATCTATTACCCGCACAAGCTCGAGCGAACTTCTCTGCTGCGCGCTAGTTACTGTGGAGGACGTAATGAAGGCACTTGTTGAAGAGATTGCCAAGGCCCTTGTTGATCATCCGGAAGACGTGGTCGTGAAGTCGGTAGACGGCGAACAGGTAACCGTGCTGGAATTGCGTGTCCATCCTGACGATTTGGGAAAAGTAATTGGGCGGCAGGGACGCACCGCCAAATCCATCCGTACACTGTTGGGCGCCGCAGGAATGAAATTGAAGAAGCGCTTTACGCTGGAAATTCTCGAGTAGTGACTGCAGAACAATCTCCGAGCGCCGATCGCGTCACTGTTGCGCGTGTTCTGCGCCCTCACGGGGTTCGCGGCGAAGTAGCCGCCGAAATCCTCACCGATTTTCCCGAGCGTCTCACCCGCCTGAAATCTGCTGAACTGTGGAACGGAAAAACTGAAAGCGCGAAACCAGTCGCCATCCGCAAGTGTTGGCTTTCGCAGAGCCGTGGCGGCCAGGCAATTTTCCACTTCGATAACTCCGGCTCGGTAGCTGACGCTAAAAAACTCGTGGGGCTGGAAGTACAAATTCCATTGGCAGAGCGCGTGGCCCTGCCCGCCGGAAGTTATTTTGTGACCGATCTAATCGGCTGCGAAGTGTACCAAAAAAATGGCCCGCAGGTCGGAATTGTTCGCGACGTGCAACTTACGGGCGAAGCAGCGGCTAGAAATCCGATTCTGGCAGTGGATACCGCGCGCGGTGAGCTTCTCATTCCGTTAGCCCAGGAGATTTGCGTGTTGGTGGATATTAAAGCTCGTCGCATTGAGGTGGTTCTCCCCGCAGGTCTCAGCGATTTGAACAGCGACTGATTGGTGTAATCTGCTTCCCGTGGGATCCCTGCTCCGTACCGTCGTCTTCACCGTCCTTGTGCCCGGCACGGTAGCGATGTTCATTCCGTGGTGGATTCTGCCCAAGGATGCGCGTTGGCATACAGACGTCTTTGGTATTGTCGCGCTGATTTTGGCGGGTGCTGGATTGGGGATCTATTTTTGGTGCGCCTTCTGGGCTTTCGCCAGCTACGGGCAAGGCACGCCGTTGCCGCTGGATCCGCCCAAGCGTCTGGTCACACATGGGCTGTATCAGATGGTGCGCAATCCGATGTATGTTGGAGTCGGAACGCTCGTCGCCTCCGAGGCCATCGCGTTTCATTCAGCAAATCTCGCGATTTATTTACTGATTGGGAGCGTCTTCGTATATCTATTCGTGTTGCTTTACGAAGAGCCTACATTGCGGAATAAATTTGGAGCCGGCTACGAAGAATATTGCCGGGGCGTGCCTCGCTGGATTCCGAGGTTGAGCGCACGCGATAGAGACCGATGATGCGTTTTGACCTCATCACAATCTTTCCGGAGTTTTTCGCCGGGCCGCTTGACTACGGAATTGTGCGTCGGGCGCGCGAAGCAAAACTCATCGAGACGCAGGTTCATGATTTGCGCGGTTTCACACACGACCGTCACCGCACGGTGGATGATCGCCCGTTCGGAGGTGGCGAGGGCATGGTGATGAAACCCGAGCCACTGTTCGAAGCGGTGGAATCACTGGTGGGTGAAAATAACCCGGCCGTACTACCCGCTGACGCCGCGATCGTTTTGCTTTCCGCTGCGGGAAGAATGTTTACACAGGAAACGGCGCGGCGTTTTGCGAAACTCGAACAAATCGTGTTGATCTGCGGTCGATATGAAGGAGTGGACGAGCGCGTCGCAGAACATCTTGCCAGCGACGAAATCTCCGTGGGCGATTTTGTTCTCTCGGGTGGCGAACTCCCTGCCGCGATGATTCTCGATGCGGTCACGCGCCTCATTCCGGGCGCTCTTGGCAACGAAGAGTCGGTGGTGAATGAATCGTTCAGCCGGGAAGAAAAAGAAGAGAGAAACACCGGCCGGCGCCTTCCTGGGCAGGCTGTCCCCTCAGACGGGCTTCTGCGGCAGGCTCATGATGAGAGCGCAATCACAGCTCGAGGCATTCTGGACTATCCTCACTACACGCGTCCGCCAAGTTTTCGAGGCTGGGACGTGCCGCAAGTCTTGCTCGGCGGCAATCACGAAGAGATTCGCCGCTGGCGCCGCGAGCGCGCGTTGGAAAAGACTCAGCGCAACCGCCCGGACTTGCTGAAAACGAAGACACCCGGCTAACGCACTGCAGGTTGAGCAAACCCGGCGACGCCATCCTCGTTCTTGACCGCTTTTGTCAGGGCCAGTAAGCTACTAGTTTCCACCGGAGAATAAATAACCACATGGAGAGCATTCAAATTACTTTGCCGGATGGTGCGACCCGCGAAGTTCCTCGCGGCACCACCCCGGCACAAATCGCGCAGCAGATTTCGCCACGCTTGGCGAAAGAGGCTCTGGTAGCGCGCACCGACGGCGAGTTGGTGGACCTGTCGCGCCCGCTCGAGCACAACGCGAAGCTCAGCATTCTGACCGCCAAAGATCCCGATGCGGTGCAGGTGTTCCGCCATTCTGCCGCGCACTTGCTAGCGGCTGCGGTGCTGGAACTTTTCCCAGACGTAAAACTTGGTATCGGCCCGCCCATCGAGAACGGGTTTTTCTATGAATTTGCACGCGCAGAGCCTTTCACCAGCGAAGACCTGGAAAAAATTGAAGCCAAGATGCACGAACTGGCGGCCAGGGATATTCCCAATGAGCGCAAGATGATCCCAAAGCCGGAAGCGCTCGAGCTTTATCGCAAAAGCAATCAAGAATTTAAGTGCGAGTTGGTGGAAGAGAAAGCCACCGAGCCAATCGTGTCTTTTTACACTACCGGGAAATTTCTGGATTTCTGCCGCGGACCGCACATTCCGTCCACCGGACGCATCAAGGCGTTCAAGTTGATGAATGTGGCCGGCGCTTACTGGAAAGGGCAGGAACGCAATCCGCAGATGCAGCGGATTTATGGCGTTTGCTTCGTCGACCAAAAAGAATTGGACGAGTATCTGAACAAGCTCGAGGAAGCGAAGCGCCGCGATCACCGCAAGTTGGGCCAGGAGCTCGATCTTTTCAGCATCCAGGAAGAAGCGGGACCCGGTTTGATTTTCTGGCATCCCAAGGGCGGCATCATTCGCCGTCAAATGGAGGATTGGCAGCGCGATGAATTAACCAAGCGCGGTTACGACCTGGTTTTTACTCCCCACGTGATGCGCTTGGAATTGTGGAAGACCAGCGGGCATGCGGATTTCTATCGCGAAAATATGTTTACGCCGATCGAAATCGAGAAGGCCGATTACCAAGTGAAGCCCATGAATTGCCCCGGACACATCTTGATTTACAAGAGCCGGCTGCGCAGTTATCGTGAGCTGCCGGTGCGCCTGGCCGAGCTTGGCACGGTGTACCGCTACGAGCGCTCGGGCGTGCTGCACGGTTTGCTGCGCGTGCGCGGCTTTACTCAAGATGACGCCCACATTTTTTGTATGCCGGATCAAATTGAAAAGGAGGTGCAGGACTGCATCGAGTTTGCCTGGGAGGCGCTGCGCGTTTTTGGTTTCCATCGCTATGAAGTGGAACTTTCCGGCGGCGATCCTTCGCGTCCGCAGGATTACACCGGCACTCTGGAAGACTGGGAAAAAGCGGAAGGCGCGCTGGTGAATACTCTGAAGCGCATGAACGTTCCCTACAAATATATTCCCGGCGAGGCGGCATTTTATGGGCCGAAGATTGATGTGAAGCTGGTGGACGCGATTGGGCGGCCTTGGCAGCTCACCACCGTGCAATTTGATTTCAATTTGCCGCGACGGTTCAAGCTCGAATACGTCGGCGAAGACGGCGCCCGCCATCAACCGCTGATGGTGCATCGCGCGCTGTTTGGTTCGATCGAGCGGTTCTTTGGAGTCCTGATCGAGCACTATGCCGGAGCCTTTCCCGCGTGGCTTGCGCCGGTGCAAGCGACCGTGCTGCCGGTGAGCGG
>Ga0070765_100002706_pt1 | contig 11188 bp, 7 predicted proteins | sample HubBroMetageWFT5_FD_71516 | JGI IMG/M metagenome (GOLD analysis project Ga0070765, IMG submission 71516) | Warmed and freeze-thawed soil microbial communities from the Hubbard Brook experimental Forest, New Hampshire - Hubbard Brook CCASE Soil... | ecosystem: Environmental > Terrestrial > Soil... | reverse complement strand
CAGCGCCTGGTCCCGGCCGGCGGATTCGACGATGAACTCGCCATAGCCGAGCATGCGGCCGGAAAACGTGCGCTGGAAGCTCATGTCGGTGACCTTGGTCAGCGGCATCATTGCGACCTTCCGGGTGAACACGCCAGAGGTCAGCAAGATCCGGTGCGACGTAACCACGAAGTAGTCAACGGCCCAGTTGACGACGTTCCAGATCATCCACCCGAACAGCACCAGCCAGGCGACCCAGATGACGGTGATCAGTGCCCCGTACCCGCGCAGCACGGTGGCGCTGAGCAGGGCCGCCACCAGCAGGCCGACCAGCGTCAGGAGGCTCGGGCCGATCAAGATGGCCGGATGCCGACGCGTGTGTATGACCTGCTGCTCGTTGGGTAGGAGGTACTTGCTGACCGCGGCCGGCCCGCCCGCCGCGCGACTGGTCGCCCTCATCGGCTCAGAGTGAGTTCACGAATGTAGCCATCGAACTGGCAGCATCGTGCAGGCCGTTATAAGCATGGTGGACGATACCTGCTGCTCCGGCCGGCTGGGTGGCGACATAGAAAACGATGAAGAGCACGATCGCCCACCTGATGATCTTTCCCAACATCCGATCACCTCCCAGCGCCTCTCAATGCAAGCGACACGTGGTAGCCCTTGCCGCCCTTATTCCCCAGCATAGCCCAGGGCAATCTACCTACCAATGATGACTATCCAGGGCTCTAACCCTAGTGGATCAGCTGCGCCAACGCTCCGTCCCACGCCGATCACCGGCAGATCAACCAGGCTGCCCGTCTCCGTGCCAGTCCGCCTCGGTCGGCCCCGCTTGGCTACGATCAGTACTGGCGCGGCGTCCGCCTGTCACCACGGGTCATGGCAGATCACAGCCAGGCATCGCGAGCTAGCGATCAAGCAGCGTGGCCTGCCGGAATCTGACACCATTCCCTCCTGGAAGACGCGCCGTTGGGGTGACGATGACCGATGTAAGCAGTGCCGACTTCTCCCTCGTCGTTTACAGGGAGGATGACGCCTGGGAGGCGGAGCTCCTGCCTACGGCATTGACGGAGAACCTGGCAGACCTCATTCATGCCCTTCGGCAGCAGCCGAGTATTGGCGCCACGATTGGCTTGGCCGCCGTTGGCGACGACTTCTTCGTCGCGCTCCGCGTCGTGGGCAGCCAGGTCTCGGTGTTCCTTTCCGATCTCACCGCCTCGGTCGACTGGCCCCTGGCCCGCCAGGTCCTCGACTACCTGGACATCCCGGTCCCCGATGAGGACGAGGATCTCGACCAGGTGCTCCCGGCCGGGGATCTGTCCATCTTCGCCGACCTCGGCATCGACGAGATGGACCTCGGCGCCCTGTCCGGCGACCTGGACATCTTCCCCGACGAGGCGCTCGAGAGCATCGCCCGGAGGCTGGGGTTCGAGACGGCACTGAAGCGCGCCCTCGACGGCGTGCTCGGCCCGTGACCACCGGCTACCTTTCGCAGTTCGAGCCGGCCATGCGCCTGGCCCTCGATCAGGCCGCAGGCCTTCCCGCCGGGGACGACACCGAGGTCCCGGTCGGCGCCGTCGTCTTGGACGCAGCCGGGGCGGTGGCGGGGGCTGGTCGCAACCGCCAGGAGGCCGACAGCGACCCCACGGCACACGCAGAGATCGTGGCCATCCGGCAGGCAGCGGCCGCGCGCGGGAACTGGCGGCTGGACGGGTGCACGCTGGTCGTCACGCTGGAACCGTGCACGATGTGCGCGGGTGCCACGACCGCAGCGCGTCTGGACCGGCTGGTCTACGGCGCCGCCGATCCCAGGGCGGGCGCCGCAGGTTCGCTGTGGGATGTGCTGCGCGACCGCAGGCTCCCGCACCGCGTCGAGGTGGTCGGCGGCGTGCTCGAGGACGAGTGCGCGGCGCTGCTGCGTGAGTTCTTCGCGCGGCGCCGGTAGGAGGCCGAGCGGCCCTGCGGCAGATCTCGGGCTGATCTGCTCTGAGCGGCGGCCGATCGCCCACGTCGGGTAGGCTCGTCGGCGGTGGAGTCGCCTAGTGGCCGAGGGCGCACGCCTCGAAAGCGTGTGAAGGTGCAAGCCTTCCGTGGGTTCAAATCCCACCTCCACCGCTCTTGGACTGGGCTGACGCGGGTGCCTGCTGGCACCGCGGGGGCAGCGGCGGTGCGTTGGCACTCCCTCGTTGAACCGACTGTCGCTACTGAACGTGTAAGACGTGTGACGCCTTTTGGCAGTTGCCAATCTCGAGGGGGACTCTATGGTTCACACGGCGTTTGCTGTCGTAGCCGCGGCGGTCGCCGCAGCCGCGACCGGAACCAAGTCGGCCGGATTCACCGGTCCTGCAGCCGCGGCTAACGCGCGCACCAGGGCCACTCGCTGAACCACTAGCCGGCGAACTCCCGGGACCTGAAGCATTCCCCGCATGTTGCGCGGTCCCGTACGGGAGTTGCTCAATCACATGCGGAGGCCAGTTTGCCTGTTATATCCGTTCCCCAGGCGTTCAACGAGGATGAGCTCTACGTCGATCTCCGGCCGATCACCGGGCACTCGCTGTTCCTGAAGTGCGAGGGCTTCAACTTCGCTGGGTCGATCAAGCTGAAGGCCGCGACCGAAATGGTCGAGGCGGCCGACCGGGACGGTGTCCTGTCCCCGGACTCGATCCTTGTCGAGTCCTCATCAGGAAACCTCGGCGTGGCGCTGAGCATGATCGCGGCCAGCAAGGGCTACCGGTTTCTGTGCGTGACCGACTCCCGGTGCAACCTGTCGACCCGGATGCTGATGGAAGCGCTGGGCAGCCAGGTGCACATCATCGCCGAGCCCGATGCCACCGGTGGCTATCTCGGCGCGCGGATCGACTACGTCCGCGGTCTGTGCGCGTCCGACGACCGGTACGTGTGGCTCAACCAGTACACCAACCCGGGCAACTGGCGGTCGCACTACCGCACCACGGCGCCCGAGATCGCCCGCCAGTTCCCGCGCCTGGACGTGCTCTTCGTCGGGGCCGGCACGACAGGGACCCTCATGGGCTGCGCACGCTACTTCCGGGGGTGGCAACGGCCGGTGCGGGTCATCGCGGTGGACAGCGTGGGGTCGGTCACGTTCGGGGGACGGCCAGGGCGAAGGATGATCCCCGGTTTAGGGACCAGCGTCCGTCCGCCGCTGCTCGACGAGTCCTACGTGGACGAGGTGATCTTCGTCGAGGAAGCGGACACCATCCGGGCCTGCCACCGGCTGGCCCGGCGCGGGTTCCTGTTCGGCGGCTCCACCGGCACGGTGGTGAGCGGCGCCACGTGCTGGCTGGACCGCCACGACACGCGGCAACTCACCGCCGTGGCCATCGCCCCGGATCTCGGCGAGCGGTACCTGGACACGATCTATCACACCAATTGGCTCCATGACCTCTACGGCGCGGACGTGCTCAGCTCCGGCGAGTTCACCGCCGGTTCGAAGGGGCACACGTGACGGCGGGGATGTCATGACCGCCGACCTGGCTGGGCCGCGCGCCGTCCCGGCCGGGCCCCGCGTGACGGCGGACAGCGTCGAGGCGGGCCTGGCCGGGGTGCTGGCCGACGTCATGCACCTCGAGCACGTGCCGGCCGACAGCCACTTCTTCGACGACCTGGGTGCTGACTCGCTGGTGATGGCCCACTTCTGCGCCCGGGTCAGGAAGCGGCCCGACCTGCCGTCGGCATCCATGAAGGACATCTACGGGCACCCGACGATCGGGAGCCTGGCCGAGGCGCTCGGGGAGATCGCGCCGGCCCCCGCCACGGCTCAGGCAGCAGCCCCGAGCCCGGCCGGGACCGCGGCCCCCGCCCAGGCACCTATGTCGGTGCCGCCCGAGCCGGCCGCCCCGGCCAGCACCGGGCGGTACGTGCTGTGCGGAACTCTGCAGTTCGCGTTCTTCCTCGGCTACGCCTGGATCGCCGCGCTGGTCGGCGCCCGGGCGTATACGTGGATCTCGGTCGGCTCCGGCCTGGCCGACATTTACCTGCGGTCGGTCCTGTTCGGCGGAGCGGCCTTCCTGGTGCTGTGCCTGCTGCCGATCCTGGCCAAGTGGGTGCTCGTCGGCCGGTGGAAGCCACGGGAGATCCGCATCTGGAGCCTGGGCTACGTCCGGTTCTGGATCGTCAAGATGCTGGTCAGGTCGAACCCGCTGGCATTCCTGGCGGTCGGCTCGCCGCTGTACACCCTGTACCTCAGGGCGCTGGGGGCCAAGATCGGCTCGGGCGTCGTGATCTTCTCCCGCCAGGTTCCGGTCTGCGCCGACCTGCTGACCATCGGCGCGGACACGGTGATCCGCAAAGACGCGTTCCTGCTGTGCTACGGGGCCCGGGGCGGCTATATCCAGACCGGGCCCGTCACCTTGGGCCGCAACGTGTTCATCGGCGAGAAGAGCGTGCTCGACATCAACACGGCGATGGATGACGTGTCGCAGCTCGGCCACGCCTCCGCGCTGTACAGCGGCCAGACCGTGCCCGTCGGCCAGCGCTGGCACGGCTCCCCGGCCCAGCAGACGACCCTGAACTACGCCCGGGTCGGCCCGGCGCGCTGCACCGCGCTGCGCCGTGCCAGGTTCTGCGCGGTCACCTTGCTCTGCGTGCTGCTGCTCTACCTTCCACTCGCCGAGGGCGGTGTGTTTTTGCTGCTGACCGAAGTGCCGCGGCTGGGCAAGGTCCTGGACCCGCGCATGGGCGGGCTCACGTCACGCACGCTCTACGTCGACGCGCTGCAGCTCTCCCTGGTGGGTTTCTTTGGCCTGCTGATCGCCGGCCTGGCATTCGTGGTCACCGTCCCGCGCCTGCTGAGCCAGTTCGTGAAGCCCGCCGAGGTCTATCCCCTGTACGGGTTCCACGACCGGATCCACCGGGCGATCACGCGGATGACCAGCGTGAAGTTCTTCACCCACCTGTTCGGCGACAGCTCGTTCATCGTCTACTACCTGCGCTGCCTGGGGTACGACCTGTCCCGCGTCGAGCAGACCGGTTCGAACTTCGGCACCGAGGTGGGCCACGAGACCCCGTACCTTTCCACGATCGGCAGCGGCACGATGGTCGCCGACGGACTGTCGATCATGAACGCCGACTTCTCCAGCACCTCGTTCCGGGTGTCGCCGGTCTCGATCGGGCCGGACAACTTCATCGGGAACAACATCGCCTACCCGGCCGGCAGCCGGACGGGGAAGAACTGCCTGCTCGCGACCAAGACGATGATCCCGCTGGACGGGGAGATCCGCGAGGGCGTCGGCCTGCTCGGCTCGCCGCCGTTCGAGATCCCGCGGTCGGTCGAGCGCGACCTCGCGTTCGACGACCTGCGCACCGGCGACGAGCTGCGCACCCGCCTGCGCGCGAAGAACTGGCACAACCTCAAGACCATGGCCATCTTCCTGACCAGCCGGTGGCTGCACTTGTTCCTGGTCACCGTGTTCGCCCTGGCCGCCTTCGATGCCTATGGCGGGTTCGCGCAACTGGAGATGGCAGGCCTGCTCGCGGTCAGCATCCTGATCACCCCGGTCTACTTTGTGCTGCTGGAACGCATCATCAAGGGGTTCCGCAGGCTCCAGCCCCGGTACTGCTCGATCTACGACCCGTACTTCTGGCGGCACGAGCGGCTGTGGAAGGTGCCGGGCGAGGCATACCTGCACATGTTCGACGGCACCCCGTTCAAGAACCTGATCTGGCGCGGCCTCGGGGTCCGGGTCGGCAGGCGGGTGTTCGACGACGGCTGCTATCTCACCGAGCGGACGCTGGTCTCTATCGGCGATGACGCCATGCTCAACGCGGGCAGCAAGATCCAGTGCCACTCACAGGAAGACGGCACGTTCAAGTCCGACCGGTCGGCGATCGGCGCCGGCTGCACCCTCGGGGTCGGCGCCATGGTCCATTACGGCGTGACCATAGGCGACGGCGCTGTGCTCGCCCCCGACTCCTTTCTCATGAAGGGCGAGGAAGTCCCGGAACGCGCACGGTGGGGGGGAAACCCGGCCAGGGAGATGTGACATGACCGCGATCAGCCTGCGTGACCCAGCGACCCCAGCGGAGACGAGCACGGGGGAGACCAGCCGCGAGTTTTGGCGCGGCGTGCTGCTGGCAGGCGGGGTCTCCTCCGTCCCCAAGTGGACCCTTGACCCGCGGCCTGGTGCTGCCGAGCACGAGGAGACCCTCCCCGCCGATCTGGTGGCGACGCTGCGCCGGCGGGCTGCCGAGCTGGCCGTACCGCTGGCGTCTGTGCTGCTGGCCGCCCACGCCCAGGTCCTCGCCGCGCTGTCTGGCGAGCTCGAGGTCGTGACCGGTTATCTGACCGGGAACGGTCAGCCGCTGCCGTGTCGGCTGATGGCCGGGCCCGGATCGTGGCGGGCGCTGCTGCGGCGCGCTCAGCAGGCCGAGTCGCAGCTCCTCGCACACGGCGGATATCCGGTCGGCGACCTGCGCCGCGAGCTGGGCCTAACCGGGCCGCCGTTCGAGACCGCCGTCGACCTGACCGGCGGCGCCGACAGCGGCGCCCTCACCGACGGCGTTGCGGTGCGGGTCGCGGTCCTGCCGCACCGGGACCGGCTCGTGCTGCGGCTGCGGTACCGCACCGACGTGCTCGACGCCGGCGCCGCGGCGAGGATCGCGGGCTACCACGTCGCCGCGCTCCGGCTGATCGCCGCCGACCCGGATGCCGACCCCGCGCGGCAGAGCCTGCTGTCCGCCGATGAGGTCCGGTTCCAGATCGAGGGCCTGGCCGGGCCGCGCCGGGACCTGCCGGACCGCCGGTTCCACGAGCTGTTCGAGCAGCAGGCGGCCGTGCACCCGGACGACATCGCAGCCGTCCGCGGCGGCGTGCGGTGGACCTACGCCGAGCTCAACACCCGCGCCAACCGGCTGGCCCGGGCCCTGCGGTCACACGGCCTGCGCCGCGAGGGCGTGGTCGCGGTCGTGACCGAGCGCACCCTGGACTGGATGGCCGCCGTTCTCGCGGTGTTCAAGGCCGGCGGGGTGTACCTGCCCATCGAGCCGCACTTCCCGGCCGGCCGGATCGCGGCCACGCTGACCCGGGCCGAGTGCGGGCTGGTCCTGACCGAGCCCGGCAGCACCGCCACCCTCGGCCAGGCCCTGGCCTCGCTGCCCGGGATCGAGATGCTGTTCATCGAGGCCGCCTGCGCAGAGGGCCACGCCGGCGGCGACCTCGGCGTCCGCGTGACGCCTGACCAGCTCGCCTACATCTACTTCACGTCAGGCTCCACCGGCGAGCCCAAGGGCGCGATGTGCGAGCACGCGGGCCTGCTCAACCATCTCTACGCCAAGATCGGCGACCTGCAGATCGGCCCAGGGCAGGTGGTGGCCCAGACCGCGCCGCAGTGCTTCGACATCTCGCTGTGGCAGCTGGTGTCCGCGCTGCTGGCCGGCGGGCGGACCCTGCTCATCGACCAGGAGGTGATCCTGGACGTCGAGCGGTTCGTGGACACGGTCATCGGCGGGCGGGTCAACGTGCTGCAGCTCGTTCCTTCGTACCTCGAGGTCGTGCTGACCTACCTGGAGCAGCACCCGCGCGAGCTGTCTGACCTGCGGTTCGTGTCGGTCACCGGCGAGGCGCTGAAGAAGGAGCTCACCGAGCGCTGGTTCGCCAGCCAGCCCGGGATCAGGCTGGTCAACGCGTACGGGCTGACCGAGACCTCGGACGACACCAACCACGAGGTGATGAGCACACCACCGGATGGCAACCGGGTCCCGCTCGGCCCGCCCGTCCGCAACGTGTACGTCTATGTGGTCGACGAGAACCTGGCCCCGGTGCCGCTCGGCGCGCCCGGCGCGATCGTGTTCTCCGGGGTCTGCGTCGGCCGCGGGTACATCAACGACCCCGAGCGCACCCGCGCCGCGTTCCTGCCCGACCCGCACCGCCCGGGCGAGCGCCTCTACCAGGCCGGGGACTACGGTCGCTGGGGGCCCGACGGCAAGCTCGAGTACTTCGGCCGCCGGGATTCCCAGGTCAAGATCAGCGGCTTCCGGATCGAGATCGGCGAGATCGAGAACACCCTGCTGCGGGTGGATGGGGTCCGTGACGGCGCGGTGGTCGTGACCCAGCGGGCCGACCAGAGCAGGCATCTGATCGCGTTCTACTCCGGGCCGCGCCCGGCCGACGACGGCGTGCTGCGGGACCGGCTCGGCGCGTCGCTGCCTGCGTACATGGTCCCGGCGGCCTTCCACTGGCGGGAGAGCCTGCCGCTGACCGCTAACAGCAAGATCGACAAGAAGGCGCTTGCCGCGCTCGCCGGAGAGCTCGCCACTGCCGCCACCGCCGGCACCACGGATCAAGTGCCCCTTACGCCGGCCGAGCGGCGGGTCGCCGCCGCCTGGGCCACGGTGCTCGGGCTGCCTGAAAATCAGGTTGGGCGGGGGGATCATTTCTTCGACCGGGGCGGGACGTCGCTGTCAGCGGTCAAGCTGGCCATCGCCCTGGACCGGGCGGTGTCGCTGAAGGACCTCACCCGGCATCCGGTCCTCGCCGACCTGGCCGCTCTGATCGACGGGAAGGGGAAGCCGCCCGGCGGGCTGCTGCAGACCCTGGCCGAACCCGATGGTCGCGATCACGGGGGGACGCAGGCTTGTGGCCTGGTGTGTTTCCCCTGCGCGGCCGGCCACGCGGTGAACTTCCAGGCGCTGGCCAGCGCCCTGCGCGGCAGCGGCCTCGCGGTGTACGCCGTCGAGCTGCCCGGTCACGACCTGGCCGCTGACAGCGAGCCGTTTGCCCCGCTGGACCTGGTCACCGACCGGGTTGCCGACGAGATCACCGGCCATGGCCTGACCCGGGTACTGCTCTGGGGGCACTCGTCGGGCACCGCGTTCGCCGTGGAGACGGCCAGGAAGCTGGAGCAGCGCGGGGTGGACGTGGCGTGGGTGTTTCTGGCTGCGCAGCTGCCCGGGGATGCCGCGGACCGGCGCGCCGCGATCGCCGGGCTGGGCGGCCGGACCAATTTCGAGATCGCCGCCGGGCTGGCCGCCGACGGCGGCTACACCGAGCTCGGTGATCTGGTCGGCCGGGACGAGCCGGGCCTGGACGCACCGGATGCCGAGCAGATCGGCGCCGCCTACCGGCACGACTGCGTTTCCGCGCACCGCTACCTGGCCGACGCCCTGGACACGCCGCCCGCGGTGCGGCTGTCTGCGCCGGTCACCGTCGTCGTGGCAGCCGACGACCCGTTCACGCCCCGGGCCGGCCACGACTACCGCGACTGGGAGCTGCTGGCCACCCACGTCGGCCTGTACCAGCTTGCCGACGGCGGTCACAACTTCCTGCGCACCCGGGCAGCCGAGTCGGCGCAGGCGGTGCTTCGCGCCGCCGGCCTGGTGATCTCTTCGTAAGCAGGCAGAAAGGACGATGCGATGTCATTCTCATCCCCGGGTTCCCTGGCCGGCGTCGACCTGAGCCCGGGCCAGCTCCCGGTGCTGCGGGTCGGCGAGCCCGGCGAGGCCGCCGCCTGGGCCGCCGCGCACCGCGGCGTGCTCCGCGCCGTGGTCACCGACCACGGCGCGGTCCTGGTCCGCGGCCTTGAGCTGCGCGACGCGGCCGAGACCGGCGCGGTATTCCGCGCTCTGGCCAGCAGCCTGATGACCGAGCGGGAGGCGTTCGCCGCCCGGCAGGCCTACTCCGACGGCGTGTATTCGTCGTCGAAGTGGCCGCCGAACCAGCCGATGTGCATGCATCACGAGCTGAGCTACGCGCTGGAGTTCCCCGGCCTGATGCTGTTCGCGTGCCTCACCGCGCCGGCCAGCGGCGGGGCCACCGTGGTGGCCGACGCTGCGGCCGTGCTCGCCGCGTTGCCCGCGGGCCTGGTCGCGCGGTTCGAGCGGGAGGGCTGGCTGCTGACCCGCAACTTCAACGACGACATCGGGGCGTCCGTGCAGGACGCGTTCGGCACCGACGACCGCGGCGCGGTCGAAGGGTACTGCCGCGCCAACGGGATCGAGTTCGAGTGGCAGCCCGACGGCGGGCTGCGCACCCGGCAGCACCGCAGCGCCGTGGTGCGGCACCCGGTCACCGGCCAGCGCTGCTGGTTCAACCAGATCGCGTTCCTCAACGAGCGGACCATCGACCCCGAGGTGCGCGAGTACCTGGTGGACATCTACGGCGACGACGGGCTGCCGTTCAACACCCGTTTCGGCCACGGCGACCCGGTCGGCGAGGACGTCGTGCAGCTGCTCAATGAGGTCTACGAAGAACACTCCGTCCGCGAGCCGTGGCAGACCGGGGACCTGCTGCTGGTGGACAACGTGCGCACGGCCCACAGCCGGGAGCCCTACCAGGGGCCGCGCGAAGTGCTGGTGGCCATGGCCGACGCGGTGCGCCTGGCTGACTGCGCGCCGGCGGTGAGCGCCTGATGACCGCCACCGAGCCCACCGCGGGAAGGGTCACCGTGCCGCCATTCGCGGTGATCCCCGGCGCTCAGGTCCATGCCGCACTGCACGGCAGAGAGCGGCAGATCGTGGAGCTTGTCGAGGCCGCCTACCGGCTGCACGGCGTCGGCGACTCGGTGAACCCGCCGTCCTACTTCCTGCGGTTCCCCGACCGCCCGGCCTCCCGGATCATCGCGCTGCCCGCCTCGGTCGGTGGCCAGGTCCGGGTGGACGGCCTCAAGTGGATCTCCAGCTTCCCCGGCAACGTGGCGGCTGGCCTCCCGCGCGCATCGGCCGTGCTGATCCTCAACGACCACGACACCGGCTACCCGTTCGCCTGCCTGGAAAGCTCGATCATCAGCGCTACCCGGACCGCCGCGTCGGCCGCCCTGGCCGCGGACTGGCTCAGCCGCGGCCGCGCGCGCCCGGCCCGCGCCGGGTTCTTCGGGGTGGGCCTAATCGCCCGCTACATTCACACGTTCCTATCCGGCACGGGCTGGTCGTTCGACGAGATCGGCGTGCACGACCTGTCCGCCGAGCACGCCGCCGGCTTCCGCGGCTACCTGGAGCAGGCGGGCGCCGGCAGCCGGGTCACCGTGCACGGCAGTGCCGAGCAGTTGATCCGCGGCAGCGATCTGGTGGTCTTCGCCACCGTGGCCGGCCAGCCGCACGTGACCGACCCGGCCTGGTTCAGCCACAACCCGCTGGTGCTGCACGTGTCCCTGCGCGACCTCGCGCCGGAGATCCTGCTCGCTTCGGCCAACTTCGTCGACGACATCGATCACTGCCTGAAGGCGGACACCTCCCCGCACCTGGCCGAGCAGCTCAC
>Ga0070765_100002705_pt1 | contig 11193 bp, 3 predicted proteins | sample HubBroMetageWFT5_FD_71516 | JGI IMG/M metagenome (GOLD analysis project Ga0070765, IMG submission 71516) | Warmed and freeze-thawed soil microbial communities from the Hubbard Brook experimental Forest, New Hampshire - Hubbard Brook CCASE Soil... | ecosystem: Environmental > Terrestrial > Soil... | reverse complement strand
CTCCGTTAACAACATCACGATGCGCTACGGCGCCCGAATCTTGTTCGAAGACGTCACCACGACGTTCTTTGCGGGGCGGCGGTACGGGATCACCGGCCCGAATGGCGCGGGCAAATCCACTCTGATGAAGATTCTGACTGGCGAGATTGACCCCACCAAGGGCGATGTCACGCGTCCGAAGAAGCTCGGTATTTTGAGTCAGGACCAATTTGCCTTTGACGAGCATCGCGTGATTGACACCGTGATCATGGGCAATCGTCCGCTGTGGAAGACGTTGCAGGAGCGCGAGATTCTCTACGCCAAGCCACACGAAGAACTGACCGATGCGGACGGGATGCGGCTCGGCGAGCTCGAAGGAATTGTCGGCGAAGAAGGCGGCTACACCGCGGAAGCGGACGCCGCGATTTTGCTGGACGGCCTGGGCATTGACGAGCCGCTGCACGAGCGAAAAATGCGCGAGCTCCAGGGAGGACAAAAAGTTCGCGTCCTGCTGGCGCAAGCGCTTTTCGGCAGCCCTCCCGCGCTGTTGCTCGACGAGCCGACAAACCACCTCGACCTCGATTCCGTCCACTGGCTGCAGGATTATTTGACGGAGTACGAAGGCGTGCTGATCGTCATCTCGCACGACCGCCATTTTTTGAACAGCGTCTGCACGCACACCGCGGACATCGATTACGAGACCGTAATCATGTACAACGGCGGATACGACGACATGGTGGTGGCCAAGACGTCCATCCGTTCGCGCATCGAATCCGAAAACGCGCAGCGCGAAAAGAAAATCGCGCAATTGAACGAATTCATCGCGCGTTTTTCGGCCGGCACGCGTTCCGCGCAAGCCACGTCGCGCAAAAAAGAAGTCGAGCGGCTGCAGACCACCGAGCTGGCGCGGTCGAATATCGCGCGTCCGTATATTCGCTTCAATATGGACCAGGCTTCCGGCAAGCATCCGCTGGAAATCAAGAGCATCGCGAAATCGTATGATGGCGTGAAGGTGTGGGCGCCGTTTTCCGGCAGCGTTTCGCGCGGAGAAAAAATCGCGTTGATGGGCCGCAACGGAACCGGCAAAACCACGCTGCTGAAATCGCTGCTGCGCAACGCGACGGGATTTGTGGACGATTCCGACCGGCAATTCCCTGTTGACGGCGGGCAGGTGATTTGGGGCCACAACGTGATGGTGGGATATTTCGCGCAGGACCACAGCGAATCCATCACGCACGGGATGAATGCGATCGAGTGGCTACACCAGTTCAAGCCGCAGGCGACGCAGGAAGAACTGCGCGGCGTCCTAGGGCAGATGCTTTTCAGCGGCGAAGACGCGTTGAAACAGACGGCGGCGCTTTCCGGAGGCGAATCCGCGCGGCTGATTTTCTGCCGGCTGATGCTGCAGAAGCCCAACGTGCTGGTGCTGGACGAGCCGACAAACCACTTGGATCTCGAGTCCATCAACGCCCTGAACATCGCGCTGCAGAAATACGATGGTACGGTGTTGCTCGTAACCCACGACCACGACGTGATCGATGAAGTCGCGACGCGGATCTGGCATTTCGAAGGCGGCAAGATCGAGGACTTCAAAGGGCCGTACTCGGAGTATTTGGAGTCGGTGGAAGAAAAAGCGTCGTGATTAGGCGTGGTGAAGCGTGATTGGTGAGTAGTGATTGGTGACCTGTAGCCTCGTGCTTCCTGCTGGATCGATCGTTTCCCTCTTGCTTCTTCTCTTGAACGCAGTTCCCTGTTGCAAAATTGCGGGCTGGCCGGACATGTGATCACCCAAGAGCACAGCCAAGAGTGGTTGTGCCACAAAATCCGTGAGTGGGCCTAGAATTGCGCGTCACACCTGCAAAAAGTGACGATTAGAACGTGTGTGCCGAGTGGTTGTTTTCTGCGACTTACGGCCGTTTCTAATCGCACGCCGTGACCGTTCGAACCGACGTGATTCGCGACTGATGACTCCTGCCCCACCTGCCGGCGAGGCCGGTTCGTGGCGCCGCTAAACGCGGAAGTAACATTGTAGTTCGCGGCTGGAACGATGAAGGGCGCGTTCGGGTAGCATTTTAAGTGGGAGGTGCGCGCGCGAGGCGCCGCGAGGTCCCGTGCAGCAACTCGAAAACTTCGCGGGAACGCTACCGCGATAGGTTTGGCGCTGCACACCGTCTGTTCCCGCCGCTTACGCGCCGGGCTAAATTTGTGCCGCGCCTCCGGCGCTGGTTGGTTGCGCGCGCGTCATGCGTGCGTCTTTGCGGGGCAGTTGGCGAGGCGCGACGCTAGTTGAGAGCTGAAAGCAAAGGCGATTCGCCGACCTGAAGTGCTCGCTACAAAAGCAAGATTAAGCGGAGCAGAGGCTCACCCGTGAAACGGTCGTCCCAATTATCGCTCCGGGCTTTGCCAGACCGGACTCTCGATACCTCACTTGCTGGTGTCGCTGAAACGCACGGCGTCGCTTTTGTTTGAGCCGCGGGCCATGGCTATGTATTTTCCGTCTGGGGAGTAACGGAAGTCCCAGAACATGCCGGAGGTGAAATGGGTCAACTGTGTCTCGGGAGCGCCGGCCATGGGCTGCTTCTTCCAAAGATTGGGCACACTGCTGCGGATGTCCACGAAGGCCACGGCGCGCTCGCCTGGAATCCAGCGCGCAAGGCGGGCGGTCGGATCAAACGTCTCGGCAAGTTCGAGGTCGGACTTCGATTCGACGCCACCTTCAATATTGACGGCTACGATCCTGCCGTTCCTGCCGGTGGACTGAAAGGCTACGTGCTGGCCATCGTATGAAACCATGGGATCGGCGATTGCGATTCGATCGGAAACCTGGACCGGCGCGCCCCCGGAAATCGGCAGCTTGAAGATGTAGGACGACCCGTTGGGAGCTTGCGCCCGGTAGACCACCGATTCCCCCGCGGCGTCGCATGCGGGCTGTAGTTCCGACGCGCCGTTCGTAAGTTTGGTGGAGACTCCGCTGTGGAGGTCGAGCTTCCAAAGATGACCCGCGCCGTCGAAGTTCGACGAATAAACGACCGCGCGTCCGCGATCGCAGACAGTGGGCCACTCCAGATAGTGGCCATCGAAGATGAGTTGGCGCACATTGGCACCGTCCGCATCGACAAGAAAAAGGTCCCAGCGCCCCGAGTCGAGGGCTGTGTAAACGATCTGATCGCCCGGAGTCCAAGCGAGTCCCCAAACACCGTCCTCTCGTCCCGATGACACCTGTTTCGCGTTGTCAGGAGCATCGGCCGGGCCTGCCCAGACCTGGCCGACAACGTTGTACTGCACGGACACGATGGTCCGGCCGTCGGACGAGAAGGAAACGTTGGCATAGTCGCTTAGATCGTTCGAGATGCGTCGGGCTTTACCACTGGGATAGCTAACCATCCAAAGCTGCATAGCTGCTCCGCTTTTGTCTCTCGCGGTGAGAAGAAATCCGCTGCCGTCGGGAAGCCAACCGAAATCGTTTACAGCGCGCCACTTTCGCCCCGACATGGCTTTTTGCGCACCGGTCGCAACATCAATCTCTATGAACCTGAGGCTGTTTCCGCCGGGGTCAGGATCGTTGATCAACGCCGCGACTCGCAATCCGTCCGGCGCCCATCGAACAACTTGATAAGCGCCCGAAAAAGGGCCTACCGAGTACTTTTCAGAACCTTTCCGCGCCGCGAGTTGTTTTACGTTACTGCCGTCGGCGTTCGCCAGCATAAGGCGGCCTTGGTTTGAGGCGACATCGAAGATCGCGTAAACCATCTGGCGTCCGTCCGGCGAGAAAGACACTGGAGTATCCGCGGGATCCAGTAAGCGGCGTGGCGTACCGCCGAGTGCGGGAATTTGAAATACCTTTCCGTTCACGTCGTTCGTGCCGCCAGACTTATAGTCCAAAAAGTTGCCATCGGGAGTAAACGTGAGGTCGAAGATTTGATCCTTCCCGGGAGGAAGTATCTGAACGGCGCTGGGGACATCCAATTGACGAACCCACAGGCTGTAGTGGCCGCGCACATCTGAAACGTAGGCGACGTAGCGGCCGTCTGGTGAGATGCGGGCCGACAAGACGTCACCGCTAGAAGTTAGGCTGGAAATTTCCGGATTTTGAAACGCGGTCTTCGCCAAGCCGGAGCGGAAATATCCGCGCCAGTAGAGGAAACCTGCGATCACGAGGAGGACAAGCAGGGTAGCTAAACTCGGGATAAGCAGTTTTCGCGTTAGGGAAACGCCTCGCGCGGAATCTGTGATCGCGCTGACGGCAGACGCGCGACCCGATTGCGGCGGCGGGTTCGGGGCTGCGGAACTGGCTGAATCCGTTGCTAAGGCTGCGCGCTTCGCAGAACCGGAATCCCGCTTCATACGCTCAAGGTCGGCGCGCATTTCCGCGGCGCTTTGACAGCGCAGCTTGGGATCTTTTTCCAGCGCCTTGTTGATCAGCTCTTCGAGCTTCGGCGGGACGTCCGGATTCAGGCGTATAGGTGCGACCGGGGCGCGATTCAGGATCGCTTCAGTGATTACTCCCGACGTGTCGCCGCGAAACGGGAGTTGCCCGGTGGCCATCTCATACAACACCACACCGAAGGAAAACAGGTCGCTGCGCGCGTCCAGTTCCCTGCCGCGCACTTGCTCGGGAGACATGTACGCGACGGTTCCCACGGTAGCGCCGGGACTAGTGAGCAGCTCTTCCGGCGCGGCGGTGGGAAGGGAGGAAACTCCCAAGCCCTGAGCGACGCGAGGCGATGGAGCGAGCTTGGCCAATCCGAAATCCAGAATTTTGGCGTGGCCGCGCTTGGTCACGAAAATGTTGGCGGGCTTGATGTCGCGGTGAATGACGCCTTCGGCATGAGCGGCGTCGAGGCCGTCGGATATTTCGATGGCCAGATCGAGGATGGTTTCCATTTCCATGGGCCGGCCGCCGATGCGGTGCTTCAGGGTTACACCGTCCATATATTCCATGGAGATAAAGGCTTGCCCGCTGTCTTCCCCGATCTCGTAAACGGTGCAGATGTTGGGGTGATTTAACGCGGAGGGCGCCTGCGCCTCACGGCGGAATCGTTCCAGGGCTTGCGGGTTGCGGGCGACATCGTCGGGAAGGAATTTCAGTGCGACGAAGCGGTGCAGCGTGGTGTCTTCGGCCTTGTAGACCACACCCATGCCGCCGCCACCGAGCTTCTCGATAATTCGGTAGTGCGAGATGGTTTGGCCGATACGAGACGAGGTTTCCGTCATTGGCGCACATATTAGGTTTTGGGTGCGGGCAAGTCAACGAATGGAGAACGAATGGAGAATGGGTGCGGGGTCTTGGCGCCGTGGTGGGGTGATGCGGCGAGCATAGCTGCGAAAACTCGAAAACTTCGCGGGAACGGCTCCGCGATAGGTAGGGCGCTGCGCGCCGTCTGTTCCCGGCGTTTCCACGCCGGGCTAATTTGTGCCGCGCCTGCGGCGCCGACAAAAGTTGCGCTGTGCAGGCGCCATTCTGGTTAGCGACGCGTGGCTGTTTGTTACGATGCTGAGCGTTTGGACGCGAGATGCGTTGACTATCATCAGCGGTGCTCCTAACATGGCGCGCAAGGATTCGCTTCGTGATCGGCCAGACGATTTCCCGTTATCGCATTGAAGAGAAGCTGGGTGGAGGCGGCATGGGCGTCGTCTATCGCGCCGAAGACACCAAGCTCCGGCGACTTGTCGCACTGAAATTTCTTCCAGACGATATGGCGGACGATCCCCACGCGCTCGATCGATTCCGTCGCGAAGCGCGCGCAGCCTCGGCACTGAACCATCCGAACATCTGCATCATTCACGACATTGAAGAAGACCAGGGCCGCCATTTCCTGGTAATGGAGTTTCTCGACGGGCAGACGCTGAAGCACCGCATCGCGCAAGGTCCCATCCCAGTGGACGAGCTATTGGACATCGGCATTCAGGTGTCCACTGCGCTTGATGCCGCGCACGCGCGGGGAATCATTCACCGCGACATCAAGCCGGCAAACATTTTCCTGGTGCGTGGCGCGCAAGCTAAAGTGCTCGATTTCGGCCTCGCCAAGGTGCTCTCGCCGCGCCACGTGATTCCCAGCGTCACTGTTTCGGCGCTGCCCACCGCGACCGAACAGGAATTGCTCAGCAGCCCCGGCTCGACGATGGGCACGGTTGCTTACATGTCGCCCGAGCAGGCACTGGGCGAAGACCTTGACGCGCGCTCGGACCTTTTCTCCTTCGGCGTGGTGCTATACGAAATGGCCACGGGCGTCTTGGCCTTTTATGGCGCCACGTCGGGGGCGATGTTCGACGCGATTCTGCACAAAACCCCGGTGCCGCCGGGCCGAGTGAACCCGCAGATGCCTGCCGAGCTCGATCGCATCATTCACAAGGCACTCGAAAAAGACCGCGCTCTTCGCTATCAGCATGCTTCCGAACTGCGCGCCGATTTGCAGCGGCTGAAGCGCGACACCGCTTCCGGACAGGTTGTGGCCGCAAGCAGTGGCGTGCAATCGGCCGTTTCGCAAACGGCAGCTCCGGGCGCCCTTTCGGGTGCTTCTTCAGCGGCAGCGCGCGATCAGATCTCGAGCGGTTCGGTGGTGGTGGCGGCCGCCAAGCAGCATAAGATCGGTTTCGCGACCGGTGTGTTGCTGTCAATCGTTGTGCTGGCTGTGGCGGGCTACGGCCTGTACGCTCTGCTGCACCGCACGGCTCCTGCTGCGTTCGCGGACTTCACTGTCACGCAAGTTACGGACAACGGAAAATCAGTTGAAGCGGCCATTTCGCCCGATGGCAAATACCTTCTCAGTGTTCTTCGAGACAAAGGCAAGCAAAGCCTGTGGCTGCGCCACGTGCAAACAAACAGCGACACGCAAGTGATCCCGCCCAGCGAAAGCTTTTACCAGACCCTCGCATTTTCGCCGGACGGCAATTACATTTATTTTCGTAAAGCAATAGACAACGCACACTCCTCGTTCAATGCCTTTCGCGCGCCCGTGCTGGGCGGGACGCCGCAGCTCATCGTACGAGACGTGGATAGCGCGCTTACCTTCTCTCCCGACAGTCGACGAATCGCGTACACGCGTGCCAATGACCCCGAGGTTGGAAAGTATCAGACGTTGATCGCGAATACCGATGGCACCGATGAAAAGTTACTTTTCAGCGGACCCGCGGCCGAATTCCCCGTGTCCGTATCCTGGTCCCCAGACAACAAACAGATCGCCTCAGTGTTCTCCGGGCCCGACGGGTCAAGCATCATTGAGCTTCGAGATGTGACAACCGCCCGAGTGGAGGGGAGTTTCCCGCTCCGTGCAGTGCAGGTCAATGATCTGGCCTGGCTGCCGGACGGTGGTGGCCTTGCTGTGACGCATCAGAACAATCCGACGCCTTTTGCGCGCGCTCAGATCGGAATGCTCTCGGGACGGGCAAGCCAGTTTCGTACCGTTACGAAGGACACCAATAGTTATAGGACACTGACCGTCTCGGCCGACGGAAAGACATTGGCTACGGTCCAACAAAAAGACACGCGCACCTTGTATCTTTTGCCGGTAGGCGGATTCAGCGGGACAACTCCGAGTCCAGCTCCCGCGCAGGTCACAGGCTCCTTTCTCTTTCATTGGGCGGCAAACGGAGACCTTTACTTTTCCGATGGCGGCGACCTGCTGCGAATCTCACCTGACGGCACCAGCAAGACGACCCTTTTTAGTGATCCCGCTGCCCTGGCGATTGCGGCGAGAAACTGTGCCGATGGCCGGTACGTCGTCCTCGAATGTGCCAGCCGCGCCGGCACCAATAAGGTCAACATCTGGCGTATGAATCCCGATGGATCGAACCTCAAGCAGCTCACGCACGGCGCAGGGGATATTGCTGCGGCATGTACGCCGGACGGAAAGTGGGTTTACTACGAAGATTTCCTCGGCTCTCAACAAGTCTTGCGCGTGCCGATCGACGGTGGAACGCCTGAGATCGTGCCCGGAACGGTTATTGCTAACACTATTTACGCCGCACCGGGCCTCGGCATTTCTCCCGACGGGAAGCAGCTGGCTTTCTTGGGGACGCGAATTGAGTTAAACAATTCCGTGGAAAAAATTGAGATGGTCCCGCTCGATGCCGGGCCAAAGCCGGCGGTGCGGTTGCTCGATCCCAATCCGAGAGTGGCGGGAAGTCCACAATTCACACCCGATGGCAGCGCCATCGTGTATTCTATTCGCGAAAACGGAGTGGACAACCTGTGGCTCCAGCCGCTCGACGGCTCCCGCGGCCGCCAGATCACAAATTTTCCATCCGATACGATTCAGACCTTCCAGTACTCCCCCGACGGCAAGACCCTCGGCGTTTTTCTCCGGCACACGGAATCCGACGTCGTGTTGCTGCACGATACTAGCGACTCGGGGCGGTGATGCGGTTGCTTGCGCGCATCATGCCGTCGCTTCGCGACCCGGGCTGCGTTCTCGGCGGCAACATTTGCGCGTTGCGGCGACGCGATTCACACAATCCACTGCGACGGCTGGCGCACTGAAGTGCGCCGCTACGAATGCAACGGCGTGGCAGGTCTATGGCGGGAGGTCGAGTGTTGCGGGAGTTGCGCTACTGCGGGACGTTTAGTTTTTGCAGTAGCGCGGGCCAGCGGGGGTCGGACTTCAGGTGGTCGAATGCTGGGAAGCGGATTACGGCGGTGATCTCGTCATCGCGATCCGCGTAGGCCTTTTCGAGATTGTCGAAGGCCTTGTCGCGATTTCCCGCCAGCGAGTAGGCGACGGCGGCGTCCGCAGGCAGGCTGCCGTTACTGATAGCATCCATAAATTCGGCGTAACCTTTTGCGTCCAGGCTCCACGAACGCCCGAGGAACGCGTTGGGCGGCGCCCCTTTGCGCAAGGTGCTCACTGCGTCGGCCCACTGGCCCTGTGTGGCCTGCATTTGCGATAGATAAAAGAGCGCCGGGCCGAAACCGGGGTCGCGCTGGAGGATCTGATCGAACTGCTCTTGGGCTTCGGGATATTTGTGTGCGTCCATCAGCGTGAGGGCGTAATTCGTCCTCACGATCGGCGCAAGCGGATCGAGAGCCAGCGCGAGGCGAAACTGGTCAAGCGCTTCTTCGAGGTGATTCGTCGGCATCAGATCATTGAAGGCGTAAAAATAGTGCGCGTTAGCGTTATTGGGATTCAGCTCGATCGCACGGCGAAACTCCAGATCCGCAGCACTCCATTTCCAGGCGGTGCCCAGCGCGTTGGCGCGCGCCACGTGCGCGTCGGAGCTGGTATCGTCCAGCTCGACGGCTTTTTGGGAGGCCTGATCCGCCAGTGGCAAGGATTGAGTCGGCGGAATCAAGCGCCCGTAACCCGAGGCGACGACGTAGCTATTCGCAAGCCCTGCCCAGGCCTGCGCGTAATTCGGATCGGCGGCCACCGCCTGGCGGAACAACTCGACGCTCTTCACGATTCCCGATTGGGTGCGGCCGTACAACTGCTGCTGCGCTTCGAGATATAGGCGATACGCGTCGGGATTGGTGGTGCCGGCGCTGCCCATTTTTGCCGAGGCGTTGCTGGGCGTGTTTCCTTGCAATTTTTTCGCGACGTCGCGGGTGATGTCGCTCTGCACCTGCGTAACGTCGGCCATCTTGCGTTCATAGTGCGCGCCCCACACTTCCGAGCCGTCCGTGGTGTTGACGAGGTCGGCTTGCACTGCGACCGTGTCGCCATGTTGCGTGACGCGGCCCAGCAGCACCGAGGCGACGTTGAGGTTCTTGCCGATTTTTTGCGGATCATCTTCGCTATTTTTGAAGCGGAAGACGGTGCTGCGCGCCATCACTTTGACGTCAGGCAGCTGCGAAAGCGTGCCGATCAGGCTTTCGGTGAGGCCGTCGCTGAGATATTCGTTGTTTGGGTCGGAGGTGGCGTTAACGAAGGGCAGCACCGCGATGGAGGTGATTTTCTGCGAAGGCGCGCGGCCACGGACGAAATAGTAGCCGCCGATGACGAGAGCGAGTGCTGCAGGCACGGCTCCGGCAATCCAGAGTTTGCGGGAGCCGCCGGCATGCGCAGCAGGCACCGTTGCGGAACCTAAGGACGTTACCGCTGGTGACGCGGCGCTCGCAGCGCCCACACCGGGGGCCGCTGCTGACATACTACCCGCTGGGGCACTGGAGGCGTCGCTGACGCGCGCCGAGTGGCCGGAATCCTGTTCGCGCTTGAGCCGCGCGAGGTCGGCGCGAATGTCGGCGGCGGACTGGTAGCGCAGATTACGGTCCTTCTCGAGCGCCTTGTTGATGATGCGCTCGAGTTCCGCGGGCGTTTCGGGATTCAAGCGCACGGGCGGGGCAACCGCGCCATCGAGGATCGCTTTGAAAATCACGCCGGAGGTTTCGCCGCGGAAAGGCAGCATGCCGGTCGTCATTTCGTAAAGCACAGCGCCAAAGGAGAAAAGGTCGGAGCGGCCGTCGAGTTCCTTGCCGCGGACCTGCTCGGGCGACATGTAGGCGACTGTGCCCATGGTGCTGCCGGGGCTGGTGAGATGTTCGGCGGAGGCGCCGAGCGTGACGCCCTCGTTGGTATCCACGGGAATTTTCGACGCGGAAGAGCCTGCGGCGGTAAAGGTGACCTTGGCGAGACCGAAGTCGAGAATCTTGGCGTGGCCGCGTTTGGTGACGAAAATGTTGGCGGGCTTGATGTCGCGGTGAACGATGTGTTCGGCGTGCGCGGCGTCGAGCGCGTCGGCAATCTCAATCACGAGTGTGAGCAGGTCTTCGGTATCAACGGGGCGCCCGTTGATGAGGTGCTTGAGCGTCTGGCCATCGAGAAATTCCATGGCGATGAAGGCCTGGCCATCCTGCTCGCCGATGTCGTAAATCGTGCAAATGTTGGGATGGTTCAGCGCGGAGGCGGCTTGGGCTTCGCGCTGGAATCGCGCGAGGGCTTGCGGGTCGCCGGCGACGTCCTGCGGCAGAAATTTCAGCGCAACGAAGCGCTTGAGGCGCGAGTCTTCGGCCTTGTAAACGACACCCATACCTCCGCCGCCAAGCTTTTCGATGATGCGGTAGTGTGAGAAGGTCTGGCCGATTGGAGACAGCGTGTCTGCCATGTGCGGTGGGCACATCTTAGGTGGGGGCAAGAGCTAAGTCAACGAGGAGAGATTGAGTGTCGCCGCAAAATGAGAATGTCCGGTTTGTGCAAAGTAGAAATGTCCGTTTTCATGGATGGCCGAGGGCCGTATGGAAACGGAGCGAATCGCGTTGAGCCAACGAGAACGGGACCGATT
>Ga0070765_100002704_pt1 | contig 11196 bp, 7 predicted proteins | sample HubBroMetageWFT5_FD_71516 | JGI IMG/M metagenome (GOLD analysis project Ga0070765, IMG submission 71516) | Warmed and freeze-thawed soil microbial communities from the Hubbard Brook experimental Forest, New Hampshire - Hubbard Brook CCASE Soil... | ecosystem: Environmental > Terrestrial > Soil... | reverse complement strand
GGTGACGTCGCGGGATGCCGCGGTGGCGCCGGCGAAGCAACACGAGCTCGCCGCCTCGCTCGACGCGCAGGTATTCGAGGCACCGATCAACCATCTCGAGATCACGACCAACGAACGGGCGTACAACCCAGCGCTGCTGCGCGCGCTGGCCGCGGTCGGCGGCCGCGAGGGCGCGGCGGTGGCGTAACCCGCTCCCCGGTCTCGGACCTGCATCGTCTGACAATTAGCGCCGGCGATCCGTCCGGTACGCTTAGCAAACAGATGCGCCGCGCCCGGATCGCCACCGGATTCCTGGTCACCGCGACGACCCTGCTGGTCGCCGCGCCGGCCGCGCTCGCCACGGGCGTCTCCCACGGCGGAGAGGGCTGGTACGGCGAAACCTCGGACACCGTGGTCACCAACGCGATGTTCATGGTGATCATCTTCTTCCCGACGATCATCCTGATCCTCTCGCTGGTCCAGTGGCGGCTCGAAAAGCGCAAGCACGCCCGGATGGCCGCGGCCAAGGCGCGTGCCGCGAACGCCGACTGGCGCGGCGGCTGGTAGCCGCTCGGAGGCGAAGTCAAACGGCCGGTGGCGTCCGCTCGCCGCAACCGTTTGCAGAATTCCTGGACGCTCGGCCTAGAACAGGTGTTTAACCAACACCGGCAGGGGTGTTCTTCGGCGAGTGCAGCGATAGTCTGTGCGTCGGTGAACCGGTTTCCCACCGCGCGCGGCCATGCAGGGGGCGTACGTGGGAGCAACTGAATCGGAGGCGCAGGCATGGCGAAGAGTGGGGCGGTAGAGCAAAGAGGCACCGCACGGGCAGGTGCTCCGCGTAAGACGGCCAACGGAAAGGCCGCCAACGGAAGGGCTCCCAACGGCAAGGCCCCAAACGGCGCCGCTACCACCCCGAAGAACGGCCGGGCACTGGTCGACGATCCCGCGCTTGCTCGTCTCGAGCACGCCCTCCAGGCAGCCGCGGCCGGCGACTTCGGAGTGCGCCTGCCGGCGCGCCGCAAGGACGACATCGGACGCCTCGAAGCCGCCTTCAACCAGATGGCTGCGCGCAATGCCGCCTTGGAGGCCGAGCTCGTCCGGGTCGCCGAGATCATCGGCCGCGAGGGTCGCATGACCGAGCGGGCGCGCCTGCATGGCGCAAGCGGGGCGTGGGCGACGACGGTCGGCTCGGTCAACGGCCTGATCGACGACCTTGTCCGCCCCACCACCGAGGTCGCGCGCGTGATCGTCGCCGTGGCCGAGGGCGACCTGAACCAGAAGATGGCGCTCGAGATCGAGGGCCGCCCGGTCAAGGGCGAGTTCGCCCGCATCGGCACAACGGTGAACTCGATGGTCGAGCAGCTGTCGAGCTTCGCGGCCGAGGTGACCCGCGTCGCTCGCGAGGTCGGCACCGACGGCAAGCTCGGCGGCCAGGCCCAGGTACCAGGCGTCGCCGGCACCTGGAAGGACCTCACGGACTCGGTCAACTTCATGGCCTCGAACCTGACCGACCAGGTGAGAAACATCGCCCAGGTCACCACCGCCGTAGCGAACGGCGATCTCAGCCAGAAGATCACCGTCGACGTGAAGGGCGAGGTGCTCGAGCTCAAGAACACGGTCAACACGATGGTCGACCAGCTGTCGGCCTTCGCCGACGAGGTGACCCGCGTCGCTCGAGAGGTCGGCACCGAGGGCATCCTGGGCGGTCAGGCCCAGGTCCCGGGCGTCGCCGGCACCTGGAAGGGCCTGACCGACAACGTCAACTTCATGGCCCGCAACCTGACCGACCAGGTCCGCAACATCGCCCAGGTCACCACCGCGGTGGCCAACGGCGACCTCAGCCAGAAGATCACGGTCGATGTGCAGGGCGAGGTGCTCGAGCTCAAGCGGACGGTCAACACGATGGTCGACCAGCTGTCCGCGTTCGCGGACGAAGTGACCCGGGTGGCCCGCGAGGTCGGCACCGACGGCAAGCTCGGCGGCCAGGCCAAGGTCGAGGGCGTGTCGGGCACCTGGAAGGGCCTGACCGAGAACGTCAACTTCATGGCCTCGAATCTGACCGACCAGGTCCGCAACATCGCCCAGGTGACGACCGCGGTGGCGCAGGGCGACCTGTCGAAGAAGATCACGGTCGACGCCCGCGGCGAGATCCTCGAGCTCAAGGACACGATCAACACGATGGTCGACCAGCTTCGAAGCTTCGCGGCGGAGGTCACCCGCGTGGCGAGAGAAGTGGGTACCGAAGGCATCCTCGGCGGCCAGGCCGAGGTCGAGGGCGTGTCGGGCACCTGGAAGGGCCTGACCGAGAACGTGAACTTGATGGCCTCGAACCTCACCACCCAGGTCCGGAACATCGCCGGCGTGACCACCGCCGTCGCCCACGGCGACCTCAGCCAGAAGATCACCGTCGACGCCAAGGGTGAGGTCGCGGCGCTGGCCGAGACGATCAACCGGATGGTCGACCAGCTGAACTCGTTCGCCGCCGAGGTGACCCGGGTGGCGCGCGAGGTGGGTACCGAGGGCATCCTCGGTGGCCAGGCCCAGGTCCCGGGCGTGGCCGGCACGTGGAAGGACCTGACCGACAACGTCAACTTCATGGCCCGCAACCTCACCGACCAGGTGAGAAACATCGCCCAGGTGGCGACCGCGGTCGCCAACGGCGATATGACCCAGACGATCACCGTCGACGCCCGCGGCGAGATCCTCGAGCTCAAGCAGACGCTGAACCGGATGGTCGCCCAGCTGTCGAGCTTCGCCGCCGAGGTGACCCGCGTCGCGCGCGAGGTCGGCACCGAGGGCAAGCTCGGCGGCCAGGCCGAGGTCGAGGGCGTGTCCGGAACGTGGCGGCGTCTAACCGAGAACGTCAACCAGCTGGCGGTCACGCTGACCACCCAGCTGCGCGCGATCGCCGAGGTGTCGACCGCGGTAACCCAGGGCGACCTGACGCGGTCGATCTCCGTCGAGGCTCAGGGCGAGGTCTCGGAGCTCAAGGACAACATCAACCAGATGATCGCCAACCTGCGCGAGACGACCCAGCGAAACGAGGAGCAGGACTGGCTGAAGACGAACCTGGCAAGCATCTCGGGGATGCTCCAGGGCCAGCGCGATCTGGCGGCGGTGACGCAGATGATCATGAGCGAGGTCGCGCCGATGGTGAACTCCCAGCACGGGGCGTTCTTCCTCGCCGAACCAGCTGCCGACGACGGCAGCCCGGAGCTGCTGCTCGCGGCGTCGTACGGCTACACGCCGCGCCGCAGCGAGATGCGCAGCCGGTTCGTGATCGGCGAAGGCCTCGTCGGACAGGCGGCGCTCGACAAGAAGACGATCGCGATCAGCGACGCGCCTCCGGGCTACATCAAAGTCGGGTCGGGCCTAGGCGACGCAACGCCGCACGACATCCTGGTGATGCCGGTGCTGTTCGAGGACCAGGTCCTCGGCGTCATCGAGCTCGCGTCGATCACTCCGTTCTCCGAGGTCCACCGCGACTTCCTCGCGCGAATCGGCGAGACGATCGGCGTCGTGCTCAACACGATCCGGGCGAATATGCGCACCGAGGAGCTGCTCACGCAGTCGCAGAGCCTGACGATCGAGCTCCAGAAGCAGTCCGAGGAGCTCCGCGAGACCAACGACGAGCTCCAGGAGAAGGCGACGCTGCTCTCGGAGCAGAACCGCGACATCGAGATCAAGAACGAGGAGATCGAGCTCGCGCGGCGTGGACTGGAAGAGAAGGCGGCGCAGCTCGCGCTCTCGTCCAAGTACAAGTCGGAGTTCCTGGCCAACATGAGCCACGAGCTCCGCACCCCGCTGAACTCGATGCTGATCCTCAGCCGGCTGATGGCGGAGAACGAGGAGAAGTCGTTGACCGACCGGGAGGTCGAGTTCGCGCGCACGATCCACTCCGCCGGCAACGACCTCCTCAGCCTCATCAACGACATCCTCGACCTGTCGAAGGTCGAGGCCGGCCGGATGGAGCTCGACATGGCACCGCTGGCGCTGGCCGAGGTCTACCAGGACGCCGAGCGGGCGTTCCGGCATGTGGCCGAACAGAAGGGCCTGTCGTTCCAGGTGGAGATCGATCCGGCACTGCCGGGGTCGGTCGTGTCCGACGAGCAGCGTCTCGGTCAGGTCCTCAAAAACCTGCTCTCGAACGCGTTCAAGTTCACCCACGACGGCGGGGTGAAGCTCTCGATCGGGTATCCGCAGGATCGCTCGGCGCTGCGGTCGGATGTGCTCCGGGATGCGGAGCGAGTGATCGAGTTCTCGGTGATCGATACCGGGGTGGGGATCCCGGACGACAAGCTGAACCTGATCTTCGAGGCCTTCCAGCAGGCCGACGGCACGACTTCGCGGAAGTACGGCGGCACCGGCCTGGGGTTGTCGATCTCCCGGGAGATCGCCCGCCTCCTCGGCGGTGAGATCCAGGTCGACTCCACCGTGGGCACCGGCAGCCGCTTCTCCTTGATCCTCCCGTTGATCGAGCACGTCGCCGACGCCCCGGTCGACACCCAGACCGACAACGGCCATGCAGAGATGGCTGTGCCGACTGAAGACACCGAAAGGATGCCGCTCGAGGATCAGCTCGCCGACGAGATCGACGAGCTCGAGCGTGGCGACCGGGTCGTGCTCGTAATCGACTCCAAGCCCGAGCGCGCACGGACGGTGGTCGAGGCCGTGCGCGCACGGGGCGCCAAGGCGATCCTGGCGCGGCGGGCGAGCGCCTCGCTCGGCCTCGCCCGTGAGCACCGTCCCAGCGCGGTCGTCCTCGCCGGTGACCTCCCCCGCTTCGAGTCCGTGCTCGGCCAGCTCAAGAAGCACCCGGACACGCGCCACCTGCCCGTCGCGCTCGTCGGTGACGGCGCCGTCCGTCTCGAGGGCCTCCGCGCCGGCGCTGCAGCGTTCATCGACGACCCGGTCGACGGTGCCGGCCTCGAGACCGCGCTCGGACGGCTAGAGGCGATTGCCGGAGTTCCGACCAGGCGGATCGCGCTGATCGCCGACAACAGCCACCTCGACGATCAACTCGGCGCGCTTCTGTCAGGCGACGAGAACCTCGACGTCCAGAGGATCGAGCCGGCTGCGGCGCTCGATGCGCTCCGCGCCGAGCAGTTCGATCTCGGGGTCGTCGCGGTCGCCCGCCCGCGCTCGAAGGCGTTCGCGCTGATCCGCGAGGCGGCCACCGACGACGTACTCCGCGAGCTCCCGGTCATCGCGTTCGTTTCAGAATCCCTCTCGAAGGCGGATCGCGCAAGGCTCGACGCGCTGGCGAAGTCGGCCGTCGTCACGATCGCCGACTCCCCGGAGCGGCTGGTCGACCGCGCGGCCCTGTTCCTGCACCGTGCCGAGGCAACCCTTCCGGCTCCGACTCGCGAGCTGCTCGGCCACCTCCGGACCGGCGACGCGCCATTGCACGGCCGCAAGGTGCTCGTGATCGACGATGACATTCGGAACGTGTTCGCGCTGACCTCGACGCTCGAGCAACGCGGCATGAAGGTCGTCTTCGCCGAGAACGGCCGGGAGGGAATCGAGCGTCTCCACCAGCACCCCAACACGGACGTCGTGCTGCTCGACATCATGATGCCCGAGATGGACGGCTATCAGACGGCGCGGGCGATCCGCTCGATGCCTCGGTTCGAGCACCTTCCGATCATCTCGCTGACTGCGAAGGCGATGAAGGGCGATCGCGAGAAGGCGATCGCAGCCGGAGCGTCTGACTACATCACCAAGCCCGTCGACGTAGATCAGCTTCTCTCGATGATGCGCGTGTGGCTCGACGCCTAGACACACCTGCCAACACCCTCGCCGATGACGAAGCCGTGCTGGACCTGACCGAGGTCCAGGCACTGCCGATTCTGCTCGTCGACGACCAGCCCGAGAATCTCCGCACGCTCGAGGCGGTGCTCGAGCCGCTCGGGTACCCGCTCCGAACCGCGTCCTCGGGCCATGGAGCGCTCCGGATGCTGCTCGAGCAGGACTTCGCCATGATCCTCCTCGACGTGCGGATGCCCGGCCTCGACGGGTTCGAGACCGCACAGCTGATCAAGGAGAGGACTCGCACCGCCGACATCCCGATCGTGTTCCTGACGGCCGCCCAGGACGAGGCCTCGCAGATCGCCCGCGGATACGGAGTCGGCGCGGTGGATTACGTGCTCAAGCCGTTCGATCCAGACCTGCTCAGGTCCAAGGTGGCGGTGTTCGCCGCACTCGAGGCGAGCCGGCGGGCGCTGAAGCGCTCCGAGGCGCTGCTGAGCGGCGCGTTCGAGGCCGCTCCGATCGGCAAGACGGTGCTCGACGCCGACGGCCGGATCATCCGCTCAAATCCCGCGTTCGCGAGGCTGGTGGGCCGGGAGCCCGGCGAGCTGGCCGGGGCCGCCGTAGTCGACCTGTTCGAGCCCGAGGATCGTCCGTTGCTATCGGCGACGCTCGAGCAGGTCGCCAGGATGCACCCTGGCAGCGCCGGGGCCGAGCAGCCGAGCGTCGATATGCGTCTGCGGTCGGGTTCCGGCTCGGAGGTATGGGTTGGGTTGGTTGCTTCCGCGATCGAGACGACCGAGTTCGCGGAGCCGCTGTTGCTGGCCCAGTGGATCGACTTGACCGTCCGCCGCCGGGCTGAGCAGGACCGCGCCGACCTTCTGCTCGAGCAGGCCGCCCGGATGCAGGCCGAGTCGGTCGCGGAAAGGCTGTCCAAGCTCCAGGACCTGAGCTCCGCGCTCGAACCACTCGGGCTCGATGAGCTCCTCCCCCAACTGGCAGCTCGCCTCGCCGAGCTGTTCGGCGTCGAGGCCGCGGAGGTGCAAATCTCGAATGAGCACGACCAGCCGCGCGTGGTCCGAGTCGCCGGCGGGCAGGTGCGGACCTCGCCCCGCGAGCCGGCGGACGCTGAAGCTGAGAGGTGGCGCCAGGTCCCGCTCGTGATCGAGCGCACGACCGTCGGCTACCTGCGCCTCGCCCAGCCGTCTGGGCGGTCGTTCACCACGACCGAGCGCTCGCTCCTCCAGGACGCGGCCGATCGCGCCGCGTTGGCGATCCGCCGAGCCCAGCTCCACGAGGAGGAGCATCGCATCGCCGTCGAGCTGCAGCGGGGACTGGTCCCGAAGCGCCTGCCCGACGTGAGCGGTATCGACATTGCGGCGTCTTACGACGTCGCGGGTATCAGTGCGCAAGTCGGCGGGGACTGGTACGACGCGTTCGCGATGCCGGGCGGACGTCTCGGGATCGTCGTCGGCGACGTCACCGGGCGTGGCATCCGCGCCGCCTCCGCGATGGGGCAGCTCCGCACGCTCACCCGGGCGTTCGCGCTCGCCCAGGGCGCCCACCGGATTCCGGGCCAGGCGCTAGTGGCGCTGAACCGCCATCAGCTGCAGGGCGACGATGAGCACCTGTTCACGATCGTCTACGCCATCATCGACCCCGAGCACGGCACGATCGCGTGGGCGAATGGCGGTCATCCGCCGCCGCTTGTGCGCCGCGCCGACGGTACGTTTCAGTACCTCGAGGGCAACAACGGGCTGATGGGAGTCGAGGACAACCCGTACGAGACGCACCAAGAGCCGATCGACGCCGGCGACACGGTCGTGCTCTACACCGACGGCCTGATCGAACGCCGAGGGGAGTCGCTCGACGTCGGGCTGGAGCGACTGGCCGACGCTGCGTCTTCCGGGCCCGAGGATCCGCAGCACCTGTGCGAGCACATCCTCGAGAGCGTGCTCGAGGCTCCCGATCAACGCTACGACGACGTCACGGCGGTCGTCGCGCGGCTGCAGCGCTAGGCTCCGACACGGAGATGGGGTCGCTCCGAATCACGACGACGCTCCAGGCGCGCGGTCCCGCCGCCGCGGTCGTGCTGGACGACGAGCAGGTGGAGCAAATCGGAGAGGGCGCCAAGCGGTTCCCGGTCCAGGCCACGGTCAACGGCTACACATGGCGCACGACCGTCACCCGGATGGGCGGCGAGTTCCTGCTCGGCCTGAACAAGGGCGTGCGCGACGCCGCCGGCGCCCAAGCCGGCGACTCCGTCGAGGCGCTGATCGAACTCGACAGCGCCCCGCGGGAGGTGGAGGTGCCCGAAGCGCTCGCGAGCGCGCTGGCGAAAGATCCCGCGGCCAAGGCCGCGTTCGACGCGCTGTCGTTTACGAACCGCAAGGAATACGCACGCGCGGTCGCCGATGCCAAGCGACCGGAGACCCGCGATCGCCGAGTGCAGCAGACGCTCGACAAGCTCCGGCAAGGCAAGGGCGGCACGTGACCGAGAGCAACATGGAGATCGCCCGCCGGGGCTACGAAGCCGTGATGCGCGGAGATCTGGACGGCATCGGAGCGATCCTCGACCCGGACGTCAAGTGGCACGCCGGCAACCCGGGCGCAGAGTTCGGGTGCCACAACCGTGGTGAGGCGCTCGCGTTCATGCGCAAGAACTGGATGCGGCGGGGGGCGCCGCCGGGCGAACTCGTCGAGATGCTCGACGCCGGCGACAAGGTCGTGGTGATCATGCGGCGGACCGGCGATGACGGCGAGCCCGAGCTGATTGCCAACCTCACGACCTTCCGGAACGGCAAGGTGGTCGAGATGGTGCACTACCCGAACCCCGACGATGCGCGCGGGGCGGCCGGCATCTGACCGACACCGCTCGCACCCGCCCGCTGACCGGCGAGGAGTACCTCGAGAGCCTGCGCGACGGCCGCGAGGTCTGGATCGACGGCGAACGGGTTCAGGACGTCACCGAGCATCCCGCGTTCCGAAACTCGGCGCGCTCCGTCGCCCGGCTGTACGACGCGCTGCACGATCCGGACACCCGCGAGCTGATGACGGCCGAGGACCGCCACGGCATACGTACGCATCGTTTCTTCATGCCCTCGTACTCGCCCGCGGACCTGCTTGCGTCGCGCGAGGCGATCGGCCATTGGGCCCGCATGTCATACGGCTACATGGGCCGGACGCCGGACTACAAGGCCTCGTTCATGGCCACGCTCGGCGCAGACCCGGACTGGTACGCCCCGTTCGGCGAGAGCGCCCGGCACTGGTATCGCGGTTACGCCGAGCGGGTGCTGTTCCTCAACCACGTTCTGATCAACCCGCCGATCGATCGCGACAAGGCCGTGCACGAGGTCGAGGATGTGTACGTCCACGTGATCCGGGAGCGCGACGACGGGATCATCGTGTCCGGCGCCAAGATGCTCGCAACGGGGTCGGCGGTGACCCACGCCACCTTCGTCGCCCAGAACAGCGCCGCTCAGCTCGAGGAGGGAAAGGCCGAGGACTACGCGCTCGTTTTCATCGCGCCGATGGACACGCCCGGGAAGAAGCTGATCTCGCGCAACTCGTACGAGTCCGCGGCACGGTCGGCGTGGGACAACCCGTTGTCGGCCCGGTTCGACGAGAACGACGCCGTCGTGATCTTCGACGAGGCGTTCATCCCCTGGGAGAACGTCCTCGTCTACCGCGACGTCAAGAAGGCGACCGGGTTCTATGCCCAGTCCGGATTCATGCCGCGCTACACGCTCCAGTCCGGGACTCGACTCGCGGTCAAGCTCGACTTCATGGTCGGTTTGTTCGCTCGCGCGCTCCGAGCCAACGGCACCGGAGGCTTCCGCGGCGTCCAGGCGAAGTTCGGCGAGCTCGTCGGCTGGCGCAACCTGATCTGGGCGCTCACCGACGCGCTTTGCTACGACCCGATGGAGGGACCCGGCGGAACCGTGATTCCCAAGATCGAGAACGCTGTGCTGATCCGGCTGTTCGGCACGGCGGCGGTCCCGAAGGCGCGGGAGCTGTTCGCCGAGATCATCGGGGGCGCCCCGCTCATGGTCCCGTCGAGCAACCGCGACCTTCAGAACGACGAGCTGCGACCGGTGATCGATCGGTTCTACCGCGGCTCGACCGGCGATGCGCACGACCGGATCAAGCTGTTCAAGCTGATCTGGGATGCCGTCGGGAGCGAGTTCGGCTCACGCCACGAGTGGTACGAGATCAACTACAGCGGCAACCAGGAGCAGATGCGCCTCGACATGGCGAGGTTCTCGGGCGGCCGCGGAATCCTCGACGCCTGCGACGCGCTGGTCGAGCAGTGCATGTCCGAGTACGACCTCGACGGGTGGACCGACGACACCTGGCTGGAGGTGCCCGGGACTCAGCCGACGTAGCCGTGCCTGCGCATGAAGCGGCGCAGGTTGGCGACGAACTTGGCTCCGCCGGGCTCCTCCGGACTGAGCGCGCTGTTCAGGTGGCCGAGCGCGACCTGACGGGACAGGAAGCGGTTGACGAGCTTGCCGTGGCCGAGTAACTCTTCGTCCGCCGCCCACGCTGCCACGACCCCGACGCTGTCCGGGTAATGCTGCTTGGCCATGCTGTTGAAGGCCTTCATCCAGCCGGCAGCGTCCCGGGCGATCAGCTTCGGGTAGTGGCGGGTCACGTTCACGAAACGGCGGCCCGAGAACGTGAGGATCTGGATCGGCAGCCCCGACGCCGCGTAGTCGGTGAACTCGTACGCGAACGAGTCGTCGGCGGTGAGGAACTCGAGGTGGCCGTTTTGGCCGAGATCGACGATCTCCTCGCCGGGGTCCCCGAAGTTGTGCTGGGTCATGACGTAAGTCATCGTGCCGGGGTCAAACGAGAAGATCTGTTCGATCGAGCAGCAGTGCGCACCCCCGCTGTAGAGGTCAAGGACGACGTCCGGCTGGCCGTCGTGCTCGAGGTCGAGCACGTGCACCGAGGATCCCTTGCCTGACAGCGACCCCGGCGCGCAGTACCTCCCGCACACGCCCGAGACGACGGGCTGGTTGTAGAACACCGTGCCTCCCTGTGCGATCGACAGGTGCAGCCCGGCGTAGTTCGGATACGAGCCCGTGAACGTGAACGTCGCGCTCACAGCGCCCGACTGAGCCGTCTGCGTCGCCGCGAGCGCGGCCGGCGCCGGCGCTGCGAGGAGCATCAGCGCCGCGACCAGTCCGGCGAACAGCGACACGCGTTTCCCCGCGCCCCGGCGGCCGCGGTTCATCCGGCGCCCCGGCGGCGGCGTGACCACGGCGCCCCGGCGGCCACGTAACCACGGCGGCACACCACCGCTTCCGGTTAACCCCTCACTCGCCGCTCCGCGCGCGGTGAATCCAGATTCACCCGGCTCCAGCACGGGTGGTTTCATCCGGTCGTCGCAACACGATCTGTTTTTTGTGTGTTGCGAGGAGGTTCGGATGGGTCGGGTGTATCGGTGGTTGGGTCCGGATGAGC
>Ga0070765_100002703_pt1 | contig 11201 bp, 9 predicted proteins | sample HubBroMetageWFT5_FD_71516 | JGI IMG/M metagenome (GOLD analysis project Ga0070765, IMG submission 71516) | Warmed and freeze-thawed soil microbial communities from the Hubbard Brook experimental Forest, New Hampshire - Hubbard Brook CCASE Soil... | ecosystem: Environmental > Terrestrial > Soil... | reverse complement strand
GGTCCGCGCCGGGCCGTACGTGCCCGGAAAGCACCGGCGCCGGGAGGCCCGCCCCCGGCCGTGCGTGACCCGGGAAGCGCCGGCGCCGGGAGGTCCGCGCCGGCCGTCCGTGCCCGGGATGCACCCGGCGCCGGGCGGAACCGCGGCTCGCGGCGGCGCCGTTCCAAACGAAGGCCCAACACCGGACGTATTAATGTCTCGGCATCGTGTCGCTTGCTCGCCTTCGACTGATTTCGGCCGTCGGCGCGGTGGCAGTGCTGGCGCTGCTGGTCGTGCTGGCGCTGCTGGCCCGGCTCGACATCAAACGCCCCCCGGCCGCGAGCGCCCAGGTGCCCGCACCGCTGGCGATCGGCACCGAGCTCCAGCGGCCCCGCCGGGTGCCGTCGCTGACGCTGACCGACGAGCAGGGCAAGCCGTATTCGCTCAGCGCGTGGAAGGGCAGGTGGGTGGTCCTGGCCCCGTCGATGACGCTGTGCCACGAGGTCTGCCCGATGACCACGGCGACCCTGATGGAGCTGACCAACGATGTGCACCTGGCCGGGTTGTCCAAGCAGGTCGTGGTCGCGGAGGCGACGGTCGATCCGTGGCGCGATAACCCGGCGCGGCTGCGCGCCTACCAGAAGCTCACCGGCGCCAACTTCGAGATGTTGACCGGGACGCAGTCCGAGATCGCGAAGCTGTGGAAGTTCTTCGGCGTCTACTACGCCCGCGTGCCTCAGGGCAAGCCGCCCGACGTCGACTGGCTCACTCACAAGCCCGAGAAGTTCGACGTCCAGCACACCGACGCCGTGTTCTTCATCGACCCCGCCGGCCAGGAGCGGATCATCGACGAGGGCATGCCCCAGATCGAGGGCAAGCTATCGCCCGTGCTGGCCAGCCTGTTGAGCGAGGAGGGCAAGCAGAACCTCGCGCACCCGCAGCTCCCGTGGACCGCAAGCGAGTCGCTCGACGACCTCTACTTCCTGATGAACCGGAACATCCCGGCAAGCGCCGTCCCCAAGACAACGGCGCCGACCGCCGCCGCGGCGAACGCCGCGCTCGCCGGCTCGCCGGGCTCGCTGGCCGGGCTTCACTCGCAGGCGGGTGAGCTGATCTCCTCGGGCGGCACGCTGACAGATCGCCTGCAATCGCTGCACGGCTACCCGGTGGTCCTCAACGCCTGGGCCGCGTGGTGCCCTCCATGCCGCGAGGAGTTCCCGCTGCTGGCCACCGCCTCAGCGAAGTACGGGCGGAAGGTGGCGTTTGTCGGAGCCGACACGAACGACTCGACCAGCGATGCGCGCTCGTTCCTCGCTCAGCACCTGATCAGCTATCCGAGCTACGCAGTTGCGTCGAGCGACCTGTCCTCGCTCGCCGTGCTCGAGGGGTTCCCCACCACGATCTTCCTTAACCCGGCCGGCAAGGTGGTGTTCGTGCACACGGGGCAGTACGACACCGAGGCCGCGCTCGACAACGACATCCAGCGGTACGCCCTCGGGGATAAGTCGTCCTGAGCCGGCGTCGTCCTGAGCCGGCGTCGTCCTGACCCGGCGTCGTCCTGAGCCGGCGTCGTCCTGCGCCGGCGCGCCGGGCCGCGTAGCGGGCGCGCTCTCTACGCCAGCTGCTGCTGAAGCTGGCGATCGCCGGCGGCGCGCTCGCTCCCCGGACCGGCCGAGTCGCCAGGCGGCCGCAGCGCGAGTGCCACGCCGATGGCCAGCAGCGTCCACGTGATCGGGTCCTCGAGGAAGTCGGCGTACAGCATCGTGTGGAACAGCAGGGCGAGGAAGGCACAGGCGATCGCCACGCGGGCGGGATCAGGCCGGCAGCGCCGGAACAGCGTGACCAGCGCCGCGACCACGAGCGCGATGTAGACGAGCTCCCCGATCAGGCCCTGCTCGGCCGCGATCGTGATCGGGATCGTGTGCGAGGCCGACAGGGTCTGGCCAATGTGGTGGTTGTGGGCGCTGTACTCGGTCTCGAACGAGCCCGATCCGAATCCCCAGATGGGGCGGTCGGCGAACAGATCGAGGCCTCCGGACACGAGCCCTGGACGGCCGCTCGAGGCACCATTGAGACCTTGATTCAGGCCGAACGTGGTAGGCGAGAGCGCGATTGCCGCGGCGGCGACCGCGACGATCCCGGCGGCGGCGAACACCGCCCGTCCGACGTTCCAACGGATTGCCCCGAGCGCGCCGAGCCCCACGAGCAGCGCGCCGATGCTCGACCGCGACACCGTCAGCACGAGCGCCCCCCAGAGGACCGCGAGCACGGCGATCGACCCCACCTGGGTCCGCTGCCGGCGTGCGTACAGAAGCACCGCGGCGACCAGGATCATCACGAGCGCGAGGAACCGGCCGAAGATGTTCGGATCGAGGAACACCGAATTCACCGTGAAGTACGTGTGCACCGCGTTGGACGCGACCAGCTTCGGGTTCAGGAAGATCGTCTTGGTGTCGTACTCGACGAACCCGACCAGGGCGAACAGCACCGCCAGCCCGGCCAGCAGCAACACACAGATCCGGATCAGCCGAGGCGTCCAGTCGAGCCGGCGCAGCAGGAAGTAGGCGAGCGCGAACGGGACATAGAAGAACACCATCTGCTGGAGCGCGGTCGTGAACTTCGGCGAGTACGTCGCCTGGAGCGCGTACAGGACGATGTAGCCGGCCAGCAGGCGCTCGAGCCAAAGCGCGGGGGCGCGATCGCCGGGTGAGTTCGGTCGGGGCGACGCCCGGCCTCGCAGCGCGCCGACGACGAACGAAAGCGAACCGGCCGCCACAACGAAGTACAGGGGTACCAATAGGTTCGAGGTGACGCCCCCGGCCTGGATCGGGATGCGGAACGGGAGGGCCACGATCACGGCGCCGGCCAGGATCGCCGGCCACTTCGACACCACCCACGCCCCCCCTGCCACGGCGGCCAGCGCTAGCAGCGCCCCGACCACCGCCACCAACGGATGGCGGTGGACGATTCCAAGCTGTGGCGAGTGCCAGATATCGGCCAACAGCAAGACGGGAGCGAGGACCAGCGCGCCGATCATCGCCAGCGCCTGAACGCGGGTATCGCGATGCAGCATCACGACGGCCGCGAGCACCGCCGCCGCCACGACCCCTAACTTGGGCAGCGGTCCACCGAGGGCTCCGTATATGAGCACGGCCTGAATGATCCTCTACCTTTGTCGGGCGCATGCCCACTGAGAAGCTTCTAACCGTGCGGCGCCTCGCGCTCCCGGTCGCGCTCGCCGCTCTGGCGGCGACCGGGTGCGGGGCTGTCAACGTCCACCCGAAGGTGCCAGCCGGCTCCTCGAAGCTCGTCAGCCGCGGCCGGGTCGACAGCCCGTTGACAGACATCCACAACCACCTCGGGTGCATCCGCGACGCCCACGTGGCGGTCACGGTGGTCAGCCCGACCAAGCTTCAGATCGACGCCGCACCGAACGGTCCGACGGTCGTGTTCACCGCCACGGCCGGAGCGGCCCAGGCCGCTCAAATCGACGGCAGCGCCCAGGGTGCCGAGGCGATCGGGACCGCTCTGCTGTTCCCAAACCAGGGCTCCGACCCCGAGCTGACGGCCGTCGAGGACTGCCTCGATCAGGGCGTTCAGGGTTAGACGCCGATTAGAATGCCCGGACGCCCGCGCCCAGTACGCAGGCTCTTGTACGCATCTGCCGCTGCCATGCGTTTATTGGCGAGCGCGGCACCAACCAGATCCTTCCGGTTTTCTTGTCCGTTCCCACTGCAGAGCTGACTGCGCCGGCGCCGTCGACTGACGCCACGGCGCGGGCCCGCGCGCTCGCCGGGCGGATGTCCGGATGGCGGCTGTATCTGGCCCTGGGCGGCGGTGCGTTGGTGCTCGCGGCGCTGTCGCTGCTGATCCCGTCCACGCCGAGCTACGACCCGTGGGCATGGCTCGTGTGGGGCCACGAGATCATCCACTTCGACCTGCACACCGCCGGTGGCCCGTCGTGGAAACCGCTGCCGATGCTGTTCACGACGGTGTTCGCGCTGTTCGGCAAGGCCCAACCGGATCTGTGGCTCATAGTCGCCCGCGCGGGTGCAGTGATGGCGGCGGCGATGGTGTTCAAGATCGCCTGGCGCCTCACGCGCGACATCGTGGCCGGGCTCGCCGAGCCCGACCGGGCGTCGCGCTGGATGGGGATGATCGCGCCGCTGCTCGCGGGCGTCATCGCGGCGGGCAGCCTCGTGAACTCCGGCGGGTTCATCTCCGATAACGCGCTCGGCTACTCGGAGGGTTTCGCCACCGCGCTCGCGCTGATCGCGGTCGACAGCTACATGGACGGCGCGCGCCAGCGAGCGTTCGTGTTCGGCTTCTTCGCCGCGCTCGACCGCCCCGAGCTGTGGTTCTTCTGGGGGCCGTACGGCCTCTACCTGTTCTGGCGCGATCCAGGCGCTCGCAAGCTCGTGGTCGGCCTGTTCGCGCTGATCCCGGTGCTGTGGTTCCTCCCCGAGCTTTGGGGCTCCGGCCATCTGCTCCGCGGCGTCACTCGCGCCCAGCATCCGCGCGCCAACAGCGCCGCGTTCGCGAAGTGCCCGGTGTGCACCGTGTTCAAGAAGGAGGCGTGGCCGACCGTGCTGAACCGGGTCAAGATCCCGGGGATCATCGCGCTGTTCGTCGCCGCGTTCGGCCTGTGGCGCACGCGCGCTTCGTGGTGGCGCCACAGCGGTCCGGTGGACCCCGGCATCCGGGCGCGGGCGTGGCTGCTCGGGCTCGGCGTGTTCGGCCTGGTGTGGTGGCTCGGGATCGCGTTCGAGACGCAGGCCGGGTTCTCGGGCAACAACCGCTATCTGGTTCTCGGCACGGCGCCGGTGGCGATCGCGGGAGGAATCGCGTGGGGATGGTTCTCGCGCAGCATCGCCAACTGGATCCGCGTGCTGGCCGGGCGCGCCGGCTCCGGGCTGCGCCAGGTGACCGCGTCGGTGGTGACGATCCCAGCCGGCACGGTTGTCGCGGTCGCCCTGTTCCTCGCGGTGCCGCCCTGGATCGGCACAAACATCGTCAGCCTGCCGCGCACCCATCACGCGCTCGTCTACCAGGCCCACCTGCGCGAGGACCTGAACGCGGCCGTGCAGAAGGCCGGCGGAGTGAGCGCGGTCCTCAACTGCGGCAGCCACCCGAACACGGTCATGACCGAGGGCTTCCAGGTCCCGATGGTCGCCTGGACGCTCGGGGTCCGCACCCTACGCGTCCAGGCCGAACCGAGCCAGCTGGCCGGACCGCCCTGGCCCGATGTGATCCTCCAGACCCGCGCGCAGTCGAAGTCCACGCTGTTGCCGACGCCCGCGCAGATCATCGCGTGGGAGCGCGCCGGCGCGCACTACACCCTGGTCGCCCACGTGCGGACGTTCCGGGTGTTCTCGACGTGCGCCGCGAAGGTGGCCCGGTAGTGGCCGTCAGCGCCCCCCCGCGCGGCATCCCCCGCGTCCTCGACTTCAAGGAGCCCGACCGCCTGAAGCGGATTCCGGTGTGGGCCAGCACCGCCGGCCTGCTCGTGTTCCTGATGGTGGTCTCGGCCGTCCTGCGGACCCGGTACGTCACCGGGCAGTTCTGGGAGGACGAGGCGATCACCACGGGCATCGCCTCGCACTCGCTGAGCGCGATCCCGGGCGTGCTCCGCCACGACGGCTCGCCGCCGCTGTTCTACCTGCTCCTGCACGTGTGGATCAGCATCTTCGGCGCCAGCGAGGCGGCGACGCACGCGCTGTCGCTCGTATTCGGGCTGCTGTGCATCCCGGCCGGGATGTGGGCCGGGTGGAGCCTGTTCGGCCGCCGCGCCGGCGTGTACATGGCGATCCTGTGCGCGTTCAGCACGTTCCTGACCGCGTACGCGCAGGAGAGCCGGATGTACGAGCTGATGGCCCTGTTCGGGATCCTCGCCACGGCGGCGTTCCTCCATGGGTTCCTGTACAGGCGCCGGCGCTACCTGGTCATGTTCGCGGTGCTGGAGGCGCTGATGCTCTACACCCACGCGTGGGGCATCTTCTTCGGCGCCGGCTCGGTGATCGCGCTGATCCCGATCTGGCGGGTGAGCGAGGACCGCCGTGGGCTCGTCCGCGACGCGGTCCTCACCTATGTCGGCGCCGGCGTCCTGTTCCTGCCCTGGCTGCCCAACTTCATCTATCAAGCCACCCACACCGGCGCGCCGTGGGCACCCCCGCCCCGGTTCGGCGCACCGGTCCTGATCTCGCGCGACCTGATGGGCGGCGACCGCATCACGGTGGCGCTCGTGCTCGCGGCCGTGATCGGGTTGGCGTCGCTGTTCACGCGCCGGTACCGCCGCACGCGGGAGGCGACGCTGGTGTGGGCGCTCGTTCTGCTCCCGCTCGCCACCCTGCTCCTGGCGTGGCTGGCATCGCAGGTCACGCCGGCGTTCGTCTCGCGCTACTTCGCGCCGATCCTCGGGGCGATCCTGCTGCTCGCGGCTTGGGGGGCCGCTCGCGCCGGGATCGTGGGGCTCGTGGCGATCGCGCTCTCGCTGGTCTTCGTCGTCCACATCTCCTCCTACTCCCCGCAGTTCAAGAGCGACATGCGCGACATCAGCGGCGAGCTGACTCCGATCCTCCGTTCCGACGCCGTCGTCGTCGACGCCCAGCCCGACTCGACGCCGCTCGCCTGGTACTACCTCCCAGGCACGCTGCACGATTTCCAGACGCCGCTCGGCCCGGTCAAGGACCCGAGCTACATGGACTGGGTCTACGCCCTCAAGCGCCTTCGCGCCGCCAACCCGCAGGCTTTGCTCCCGCCGCTGGTTGCTAGCCTCAAACCGGGACAGCAGCTCCTGTACGTGCGACCGCTGACCGAGGGCGCGAACAATTGGAAGTCCTCGTGGACTCAGCTGGTGCGCCGGCGGTCGGCACAGTGGGGTCAGATCCTGCAGGACGACGTCAACCGAGGAGTCCTCAAGGCGGTGGCGACCGCACCGCACAACTACCGGGGAGCCAGCATCCTTGCCTACAGCGCCGTGCTCTACGAGAAGGTTTCATGACTGATTCGACTCCCAATCCCGGCCAGGGCTCCCCGCCCCGCGGCGCTGACATCACTCCGGAGCACCCCGTCGTGGCGCTCGGCGGCGGACCTGCAGGCCTCACCGCCGGCTATCTGCTGGCGAGGCAGGGCAAGCCCGTGATCGTGCTCGAGTCGACCGACCAGGTCGGCGGCATCGCGCGCACCGACGTGCGGGAGGGCTACCGCTTCGACCTCGGAGGGCACCGCTTCTTCACGAAGGCCAAGGAGGTCGATGCCCTCTGGCACGAGATCCTCGCCGACGAGTTTCTCAAGCGGCCGCGCCAGAGCCGGATCTACTGGAACCACAAGTTTCTCGAATATCCGCTCCAGGGGATGGACGTGATCAAGAAGCTCGGGCCGGTCGACCTGACCAAGGCGCTCTTCTCCTATATGTGGGCCGCAGCTAAGCCCAAGGGGCGCGAGGACACCTTCGAGCAGTGGGTCACCAACCGCTTCGGCCGCTGGCTCTTCAACCAGTTCTTCAAGTCGTACACGGAGAAGGTGTGGGGAGTCTCGACTTCCGAGATCCGGGCCGAGTGGGCGGCCCAGCGCATCAAGGGGCTGTCGTTCTTCGCCGCCGCCAAGAACGCCTTCTTCGGCAACAGGGGCAACCAGATCAAGTCGCTGATCTCGGAGTTCAATTACCCGCGTTACGGACCGGGACAGATGTGGGAGAAGATGCGCGACGAAATTCGCGCCCATGGCGGCGAGGTCCGTCTGAACGCCCCGGTGACGCGGATCCGCTTCGACGGCAACCGTGTGGCCGAGCTCGTCGCGGGCGGGGAGACGCTGACGCCCTCGTACGTGATCTCGTCGCTGCCGCTGCGCACGACGATTGGGATCGCCGAGCCCGAGGCGCCAGGCGACGTCCGAGACGCGGCGCGCGGGCTGCGCTACCGCGACTTCCTCACGGTGCTGCTCGTGATCGAGAACGAGGACGTGTTCCCCGACAACTGGATCTACATTCACGACCCGTCGGTCAAGGTTGGGCGGATCCAGAACTTCCGCTCTTGGAGCCCGTTCATGGTCCCCAACGACAAGGACGCGTCAATCGGCATGGAGTACTTCTGCTTCGAGGGCGATGAGCTCTGGAGCACGAACGACGACAACCTCGTGGCGATGGCGACCCGCGAGATTCAGCAGCTCGGCCTCGCGCGGGCCGACAAGGTGAAGATGGGCTTCGTCGTGCGCGTGCACAAGGCATATCCGATGTACGACGCTGAGTACGCCGACCGGGTGAAGAAGATCCGCGGTTGGCTCGATCGGATCCCGAACCTCGTCCAGGTCGGCCGCAACGGGCTACATCGGTACAACAACTCCGACCATTCGATGCTGACCGCGATGCGCGCGGTCGACAACATCCTCACCGGATCTCACCACGACATCTGGGCGGTCAACGCGGAGAGCGTCTACCACGAGGAAGACGTCGCGGACGAGCAGCCGTATGTCCGCGCACCCGAGACGCCGGCGATGGAGAAACCGCTCGCCTAGCGAGGGATCACCTTGAGGGGAGCGGTTCGGGGTGTGCTGCTAGTCCTTGTTGGGGGGTGGCTCGCGCTGCCCGCGGTAGCCGCCGCCCAGTCGCCGACGACGAACCCGCTGGCTCCCAGCTTCCCCCAGCCGACCGTGTCGACTCCTACGACCACCACCGTCGCGCCCACGGTGAGCACGAGCGCCACTGCCGGCAGCGGTAGCGCGTTCTCCGGGAGCTCGGCGATCATCATCGCAATTGGCGCGCTCGTCGTGCTCGGTGGGATCGCCGTCTACATCGCGCGCGACGCCCGCCGGCGCGCTCCGAAGGGCCACCGCCTCACGGCCCCGATCGACGCGGAAGGCCGGCGCGCGGGGTCCAAGCCGCGCCCGAAGCCACGCAAGCTGAGCCAGGCCGAGAAACGCCGGCGCAAGCGCGGCCGGGCCCGCTAGACGGTCTCGGCGCGCTTGACAGTCTCCGCGCGGTAGACAGTCTCCGCGCGCTAGACGGTGTCCGCGCGGCACTGCTCCCGGAGCCCGGCTCTGGCGCGGAGTAGTTGGCGCTCGACCGTTCGCCGCGAACAGCGCTCGTGGGCTGCGATCTCGACGTAGCTCAGGCCGAAGGCGTGCAGCCACACCAGGCGCTGCTGGCGTACCGGCAGCAGCCCGACCTCGTTCAGACGCTGGTGCTGCTCGAACAGTTTCTCGGGGGTCGGCGTCCTGGCGCACGCGAGGTCGCCACCCTCGTCGATAACCCCGTCCAGTGACTGCTCCCGACGGTGTCGGCGCAGCGACCTGAACGCCTCGCGGATGGCGGTCCGCGCCAGCCACGCCATCACGGTCTCGCGGTGAACCCGATCACGGTGGCGTAGCAGCCGGCACCAGGCGGCCTGGCACGCGTCCTCGATCACGGCGTCGGGTGCGCGGACGTCGAGGCGCACGATCTGTTCGAGGCGAACGGCGAGCGCGCCGTACAGCTCTCCGATGTCTCCCGTGCCCAGGATGGGCGCCGCCTCGATGTTGGCCATATTCAGTCCAATTGAGACTAAATTGATGCGAACGAAACCTAGCAAAGCTCATTTGATATTGCTAGGTTCATTTAGCTTCAATTGGCTCAATTAGACTGGAAGGAGTTAGGCGAATGTTGGTTTCACTGGCCGATGTCACGGCCAAGCCGGACCTGACCGGACTTCCGGGAAGCAACGTCCTCCAGCAGCTCGTGAACGGCGCGGAGGCGTGGGCGCTCGCGATCGCGCTCCTCGGGGCGTTCGTCGGCGCTGCCCTGTGGGCGGTCGCGTCCCATGCTCACAACCCGCATTACGCGGCGCGCGGGCGCATGGCGGCCGTGATCTCGGCGGCATCGGCGCTCGTGATCGGGTCAGGCCCCGGTCTCGTCAACTTCTTCCAGCACCTCGGGTCGACCGCGAAATGAGACCGGTCACCGTCGCGCTGGCCGCCCTGGCAACCATGGCGGCGATGGCGTACGCGCTGGCAGCCGCGCCGGCGCCGGCGTCCGCAATCAGCCTCGACAATCCGGTGTGCGGCGCTGCCGGGGTGTTGAGCTCCGCAGCCGAGAGCGCCTGCGCGGGCATCGGCACCCAGGCCGGCGGCAAGCTTCTGACGGCGGGGAAGCAGCTCTTCACCGGTCATCCCGCACAGGCGGTCAACAGTGTGGTGAGCGGCGCGACGCAGACGGTGGCGTCGACCGCGAGCACGGCTCTCGGCCTGGCCGCGATCGGCGGCTTCGTGCTCGGCGGGGCTCAGGCCGTGCTTACCGAGACCGCGTCGGCGCTCGGCACGACCACCGCGCCGCAACTGCGCACGACATGGTTCTCGGCGACTTACTGGCGGATGACGGCCATCGCCGCGGTGCTCGCGTTGCCGTTCCTGTTCGCGGCCGCAGTACAGGCGCTGATCCGCTCTGATCTCGGGCTACTGGTCCGGTCGGCGTTCGGCTATCTGCCGCTGGCGATGCTCGCGATCGCGGTCGCAGCGCCGCTGACGATGCTCCTGCTCGCCGCCACGGACGAGCTGTGCGTGTTCATCTCCTCGGCCGCCGGCGATGCCAGTGCGCACTTCCTGGCTAAGGCCGGGGTCCTGATCGGCGGTTTGACGGCGCTCACCTCGTCTCCGTTCCTGGCGGTACTCGTCGGCCTGTTCATGATCGGCGCGGCGTTCGCGCTGTGGATCGAGCTGTTGGTGCGCGAGGCGGCCGTGTACGTGATCGTGCTGATGCTGCCGCTCGCGTTCGCGGCGATGGTCTGGCCGGCACGTAGGGTGTGGGCGGTCCGCGCCGTCGAACTGCTGGTCGCGCTGATCTTTTCGAAGTTCGCAATCGTCGCCGTCCTGTCGCTCGGGGGCGCCGCGATCAGCTCCGGCGCCGATCACGGGAGCGTCACGGCGGTGATGGCCGGCGCGGTGCTGATCCTGCTTGCGGCGTTCTCGCCCTGGGTGCTGCTTCGGATGATTCCGCTGGCGGAGCTCGCCAGCGGGGCGGCCGGGACGCTGCGCGCCGAGCTCGGACGCGCCAACCTTGCCGCCGGAGACGCGTGGGCTGGGGCGCACGAGTGGAGCGACATCGTGACGGCCGCGATGCGGCGCGACGCTGCGGACGGAGGGGCGGATCCGGGCGGGGCGGATCCAGGAGGGGCGGGTCCGGGAGGGGCGCACCCGGGTCCGTCGACACAGATCGATCCTGGACACGGCGATGGCCCTCCGGAGCACCCTGATGA
>Ga0070765_100002701_pt1 | contig 11202 bp, 6 predicted proteins | sample HubBroMetageWFT5_FD_71516 | JGI IMG/M metagenome (GOLD analysis project Ga0070765, IMG submission 71516) | Warmed and freeze-thawed soil microbial communities from the Hubbard Brook experimental Forest, New Hampshire - Hubbard Brook CCASE Soil... | ecosystem: Environmental > Terrestrial > Soil... | reverse complement strand
CAAGCGCGAAATTGCCAAGATCGCTGATCGTGCCAAAGAGCTCACTGTTTCGCCTGATGGCGCGCGGCTGGCCTTCTGCACCGATTCGCGCTCGGAGCGCGAAGAGACGCTCGATACCTTCTCGATTTTCGCGATCGACGTCGCATCCGCGGCTCATGCACTTGCGCAGCCGAAGCTCGTCAGTCACGCAGCTTTAATTTACGATCACATCCGATGGGCCAAAGATAGCCGGCACATCTTTTTCATTTTCTTGTACGGATCGGTCGAAGGTGCGTATCAGGACGCGCAGTCGCGCGTGTATTGGGTCGATGCCGGTGCGACGCCCGGCGGCAAACCTGCGGGTGACCGCGCTCAATATTCCCGCTGGGCCGCGAATTTTACCGGCGACATGGGCGAGTTCAATGTTTTGTCGAATGGCGATCTACTGGCCGCGGGCCAGTTGGGAACTGAAACGCAACTTTATACGCAAACTTCGCCGGAATCCCCTTTCCTGAAGCAGGTAGGCTTGCCGGGAACCTACGCCAAGATTTCCACGGCGGCACATTCGCCGCGAATCGCGTTTGAATATTCGCGATTTCACCAGCCGAATGAAATTTATATCGCGGACAGCATCAACGATCTCTCGAGCGCGCGCCCAATTACTTCGTTGAATAAAATCTTCACCGAGCGAGCCATGCCGCCAGCACATTCCTATCAATGGACGGCCGACGACGGAACGAAATTGGAAGGCCTGCTGATTTATCCTCCCGGAAAAGAAAGTGCGAAGAACCTTCCGATGTTCATGCTCGTCCATGGAGGGCCAGAGGAAGCCGATGGCGATTACTTCGAAGCCGATTGGTACAAATGGGGTGCGCTGGCGGCAACGAACGGATGGCTGGTCTTCGAGCCGAACTATCGTGGGTCGACTGGTTATGGAGATGCCTTTGCGCTGGGAATTGTTCCGCACATTGTCTCGCGTCCTGGGAAGGACGTTCTTGAGGGCGTCGACGCTTTGGTGAAAGAGGGAATTGCGGATCCTAATCACCTCGCAGTCGGCGGATACAGTTATGGCGGCTACGTCACGAATTGGGTGATTACGCAGACTACGCGATTTAAGGCCGCGGTCACTGGCGCCGGGGCCGTCGAGCACGTGATGAATTGGGGTAATGACGACACGGTGATGGACGACGCTTATTTTCTCGGCGGTCGACCGTGGGAGGCGAAAGAAAATTACAACGCGGAAGCGGCTATCTGGCAAATCGATAAAGTCACCACGCCAACGTTTATCGTCGGGGGCGAAGATGATATTCGCGTGTACGTGGGCGAGCAATATCTGCTGGAACGCGCGCTTTTTAGCCGTGGCATTCCGGTGAGCCTGCTGATTTTTCCGGGCGAAGGTCACAGCTTGGAGAAAAATCCATGGCACGGAAAAATCTTGGTGCGTGAAGATTTGAAGTGGCTTGAGAAATACGCGGCTCATTGATGCGCTGCAGAGAACTGACGAGAGACGCGTGTATTACGACTTTGTCAGAATAAAATTGCCGATGACTAGCGCATCCGTGCCGGAACAGAAGTAGCTGCGCACAGCATCGCGCGGGGTAATCACCAACGGCTCGCCGAAGAGATTGAACGAAGTATTTACGAGTATCGGCGCCGGCGCATTTTCGCCCGCCTGCTTTAGGAGCTGCCAGAAGAGCGGATTCGCGGCGCGCTCGACCACATGCAGTCTCACGAGATTCCCTGGCAAAATAAAATCCTTCAGCAATGTGCGCGCTTCAGGCTTTACCACTCCCATCGAAGCCATAAACCGTGTCGCGCGAGTCGTTTCGAAAAATCGATCGGCATCTTCGTCCGGAACGGCCAGCGCGAAAGGCCGGAACGATTCCCTGTGTTTCACAAAATCATTTAAGTTTTCCCTCACAAACGGCGCCCACGGCGATGCCAACAGACTTCGATTACCGAGCGCACGCGGCCCGAATTCCGCCGCGCCCTGGCACCAAGCAACAATTTTCCCGGCTCGCAGAAGGCGCAGCGTGTCCTGAATCTTTTCCGCGTCTGAGTTCGTCCAGTGGTAAGTGGCTTTGCAATTGTCGAGCACCTGCTTGATTTCGTCGTTCGAGTACGAAGGCCCCCAATAAAGATGTGTTATGGGCGCGATTCTTTTTTGCTCTCGATGCGCATGCCATTCGTTCCAGGCCGCGCCTGGGGCTGTTCCTTCGTTCCCCGCCGCGGGCTGAACGAATACATCCTTGAAACCGGTGCCGCGCTCAATTGCCGAGACGAGCAGCGGATTCAAAAAAAGTCCGCCGGCAAGGCAGAGATTTTCGATTTCGTGTTCCTTTCGAAGGGATTCGAGAAGGCCATTCACGACTGTCGCGCACGCGGCTTGAACGCTCGCGGCGAGATTCGCGCGTAGCGCTTCGCTGGCAATCTTTGTTCCGGGTTGCGGCACGCCAATCCGCCGGTAGAACAGATCCGAAAACGCGAGACGTCCCGTAAATCCGCGCGTGAAAAAACGCCTGTTCAAATGCGGCCACGGAGAAGAATCGCGGCGCATCATCTCCAGGAATAAACTCTCAAACTCCGGCGCGCCGAACAGGCTCAGCCATTGCAGTTTCTGTTCGTCCTTGTGCGGTGCGAAGCCAACCAATTCGGTGGCTTGCGAATAGATCCATGCGAGCGAATGAGGGAACGAGACTTCGTCGATTATGTGGAGTTTCGTGCCTTCGCCGATCGCGGCCAGTCCTGAGCGGCCATCCCCCTGCTCGTCCATTACGAGCACCAGCGCGCGATCGAAAGGCGACGCGAAAAATGCGCTTGCGGCGTGGCACATGTGATGTCCCGAAGCGATCACGCGGCCCAGAGGCTCGCCCGCCAGCGAATCTAGAATCCGAAAATTATTGAGCTCGCGGCCCAGTTCGCCGACCGATTTGCTCAAATAATATCCGCTGGCGACCGGCGCGCGAGCGGCTTGGCGTAGCCGCAATCCCGTTGAGCGGCGCCATGATTTTCGCGGCTCGCTGGCGACCGCGATGCTCGAGACGTCGCTCCAATCAATCCCGGCGCGATCGAAGCAATAGCGGATTGCCTCGCGCGGAATTCCCGCGGCTTCGCGCGAGCGCGCCATCTTGCTTTCTTCAATGGCGATGATTTCACCGCGCGGATCGAGCAACGCCGCCGCAGGATCGTGCGCCAACGCAGAAAGCCCGAGAATGTAGCCGTCGGAGGCCATGCTGTTCGACATTAACTATACGTGGAGAAAGTTTCGGGAGAAAAGGGAAGTCGCAGGCAGCTAGGTGCGTGGCGGGGAAGCGGTGCGGCCGCCAGTTAATAATCCGCGCAGACCCATGAGGATCAAGCGGGGCTGGCTCAAGCAGATGTGCCAGAGAACTTTGAGGGCCTCGTCGCGGGAATAATCGCTGAGCGACTGCCGCGCGGAATCGTTGAGCAAATCCACTAGGCGGCTGTAATCGCTTTGCTGAAAATGATGCAGCGATCGCCGCAACAGCAAATGCATATCCAGTTCGCGCCGCAGGCTCTTTAATTCCGGACTCTTGCCTTGATTCAGAATTGATTCTGCAACGCCAAGGGCGCCGCGGAACCCGGTGACGATTCCGCCGACGGTAGTGACCTTTACCTGCGCCGCAGCGTCGCCGACAAGATACACATCGCCTGCGCCTACTCGCCGTTTCACCGGCACCCAGCGGTTGTAAACGGGAATGCGCGCGCCTTGAAAACTAATTGGAGTGAGCTTTCGCTTCTCGAGAAAACGCTCTAGATGTTTCCGCGTTTCCTGGCCTGACTCACCGATCAATCCGAGCACGCCGCGATTCTGCGAATCCGGAATCAGCCAATAGAAATAAGGCGTGTCGTCGGGCACGAACCAAACGCGCACGGTTTCCGCCGGCATATCTTTCGGCAGTTCAACAATTGCTTGTACCAGAGGAACGGTTTCCTGCCGCGGCCATCCTGCGGATTGCGCCACGCGGCTCGCGGCGCCGTCACTGCCGACGACGGTTTGCGTGCGAATTTCCTCACGACCGCCATCGGTGCTGCGTTCCACATCGAGCACGAGGCTTGTACCATTGCTGTGGAGCCCATGAAAGCGGCGCCCAAAAGTAATTTCAGCGCCGGCTTGCTGGGCCTCATCGGCTAAACCGCGAATCAGTGTGGAACGTTCGATGATTAAATCAGGTTCGTTGAGCTGAATTTTCGCTGCGCGTCCGTCGGTGAATAATTCAAATCTGCGAATCTCATTTACCACGCTGCCTGCCGCAGCGCGTCCGAGCAAAGTGCGCAATCTGTGAGTGACGATCAGCGTGCGCGAAATGGGCTCAAGCGTCTCTGCGCGCTCGAAAACTTGAACGGGGACACCGCGCTTGGCCAGCAGGGACGCAGTGAATAGTCCGGCGGCCGAGCCGCCTACGATGGCGACGGGCTGCTTTGGATTTGGCGCGTTGGCGTGTGAGTTGGAGTGTGGGGTCTGGCCTGACAATGAGCTCACCGTTGCTTTAGCGCTTGAATTTCCTCACGTCAGGCGACCGCAACTACCTACTTGCGAGCGAAACAGATTCGCGATGACTTCGGGATTGGCACGCGCGCTCGATTGGATGCATAGAGAGCGACGAACGGCGCGTGCGTCGGGAAACGAAGTATATCCTAGCCCGCGCGTTCCACCAACGACTTCGCGCTTTAGCGGAAATTAAGGGATTGGCGTGGGTTTTTGAAGCTTTTGCTGGCGTTCGTAAGGGGCGCCTTCCAGAAAATAAATTGCCACCAGGCTGCATAGTCCGACGACCGCGGCTAGCTCAAATGCTTTGGCGGGCGAGAGCATTGGAATCAAAATCGCGACGCTGCCAAAGAATCCTCCGAGGGCGTAGAGGACGAGTACCGCGCCTCTTTGGCCCAGGCCGAGATTGGAAAGCCGGTGCGCGGTGTGATCTTTTCCGGGCGACGTGAAGGGAATCAAGCCGCGTCGCGCACGCGATATCGAAACCAACGTGGTATCGAAAATTGGGACACCCAGAATCAGAACTGGAATCAGCCAACCGGCTTGCGAGTCGCCGGTTTCAGGGCGCAGCTTTAAACCGAGCGTGGCCATCAGGAATCCTAGAAGCATTGCGCCGCCGTCGCCCATAAAAATCTTCGCGGGCTTGAAATTCCAGCCCAAAAATCCGAGAGCTGCTCCGAGAACTGCTGCGCCAAGCGTTCTGACCATCACTTGGCCGCCCTGATTTGCCGCGATGGTGAAAAACAATGCTGCGATCGCGGCGACACCGGCGCAGAGGCCGTCCATGTGATCGAAAATGCTGAATGCCGCTGTGATTCCGACCACCCACAGAACCGTCAGGCATCCATCGAGAATGATTCCAGTATCGCCAGGGATGTACGCCGAGATGATGTGCGAACGGATTCCTGAGGCCATCAAAAGGAACGCGGCGGCGGGCATGGCGACGAATAATTTTAGCTGGTGATGGAGTAATCCGCTGTCATCGAGGAATCCGATGACTGCGACGAGCGTCGCTCCCGCTAGGATTCCGACGATTTGGCCGCGCGCGGATGTGTGCAGCGTGATCAGAACGGCGAGCGCGAAGCCGCAATAGATTGCCACGCCGCCGAGAAGCGGAATGGGCTTTACGTGAACTTTGCGCGGGCCGGGCTTGTCCACCATGCCGACGCGGAGCGCGAGGCTGCGCACCGGCGCAGTAAGTCCTACCGAAGCGAGAAAAGCGATGAAAAATGCTAGCAAATCACTGTACATCAGAGTTCCCAAGTTATCAGCCGCCCAAAATGCCTGTGGATAGTCCCTGCAATCGCGCTACTTTACCCGTGCGTCGAAGGGACGATGTCTGTCGTGCGTTTGATTACGAAACGCGGCGATCGGTCGCTTTTTCCATTACCTCGACGAATCGTTTCAGCTCGTTCACTCTAGCATAATTCTTCGCGGCTTCCCGCGCACATACGCCCATTTCGGTTAACTCGCGCGGATCGTCGCGCATTTTTCGCAGAGCGGCTGCCACGGACGCGGGATCGTCCGGATCGGCTGCCAATCCGCACCGTGCCTCGCGTACGATGCGTACGATATCCGATTCTTCCGACGCCACCGCGAGTACCGGCCGACCCGCCGCGAGAACGGAATAAAGTTTGCTTGGCACCACTACACCTTCGAGTCCGCGCCGCACGCAGATGATGTGCACGTCGCCCGCCGCCATTACCAGCGGAATTTCCGCGGCGGGACGGAAGGGAAGAAATCGAATATTGGTGGACCCTTGCGCGGCGGCTTGCAACCTTGCGCGGTTGGCGCCTTCGCCGACGAAAATTAGGGCGGTGTTTTCGCCTTCTAATAACTTTGCCGCCTGCAGCAAAGTATCCCAGGCGCCATAAAAGCCGAGATTTCCTGCGTGAATGGCTACGAACGGAAACCCTGAGCGAATTTCCTGCGCGATTGGGTGACTTTGTTCTGCGAGAGTTTCTGGGATCAACGTGCCATCCCGAATTACTACTACTCTCGCTGGCTCGACGCCTTTGTGCAAAATCCGCTCGCGCATATCGTCGCCGAGAACGATTACGCGTCGCGCCCGCCGTAGCGCCCAGCGATGCATTTTCTCCCAGAGCCGTACCCAGCCGCGATCGCGGACAATTCCACCGCCCACTGCCATGTCCGGATACATATCGCGAATGTTGTAGACGAAAGGGCGCCGCTTGAGCTGCGCGACGAAAGCTCCGGCGATGCCTTCGACGGGTGGATCGGTCATCGCAAGGATTACATCCGCGCGAATCGCCAGCGCTCGGGGAACGGCCAGCGCCAGGTAACTCAGATAATTTGAAACGCGGCCGACCATTTTGTGTCTGGAAAATGCCGTCGAGCCGACGCACTCGACGTTCACGCCGTTCCGCACCGTACGGCGCAACAGCGAATACGGATATCGTTCGTCGGGATCGTAGGAGGGGCGTCCGGCTACGACCGTGACGCGATGCCTTTCCGCCAGGGCCTCCGCAACGATGCTGGCGAGCTTTGCCGTGGCGGAAGTATCCGGTGGGTAATACTCGTTGAGAATCAGAATGTGCACGGCGGATTTTCGGCAGCGGGAGGCGGAAATTGCGATTTAGGAGCGTGGGCGATCATGTCAATCGTCGCGCGGGTGTCCGGATGGCTGCCTCATCCGAATTCAGTGCCGCTGTTCGACGCAGGAAAAAATTTCCCATCACTAGTACGTCCATGCGCGTGCGGAGAAAACAATCGAGAGCTTCTTCGGGCCGGCAAACGATTGGCTCGTTGTCATTGAACGAAGTATTCACTACTACCGGGACGCCCGTCAGATCGCCGAACGCGCGAATCAATTTCCAATAGAGCGGATTGGTTCGCCGGCTCACTGTCTGAAGACGCGCCGTTCCGTCGACGTGTGTGGGAGCTGGAATAACGGACCGTTTTTCTGGACGCACGCTATACGCAAAGGTCATAAAAGGCGACGGATGAGTGCGCTCGAAATATTCGCCCGTCGCTTCTTCCAAAATTGACGGAGCAAACGGGCGGAACATTTCGCGATGCTTGATGCGCTGATTCAAAATATCTTTCATTTCGGCGCGGCGTGGATCGGCCAAGATGCTGCGGTTGCCGAGCGCGCGCGGTCCCCACTCCGCGCGGCCTTGATACCAGCCAAGAATTTTGCCGTCAGCCAATTCGCGCGCTGCTGCGTCGACCACACCGTCTTCATCCAATTCCTGAATTTCGATTCCATCGTTCCCCGTAGCGCGCTCGGCGACCGTGCGCGCAATCTCCGCTCGCGAAAATCCCGGGCCCCATCCCACGTGCTCCATCACGAAGGCGCGCGGCCGGCCGAGAATCGAATGCTCGACGGCAAACGCAGCGCCGACCGACAAGCCAGCATCGCCCGCAGCCGGCTGCACGTATATGCGCTCGAATGGCGTGTGCTCGAGCATCTTTCCGTTCGCCACGCAATTGAAAGCCACTCCGCCCGCGAGGCACAAGGATTTTTGCTTTGTGCGCGCCGCTAATTCGTTTACGTGCTCAAGCAGAACTTCCTCGAGTCGCGCTTGCATACTCGCGGCCAAGTCGCGATGCCGTTGTTCGACCGGCTCATCGGGCCTTCTGGCTGGGCCCAACAGTTTCTCGAGTCGGTCCGAGTACAACAGCCCTAGGACGGGCGTGGCGCCTGCATCGCGCCACGTCATCTCGGGCCCCTGCCGCTGATGGGTGAAATAATCCAGGTTCAGGCGCAGCTTCATGCCCGGTTCGGCGCGCACAATTTTACGGAATGCATCCAAGTATTGCGGCGCGCCGTATGCCGCGAGGCCCATCACCTTGTATTCATCGCCGAATTTTAGAAATCCAAGATATTGGGTTAGCGCGGTGTAATACATCCCAAGCGAATGAGGAAAAGTAGTGGCGCCATGAGGTGAGAGCGTTGCGCCTGCGCCATCCGCCCACATGGCGCTCGCAAAATCCCCGAGTCCATCGATCGATAGCACTGCCGCGCGATCGAATGGCGAAACGAAATATGTGCTGGCAAGATGCGCGACGTGATGCTCGATGCGGTGAAACCTTCCACGAATCGTCTCGGGATCCATCTCAAACGCGGCAGCCAATTCTTCCTTAATTCCCGAGAAGCGCGCCATCACGCGGGCCCGCTCAATCGCAAATCGAGGCATGCGCAACGCGTATCGCAGCTTTGTCGCCAGCCGCGCTCGTGGATTGCGCGGAATCGCGATGTGATCCACCTGCGCGAGCGTAGCACCAGCTTCGGTGAGGCAATAGCGAATCGCCTGCACCGGCAAGCCCGCCGCATATTTAACACGATTGAAGCGTTCTTCTTCCGCAGCGGCGAGCAGCTGCCCATCGACGACAATCGCCGCCGAAGCGTTCGCGTGATACGCGTTGATCCCAAGAATAATCATCGGATTCGTGCGGATTGATTATAGAGAGATTGAGGCCACTACGTCACGGCGGGCATTACGGAAGTTGCATCGGGTCGTGGCGCCGGCTCGCCGCTGCTCCCGAGATTTCGTTTCACCCATTCGTTCAACACGTAAAGCGCCCACGGCCGCGACCAACTCGTTCGCTTGGCAAGAAATGATTCCCAAACTCCGCGCGCTGCCGCAGCGGGAAGATGCGCCTCGAGTTGTGGCGACCATTCCGCAAATGCCGCTGCGACTCGTCCTCGCAACGCTCCTCGCATCCATTCTTCCCAAGGCAGCGTGAAGGTTCGCTTGCGCTGATCCACCACTTCGGTCGGCAGCAAATCTCCCAGAGCGGCAATCAGCAATGCTTTCGGCCGCTCATCGACGCCAGTGTCATTCGTATCTGCAGCCGCGAGCGCATATTCCACCAGCGGATGATCGAGAAACGGGACACGCACCTCGAGCGAATGACGCATGCTCATTCCATCGGTGTCACGCAACAAAGTGCTGGCCATGTAAGTCCGCAACTCGAGCCAAGAAATCCGCGCTCGACCGTTCAAATCTTCCGCCTGCCGCACGGTATCTTCGAGCCAACGGCCCGCCGCAGCGCCGGTCCACGATTCTGCGTGGCGCGCGAGCAAATCCGCAGCTTGCGCCGGAGCGAACAACGCTCGCGCGAAAAAATAACTATCTGGCAGGGAATCAGGTTCAGCCCAAGCAGCCGCCAGCTTTCTCCCCGCGTCGCCGTGGCTCACCCGGCCGCCGAAAAAATCGATAGCCGGAGCGAGCGCTTGCCGCAAACCCGCAGGCGTCGCGAGCGCAATTTTTGCCATTCGCGCCAGTTGAGGCGTCGTTCGGAACGTGGAGTACCCGCCGAAAAGTTCGTCGCTGCCAAGCCCCGAGAGGGCGACTTTCAATCCCGCTTGCCGAGCGGCCCACGAAACGAAGAAAGTATTTATTCCATCCATGCTTGGTGAATCGAATGATGCAATCGCTCCGTCCATCCGCGTCAGCATTTCTTCACCGCTCAGCTCGACTTCGCAATGTTCCGTGCCAAATTGCTTCGCTGTGCGCCTTGCGATTTCAGCTTCGCTGAACTTGCGCTCTGGAAAAATCAAAGTAAAAGTGTGCAGACCCGCCCGCTCGCGGCTCGCCAAAGCTGTCAGGGCGGTCGAGTCAATCCCGCTACTCAAGAAAACGCCAATCGGAACGTCCGCAATCAAATGCTTCCGCACCGAGTCTTCGAGCAACGCCCGCACTTTCGTTGCCGAGGAGCTGCTCGGATCGCTATGTTCACGAGGCTCACTCGCGTTGCGAATCGACTCCGTGCCCCAATACGCCTCGGGCCCAATTGCCGCCACCGGCCGCGTCGCGTTTACAGTCATCCGATGCGCAGGCGGCAGCGACATCACGCCTTCAATCAAACTCATCGGCTCGCCCACCGATCCAAACAAAACGTAACTTGCCACAGCACCTTCCGAAATCTGGCGCGGCACAAGCCCAGAAGCCAATAGCGCACGAACTTCAGACGCGAACACAAATATGCCGCCAGCGATTGCGTAATATACCGGCTTTATCCCAAATCGATCGCGCGCCAAGAACACTCGCGCAATAGCACCATCTCGTCCGCCCGGCAATTCCGCCACCGCGAATGCAAACATCCCGCGAAAGTGCCGCATGCAATCCGGTCCCCAAGCTTCGTACGCATGAACCACGACTTCGGTATCCGAGCGCGTCCGAAACCGGTGGCCGAGTCCCTCAAGTTCCGCGCGCAATTCGCCAAAATTGTAGATTTCGCCGTTATAAACGACAGCGCGCGTCCCGTCCTCATTCCAAACCGGCTGCGCGCCGCCCGGCAGATCGATAATGCTCAAGCGGCGCATTCCCAACACGGCGCCGGATGCTGCAAGCAAGCCATCCTCATCCGGCCCACGATGGACAAGCCTCGCCATCATCCGCCGCACGATCGGTTCGGCTTCGTTGCGATTCTGAATTCCGATGACGCCGCAGATTCCGCACATCAGTTCAAGGTGTCCCGATCAAGAAGGTGGCCATCCACCAGCGAAAAACTTAGGAAGCAAAAGCATAGCGCCACAGAATCACGTGGTTCAATACAGACATGGCCGCTAGCACGCCCAATCGCTCGTAACCCAGCTGAGGCAGCGCCGCAAACGAAATAATTCCAAGAAATGGCGCGATCTGCAGCATGTATCGATCGTAGAACGGCGCATTACCTCCGACTCCAACTTGCTCGCCAATGAAGAAGACGACCATCAATGCTGCGAACACTACCGCCGGCCGCGT
>Ga0070765_100002700_pt1 | contig 11205 bp, 12 predicted proteins | sample HubBroMetageWFT5_FD_71516 | JGI IMG/M metagenome (GOLD analysis project Ga0070765, IMG submission 71516) | Warmed and freeze-thawed soil microbial communities from the Hubbard Brook experimental Forest, New Hampshire - Hubbard Brook CCASE Soil... | ecosystem: Environmental > Terrestrial > Soil... | reverse complement strand
TGGAAACCTGCACGTCATCCGACAGGCCGGCAGCACCGATTTCACGATGAAGCGCTTCGAGAACCTTGGCTGATCCCCCTCCTGCGCAGCAGGTTGAGCCGTCCGCTTTTTCCTGGGTGCAGACGAATGCGTGATAACGAAACGGTTCCATGATAGCCTCCAAACTTATTGCCGGTTGTCAGTCCGCAGTTGTCAGATGATTACCTTCTATCATCGGCTCCCTGGCCAGTCGCAGAAAGTGTCACGATCACATGAACGAGTGATGTGCCACGCAGTCGCCTGTTTAGCGTTGAAATCGCACCAGCTGTTTGAGCATTAACTGGCAACTGACAACCGGCTACTGGCTACTTTTCTCTGTAATTTCTTCCAATCTTCATTCTCAGGCGTGCCCTTTTAATCAACAATTCGCCTTGACAGTGCACATGGCTGCACTATGATGTTTGAAACATTTCCTGCCGGATATGTTTTGGACCGGGGACTCGATGCAGCAAACGTTCACATCAAGGGAAGTTGTGGCGCTGACCACGATCAGCTTGCGGCAGCTGCAATGGTGGGACGAGCAGGGCATCGTTGTCCCGGCACGTGACGGTCATAAGCGCAGTTACTCGCTCGACGATCTGGCCGAAGTCGCCATACTCTGCGAGCTGCGCGAACGCGGCTTCTCTCTCCAGAAGATTCGCAGCGTCATTCGCTTCCTGCAGAAGGAACTCGGAAAACGCCTGGTGGAGACGGTCGCGGCCGCATCCGAATATCACCTGTTGACTGATGGTCAGCACATTTACCTGGAAGACTCCGCCCGGGGAGTGGTCGACCTGCTGAAAAACGCGCGTCAGCCGATGTTAACCGTGTGTCTGAGCGACGCGATTCAGCGAGTATTGGACCCGATTGGGCGCGCAAGCAGCACGCGTTTGAGCAAAAGCCAGCCGTCAAGCAACTCGCAAAAGCGGCCGCCGGCTCGTGCGGAATTGCGTGCGGCAGGAAAGCGAAACGGTTCCCTGCGTCATCTTAAGTAGAGCGACGCGCAAGGCTTCTTGAACGGTCCTGAAGGAGGGCACATGATCGGAGAACTCAGCATTCTAAGCGAATGGATCCCCGAACAGATGGAGCCTGGAACCATTTTTGTCCTGGAAAATGCCGGCGAGGTCGGGGAGAAGGAAGATCCTTACTGGGCTGTCCTGTCCTGTCCGTCGTGCGGACAACTGGGGCTGGTCACCCGCAAGCAGGTTGGCGGCTTGATCCCCGTTATCTGCGGATCGGAGCGCTGTTCTGCCCAGTTCTTCATCCGCGACGAGCAGATCATGCCACGAAAGCCGAACTAACCCGCCTGCGGGCCCGCGGCTCTCAGTTACGATTTTGCGAAGGCTTAGCTTCGGCTAGGCCTTTTCCTTTGCAACGCCGACCTTGCACGTTGCTAGAACGCTCTGCTTCGCACAACAGTTGGGCTAACTTGGGATTCGCGGTGACGAACCGCAGATCCCTCGGCTTCGCTCGGGATGACAATTCATATTTCGAGATGACAATTCATACTAAGGAAACGGACGAAAAGGGAAAAGATCCTGAAGACAGCGCCTTACATGTCCGGCAAGAGCGAGCGGCCCTCGATGTCCCACGCCAGGTGATGTACGCCGCTGGTAGTTGCCAGCACCGCCGAGCGACCGGGGGCGAACGCCAGCCCCACGAGGTTTTGGCCGGAGACGACGAGCGAGGCTTTGGCGTCGGGCGTGATGTGGACTATGCCGCGGCGTCCGCCGATCGATGCTGCAACGTAGAGGTTGTCGTTCACATCGACGGCGATTCCTTGCGGGCGTCCGAGGCCGCGATAGAAGACGCTGACCTCGCCGTGTGGATCGATCTGGTGGACCGCGTCGAAGCTGGAGGTTGTCGGCCCGGTGACGTAGAGATTTCCGTTGCGGCCAAACGCAAGATGGTAGGCCGAGACGCTGGGCTCGAGCATGGCAAAGACGAAGATTTGGCGATCGCGCCCGATCTTGAAGACTGTTCCGCTGCGGTCGCCGACGTAGAGAAAGCCGTCACGGTCGAAGGCCAGCCCGGTCGCGACGCCCATACCTTCGGCGTACGAGGTCATGGTGCCGTTTTGCGCCACGCGGTAGACCGTGCCGTCGAAGCGCGAGGAGACATACAGGCTGCCCGAGCGGTCGAAGGCCAGTCCGGTCGGGTTCATCATCTCGTGTACGAAGGGCTTGACCGCGTTGTCGGCGTCGATGCGGTAGATGGCGATGGGAACCTTCTGGCCGCGCGAGCCGGAGAAGGTGGCGTAGATGTTGCCTTGGGCGTCGACGGCGGGATTCGTGACCGGATGCAGGTTCTCGGTGACCGGCGCGGCGATGCGCACCTCTCCCGGATTGCTGCGCGAGCCGTTGGTGGCGACGATGACCTGGCCGGAAGCAGCGCCGTCAGGCACGCGGGCTACGATGAATTGGTCGGAGCTTATGACGACCGCGCCCTCGACTTCGCCGAAGCTGACGCGGGGCCGGCGCAGTTCGCGAGGGCCCAGGCCGCTGCCCACGATGCGGATCTCGCCTCCGGGCATGGCGCACACGGGGTCAATGGCCTCGATGTGAGGCTGGCCATTCACGTTTTTTGTGCCCGTCTTGCGTTCCGTCATCGAACCACGCAGTCTAGCGGAGAACTCGGAAGTGCAACAACAGCTGCAACACGATTAAGCCGTAAACGCCCGCGCCCAGATCATCCACTACGATGCCGGTGCCTTCCGGCAATTTTTCCAGAGCGCGAATCGGCGGCGGTTTCAGGATGTCGAATACTCGAAAAAGTATAAAGCCAGCGAGCAGCGCTGGCCACACGATGGGACACGCAATCAATGTAACCAGTTGCCCGGCAACTTCGTCGATCACCACATGCGACGGATCTTTCTTGCCGCAGCCGCGCGCTTCCAGCGTCGATGCCGGAATTCCAATCGCCACCACGATGACGATCAATATGAGAATAACTGGAATTCGCGCCGACGGCGAAAGATGCGAAGCCAGCAGCCACCAGAGCAGCACGGTCGCCAGCGCTCCCCAGGTTCCTGGACCGGGACGAAGCCGGCCAGCGCCGAAGAACGTCGCAACCAGCCTAGCCCACCGAGGAGCGGAAGAGCGCAGGGCCAGCGGCTCAGTTTGGCTTTTTGCCATGCCCTTCAGGATAGCTGGAATCGTCGGTCTCCGGATCGTTTAGCGGAGAGGAAATCACATAGGCGCCGCTGGCCCACTTGCCAAGATCGATCACACGACAGCGCTCGCTGCAGAAAGGGAACTCGGGATCGGTCTTCAACACGATCTTCCTGCAAGTCGGACAACGAAGGCTGAGGACTCGTTTCTTCATTTCAAACAGTTGTCAGTTGTCGGCTCTCAGTTGTCAGTGGATACTTCGAGTAAAGCGTATCAATATTCGCGCTCACCACATTGTTCCGGAATCTAGCAACTGCCAACCGACAACGTCTTATACGATGCGAGCTACTACATCGTACTCGTGCGCTTCCGTGATCTCACACCTGTAAAACTCGCCTTCGCGCGCATTTTCGTGATCGCCGAAGTCATTGACGTACACCGTGCCGTCGATTTCGGGAGCGTGCATTGCGGTGCGACCTTGCCACAGAAGGTCGGTCTCTTCTGACGCGCCTTCGAGCAGCAAATCGAATTGCCGGCCGATGAGCGCGCGCTTCTTCTTACGGCTGATCTGCTTTTGAATGGACATCAGCTTCTTACGCCGGCGCTCGATCTCGCGTGCGGGTACTTTGTCGCTCAGCTCAAATGCTTTCGCACCCTCTTCGTCGGAGTAACCAAAGACGCCCAGCCAATCGAATTGCGCGTCGCGCACGAATTGGCAGAGTTGCTCGAAGTCGTTCTCAGTTTCACCCGGGAAGCCGACGATGAACGAGGTGCGCAGCGTAAGATCCGGGATCGCGCGTCGCATCTTGTCGATCGAGCGCAGGAAAATCTCGGCGCCCGCGCCGCGCTTCATGCGCTTCAACACATCAGGCGCAGCATGTTGCAACGGTACGTCGATGTAAGAACAAATCTTCTCGTGCGCGGCGATGGTCTCCAGCAGCTTGCCGGTGATCTTGTTGGGATAGGCGTAGAGGAAGCGCACCCAGCGCAGCTCTTCGATCTGCGCGAGCTGCTCCAGCAGTAGAGCCAATCCGTCTTTCAGGCCGAGATCCTCGCCGTAGCAGGTCGTGTCCTGCCCAATTAGCGTGACTTCGCGAATGCCCTGCTTAGCAAGTCGCTGCGCTTCGGCGATGACGGACTCGAAGCGTCGTGAGCGGAACTTGCCGCGCAACTGCGGGATGATGCAGAAGCCGCAGGGATGATCGCAGCCTTCGGCGATCTTGATGTAGGCCGACGATTTCGGAGTAGCCAGCACGCGCGGCGTGTTTTCGTCGTAAAGATAGTTCGGCAGATCGGCGACAGCGCCGTCCCACGCGTCTTTCGCGAAACGTCCAGCAGCCTCGCGTGCATTGCCCTCAGGGCGCGAGTTCAGAATCACGAAAGCCGAGTCACTGGCACTCGACGCGGGCGCAAGTCCGGCAGCGCTCAGAATCTGTTCCAACTCTCCGGTACCGACCACGGCATCCACTTCCGGAATATTCTTCTGGATCTCGTTGCGGTAGCGCTCAACCAGACAGCCGGCGACGATAAGCTTCTGCGCACGGCCGGAAACCTTGTGCTGCGCCATCTCGAGGATGGTATCGACCGATTCCTGCTTGGCGGTGTCAATGAACGAGCAGGTATTCACGACGATGATGTCGGCATCCTCGGCGCGCGGCGTGATTTGAGCTCCGCCCTGCGCGAGGAGACCCATCATGACCTCGCTGTCCACCAGGTTCTTGGGACAGCCCAGGCTGACAAATCCAATTTTCTTCGGAATGAGAGTAGCGGCTGCCTCGGGCGTCTCAGCGCCATCGAGCAGGGCTACAGAATCAGTCTTCGAGTGCATGTAATCTCTTTATTTTACCATTGCTAACAGCCGCGCCGGAGTGTGCGAAGCTTATGGATTGCGTTCGAATCCGCGCTGCGTTCCGGCTTCCTTTAAGAGCTTCTCCCAATTCCACATACCGTAACCGACCACTTTCGGCAGCGGCAATCCGAGTTGATGCGCCAGCATGCACACCTGTCCGCGATGATGGGCTTCGTGGGAGAGCATGTAGCACAGCATTTCGACGCCAACCGGCCAGGGCTGAGCCCAGCCATCCCTGAGAAATTGTTCGACACGGCCGCCTCCGTCGAGCGCTTCTGCGAGCATCTCGGCACAGCGAGCGCCACTTTCGGCCAACGCTTGGCTGGCCTGCTGTGGCGTGCAATGCGTGCGATTGAGCTGTCGTGGAACCTTCAAGTGCGGGGCCGTAAGCCTGATCCACTTACAGCGCACATTGTGCATGTGCGTGAAAATCGCAGCGATGTTGCGGACCTTGCCGGGAGGCTTCGCCGTCCATGCGTCGGGATCAAGATGCTCGATGAGAGTCTGGTTTATGCGATCGTTAACTGCGAATATTCGCGCCGCCGAACGGCCGAGTTGAGAGGGGACGATAGATTTACGTGTGGCCACGACCCGCTCCTCCTGGCCCTCATAGTACTTCCGGACATTGGCCGTTCGTAAGAAATCTGTGCTCCATAGGTCAGGACGAGAGGCGATGGAATGAGCGGCGGCTGCGACGTGGCAATCAGTCTGTTCTGCGCTTCGTACGTCGGCTGCCCTTGCGGCCTCTCCTGCGAAGGATGCTATATTGGAATTCGTCGGGCGCTGGTCCCGCGCAACGCAATCTTGTGAATCCCGCCAGGTCCGGAAGGAAGCAACGGTAGCAGGCTAGTGTGTGTGCAGCGGTCAACTGGCGCCTGGCTTTTTTTGGGGCTGTGGGCTATAAGCTCTGAGCCGTGGGCAAGAATCTGCTATTCCGCGAAACTTTTTCTTCTAATCCAACTTAGTGCCGGCAGATTCTCCGAGTTTGGCTCACAGCTCAAAGCTCACGGCCCACAGCCAGCAAGCGCGCAGCGCGCCCGTCATAGACTTTCCCATCCATATCCTGCAAAATGAATGGTCATTCATCCGGAGAACTCTATTGCCTACTGCTCGCCGCGCTAAAATCACCGCTCTCGGCGCCTATGTCCCGCCCCGCGTCCTCACGAATCAAGATCTTGAAAAAATGGTGGACACGACCAATGAATGGATCCTGGAGCGCACCGGAATCCGCGAGCGTCACCTGGTGGATAAAGGTGTTGCCGCCAGCGACCTCGCCGTCGGAGCCGTGAAGAATCTGCTGGAATCCCATCCCTTCGATTTGCAGGAAGTGGATCTGATCGTCGTCGGTACGGTGACGCCGGACATGATGTATCCATCCACGGCCTGTCTGGTGCAGCACAAGTTGGGAATCCATCGCACATGGGGATATGACGTTTCCGCCGGCTGCTCGGGATTTCTCTACGCCTTGAATTCCGGCATGCAGTTTATTGAATCGGGCCGCTACAAGAAGGTGTTGGTTATCGGCTCAGACGTGAACTCTTCCATGACCGACTTCACCGATCGCGCCGTGTGCATTATCTTTGGCGATGGTGCCGGTGCGGTGCTGCTGGAACCGACAGAAGAGGGCGAAGAGGGGATCATCGACATCGAGGCGCAGGTGGAAGGCGTTGGCGGGCAGTATCTGAACATGCCGGCCGGAGGCAGCTTGAATCCGGCATCGCACGAGACAGTGGACAAGAAAATGCATTACATCCACCAGGACGGCCAGCAGGTCTTCAAGTATGCCGTGAAGAAAATGGCCGAGATGACCGACCGTCTCCTGCAGAAAAACGGACTCACCGGTCACGATGTGGATTGCTTCATCGCGCATCAGGCCAACTTGCGTATTATCATGGCCACGGCCGACCGTCTGAAGATGCCGCTGGAAAAAGTCATCGTGAACATTGACCGCTACGGAAATACCACGGCTGGAACGATTCCGTTAGCAATGCAGACGGCCGTCAGTGAAGGCAAACTGAAGAAGGGCGATCGGGTACTGCTGGCGGCGGTGGGCGCGGGATTTACGTCTGGGGCCACATTGCTCCGCTGGGCGTTTTAGTAGCTTTGAAGGGGCACACCTTCAGGTGTGCCGCGAGAACCTCTTTCTCCTGTTCCAAGCGAGGCGGCCTTCATGCCGACGAGCCCCCGGGGTCTCTTCATTTGCTTTGAATCTTCAAGCCTCGCAGTCGTATAACTTCGTGTATGCGCGTCCGAGCTCAGTTCCTCCTTCTACTTCCCCTGATCGTTTTGCAACTGGCACACGCCGGCACGAAGCCTCCTTCCGACCTGGTCCTCATCGGCGCGAGAGTCTATACGTCGCCCACGGCCGCCCCCATCGACAACGCCGTCATCATCATTCGCGACGGCAAGATCGCCGAGATCGGTCCCGACGGCCGGGTCAAGGCGCCCAAAGGCGTTCCATTCATCGATCTGGGCGGCAAGGTGATCACCGCCGGCTTCTGGAACAGCCACGTGCATTTCACGGAAGCGGTGTGGAGCGGCGCCGGCAAGGCCCCGGCGGACAAACTCGAGTCGCACATGCAGGAGATGCTGACGCGTTGGGGCTTCACAACAGTCTTTGATATCGGTTCGAACCCTTACGACACGATGGCGCTGCGCACCAGAGTCGATGCCGGCGAGATTTCTGGCCCAAAGATTTACACAACTGCAGGCAATATTCTTCCTGAAAACGGCATTCCAGTGTACGTACCGAAAGATCTTCACGAGCAGTTGAAGCAATTTGAAGCGGCGACGCCGGCCGACGCCGCGCGCATTGCCACCCGGCAGTTGGAGATGGGCGCCGACGGGATCAAGATCTTCACGGGCTCGATCATGGGACACGGGAAGATCACGGTGATGCCCGCCAACATAGCTCGCGCTGCCGTGCAGGTGGCGCACGCCGACAGCAAGCCGGTTTTCGCCCATCCCTCCAACCATGCAGGTACAGACAGTGCGCTGGAGGCTGGAGTCGATATCCTGGCGCACACCATTCCAATTGAGGACGGCTACACGCCGGACGAGCTGGCTACGATGAAGGCGCAGCATACGGCCTTGATTCCGACTCTGACGCTGTGGGAGGTCGAGCTGGAGAAAGATCACGCCCCAGCGGCTGAGGAGCAGGCGTTTGTACAGCGCGGTGTGAATGAGCTGAAGACCTACTTCGACCAGGGTGGCACGATTCTGTTCGGCACCGATGTCGGCTATACCCAGCACTACGACACCACGGAAGAATATGTCCTGATGGCGAAGAGTGGAATGAAGTGGCAAGACATTCTGGCTGCGCTGACCACGACTCCAGCCAGCTTCTTCAAAGCAGGCAACGGCGAATTGGCGAAAGGGGCCGACGCTGATCTGGTGGTGCTGAGCGCAGATCCCGCCGCCGACGTTCGCAACCTCGCCAGGGTGGATTACACAATTCGAGCCGGCAAGGTGATCTACAAGAAGTAGCTGCGCGGCACTCGGCCGAGTATCAGCACCGCGGGTAGCGGGGCTTCCGATATTTTCCTGAATTCCACCCTGCCGCGAATCCTTTTTGCCGCACCACCGCTCTTCTCAAGTAGAGGGAAGAATGGTTTCTACAGTGAGCATCGAGGACATCCACAATGAGAGCGGCGCTCAAGCCAAGCTGATCGACGTACGCTCGGCGGCCGAGTTCGCCATCGGACATATCCCCGGCGCGGTCAACGTACCGATGGAGCAGGTGGATGCCCGCATGGCAGACATCGGCCCGGGATCCGTCGTCGTCGTTTGCGAGGCCGGAACGCGCGCCGCCATCGTTGCCGGCTGGCTGGCAGATCGGCAGCCAGTGTCGGTACTTGCGGGAGGTACCGCGGCTTGGCGCAAGGCCGGCTTGCCGCTGGTCACCTGTGCGCCGTCGCGCTGGAGCCTGGAACGGCAAGTGAGGTTCACTGCCGGATTGATCGTGCTGATCGCGACGTTGCTGAGCGTGCTCCTTCATCCCGGATGGGTGTACGCTGCCATGTTCGTTGGCGCCGGATTAACCTTTGCCGGAGCCACGGACATTTGCGGGATGGCCATTCTGCTGGCTCGGATGCCGTGGAATCGCGAGCTGAAAGGGAGAGCGACCGTCGTCACACAGGTGAGTGCGCCATGCCACAAGTAAAAGGCACACACCAATTCAAAATGTAAGCATGGACTTCGAGGCCCTGGCGAATGAGCACAAGGATGCAGTGTACCGGCAACTCATTCGCGCCTGTGGAAATCGCGAAGACGCCGAGGATGTGCTGATCGAGGCCTTGTTGAAGGCGTACCGCAATCTGGAGCAACTGCGCGACTCCACAGCGTTTCGCTCGTGGCTGGCACAGATTGGACGCCGGGTTTGCTGGCAACTGAAGCAGAAAGAAGCCCTGCTGCCGATCATGCAGCTTTCGGCAATGGAAGCGAACGGCGCGGAGCTCGCGTCGCTGGAACAGCTGCCCGATGTGCAGAGCGCGCGAACCCAGATGAAGGAGTTGCTGCTGGCGGCAATGGCGTCGTTGCCTGAGGCGGAGCGCGACGTGTATCAATTGCGCGAGCTGGAGGACATCAGCGGAGAAGAGACCGCGGCAAGGCTGGGCATCTCGCTGGCGGCGATGAAGTCACGACTGCACCGGGCACGTATCGGCGTTCGCACGTATCTGGACAAGGTTTTGGCGCCGCAAATCACGCGGCAAACTTCATAACTTCATTCACCGAACCACGGAGGGCCCATGGAAGTCATCATCGAACATCTGGGAGCAGTACAGTTTGAGATCAAGTCGCGGCAACACACGCTGATCAGTGACCAGCCGGCCGAGAACAAGGGTTACGACGAGGGTATGACCCCGCCGGAGCTGTTGCTGGCATCGCTGGGATCGTGCGCCGCGTATTACGCCGTCGATTACCTGGTACGCAACAAGATTGCGCGCGAGGGCGTGAAGACGCGCGTCACGGCCGAAAAAGTGAAGGGGCCATTCCGCGTCGATAACTTCAAGATTGAAGTCGAGGTGCCGGGCGATCTGACTGCGGAGCAGCTGAAAGGCCTGGAGGACGCGGTGCACCGTTGCCTCATCCACAACACGCTTTTGCAGCCACCTAAGATCGAGGTCGCGATCAAGGTTGCGGTTCTGGCGTAGTTATCAACGGAATTCACAGGGTGCCCCATTCAAGCCGGGTTTGCTTGAGTGGGATTTTTTTGGGGACGAGCATTGGTAGCTACTTCGCTTTGATCTTCTCCCGATCCTTCGCGACTTCGAGCGGAGAGCTTGGCTCGGTCATGCGCGCGGGATCGAGGATTTCCTTGATCTGCTCTTCCGTCAGATCACCGCGCGAGCGCGCAATCTCGATGATCGATTTTCCGGTCTTCACTGATTCCTTCGCAATCTCCGCCGCCTTTGCATAGCCGATGTACGGGTTGAGTGCCGTGGCCAGCGAGACCGTGCTTTGCACGTAGTAGTCGGTGCGCTGCTGGTTCACCGTAATGCCCTTGACGCAGAATTCCGTAAGCTGGCGCAGCATGTTGGTCATGATGGTGACGGATGTTAGCACGCTGTGCGCCATCGTCGGCATCATCACGTTGAGCTCCAGCTGACCGGCTTGCACTGCCAGGGCCACTGCCGTGTCATAGCCGACCACCTGGAACGAAACCATCGCCGCCAGCTCCGGTATTACCGGATTGATCTTGCCCGGCATGATCGACGAACCGGGTTGCAGCGCCGGCAAGTTAATCTCACCCAGGCCGGTGTTCGGCCCCGACGACAGCAGCCGCAGATCGTTCGAGATGCGAATCACCTCCAGCGCTAGATTGCGCAGTGCCGAACTGGTGCTCGACATTGCCAGGTTCGACTGCATCGCGTAACGCATGTCGTCGACGGCGTGCAGTTTTTCACCGGAGATGCGTGAGAGCTCAGCAACGGCTTTGTGCCGATAGTCGGGATGCGTGTTGATGCCGGTGCCCACGGCCGATCCCCCGAGCCCGACTTCGCGCAGAAGTTCGGACTGTTCCCGCAACGACTTCTTGGCACGCTTGATCGCGCCGGCGTACGCTGTGAACTCCTGGCCCAACCGCACGGGGACTGCGTCCTGCATGTGCGTGCGCCCCGACTTAAGGACGTGGTGAAACTCTTTGCCTTTCTCATCAAGCGCCGTGATGAGGCCGTCGAGCACGAGGTAGAGCTTGTCTAACTCAAGCAGCGTTGCCAGGCGCATCGC
>Ga0070765_100002694_pt1 | contig 11224 bp, 8 predicted proteins | sample HubBroMetageWFT5_FD_71516 | JGI IMG/M metagenome (GOLD analysis project Ga0070765, IMG submission 71516) | Warmed and freeze-thawed soil microbial communities from the Hubbard Brook experimental Forest, New Hampshire - Hubbard Brook CCASE Soil... | ecosystem: Environmental > Terrestrial > Soil... | reverse complement strand
TGACTTGTGGTTGGTGTCATCTCCTCCACGGGGGACTCGCACCCCCGAGCTGCTGGTCATGCTGGGCGCACTCGCGGTAGGGACCGCCGTTGCCGGCGGCCCCCCGCACAGATCCCAGCGTGCGCGTCAACGCACTGGGCTCCTCCCTCGGGTTTTGGCGTCGAAGCGCTTGTCGGGCCAGGGGTGCAGGATGCGGGGCTGGGGTAGCCATCGGGCAGCGAGACGGTCGATCCGCTCCCAGGTTGTCCAGCCTTTCTGGCTGCGGCGTTTGAGCGCCGCTCGCCAGTGGCGGATGACCCGTCGTCGGAAGGCACGCATCGCCTCGCTGTTGTCGGGCACCGCGTAGTAGTTGTAGTGCCCTTGCAGGACCCTGGCGAGCCAGCGTCCTTGTTCGGGGATCGGGAGGTGCATTCGTCGTCTCATCTCGGTCTTGACCGCTTTGAGCTTGGAGCGCATCTTCTTCTTGCTCGTGACCCGCTTGAGCTTGAACCGTTCCTGCCTGTCCTTCGCGCAGATATGCGTGAAGCCCAGGAACTCGAACGTCTCAGGCTTCCGGTCGCCACGCGCCTGGCGTCGTTCGGCGGCGTACCGTCCGAACTCGATCAGCCGCGTCTTGTCCGGATGCAGTTCCAGACCGAATCCCGCGAACCGCTCGCGGAGATCAGCGAGGAATCGCTCAGCGTCCTCACGGTGCTGAAAGCCCGCTAGGAAGTCGTCAGCGAACCGCACGAGAACAACGTCCCCGCGCGCCTTGCGGCGTCTCCACTGGTCGGCCCATATGTCGAACACGTAGTGCAGGAAGACGTTTGAGAGCAGCGGCGATACCGACGCTCCCTGCGCCGTTCCGGCCTCCGTTTCCGACCATTCCCCCTCCTCGATGACGCCTGCTCTGAGCCATTTCTGGATCAGCCGCAGGATCCTCTTGTCCGCGATCCGATGCTCGAGGAACCGCTCCAGCCAGCCCTGATCGAGCTGGGTGAAGAAGTCGCGGATGTCCGCGTCGAGCACCCAGTTCACCCTCTTGCGTTCGAGCGCGACCGAGAGCGCGTCCAGCGCATCATGCGGACGCCTCCCCGGCCGGAACCCGTACGAGAAGCCGAGAAAGTCCTCCTCGTAGATCGCGTTCAGCACCTCGACCACCGCCCGCTGGACGATCTTGTCCTCCAGCGCGGCGACCCCGAGCGGCCGTAGCCGCCCGTCGGGTTTCGGTATGAACACCCTGCGAGTCGGGCTCGCCCGGTACGCCCCTCCATGGACTCGGGCGTGTAGGTCGCGAAGGTTCGCTTCGAGATCCGGCCCGTAGTCCCGCCACGTGACCCCGTCGACGCCCGGCGCGGCGTTCGGGCTGATCGCCCGATACGCCTCCCGCAGCCGAGCGACTGTCACGTGGTGAAGGAGCGCGGTGAACCGCACATCCCCGTCCTTCGCGCCACTCGGCGCACACGCTCCAGATCACTTGACACGCCCTGTCCGGCACTGCGTCCGGGGCGTGTTTCGCTGGCCATGTTTCCCTCGGGCAGGCCCCTTCCCTCCGCCACCTCCGCCCCCGGAACCCCGAGCTTGTTCGGCAGCTTCGCTGGTACTACGAGCCTGTCTGACTTCTCGCGATCGTGCATCGAGGGATTACCGCCTAAGCGTTCCCCCCGCGGCCCGACCAGTGCCGGTCTGCCACCCCGCGAACCATCCAGGACGGGCATCACCAACACCTCGCAGGCGACCACGAGATCTCCCGGTTCTCGCGCATGGAGCTCGTCGTGCGTGCCTGGGCTCTCCGACCGCGCAGGGCCCGCCAGCGACTCGCGAATAACGCCGCCAGCAGTATTGCCTTCCGCACACATGGGAAAGCGTCGGCACCCTGAACTCAATGGAGTTTCGCGGCTCAATAACCCCGCCCGCACGCCCCCTGTCAACGCTTCGCTGCGCCCTCACGGAACGCCAACGCATGACTCGGGGCCACCGTGACTCGCTACGTCTTCGATGTAGAGCGTTCTCATCTCCTTCTCCATGCCGGTTTATCCCGGCGCTTTCCCCAGCGATCCATCCCAACCTCTCGCCGCTTGCCGCCCTTCCCCCGCCGGACGAGTACCGCGCCGCGAGATCTGTCCAGGTCACACTCCTGGAGCGCGAGTGCTTCGCTGATTCGTAGGCCGGCGCGCCAGAGCAGGACGATCAGCGCGCGGAGCCGATGGCCCTCGGCGCGATCGCCGATCGCGCGCATGACCGCGACGATCTCCTCAACCGTCGGCGGATTAGCCGGGTACTGCTCGCCCTTGTTGCGGGGCGGACGGCCTCGGTGGTAGCCGGGCATAGTCGCCGGCGAGCGGCGGTGCCCGGCGGCGTCCACCAGCATGGATTCCATGCATCCTCCCTTGGTGGGTTGATGATGCTGCTATTCGAATCACGCGCCAGCACCGCACGGGAGCTTCGGCGGCTACCGAGCGCGCGCTCTTGGTGTCCGCGCGTTGCAGAGTCGGGCGGCGCGACGGGCTGGCGCCGGTGCCCCGAGCAAAGTGGGTCCGCTGGCCCTGGCGGCTTGACCCGTCCCCGCGCATCGTGATCGAATCCCGCGAGGGGCGCCACCAACCACGAGGAGGTCGCGAAATGTCGGTGATGATGGGTTTGCGGATCGCTGTCGACGTCGCAGCGTTCGAGCAGATGGTCGCCGAGAACCAGGAGACGCTGAAGACGGTGGAGGCCCGCAGCAAGGAGATGGGCGCGATCCACCACAGGTTCTACGGGAACATCGACGGGTCCGAAGTGCTGGTCGTCGACGAATGGCCGGACCCGGAGTCGTTCGGGGCGTTCATGCAGGCGTCGCCGGAGATCCGCGAGATGTTCGGCAAGGCCGGCGTCACGGCCGAGCCGCAGCCCGTGTTCTGGCGGGAGCTCGACGCCGGCGACGCCTTCTAACGCGTCGGGCGGCGTCGACACGGGCCCGCTCGGCTGCGCTCGGCGTACACCGCCCGTGCCCTGGTGCGGGGGTGAGGCCGCATGACGCCGGCGTCGTCAACGACCCTGCATGCCCGCCCCTGCCGCCCCGGCGTCCCGAACTCGGCAATTCTGGTTTGCGTCAAATGCACTGGTTGCGCTGAATCACGCCCAACCACGGTTCGGGACAGCCTGTTGAACTCAACGAGTGCTTTCCGCGCATTGGGCGTCCCCCGAGCGATGACCACCAAGGCTTCCCGGGAGCGGAAAGCAGGGCTTCGGCGCTGGAGTGCGCTGCACCAGAACGGACTGCGTCGCGGTCCGGCTTGTCATGGCTCACATCACGCTGGAGCAGGAGGAGCACACGTTCGCTTCGACCACGAGCGTGAGCCGGGGGCAACCGAATGTCGTCGCGCTGCCGTAAGCCGATGACACGTTCGCGCCGCTGTCGTCGGAAGTCGCCGTCCGGGACACGCCCGCGGGCGATCTCCAGCATCTGCGGTGTGGCGTCGCGACCGCTGACGTCCGCGCTGCGGCGAGCCGCGATCTGGGCCGCCAGAGTCGCACCACATCCCGCGTCGAGTAGCTTTGGGCTCGGGCCGGCGCCAACCTTGGCTAGGACGGCTTCGTGGGGTGGTTTCGTCTAATCCTCCATGGTGTCCAGCCAGTCCTGCGCGCGAGCGTCCACAGCTCGCTCTGACGCGACTCGAGCCGATCGCGGGTGAAGAAGTTGGCATGACAGCGCCCTGGTTGATTACCGAGAGTATGCGCGGCAGCGGGCTCTCGCCCCAACAACGTCTGGAACTGGCAGCTGGTCACCGCCGCGCGACGTAGTACGCGTTGAGGAAATCGGCCTCGATGCGTTTGACCTGGACGTCCGCGAAGCCGGCGTCGGCCAGCAGCTCGAGCGCTTGCTGCTCGCCCCACATCGTTCCCAGGCCGGGCCCGTCGTTGGCCAGCGAGACGGTCAGGCAGTGGAACACCGAGGCGGTGTAGAGCGCTGGGCCAAGCGGATGGTCGATGTTGTCTTGTAACTGGCTCGATGCGGCGATGTCGACCATGAGGAAGACGCCGTTCGGTTTCAGCGCAGCGTGGATGGCCGCGACGGTTCCACGCGGGTCCGGCAGGTCGTGGATCACGTCAAAGGCGGTCACGAGGTCGTGGGAGCTGGGCTCGAGCGACTTGGCGTCGCGCAGCTCGAAGGCGACGTTGCCGAGCCGCAGGCTCACCGCGGCAGCCCGCGCCGCAGCGATCCCCTGCTCGGAGATGTCGATCCCGCTCACGCGGCTAGCGGGAAACGCGTCAGCGATCAGATTCGCGGCGTGACCGTGGCCGCAACCGACGTCGATAACGGCGATCCCCGACCGCAGCCGCCTTACGAGCCCGTCGACGAGCGGCAGAGTAACTTCGATCAGCCCGGCGTCCTGGAGCTGGGCGGACTCCTCGGCCTGCAGCGCTTGGAAGCGAGGCATCGCCGAGTACGGAACGCCGCCCCCGTGGCGGAAGCAGTCGAGCACCCGCTGCTCTAGCTCCCCGAACAGCCCGGCGTACTGAGCCAGCGAAGCGAGGTTGTCCGGCCCGGCCTTTCGCGTCAGGCAAGCCGCGTGCTCGGGCGGCAGAACGTAGGTCTGGTGTTCGGGGTGGTACTCGACGATCCCGCCGACCGTCATTCCCGCCAACCATTCGCGGACGTAACGTTCTTCGAGGCCTGCGGCTTCGGCGATCTGCTCGCTCGTGGCCGAATCGAGTTCTGCCATCGTGTCGAACAACCTCGACTGGTGTCCGAGGCTGATCAGCAGCGTGAGCATGCCATCGTTGAATATCTGGAGCGTCCGGTCGCCGAACTTCTGCGCCCGGCCTGCATCGATCTGGGTGGTTGACATTGTCTGCCTCCATCTCTTCGGATTGGACAGCGAGCAAGGACGAAGCGGGCAGGGTGCGCATCGGCGCCGGCACCCAACAACGCCAACCGGCTACGTAATTCGGTGTGCATATGCCACGCGGTCGCAGCCGCGCGCGCCGTCCGCCCAGTCGGCTCGAGCTTGCCGTAGGTGGCCGCGCGTGGGGCTCGACCGGCCGGAGCGCTGAGGGACCAGGCGGCGGGCCGTCACGTCGCCTTTACGTAACCCTTTAATCCTCCGAAGTCGAGCTCTCGTCGCCGACGATCCATGTGTTATGCCCAGGCGGCATGTGAAAGGGGTCGCCGGGACCGAACTCGTTCTCGGTTCCGCCGTCCGTTTTCAGCGCCATCGGCCCTTGAGCACGTAGCCGATGTGCTCCACCTGGCAGGAGTCGGTGCCGGCGATCGGCTTGACGTTTTCCGACCAGCGCCAGCCCGGTTCGAAGGTTCCCCCGGCCGACCGCGTTGCCGCCCAGATCGACCATTTCGATGCGGCCTTTGTTGTCGGTGAACTCGCGTATCTCATCGGGACTCTCGAATCGCTTTTGCGTAAGCGGTGTCATCTTGATCCTCCTCGTCTCGTTGGGTCAGTGCGGTCGCCGCAAGCTCGAGTTACCTACGCCGGCTTGATGTTCTGGTTTAGGTGGAAGAAGTTGGTAGGGTCGTATCTTGCTTTGAGGTTCTCGAGGCGCGTGAACGTTTCCGTCTCGTAGGCCGAGCGCACGCCTGCGTCGCCCTCGTCGGCGAGGAAGTTCACGTAGCGCGCGCCGGTGCCGTAGGGCTCCATCGCGTCTGACGCCGCCCGCACCCAGTCGGTGTTCGCGTGGTCCTCAGCCGAGTCGAGCCACAGCCCGATGTAGTTCATGAGGAAACCGGCGTCGCGGTTGCCGAACGCGGTCGCCCCCGCCGGTACGCGACTCATCGCCCCACCCAGCTGGTGAACGTGGACCTGGCCCAGCGGGGCTGGGATCCGGTCGGTGTGGGCGAGGATCGCATCGATCGCATCGTCGGTCAGCTCAGCCACGTATCCCGAGCGCCAGTAGTTTCGCGACCCCCGCGGGACTCCGGCGTCGAACATGCCCTGGATCGCCGCATACGGCATCGGGCCAATGACATCGACCGCTGGGCCGAGGTCGCGCAACGGTCGCAGGTCATCCTCGGCGCTGCCTTCGAGGTCGAGGTGAAAGCAGGCGATCGCGAAGATCGGCATGCCGTGCACGTGGGGCGGAACGAACGGCTCGGGCGGCGCGTACAGGAACGCAGCCATCGTGCACAGATCGTCGGGCGTGTCACGGACCCAATCGCGCCAGAAGCGCAGGATGTCGCGTGCTGCCTCCGCCGGCCACGCCACAAGTCCGCCCAGCACTTGGGAGACTGGATGCAGCCGGAACTCGAACTCGGTGACCACGCCGAAGTTGCCGCCGCCGCCGCGCAACCCCCACAGGAGCTCCGGGTTCTCGGTCTCGCTCGCGTGCATGGTCTGCCCATCGGCGGTCACTACGTCGGCCGAGATCAGGTTGTCGCATGCCAGCCCGTGCTTGCGCATCAGCCAGCCGATCCCACCGCCGAGGGTGAACCCGGCCACCCCGGTGGAGGTCACAAGGCCGCCGGTCGTGGCGAGGCCGAACCCTTGGGTCTCGGCGTCGAGCTCGCCCCAGGTCAGGCCGCCCTGCGCCCGCACCGTGCGCGATTCGGCGTCGACCCGTACGCCCTTCATTGGCGAGAGGTCGATCACCAGGCCGCCGTCGCAGGTCGCGTTTCCCGCCACGTTGTGACTTCCGCCGCGCACCGCCACGGTCAGGCCTTCGCTGCGCGCGAAGCCGACCGCGGCGATCACGTCGCTGGTCCCGGTGCAGCGGACGATCAGCGACGGCCGCCGGTCAATCATGCCGTTCCAGACGCCGCGTGCCTCATCGTAAGCGTCGTCGCCCGGCAGGACGAGCTCGCCTCGCAGGGAGTCGCGCAGCTCTTGCAGGGTAGCCTCGCCCAGCGCGAGCGGCTCCCCAATGTTGCTGGTGGTCATCGTCCTCTCCCATCGTTCGGGTCGTGTGTGCCGTGAAGCTACGGCCCGGGCGTTAGTCCGGCGTTAGCTCGGCATTCATCTCGGCTCGCAGCGCCTGCTCGCAGTAGGCGACGCCAGCCCTATCCCCGATGTGCGCGAAGATTTCGGAGGCCTGCCGGAGGCGAACCGGGGCCCTCTCGGGCTCGCCCAGCCGACTGTCGAGGTCGGCCAGCTCAAGAAGAATCGCGGGGCGCCAGCCGGTATTGGGAACGAATTCCGCCCACATCGCGAGCGCCCTCTCCTGAAGTTCGCGCGCCTCGCGTAACCGACCCGCATCGGCAGCCAAGTAACCGAGCTGCATGACAGCGGACGCGCGACCCGGCCCGTCGTCGGTGCGGTCGAACAGCGCCAGCGCCCGCTGCGCGCTCGCCCGCCCTCGTTCGGGCGCATTGGCGTGTGCGGACGCCACCGCGATCGCGAGTAGCGATAGGCCGATCCCGCGGGCGTCGTTTGCGGCCTCGCGGATCGCCAGGCTCTCTTCGTGCAGCTCGCGCGCCATCTCGTGCTGGCCTTCTGCAGACAGCATGTTTCCGAGCTGGGCTAGCGCCTGCGCGGCGCCCAGTTCGTCGCCGAGCCGGCGGAAGCGCGACAGGCTCTCCTCAAGCAGCGCACGCGACGCGGCCGGGTCGCTCGCGTCCCGGTTAGCGGCGGCGAGGTCGCATAGCGCGTAGGCGACGGCACCCAGCGGCCTGATGCGGCGGGCCGTCACGAATGTCTGCTCCAAGAACAACCGCGGCCGATGGTTCGTCGAGTCCGGAATCCGCCCGTAGCCAAGCGCCACCGGCAGCAGCAGAGCCTCACTATCGTCCGGTAACGCGCGGAGCAGCTCGAGGCTCTCTTCGATCAGCTCGCGGCCGGTCGTCGTGTCGTTTCGCGAGGCGGCGATGACGCCCAGCGTGTGGATGACCGAGGCGATGATCGCCGGCTCGGCGGCTTCCTCGGCGACCGTCCGACTCTCGCGGCACCAGCGCTCGGCACCGTGAAAATCGGCGAAGACCCACGCCATCGTGCCCAGGTGATGGAGCTCTTCGCCGAGCGCGCGCCGGTCGCCCGACTCGCGGAAGAGTGCGACCGCCTCCGAGGCCGTGGCCAACGCGCGACGATGGTCGCTGGTGCGAAGCGCGAGCACCGAGAGCCCGTGCAGCGCCCGCGCGCGCAAAGCCGACGGCTCGGGCGCCACGCGCAGCGACTCCCCGAGCCACCGGGCACCCTCAGTGAGGTCCCCACGGTCGTGCCAAAACCGCCACAGCGCAACAGCGAGCCGTAACGCGACGTCTGGCTCCGCACGCAGCGCCGTTCGCAACGCCCAACGAAACTCGTCGCTCTCGCGCCCAAGCCGTCGACGCGCGTCGGGACCATCGATGGCCGGCTCGAGCTCCTCGGCCAGCCGCAGGTAATGCGCGCGATGCCGCGCTTCCAGCCGCTCCTGCTCGCCCGCCTGCTCGAGGCGGCCGCGCGCATAATGGCGGACCGTCTCAAGCAGGCTGTAGCGCGCCACCCCGTCCTGCTCCTCGACCACGACCAGCGACTTGTCGATAAGTCTGCCCAGGACGTCAAGCTCACCCTCACTCACCGCCTCCACTGCGTCCAGGTCGCAGCTCCCGGCGAGCGCGCCGAAGCGGCGGAACATTGTGCGCTCGTCGCCGTCAAGCAGGTCGTGGCTCCACTCAAGCGTGGCGGTGAGCGTCTGCTGGCGCGTGAGAGCGGTCCGTCGACCCGCGACGAGCACAGTCAAGGACTCCCGCAGGCGCGCGGCGATCTGCGCCGGCGTGAGCACGCCAACGCGGGCGGCGGCGAGCTCAATCGCCAGCGGAATCCCATCCACTCGCCGACAGACCTCGGCCACGGCCGCGGTGTTCCCATCCGAGAGCGCGAACCGCGATGAGACGGCCGTGGCCCTCTCGGCAAACAGCCGCGCCGCTTCCCGCGGCGGGAGCGAGGGCACGCGCCAAACGACCTCACCCGCGACGTGCAACGGCTCACGGCTCGTGGCAAGTACCCGGAGGTTCGGGCAAGCAGTCAAGAGGCGCTCCGTGAGCCGGGCGCACGCCCTGATCAGGTGCTCGCAGTTATCGAGCACGACGAGCATGCGCCGCTCCCCCACGTGGGCCACCAACGCCTCCTCCGCGGATCGGGCCGAGCGGCTCTCGACGCCGAGGACCGACTCCACAGCATGAGGCACCAGCTCTCCGTCGGAGAGCCCGGCGAGCTCGACGAGCCATACGCCGTCGCCCGAGTCCCGGGCGAGCTCCGTGGCGACTTCGAAGGCGAGACGGGTCTTGCCGCTGCCGCCGGGCCCGGTCAGCGTCACGAGGCGATATCGGCGGGCGAGACCGACGACCTCCCGAAGCTCGCGCTCGCGCCCCACGAAACTCGTAAGCTGAAGCGGCAGGTTGCCCTCACGCCGCGGCAGCCGATCGGCACGGCGGGTCGAAGTCGCCAACTCGAACTCGTCCTCGGCGCCCTGACTCCGCGTGAGAATCTTCTGGTAAAGGCGGCGAGTTTCGTCGTCGGGCTCGTCCTCGAACTCGCGCCGCAGCGACTCGCGCAACAACTGGAACTGGGCCAGCGCGCGCTGGCGACGCCCGGCGAGGGCATAGAGACGCATAAGCTCTCGGTGCGCCCGCTCGTGGAGAGGCTCGTTCAGCAGCGCCTTCTGGAGCGCGGCAATCGCCGCAGCACGGTCGCCGGCCTCGTCATACATGCGGGCGAGGTCAACGAGCAGGTTAAGGTGCCGATCGCGCAGCGCCTCCCGCCGGCCGATCGCCCACGCGTCAAAGCGATCCTCAGGCAACAGATCGCCACCGTAAAAGTCGACCGCCGCCCGGTGTCGATCGATGCTCGGAGAGCGCTCAGCCTTCCCCGCAGCCCCCTCGAACACCTCCACGTCGATGCATAGCCCCTCACCACAGAGAGTCAGGGTGTCGCTCACCAGCGCGAGCCGCGCCGCGCCGTCATCCCCACAGGAGTCGAGCGCACGCCGCGCCACGAAGAGCGCCTGGCGAAGATTGTTCGACGCCGCCGCCGGGTCACGATCGGGCCACAACGCCTCGATTACCTGCTCGCGATGCAGCCGATGCTCAGCCGTGAGCGCAAGGAGCTTAACCAGCCCACGCGCCTTGCGCAGCCGCCAGACTGACTCGTGCACCGTCACGTCGCCCACGGCGACGCGAAAGCCGCCGAGAAGATAAATGCCGAGCTCCGATCGCTGTGATCCTGGCATGGCTGTGCTCAACGGACCATACGGCGCCGGCCATCCCTCGCACAAGCCCGGCAGCCAAGGTCGATCCGAGCCCACCTACCAGCGTGCCTAGTGGACTGTCTCCGGTTTAAGTGAGACAGTCCATTAGGCCGCGATCGCCGCGACGATGGCTTGCGCCCTCCTATCCGCGCATTTCGCAACTCCGGGATGTGTCCTCGGGATGTACGTGCTGACGTGAAAGCGGGTCACGCCGGTTGCCTGATCGGGGCGACCACCCGGTGTCAGCATCGGTTGACTGCGGCGAGCAGAAAGGCTCGCTTGGCTCGTTAGATGCTGCTGGTGCTGGGCGCGGGTCGCAGGCCGGCCGCGATCGTAAGGACCTGGGCTCGCGTGAGGTTGTCGGACATGAGCTGCACAGACGTGTCGTCACGTTCGAGTTCTATCTGTGGGCGTGTTTGCTTTGCCCGTCTCGCGCGTCGCCTGGTTATCCGACTTGGATTGACTCGATCATCGCCCGCATCGCCTCGCCATACGGGGCAGACTGGTCGGACCATCCGGTGGGGGGGCCCGCACTGGCCCCGGGGATGGGCGAGCCCGTGTTCGGCGCATTCCGAGTCGGTCTGAAGCGGTTGATCCGCACGCCCCTGCGGGCGTGCGGATCTTGGCCGTGAAGGACGCGAGAGCGCCTGCCGACGAGTTCGTTAGCGACGGGCGCGTCTACCGGGCCCGGCGCCACTCGCTGCACGCAGCGTGAACCTTGAATCCCGGCTACGAGTCGGCTGGAAGAAGCGCCTGAGTTCCCAGGCGGCCACGTTGTTGCCGAGCTCCTCTCCCTCTTTCACCGAGTTGCGGAAGTGGAAGCCGAGCCAGACCCGCGCGTCGACGACCTGGTTCTGGATGTCGGCGACCGTGTCGAAGTGCTGTGTGGTCGTGAGCACGCTGCTCCCGTTCTGTCCGCCCGGCATGGTGACATCGAGGTGATTCGTGTTGAGCGCTGCCGCGAGCGCGTCGGTGAACGCGGCAGTGAAGCAGCCGTGCTGGGACGGGTATTCGGGATGGCCCGGCACCCCAAGCAGCGACTGCCAGGACGGGTCAGCTGTTGTGTCTGGATTTCCGTCCTTGTCGGCGTTCC
>Ga0070765_100002693_pt1 | contig 11225 bp, 12 predicted proteins | sample HubBroMetageWFT5_FD_71516 | JGI IMG/M metagenome (GOLD analysis project Ga0070765, IMG submission 71516) | Warmed and freeze-thawed soil microbial communities from the Hubbard Brook experimental Forest, New Hampshire - Hubbard Brook CCASE Soil... | ecosystem: Environmental > Terrestrial > Soil... | reverse complement strand
GGTGGTCGGTGGCGATCAGGCGAGTCAGGCGCTCGTAGCGTCCCGCGGCGCCGTCGGCGGACCGGCCGTCTGTCGGGGTCACGTGCGTGCTCACTTTAGGGTCTCTCCCTCCCATGCGGTCGGTCGCCGGGCCGCTGTCGGCTCGCGAACCGCCACAGCTTGCCTCTGTACCCGCCGCCGCGCCACTCCCGCAGCGCCGGATTACCCTAGACTTTAGAGAGGGTCCGAAGATTAGGGTGACTCGAGGGCCGTGATGAGCTCCGTACGCGTACCTCTCGATCGGACAGGTGATTTACCCCTAAAGGGCAGGGCGGCCCCCGCCGGCCGGATGTACCTTCTGCGGCGTGACGGTGACGGCCGGATCCCACGGACCTCACGGCGCGATCGAGTCGCTCGATATGGTGCTGCGCCGGGCGGGCGCGGTGCTCGCGACCCGCGACGGCAGGCCAGTGGCGATGAACTTCGGATCGGCCGCGGCCGAGCTCGCGGTGTGCGTCCGGGCCGTCGGACTGGTCGACCGCTCCGAGCTCTCGAAGCTCGTGCTCGAGGCTCCGCCGACACGGCTGGCCGCGCTGACTTCGCGGCTCGTTGGTTCCGCAGTCGTGTCAGGCGGCGTGTCGTCGGCGGCCGGCGCGTGGTGGTGCGGGGACGGACCGGGACGCGTGATCGTGTTGTCGGATCCGGATACCGGTGCGCGACTGCGGGAGCGCCTGCATGTCGATGCCCGTCGGTTCGCCGGGATGACGGTGCGCGACGCCTCGGACGATCTGGCGGCGATCGGACTGCTCGGTCGAAGCGCCGCGCCGGTGCTGCGAGCACTAGGCGTGTTCGGCAAGTCCGGCGACCCCCGGGACGTGCCGCCGTTCGGCCACCGAGCGGTGGGCGAGATCCCGGCTTCCTGGCTGCTCCAGTCGGATCGCCGGGCGCTGGCGCTCGTCCCCCGCGAGCGGGCGGGCGAGGCTTGGCTCGCGATCGAGCTGGCCGGGCGCCCGTTCGGGATCAGCTGCGTCGGACACGATGCAGCCGCCCGGTACGCACTGCTGGAGCGGGTGCGTCCGGCCGTGTTCCCGTTCGCCTGAACCTTCGCCGTCGGTTTACGTCACCGGGGCGGCCCTGAGGTGGCGACCGCCCAGCGCGTGCTGGTCGAGCTGCTCGCGCTCGAGCGTGAGATCGTCGAGGCCGACTACGTGCGGCGATCCGACGCGCTCGAGCGGATCGCCGACGCGGTCCGGCGCCTCGGCGAGATCGGCTCGCCCCAGGGGATCCTCGATCGCGCCGCCGAGGAGCTCGGCACGAGCTCGGCCCTCGGCCGGGTGGTCCTCAGCGAGGTTCGCGGCGACGCGCTCGTCGTCCGCTCGATGTGGAGCGTTGAGGGGTCCGAGGTGGTTGCGGCAGCGCTCGAGGAGCTGCGGACGTCACCGATCCGGCTCGAGTATCCGCTCGTCGAGGACGAGGTCGCGCGCGGCCAGCGGACGCAGATCGTGCAAGCGCGCGGCGCGCGGTCCCGGGGCGCCCAGCGTTTGGGCGACGTCCTCGGCTGGGACAGCTACGTGGTCGCGGCGCTCGTCGTCCAGGGGGCCACGGTGGGACTGCTGCACGGCGACGCGTGTCTGACCGGTCGGACGCTCGATTCCCTGGATGTCGAGATCGTCACCCGCTACGCCGAGGGCCTGGCCGGCGTGTTCGAGCGTGCGGTGCTCCGCGAGATGCTTCAGCAACACCACCACGAGCTCCGCTCCGCGGTCGAGTGGATGAGCGCCCGTCTCGGCCAGCTGTCGGGCGGTTCCGGCGAGGTGACCGCGGTCGGGGTCGCGGCCGAAGCGAGCCTGATGGACGCCCTGACCGCACGCGAGCTCGAGGTGCTGCGTCTGCTCGCCCGGGGCCAGACGAACCTCGAGATCGCCCGCACGCTCGTCGTCCGCGAGGGCACGATCAAGTACCACGTCAAGAACATCCTGCGCAAACTGGGGGCGACCAGCCGCGCCGATGCCGTGGCGCGGTTCGCGCGCGCCGGCGGGACTTCTGTGGGGTCGTGAGCGTAACCGCCGATGTGTTCGCGGGTCCGCTCGGAGAACAGCTGCAGAGGCGGCTGTCGGTGGCGGCGGATGAGGCGCGCTCGGTGCTCGGCCTGGGTGACTCGCCCGAGGGCGCGGGCGGCCCCGATCTCGATGCGCTGCGGTCGCTGATCGCGGAGCTGCGGGGGCGGTTGTCCGTGGATGACCTCGACGCCGAGGTCGTCCGTGAACAAGAAGCCGCGTTGGAGCGGCTGCGCCACCGGTTCGAGTCCCGGTTCGAGGCGCTCGAGCGCGTCCAGGCCGCGATCGCCGAGCTCCGCGAGGTCACCTCGCCGCGCGAGATGCTCGCCCGTGCGCCGGCGGCGCTGTGCGCCGGGTCGGCGTTCGAGCGCGCGATCCTCAGCCTGGTCAAGGGCGGGCGGATGGTCGCCGAGGCCGCGTTCGTCTCAGCTCCCCCGCGGGTCGCGGCCGCCTTGTTGGCACAGCTCCAGGCGAACCCGCTCAGGCTCGAGCACACGCTGATCGAGACCGAGCTGCTCCGGCGGCGCCGGGCCACGATCGTGGTCGATGCGGACGTACATCCTCGCGTCGATCGCGAGACCGCGCGGCTGATGGGGTGGCGCTCGTACGCGGCCGCGCCGCTCGTCGTCGGCACCCAGGTGGCGGGGGTGATCCATGCCGACCGCGGTCCCGGCGAAGGGCTCGACGTGCTCGACCGCGACGTCCTATGGGAGTTCGCCACCGCGCTCGCCCAGGCCTACGAGAGCACGACCCTGCGCCGCACGCTGCGAGACGAGCGCGATCAGATGCGCCAGTTCCTCGACTGGCTCGGCGCACGGTCGAGCGAGCTGACCGACGCGCCGGTGACGCTGTCGGCCGGTGGCCGCGCGCCGCTGGGCCCGCCGGCGCCCCTCCCGTCGTCGCAGCCGACCGCGGGCGGCCGCGGACGCGACGACCGCGTGGTGTTCGAGGGGCTGTTGACGCGGCGAGAGCTCGACGTGCTGCGGCTGCTTGCCGACGGCGCCACCAACCGCGCGGTCGCCGACGCGCTCGTGATCTCGAGCGGGACCGTCAAGTTCCACGTCAACAGCATCCTGCGAAAGCTCCACGCCTCCAACCGGGCCGAGGCGGTGACGCGGTATCTGCGGCTGATGGGGTTGCGCGTGCCCTAGCCGGCAGCGGGTCCTAGGGAAGAAACTTCAGCGTGGCGGTAGTTTCTTCCCAAGCACAGGCGGTCAACGGCGCTTGATCTCCTGCAGCGACCAGCCGTTCCCGTCGGGGTCGGAGAAGAACGCGAAGCGTGAGCCGGGACTGCCCTCGGGCCCGAGTTGCTGGACGTCGGTGATCTCGACGCCGTTGCCGGCCAGCTCGGCCCGGGCGACGTCGATGTCCTCGACGACGAGCTGCATGCCCTTGGTCGTGCCGGGATCGCCGAGCGGGAGACCTTGTCCGATCACGATCGAGGTCGGCGAACCGGCCGGCGTGATCTGCGCCACGCGCATCCCCGGGCCAGGCTCGATGTCGTGGTCCAGATGGAACCCGACTCGGTTGACGTAGAAGTCGATCGAGTTGTCCACGTCGCTGACCGGGATGCCGATGACTTCAAGGCGGTAGTCCATGACGATTTCTCCTGTTCCGCGGGTTGTACCCGTATTCTATCAGAACGGAACACTCCGTTCCGTTTGATAGGGTGAGTGGCGTGGCCCGGTCTCGATCACAACCAGGCGGACGCCGTGCCGAAGCGGCGCGCAACGACGAGCTCATCCTGGCCGCGGCGCGCGGCGTGTTCCTCGCCGACCCATCGGCGCCGATCGCCGACGTGGCCAAGGAAGCGGGCGTGGGGATCAGCGCGCTGTACCGCCGCTATCCGAGCAAGGAGGAGCTGCTGCGCGAGCTCGCGCGCGATGGGCTCACCCGCTACATCGAGGATCTGCGCATCGCGCTCGCCGACGACGGCGACGGCGACGGCGACGCGTGGCGGGCGTATGCCGAGTGCCTGCATCGCATCGTCGACGGCCAGAGCCAGGCGCTCGCGCAGCGGGTCGCCGGAACGTTCACACCGACGGAATCACTCGGACGGCTCGCCGGCGAGGCCAGCCAACTCGCTATCGCCTTGCACGACCGCACCCAACGCGCCGGCGCCTTGCGCGCCGACGTCAGCCCGGCCGACGTCGTCCTGATCCTCGAGATGATCAGCTTCGTCGACCTGCCCGGGCCCGATCGTGGCCGGACGCTGCGCCACCGCTATCTCGCGCTGGCGCTCCAGGGGTTGCGCGCGCCGGGAAGCGAACCGCTGCCGGGCGCGGCGGCGACCGAGGAGGCCCTCACCGCTCGCTGGCGCCGGCCGCTCGGGAAGAAACGTTGAAATAGTCAACGTTTCGTCCCGAGGGCCGCCGGGATGGGCCGCGGGGACTGGGTCGCGGCCCCGAGTCATCAGACCGCGAAGAAGACGGTCTCGCGGGGGCCCTGGAACCGAATATCGAAGCGGTAGCCCCCCACAGCGGGATCGGGCGCCGCGATCAGGGTCGGGCGGCGCTCGACCGGGACGCGCGCCAGCGCCGGATCGTGGGCATTGGCCTCGGCCTCATCGGCGAAGTAGATCCGGGTGACGGTCCGGTGGAGCATCCCGCGCGCGAACACGGACACGTCGATGTGCGGCGCCTGCATCACGCCGGCGAGGCCGGGCACCGGACCCGGCTTGACGGTCAGGATGTCGAACGTCCCGTCGCCGTCCTCGACGCCGTAGCGGGCGAAGCCGCGAAAGCCCTCGAGGGCGGACGGGCCGCCGTAGCCGTACATGTCTGCGAACTGGCCGTCCGGGTCCGCCTGCCAGGTCTCGAGCAGGAAGTCGGGAATCGGGACGCCGGCGCCGTCGTAGATCGTCCCGGCGATGTGGATCGCCCCGGGCGTGCCCTCGGGCACCGCGAACGGGCCGACGTCGAACGGCAGGCCGATCGCGAAGTACGGGCCGACCGTCTGGGAAGGGGTCGTCTCGAAGATCAACTCAGTGCGCCTCCTCGAACGGCGTCGCGCCCGGGCCGCGGAGGTAGACGTCCCACTCGAACGCCTGCGCCCAGTTCGGCACCGTCCCGTGGATCGAGAACCGGGAGATCATCCGCTCGCGGGCGCGCTCGTCTCGCACCGAGTTGAAGATCGGGTCATACGGGAAGAACGGGTCGCCCGGGAAGTACATCTGGGTCACGAGCCGCTGGGCGAACGCGCGGCCGAGCAGCGAGAAGTGGATATGGGCCGGCCGCCAGGCGTTGTAGTGATTGCCCCACGGGTACGGCCCGGGCCGGATCGTCGTGAACGTGTAGCGGCCCTGGTCGTCGGTGACGCACCGTCCGGCCCCGGTGAAGTTCGGATCGAGCGGCGCCGGCCACCGATCCCACCGGTGCATGTATCGCCCGGCGGAGTTCGCCTGCCAGACCTCGACGAGCGTCCCGCGCAGCGGCTTGCCCTCGGTGTCGAACACGCGCCCCGAGACGATGATCCGCTCTCCGATCGGCTCGCCCTCGTGCTGGACCGTGAGGTCGTTGTCGTTCTCGCCGATCAGCACCGGGCCGAGCTGCGGCCCGGTGATCTCGGTGATCGTCTGCGGCAGGTAGACGAGCGGCTGCTTGGGGTGGCGCAGGGCGGTCGACTTGTAGCCCGGATAGTCGAGCGGCGGGTGGGCGCCCTCGGGCTCCCGCAGGTAGCTCGTCGGCGTCTCGCCGATCGGGTCGTAGATCTGGCGCTCGCCGCGCGCCTCGGTTTCAAGCTCTTCGGTCATTCGAATCTCTATGCCTCCAGTACGACGGCCAGGCCCTGGCCGACACCGATGCAGAGCGCGGCGACGCCGTATCCGCCGCCGCGACGCCGCAGCTCATGGGCGAGACCGCCCAGGATGCGGACACCTGATGCGCCCAGCGGGTGACCAAGCGCAATCGCTCCGCCGTTGGGGTTCACCTTCTCAGGATCGAGCCCCTTCCATTCGCCGATGTCGGCAAGGCATTGCGAGGCGAACGCCTCGTTCAGTTCGACAACAGAGACGTCCTCCCAGGTGATCCCCGCGCGTTCGAGCGCGATGTTGGCGGCCTTGACCGGCGCGATCCCGAACACGTCGGGGTCGACCGCCGCCGCCCCTCTCGACACGATCCGGGCGATCGGCTCGGAGCCGGCAACCTTCGCGCCTTCTTCGCTCGCGACCAGGGCCGCGCCGGCGCCGTCGTTGAGCGGCGACGAGTTGCCGGCGGTTACCGTCCCGTCCTGCACGAACGCCGGCTTCAGCTTTCCGAGCTTCTCGAGCGAGGTGTCGGCCCGGATGTTCTCATCGCGCTCGAGATCGGTATCGGGCACTGGCACGACCCACTCGCCGTAGAAGCCGCTCTCCCAGGCGTCCTGCGCGCGTTGATGGCTGCGCAGCGCGAACGCGTCCTGCGCCTCCCGGGTGATGTTGTAGATGTCGGCGAGCTTCTCCGCGCTGGCGCCGAGGGAGATCGTCCACTGATCGGGCATGTTCGGGTTCACCATCCGCCAGCCGAGCGTGCTCGAGTAGAGCTCCTGCTGCTGGGAGGGGAACGCCCGCTCGGGCTTCAACAGGATCCACGGCGCGCGGCTCATCGATTCGACCCCGCCGACGAGCACGACGTCAGCCTCGCCGGTCTCGATCAACCGGCTCGCCTGCATCGCCGCGTCGAGGCTCGACCCGCACAGCCGGTTCACCGTCGAGCCGGGAATCGACGTGGGGAGGCCGTTGAGCAGCCACGCCATCCGCGCGACATTGCGGTTGTCCTCGCCGGCCTGGTTGGCGTCGCCGAACAGGACCTCGTCGACGCGCTCGGGATCGAGCCCGGGGGCTCGATCGAGCAGCGCGCGGACGACGTGGGCACCCAGATCATCCGGACGGACGTGCGACAACCCGCCGCCGTAGCGGCCGAACGGCGCGCGTACCGCGTCGAGGACGTAGGCGGTGCTCACCGGTCGAGCAGCTCCCGGAGCGCTGCGAGCTCCTCGTCGTTGGGGGGCTCGGTGGTCTCGAGGTGTTCGGCAACCCGCAGCTCCCAGCCGGTCTCCTCGCGCACCTTGTCGACCTCGACGCCAGGATGGATCTCGGTCAGCATCAGCTCGCACGTCTCGGGCTCGGGCTCGAGCACGCCGAGGTCGGTGATCACCGCGGTGGGCCCGCGGCCCCGGAAGCCGAGCCGCTCGCGCGCGCCCGGCCCGTCGCCGTGGCCGACGGTCGTCACGAAGTCAAGCTTCTCCACGAACGTGCGCTTCGCGTGGGGGGCGATCACGATCACCTCCCCGCAACTGGCGGCGATCTCGGGCGCGCCGCCGGCGCCCGGCAGCCGCGTCTTGGGGTGCTCGTACTCCCCGATGACGGTCGAGTTCAGGTTGGCGTGGCGGTCGATCTGGGCCGCGCCGAGGAACGCCACGTCGATCCGCCCCGCGCCGATCCAGTAGTTGAACATCTCGGGCACCGACACGATCGAGTCGGCGGTCTCGGCCAACTCGCCGTCGCCGATCGACAGCGGGATGTGGAACGGCTTTGCGCCGATCGTCCCCGACTCGTAGACCAGGATCAGCTCGGGGTTATGCACCATCCGCGCGAGGATCGCGGCCGTGCTCGGCCGCCCCACGCCGATGAACACCGTCTTGGTGTGGCTCAGACGGCGGGCGGCGACGATCGTCTGAGTCTCGCCGGCGGTGACCTCGCGCGTGGCCACGCTCATCGCTTCGCGAGTCCCAACACATTCTCGTTCATCCACTCGGTGAACTGCTCGCGGTCGCGGCTCATCTTGTCCCAGAACCGGTAGAAGTCGTTGTCGCGGTCGGTGATGCCGAGGCTGTACGAGGGACGCGAGCCGCCGGGCGCCTCGGCCACCGCGGTGATCACCCAGGCCGGGATCACGATGCCGCCCGGCCGCGGCTCGAGCTCGTCGACGATCCGCTCGACCGTGATCAGCGAGCGCCGCGACGCGAGCACCGCCTCCTTCTGGACGCCCGGGATTCCCCACAGCTGTATGTTGCCCTCGCGGTCGGCCTCCTGGGCGTGGACGATCGCGACGTCGGGCCGGAGGGCCGGCACGGCCACGAGCCGCTCGCCGGTGAACGGGCACGTGATCGGCGCCACCGTGGTGCGCGCCATCAGATCGGTTCCGACGTAGCCGCGCAGCACCGCGCAAGGCAGATCGGCAGCGCCGGCGGCGTATCGGTTGGCCATGCCGGCGTGGCTGTGCTCCTCGATCTCGACGGCGCGCGGCCAGTCGTGCTCGATCGCGTCGCGGAAGCGGTGCAGGCCGCCGACCCCGGGGTTGCCGCCGTAGGAGAACACCAGGCGGCGGGCGATGCCGATCCCGATCATCTGGTCGTAAAGCAGGTCCGGCGTCATCCGGATCAGCTCGAGGTCCTGGCGGCCCTGGCGGATGATCTCGTGGCCGGCGGCGAACGGGATCAGATGCGTGAACCCCTCGAGCGCCACCGAGTCGCCGTCGCTCACGAGCTCGGCGATCGCGTCGGGCAGCGTCATCAGCTCGGCCATGGCGCCCCTTGCAATCGTTCGCATCGTGAACAGACGATCACATACCGAACCTTACCAAGGTTTTTGGGCCGCCTTCGGCGGCATCCCTGGGGCCTGTGCGGCCGGGCATCCATGCCCGTCCGGGGGGTCGCGGTCGCCCCGCGCGGCACGGATGCCGCGCGGAACCGGCCCCATGGACGCCGAGCGGAGCGAGGCCCATTCAGCGGACTACCGGCGAGACCGTGCGGTTTCGCGCGGCGGCGAGCCCGACCATCAGCTGCGGGATCAGCAGCCCGAGCAGGACGAACAGCGCCGGTGTCCACGAGCCGGTGATGTCGTGCACGGCGCCGATCGCGAACGGCGCCAGCGCCGCGATCATGTACCCGACGGTCTGTACGAGCGTCGACAGTCCCGCAGTGCTCGTGACCGTGCCGCCGCGGAGCACGATCAGCGTCAGGGCGAGCGGGAACGCCGCGTTCTGCCCGAGGCCGAGCAGCACGACCCACAGGTACGGCGCGCCCATCGGCGCCACGATCACGCCGATCCACCCCGCCGCGATGCAGGCCACGAACCCGAACACGAACGCGCGCTGGTCGCGCACGCGGGCGGCCATCGCGGGCACAGTGAGCGAGGGGATCAACCCGACGACGAGCGAGATGCTCAGCAGCAGTCCGGCGTGGGCGATGCTCGCCCCGTGGGCGTGGAAGACGCTCGGGAGCCACGCGAGCGTCGAGTAGAAGCCCGCCGACTGGATCGCGAAGAACAGCGTGACCGCCCACGCGACCTTGTCGTGGAGCAGCGACCGCGCGCCGTGCACCTCATCGCCGGGCGTGGCGCCGACGCGACGGGGGCGCGCGAGTTGCGGGGCCCACACCAGCATCGTGACCGCCGCGGGAACGGCCCAGATCGCGAGTCCCGGTCGCCAGCCGCCGCCGAAGGCGTCGGCGACCGGCACCGACACGCCCGCCGCCAGCGCCGCGAACCCGATCAGCGCGGTGCTGTAGATCCCGGTGACAATCCCGACTCGCTCGGCAAAGTTCGAGCGCACCAGGACCGGCAGCAGCACGTTCGCGACCGCGATCGCGGCGCCGGCGATCGCGGTACCGACGAACAGGAAGGCGAGCCCTGGCAGCAATCGGACGAGAAGGCCCAACAGGAGCACGACGAGCGCGCCGGCGATGGCCGACCGCGACCCGAACCGCCGGGCCAGCGCCGGGGCGAGGGGCGCGAGCGCGCCGAAGCAGAACACCGGCAGCGCCACCAGGATGTCGGCCCCGCCGTCGGACAGGCCGGTGTCGGACTTGATCCGGTCGATCAAGGGCCCGACACCCGCGGCCGCGGGACGCAGGTTCGCCGCGACCAGCACCATGCCGATGGCCAGCAGCACGGATGCGCCCGGCCGCTGGATGCGCCGGCGGTTCAACCGACCGGCTTGAGCGGGTCGCCGATCTCCCCGCCGGCGAGCCAGTCGGCCCCTCGGCGGTAGAGCTGCTCGACGCCCGGGCCGACGAGGCCCGGCATGTCCCGCTTGACGTCGTATCCGATCTGGGTCTGCGCGTAGGCGAGGTGCTGGTAGCCGACGGGGAAGCGCGCCAGCAGGTCGGGGTCGAGCTCGAGCGTGGCCGCGGGGTCGACCGGATCAAGGCGGTCCTTCTCGTAGATCGGCTGGCGCAGCACGATCCCCCACGCACCCTCGCGCTTCTCCATGAAGTCGTAGAAGCGGCCGATGCAGGCGATGTCGCATTCGACACCGTGGACTGCGGCGCGCTGGAGGATCGTCATCTTCGTCTGCGAGATCGCGCGCTGATGGGAATTGTCGGCGGCGCCTGACGGCGGCGCCTTAGCCGCGAGGTCGACCGAGTGGCCTCCGAGGAAGTGGAGGATGTTCACGCCGCGCTCGAAGCCCTCGCGGCTGACGCGGATGAAGTCCGCGGCCGGGCCCTGGAACCAGGTGGCCATCATGAACCCCTCGGGGTGCCAGACAGTGGCGAAGCGCTCCCAGTCGCCGGAGTCGCGCCACACCACCCAGTTCTCGACCAGCTCGCGGATCGCAGCGCGGTCGTCGCTCATGCGTGGACGCTCTGGGAGAGCATCGGAATCTCGCTCGTCGGCGGGATCGGCGGCCCCGGCGGCTTGCCGCTCAGGTCCGGGGTTCCGTACGTGTGGAAGGTCTCGATCGTCTTGACGCCCCAGGCCTGGCCGCGGGCCCGCTCGGCCTGCGTCCACACGACGGGTGGATACGCCGGGTCATAGATGAAGTGAGTGCCGGTCGTGACCTCGACGCGGTTGCCACCGGGCTCGTACACGTACAGGAACATCCCCTGCGCGACCGCGTGCTTGGAGGGGGCGGCCTCGATCGGGACGTCGGCGTCGAGGAACAGGTCGGCAGCGCGGAGCAGCTCCTCGCGCGTGTCGACGAACCACGCGAGATGGTGCAGACGCCCGTTTCCGCCTGCGTGGTCGGCCGTATAGATGAGCTCATGGGCGGCGATCGACAGGCTCATCCAGGCGCCCTGCTCGGAGCCGTCGTCGTTGATCACCTGCTCGTAGGTGCGATACGAGAGCTGGTCTTCGGCGAAGCGGCGGTTCGCGGCGACGTCGGCGGCGAGCACGTTGACGTGGTCGATGCGCTTGACCGCGGCGCCCCGGTCGACGTGGCGCTGCGGGACGTTCTTGAGTCGGGGGCGCAGGTGCTCGGGCGGCACGTA
>Ga0070765_100002692_pt1 | contig 11226 bp, 8 predicted proteins | sample HubBroMetageWFT5_FD_71516 | JGI IMG/M metagenome (GOLD analysis project Ga0070765, IMG submission 71516) | Warmed and freeze-thawed soil microbial communities from the Hubbard Brook experimental Forest, New Hampshire - Hubbard Brook CCASE Soil... | ecosystem: Environmental > Terrestrial > Soil... | reverse complement strand
CGCGCCTGCCGTGCCTCGGGGACGTACGAATCCCGTCGAAATGCGGACATCCCTGTCCGCCACTGGACGCGTACTTCACCTTTAAAGGCTCATTTTTAACTCCTTAGCCACCAATCCTGCGGAAAACGGGACGTCGCATCATGAGGAGGTTGATTGGAATGCGACGTGCCTCATGCAGAACTGTCAGGAGAAAAAACGTGCAACAGACACAGGCATACATTCAAAGCGAACCGGGCCTCCGCGGCTACAACAGTCACGATGTAGACGAGGAAATAAACAAGGCTCTCGCGCGCTGCCGAGGCTCGTTCTTCAGAAGCGCTTATCGCTTTCTGGAAAATGCGGCGGATGCGGAGGATGCGGTTCAAGACGCACTCCTGTCCGCTTACAAGCACATCGACCAGTTCAGAGGTGAGGCGCAAATGTCCACATGGTTGACCGCTATTGTGTCCAATTCCGCGCGCATGCAATTGCGCAAGCGGCCCCACCAGATCCATATGCCACTGGACGCGCCTATCGGCAAGGAGCAGGAACAAACCGTGTCGGAACGATTGGCGGACTGCCGGCCGAGTCCTGAAGACGAGTGCCAGAGTTCCGAGCTGCGTGCGCGCGTGCAAAAACTTGCGACGCAGCTCTCGCCTCCTTTGCGCAAGGCATTTCAGCTGCGCGATTTGGATGGTCTGACTACGAGCGAAGCCGCGCACATTCTAGGGGTGCCAGACGGAACAGTGAAAGCCCAGTTGGCACGGGCACGGGCGAAGCTAAGGCGGTTGATGCGGCGGACGTCCGACTCAAAATCTCATGTACGTCGCACCCGCATGACGCCAAGCATGTCCGAGAAATAGTGCGCAGTCAGGACGAGATTTATGTGGATTGTTCGACTCGCGTTACGACGTCCCTACACGTTCGTTGTGGTTTCGATACTCATCGTACTTATGGGTGCACTGGCGATTGTGCGTACTCCCACCGATATCTTTCCGAACATCAACATCCCTGTCGTCAGCATCATCTGGAACTATACCGGCCTTCTTCCCGAGGACATGAGCGACCGGATCGTTAGTGTTACTGAACGGGCGCTGACAACAACCGTTGACAACATCGAGCACATCGAGTCCCAGTCCCTGTATGGGGTCGCGGTGGTCAAAGTGTTTCTACAGCCGGATGCGAACATTCAACAGGGGATTGCGCAGATTACGGCTATTTCTCAAACCCAACTGAAGCAGTTGCCTGCGGGAACAACGCCGCCTCTGATTCTTGCCTATAGTGCATCCAGTGTTCCCGTACTTCAATTGGCACTTTCAGGGCAAAATCTATCGGAGCAAGAACTCAACGACTATGGTCTGAATTTCATTCGAACGCAGCTCATTACAGTGCCTGGGGCTTCGGTGCCCTATCCTTATGGCGGCAAACAACGTCAGGTACAAGTGGATCTCAACACCACCGCGCTGCAGTCGAAGGGTCTGTCGGCATTGGATGTAGTCAATGCGATCAGCCTGCAAAATCTGATTCTGCCCACGGGAACATCCAAAATCGGCTCTCGGGAATATGACGTCTCCATTCCCAATGCCGCCCCGCAGACGATCGCGGACCTGAACCGCATCCCGATCAAAACCATTGGCAGCACTACGATCTACATAAAAGATGTTGCCTGGGTACGCGATGGATTTCCGCCGCAGACGAATATCGTCAAGGTCAATGGGCAGCGTTCCGTATTGTTGACGATTCAAAAGGCGGGGAATGCGTCTACGCTGAATGTGATTGCAGGTATCAAAGCCCTCTTACCTCAAATTGCAGCGACAGTTCCTCCGCAATTGAAAATGACGCCGCTGGCAGATCAGTCGATTTTTGTGCGTGGTGCAATCAGCGGTGTGGTCCGGGAAACGTTGATCGCCGCTTGCCTGACCGCTTTCATGATTCTTACATTCCTCGGCAGTTGGCGGAGCACCCTCATTATCGCGACCTCGATCCCTCTCGCGATCCTGACGTCGATCATAGCGTTCAGCGCAATCGGAGAAACGATCAACATCATGACGCTCGGAGGATTGGCTCTGGCGGTTGGCATTCTCGTCGACGATGCCACGGTTGAGGTCGAGAATATCAATCGCAATCGCGAAGCAGAGCCCGAGAAGGACATGGATGAAGTTGTTCTCGATAGTGCGGCGCAAATCGCGACCCCTGCTTTCGTGGCGACGCTTTCGATCTGCATTGTGTTCGCTCCGATGTTCCTGCTTTCCGGAGTGGCACGATACTTGTTTGTCCCCCTCGCGGAGGCCGTAGTGTTCGCCATGTTGGCTTCGTATTTTCTTTCGCGAACCATTGTTCCGACCATGGCCAAATATTTGTTGCGAGGAGAAAAAAATGAGGCGGGCGCCGCGCCCAGCCGCAATCCGCTGGTGCGATTTCAGAAGCGCTTCGAGGCGGGCTTCGAGAGATTTCGTCACAGTTATCGCAGTCTGTTTGAAATCTGCCTGCATCACCGCGGAGTTTTCCTCATTGCGTTCTTCACTGCTTCTGTCGGGTCTTTGGCGATTTTGATTCCTTGGCTGGGTCGAGATTTCTTCCCCAGTGTTGACAGCGGTACTTTCAAGCTGCATATGCGTGCTCCGACGGGGATGCGTATTGAGGAAACTGCCAACCTTTGCGACCTGGTCGAGCGATCAATTCGGCAGCAGATCCCATCTGCAGAGGTCCAGAGTGTCATCGACAACATTGGACTCCCCTATAGCGGCATCAATCTTTCTTACAGCAATTCAGCTCCGGTTGGCACATCGGACGCCGATATTCTTGTGACGCTTTCCGAGGATCACCACCCGACTGATGACTACATCCACCGGCTTCGCACGATGCTCCCAAAGCAGTTCCCGGGTGTTACCTTCGCCTTCTTGCCAGCTGACATGGTCGGTCAGATTCTCAATTTTGGATTGCCAGCTCCTATCGATGTTCAGGTTGTCGGAAACAACTTGGAAGGAAACCGAATCTACGCAGACGCACTGCTTGCGAAAATGAGGTATGTTTCCGGTGCGACCGATCTCCGGATTCAGCAGCCCTTCGACGAGCCGTACCTGCGGTACACGGTGGAACGTACGAAAGCGCAAGAGCTGGGATTTTCAGCTCAAAATATTGCGCAGAATCTCCTAGTGTCCCTGAGTGGCAGCTTCCAAACTTCGCCTACGTTTTGGGTGGACCCAAAGAATCATGTCAGCTATCAAATCGCGACGCAGACGCCACAATATCGCACGGACACATTGCAGGATCTTGAGAACGTTCCGATTACGGGGACCGATCCCAACGCTCCGCCGTCGCTCATGGCCAGTTTAGTTTCCACGCAGCGCGGAGCAGGAATGGCGGTTGTTTCTGACTACAACGTCGCGCCAGTCATCGACATCTTCGGTTCTGTCACCGGTCGTGACCTCGGTGGCGTTGCCGGTGACATAAACAAGATCATTGGCGCCACCCGCCAGGAATTGCCGCGCGGTTCGCGAGTCGTTGTCCGCGGACAGGTTCAGACCATGCGAGCTTCGTACGTCGGCCTTCTAAGCGGACTGGCATTCTCGATCATACTGGTGTATCTGCTCATCGTCGTCAACTTTCAATCCTGGCTGGATCCCTTCATCATGATTTCCGCGCTGCCTGCGGCACTCGCAGGCATTGCCTGGTTCTTATTTATCACGCACACGACTCTGAGCGTTCCGGCACTGATGGGAGCCATTATGTGCATGGGAGTCGCGACCTCAAACAGCATCCTGGTAGTGAGTTTTGCCACAGAAAAAATGGCCGAAGGGATGGATTCCGTTGCTGCCGCGTTAGAAGCAGGATTTACGCGCTTTCGTCCCGTGCTGATGACTGCCCTCGCCATGATCATCGGTATGGTGCCCATGGCTCTCGGACTGGGCGACGGCGGTGAACAAAATGCCCCTCTGGGCCGGGCAGTCATCGGTGGTCTTCTGTTCGCGACAGTTTCAACTTTGTTCTTTGTGCCGGCATTTTTCAGCGTCCTGCAAGGCTCACGCGGGCATTCAGCCCAGGAGGAAGGATAATAGTCGTCGAGCCGCATGGAGTTACTTATGGCCCCTAAAACGGAAGATAGACAGCAGACCGACGGTCGAACCGCCCCGGCGAATCCGGAAGCGGCGAACCCCACGCACAAACACTGGCTGGCCTTAGCGATTGCTCTCATTGCGGCCGCCGTCCTCTTGATATCCGGCATCTGGTCCCGAGTCAGGGCCCGCGCTGCGCTGGATACGGAGACAGCTCAAGCGGCAGTGACCGCGGTGTCAGTTGTGTCGCCAACGCGAACCGCGCCCGCTGATGAAATCATTCTTCCCGGAAACGTTCAACCATACATAAGTTCACCCATTTATGCTCGCACGGACGGTTATTTAAAGAAGTGGTATTTCGATATCGGGGCACGCGTGAAGCAGGGGGACCTTCTGGCCGTAATTGAAACGCCCGAGGTCGATCAGCAACTCCAGCAAGCCCGCAGCGACCTTTTAACCGCTCAAGCGAATCTCGAACTCGCTTCGATCACCAAAATCCGGTATCAGGGACTTTTGAAGAGCAACGCTGTATCCCAACAGGACGTCGACAACGCGGTCGGTACCTACAATGCGAATGCGGCAATCGTTGAAGCAGACAAAGCAGCAGTGCAGCGGTACTCGGCGCTGGTATCTTTCGAAAAAGTCTACGCGCCCTTCGATGGCGTGATCACCGCGCGCAACACCGATATCGGAGATCTCATTAATTCTGGAAGCAGCACAGCAGCGAAAACCGATCTTTTTCACATCGCTCAACCCGGAGTATTGCGCGTGTATGTGAACGTGCCGGAGGAATACTCACGAGGAATCACTATCGGCATGGCCGCAGATCTCGCTCTTGCAGAATTTCCTGACCGCAAATTTCTGGGAAAAGTGGTGCGCACTGCCGATGACATCAACCTCACAACTCGCACTCTGCTGATTGAAGTGGATGTGGACAACCCGACGGGCACGCTGCTTACGGGTTCTTATGCCGAAGTTCATTTGGCGGTCCCAACGGCGAACTCTACCATCCTGCTTCCGGTCAACACTCTACTGTTTCGCACAGAGGGACTGCGGGTTGGCGTCGTGACGAATGGGAAGGTTGTGCTGGCTACGGTTACTCCGGGGCACGATTTCGGCAATGAAATCGAGATCGTCTCCGGAGTGAAGGCCGAGGATCAGGTCATTATTAATCCGCCCGACTCGATTGTTTCCGGCCAGGAAGTCCAAATTGTTCAGGCAACATTGCCGGGAGATACGAAGTGAAGCTACCTCGAAAACTGATTTTCGGGAGTTCCCGGAAACCGGCCGGACGGGTACTGATGGCGATGGTAGTGCTGCAGTTAACTGGATGCGTGGTTGGCCCAAAGTATCACCCACCCGCGGTTCCGGCTCCTCCGGCTTATAAAGAGGTAGGGGACTGGAAGCCCGCTCAACCGAATGACCAGAATCTTGGCGGTACGTGGTGGACGGTTTTTCAAGATCCCCAGCTTGATGCCCTTGAGCTCGAGGTCAATGTCTCGAATCAGAATCTGAAGGCCGCAGTAGCGCAGTATCAGCAGTCGCGAGCTGTTCTACGTTACTATCGCGCCGACTATTATCCAGCCGCGACGGTCGACCCTTCCGCAACTCGAACGCGCGTATCGGCCAATGCTCCCACCAACTCAATCTTGCGTGGCGCCACCTACAACGACTTCGTGCTGCCACTCGACGTTTCCTATCAAGCCGACGTCTGGGGGCGAATTCGAAAAAACGTGGAGTCCTATCGAGAGCAAGCGCAGGCGAGTGCGGCGGACCTCGCGACGGTTAATTTGAGCATGCACGCGGATCTGGCCGTCGATTACTTTCAGGCCCGCAGCCTGGACGCTGAGGAACAGCTCCTGAATTCCACAGTTACAGATTACGAGCAGGCTCTGCAACTGAATGAAAGCCGCTTTCAAGGCGGCATTGCTTCGGAAGTCGATGTCGAGCAGGCGAAGACTCAATTGCAAACTACCCGGGCAGAGGCAATTGATGTGGGCGTGCTGCGTGCGCAATACGAACACGCTGTAGCTATCCTGCTCGGAAAACCGCCCGAGGAGTTCAGCCTTCCGCCACTCCCTCTCACTGCGCCGCCTCCACATGTTCCCATCGGCGTGCCCTCGGACCTTTTAGAAAGACGTCCGGATATTGCATCCGCGGAGAGACTAGTGGCGTCTGCCAACGCTCAGATTGGAGTCGCGAAAACAGCATACTACCCGCTAATCAATTTGGGTGCCACGGGAGGCTTTGAAAGCTCCGCGATCACAACCCTCATCAACGGTCCGAGTGGCTTATGGTCTATAGGCCTCTCCGCCGCTGAAACAGTTTTCGACGCGGGAAGACGCCGTTCTCTTAACGATCAGGCGCGTGCCGCCTATGACTATCAAGTTGCTACTTATCGAGAGAACGTGCTGACGGGATTCCAACAGGTCGAAGACAACCTGGCCGCGGTTAGAATTCTGGAACACGAGGCGACGGTCCAAGATGAAGCGGTGGCGGCAGCCCAGCGATCGTTAGAACTTTCGAACATTCGTTACAAAGGCGGCGTCACCAGTTACCTCGAGGTCATTACCGCGCAAAGTGCCGCGCTCGCGGACGAAGTCACAGCCGTCAATATTTTGGGACGCCGTATGGCAAGTACGGTGTTGCTGATTCAAGCCCTCGGCGGCGGATGGGACCGATCGAGTTTGCCGGAGCGACCCGAATGCTGCGGTAAGCTGGCCAGCAGCGCAGGCTCAAACTGAACCTCGTGTCGTCCGGCTTTAGCATAACGAGTAAAGTGAGGATTCCTGCTGCAACTTCTTGTGCGGCCTTCCGCAAGCAAGCAATCAGCTTTCTTAGATCTCTACTGCAGGAGGGGACGACAGCCCCCGGGCACCGTGTCGATGGAATGACAGGGCTCACCATCATCACCTGGTAATTTCCTTAAAGACCGCGACCTGCAGCCATCTTCTGGCTACTCGTGTTTGGCATCGACCTTGCATTAGGAAAGATCAGACAAGCCTGAAGGCGTCTGATCGTTTCGGTCATCGGCCGACCGATCCATTCTCGAAAAAAACGAAAGGTTAAAAAGATGACCGATCATTCAAAAGAAAGACCGATGAGTGAGCACCCCTCGCGGCGAAGTTTCCTGGGCATGAGTTCAGTAGCTCTGGCAACCGCTGCCCTGGTTGGCGTGGCTGCCAACGCGCAAGATAAGGCCAGCACGCAAAAAGCGGAGCACGACCATTCCTCGAGTGACCCCGGCCCGGAAAACAAGTCTCTGCTGGATTCGAATCCGAACTCTAACACTCCGCCTCCAACCGATCACGGCGATGTGGTGCCCCTCTGGTACTCGTTTGATCTGGTCAAGAAGCGCGTCGAAGAGGGTGGATGGACCCACGAGGTGACTGAGCGCGAACTTGCGTCTTCGAAAGACATTGCCGGAGTCAATATGCGGCTCACCGCTGGCAGCTATCGCGAGATGCACTGGCATACTGCTGATGAATGGGCTTATGTACTGTATGGCAATGCCCGGGTCACAGTGATGCAACCCGACGGCAACATGTTCATCGGTGACGTAAGCGAAGGCGATCTTTGGATCTTCCCCGCAGGCCACCCGCACTCCATTCAAGGGCTTGGCCCGGATGGAACGGAGTTTTTGCTGGTCTTCAACCAGGCGATGTTCTCTGAAGATGGGACAATGCTTCTTTCAGAGTGGGTGGCGCACACGCCTCCCGAGATATTGGCTAAGAATACAGGCTTGGATCAGAGCGTCTTCGCAAAAACGCCCGGGGCACCGCTGTACATCTTTCCCGGCAATCTGCCCAGTTCGCTCGAACAGGACAAGGTAGAGATCGGCGGCCAGCAAGTAGCAGCGAGGCAGCAATACACCTTCCGCCTCAGGGCGATGGAGCCGACGAAATCCAGCGACGCAGGGGAAGTTCGCATCGTCGACTCACGCAACTTTCCGGTTTCCAAGCATATTTCCGCGGCATTGGTCATTCTCAAGCCCGGGCACATCCGCGAGTTGCACTGGCACCCGACGGCTTCCGAATGGCAGTACTGGATCGCCGGTCAGGGCCGCATGACTGTATTCTTCCCCGTCGACAATGCCCGCACCATGGATTTTCACGCCAACGATATCGGGTATGTTCCGAATAACGCACCCCACTACATCGAAAACACGGGGAATTCCGACGTAGTATTTTTGGAGATGTTCGCGATTGACGAGTTCCAGGATGTTTCCTTGAACCAGTGGCTCAGGCGGGTACCCAGCGAAATGCTGAAGGCGCACCTGAACATTGATAAGCAGACGGCTGCAAAGATCCCGGCGGAGAAGCTGTTTATCATTTAGAGGGCTCATCGCAAGAGACTTCTCAGAGTGAAGCGGGTAAGCCATTAAGAACGGAAAACATGGGCGGCTGCATGAATCATGCACGCCGCTCTTCTGACACCGAGGAGGTGGTCCATGTTTGAAGGAATTTTGCAGCCCATGCATTTACTGGTGATTTTTGGAATTGCCTTGCTGGTGTTCGGACCGAAGAAGCTTCCCGAACTTGGCAAAGGACTCGGCGCAGGGATTCGTGCGCTGAGGGATGGGATCAAGGATCCGCTGATCGAGCCAGCAGGAACTGGGAGTGCGGCGCCAGGCGCTTCCCATGACAGCAAATCGTGATGGACTTTGCCGGGAGGTCGAAGGTGTCCTGATTTGATCAGTTTCTGAGCCGGTTCCAACAAACTGTAGCATCCGGAAGGTATATTCTTTGTGTGTTACAACCCGGCATTCCAATTCACTCTGGAGGAAATCCGATGTCTCACCACAAGCTCATTCTTCTTCCCGCAATACTTTGCGCTACCGTTGTTTTGGGGCAAGGCGCGCCGAAATCGGCGCACGCGGATATCGTCAACGCACAAGGCCAGAAAATTGGGACTGCCAAGATTGTGGCCGCGAAACAGGGCATCAAAATTGGAGTCAAGGTTTCACAACTGCCAACGGGCAAGCACGGCATCCATATTCACAACGTCGGCAAATGCGAGGGACCGGATTTCACGAGTGCTGGCCCGCACCTCAATCCATACACCAAGAAGCACGGCACAGATAATCCAGACGGGCCGCACGTCGGGGATCTTTTGAATCTCGAAGTAAAGGCGAATGGAAAAGCGAAAGCGACGCTGTTGGACACGATGGCAACGCTGGGTGACGGCCCTAATTCTGTCTTTCACGATGGCGGGACCGCGATCGTGATCCACGCGAAAGAGGACGATTACAAAACCGATCCGTCAGGAAACTCGGGACCGCGAATCGCATGCGGCGTTATCCAGAAGTAATGGGATCGTTGAGCGATACGAAGGCGGGGACGCTTTGCCGTCCGTGCAGACCGCTCTGTCGGCGGTTGCGGGATCGAGGAGTTTACTTGAAGAGGATCTTGGCCATCATCCCTTTGTCCTCGTGATTCAGCAGATGGCAATGAAATACCGACATGCCTTTGATGACGGGGTTGGTGAAGTCCAGGATGACGTCGACGGTGCCGCCAACGGGAACGTTGACGGTATCAAGCCACGCGGGCTCCGCGACGGGCTTGTCGTTTTCCGCGTAAGCCAGGAAGTGAACCTGGTGAATGTGAAAAGGATGTAGTTCAGCACTTTGGTTGACGATACGCCAGTGTTGATACGTGCCGACACGAGCACTTGTTATCGGACTCGCATCCATCGCAAATTTTTGGCCGTTGATGTAGAAGCCGTTCTTGTCCTCTGTAAAGTTGACGATGAAGTCCGGTGCAGTCTTTCTCATCGACTCAAGATTGACCGGCTTGTAAACCGGCCGACGGTTATCAATAGCGTGCGATTGCTTCCGTATCCGATTTGTGCTGGACTCAGGTTTGGACTGCACCAAATCTGCCAGCACCATCCCCGGATTGGGGTCTCCGTCCGGACCCGTATCCACACAGAGCGTTCGCAGCGCACTATGCGTCTCAGACGGTGGACCGGTAACGATGGCTTCCAGCCGCCCCGCTGGCGAGAGCAGGAAATGATTCGCGGTGCGAGTCGGACTCTTCGGCTCGTGGTACGCGAGTGGCATCCCATCAAGCGCTACAATTTCAAAAGTCTGTCCATCCAGTTGTAGGTCCAGATAGCGATCCGCGGAAGCGTTCACAATGCGCCAGAACTGCCGCTCTTGAGGCGCGATCTCGATGCGCGGACGCACTGCCCCGTTCACGGTAAAGATTTCGCTGGCTGATCCCGCAGCGCGTCCACAAGGGCCAGATGGGATTTCAACATCCTGCGTGAGCGCGGCGGCATTGGGCTCATGCTCAAGGGAACGGCCGCGCACCACAATGATTCGCTCGCGAAGCCGGTTTACTTCGGGGAAATAACGCTCGATTCCCTCGATGACAATGGCTCCCGACATTCCGTCCAACACCTGTCGGTGACTCTCGCCATGCGGATGAGTGTGATACCAGAACAGGCCCGGCTCATGATCGCGCGGAATTTCAACCGAGTAGTGCAACACCTGGCCAGGCTTGGCCAGCATTGTGAGAACGTCATCTTGCGGGGCGTTTGGCGAGACGGTGAGCCCATGAAAGTGCAAGTTCGTCATGTCCATGCACGGATTGATGGCACATGTCTCCGGAGACTTGGCAGGAAGATCGTTGATATAAGCGATTTTGAGAACGTCACCCGGGTACGCTCGGATGACCGGTGCGACTGTCTCGCCATTGAAGGCGAAAGCATCCCGACCGTTTTCATTTACCGCATGCAGGGTAAGGGAGACAACGTGATTTTTCGCATGCACCTGCGGAGGCTCCGGCAAAGAGACAGTCTGCGCCCGGCCCAGAGCAGAGAGGAACATTAAGCCAAAACAGAACGGTAACTTTTTCATCGAGATTGCCGGTGTAATCACGCTGGCGAGTGTGCTTCACGCTGCGGCAGCGTCGGTCAGAACCCTCGTTATGATGTTTACCTCGAAGGGTTCTTTTACTAGTTCCGCGCCGGTTTTCTTCAGGCGCTGAAAGTGGGGCGTCGCCACATGTCGGTCGAGCGCAGCTTGACTTTCCCATTCTTCGAGCAGGTAGAAACGTCCATTCGAGCTGGACTCGAAGAGTTCATACGATTCACATCCCAATTCCGCGCGAGTTGGAATCAACATCCCCTCGAGCAGCGCCTTGAGTTGATTTCCCCTCCCGTCACGCGCCACGAATCTTGCAATCAC